>ERZ808245.784-NODE-784-length-14548-cov-3.228455_pt1 | contig 14548 bp, 12 predicted proteins | sample MGYA00521243_ERZ808245 | MGnify/ENA primary metagenome ERZ808245 (study PRJEB31516, sample SAMN03275576) | gut metagenome | biome: mammalia-associated habitat; material: feces | host: Papio cynocephalus | place: Kenya | collected 2012-07-07 ... | reverse complement strand
ATCTGACAGTCATACTCATCAATTAAGATCACGATTTGGCGTTTTTCTTTTCTTAACTCATCTAACAGGAAGTAAATTGTGTCTTCAGGTTCGACTTTCTCTTTATAGCCTTTAAGATTGATGTCTTGAGCGAATGCTGTGATAATTGAATTTAGCTTTTGCTTAAAAAGATCAAGCGAGTACTTATCTAAATCTAAAAAATTCAGTCTTAATACAGGATAGGTAGGTTCAGTCCACTTGTCATAAATCCAGGTACCTTTAAAGTAAGGCTCTACACCTGATTCAAATAAAGTTGCTATGGTATCTAAGGTAAGAGACTTACCAAAACGACGTGGACGGGAGATAAAAACACGCTTTAATTTGGCAAGTTTTGGAATATACTCAGTTTTATCAACATAGATAAAGTTCTCTAAAGTAAAATCCACAAATGAGCCTGTTGAGCTGATATCTTTCATATGTATTCATCTCCATTTATCTTATTAGATTATAGCCTAAAAGATATATTTGTGTTCTATCAGCGACAATTGATGCTCTAATTTCAGTTTTTTAGTGTTGCTATTCAAATTCTTTCCAGTACTCGTATTCTTAAAAGAATTCACTAAATGCTAGAAAATGTGTATGGACAAAGAAATTCAAAGCCCATACGAGATGAATTGTTTTATGACCTTGTTTTCTGATTATGTGTTTGAAAACTTGATTTATAAGTTAAGCTCCTGAGCAGGATCGATCTTTGATGCTTTAATAGCAGGATAAATTGAGGCAATAAAACTCATCACTACGGCACAACCTACCACTATTAACACATCAGATATCATCAATCTTGAAGGTACAAAATTGATAAAGTAGATATCTTCATTTAAAAGTTCAATTCCAAACCAGTCTTTAAAGTGAGAAGTTACATAAGGAATACACAAAGAGAGTAGTGAGCCTGCTACACCTCCGTAGATACAACCTTTTATAGCTGAAAACACACCCATTAGGGTAAATGACTTGATAATAAGAGCTTTTTTAGCACCCATAGTCATTAAAATAGCAATTTCATGTCTCTTTTCGCTAACAGCCATCACAAGATTTGAAACGATATTAAAGCAAGCTACACTGATAACTAAGATCATCGCAAGATACATGATCTGTCTTATCATATTGATATCAGAGTAGAGCTTTCCTTGTGAATCGATCCAAGTTGTACCATCACAAGGCTCTACTAGAGTTGCAAGAGCTGTGTTAATGATCTCCCTTGCTTCTAACATATTGCTTACTTTTACGTGAATAGTATTAGGAGCACGCAGTGCACTTAAAGCTACAGCTTCTTTGATATTGATAAAGGCAAAGTTGTTGTCAATCTGACCGCCAGTCTTAAAGAAGCCTGCTACTTTGAAAGTTTTAACTACCATTGAGCCTAAACCGTCACTGTTAGTTTTTGCATCAATAGCGCTTAGATTTAACTCATCACCTTTTTTGATATTAAGTTTCTTGGCAATACCATGACCGATGATTACTAAAGGTTCAGCTTTATCCTCATTGAGGATCTCTGTTTTGCAATCCATGAATCTTTCAAGATCGATAACCTTTTTTTCATTTACAGGGTCGATACCGATAACCATGGCAGGAGCAAAGTTAGCACCGAAGCTAAAGGCACCATTTAAGCTTACAGCAGGGGATACAGCTTTGATATTAGGTGCTTTTTCAAGAGCTTTGACTTCACCTTCTAAATTATAAAAGCCAGTCTTATCGTATGATGATACCTCAGCTCCAGGAATTAAAGAGAGCACTCTATTGTTTAGCTCATACTCAAAGCCATTCATCGCAGATAGACCGATGATAAGAGCACAGACACCAACCCCAATACCTGTAGTAGATGCCATCGAGATGAATTTTGCTAAAGCACCGTAACGCTTTGAGTTTAGAAAGCGAAAAGCAAGCTTAAATGAAAGACTAGTTTTCATCAATGACACCGTCCTTCATGGTATAGATCTTGTCGCACATTTTAGCTAGAGAATTGTCATGGGTTACCATAACCACAGCTAGATGCTCGTTTTTAGCAAGCTCTGTGAAAAGAGAGAACACAGCCTGAGCATTCTTTGCATCAAGGTTACCTGTAGGCTCATCAGCTAAAACAATATCAGGGTGACCAGCCAGAGCTCTTGCAATGGCAACTCTTTGTCTTTCACCGCCTGACATCTCTGATGGTCTGTAATCTATTCTGTGGCTCAAGCCTACTTTTTCTAAATACTCACAGGCAGTAGCTTTTGCTTTTTTAATATCCATATTGCCAATAAGTAGTGGCATCATAACGTTTTCTAAAGCAGTAAAGTCACCTAACAGGTGATGGAACTGATAGACAAAGCCTAAGTTCTGATTACGAAATTGAGCTTTTTTGTTGCCAGACAATCTGCACAGATCATCACCTTTAAAGAGAATTTCACCACTTGTAGGTGTATCTAGTGTGCCTAGGATGTGCAATAAGGTACTCTTACCAGAGCCTGATTTACCAATAATAGCGGTAAGCTCATCCTGTCTTATGGCAAGGTTTACACCTTTTAAAACATCTGTGCGTATTCTTCCTTCAAAGTAAGAACGTGTGATATTTTTTGCTTCAAGAATAACTTCACTCATTTTAGCCTCGGCACAGGTTTTCAACAGGATCGGTAGCTGATGCTCTGTAAGCTGGGTACAGAGTAAAGATAAAGCTCATGAGAATTGAGCCAAATCCAATCAGACACAGATTAAATAGTTCTACAGATACAGGAAGATTTCCAAAGCTTCCCTGATTACTCATTGCAGATGAAATGTAGTAGGTAAGTGGAATTCCTAAGATAATACCTATTAGGGTTCCAATAACACCTGCAAATATACCCATCATCATAAAGATAGATAAGATCTTTTTATTAGTAAGACCTAGGGTTTTTAGAATAGAGATTTCAGTAAGTCTTGCGCTTACCATCATAGTAAGAGCTGAAAGAATATTAAAGGCAGCAACTACAATGATTAAGCACAGCATTATCCCCATGGTGAGTTTTTCCATAGCTACAGCTTTGAAAAACTCGCCTTGAACTTTGGTCCAGTCTGAATAGTTAAATCCTTCTTCATCAAGATTTTTCTTTACCTCATCAAGGGAGAAAGGATCGTCTAACCAAACTCTTAAAGATGCGGTTCTATCTGCCATTCTAAACAGACGTCTTACATCATCATAATTACCTACAGCAGTATCTAATGAGGTTGAATTAGTTGAAGGGTAATATTGATTTAATAAGAAAATTCTTTGAGTAGGAGTAAGACCCATTGGTGTATAGCGGGCATTGATGGTGCTGATAAGTCTTACTTTAGAATTTAAATGTAAATTGTTCTTAAGGTAAAGAGCTGCTTCTGCGTTTAAAGAGAAACTTCCTTTTTCAGGAATATTAACTAAACCTAAATTCTCAAAAGGGTAGCCGTCCTTTAGTTTTATCTTGTCAGTATCAATTCCTTCAAGATTGATAAGTGCAAGTGATCTGCTACCTTGCAGTAGAGTCTGTCCCTGAACAAAAGGAGCTACAGCTACAACATGCTTTAAGTTTAAAAGTTTGTTTTCGATATTGCCAATATCATCAGTATTAGCATTGTTATCAATGTTGACTACGATATGGGGAGTATCTTTTAAAACAGCTTTTTTTAGTCTGTTTTGCAGTCCCTGCATAATTGAGGTGTCTACAATCAAAGCTGCAACGCCTATGGCAATGCCAATAATAGAGAGAATGGCTACAAATGAAGCGAATTTATGTGCCTTGCTTCTAAAGCCATATTTTAAAGAAATCGCTAATGTAAGAGGATAAAACAAACTCACGGTAATACCTATTTTTGTGTCATGGTGTGTTGTGACAGCTGTGTCACAATTTTACCGCATTAGCGTGAGTAGTTCGACAAAATAAAGAAATTTAGGCAAATATTAAAGACTGTATCGAGTTCATCTGCCATTACCTGTTTGTCTGATATAGCCGTGAGTTACCAGTACTTTTAGAATGTTAACCACTTTATTTTTACCAAAAGGGCAATTCTTGGTGATATCAGTGCTTGAAGCATAACCTTTCTTTACTAAGGTATACACACTGTTTTCATCAGGTGTTAGAAAGTTGTCATGTTTTAATACCGGAAGAATCACTTTTAATGTATTAAGAGAATTATCAAATACTCAATTTACTTAAGCTACTAAAGAAAAACAAAAGCGGTTCAATGAACCGCTTTTAGGTTAAACTCTCAGCTTTTAGAGTTTGTAATTTAGATTTGACGTTGTTGCTTAGAGTTTAGATCTTGAGTTTACTAAACTTATCTAAAATCGTTTACTATTTGGTATCGATGTTCTTTTGAGATAAGTGATGCTCTTCAATGAGCTTTCTTAAATCAGTAAAACGCTGTTCACTTGATGGATGAGTACTGGTGATGTTTGAAAGTAATTTGTCAGCTGCGTTTTGTGTATTACCAGATTTTGCTGACTCTTCTTTTTCAAACTTACTTAACTTTTCCATTACAGTTACGCTTGCGTTAGGATCGAAGCCTGCTTTGTACATAAGCTCAAGACCATACTTGTCAGCTTCTGATTCCTGATCACGGCTAAATGGCATTGCAAAAGCTGTGTTGTATGCAAGATTTGCAGTATCTGTAACTGCCTTTTTTACACCTAAGATCTTAGCAACAGTGGTAAGACCACTCTGTAAAGATGCCTGACTTCTCTTTTCTCTTGAGTGCTCTTTTAAAGCATGGCTGATCTCATGACCGATGATTGATGCTAACTCATCATCAGTAAGATTTAGAGTATCGTTAAGACCTGTATAAACACAGATCTTGCCACCAGGCATACACCAGGCATTTACGGTTGGATCTTTAATGGTATTAACTTCCCAATTCCAATTCTTGCAGTCTGCTCTTAACTCTGGAGCATAGTCAATTAGGCGTTTTGAAATCATATCTACACGCTTTGAGAAGTTCTCATCAGCATTTAAAGTACCGTTAGCTTTAGCCTGGTTGATAACCTCATCATAAGCTTGCTTAGCTTCAGCATTTAAAGTTTCTTCGGAAACTAAAAGTAGCTGTGATCTGTCATCACCAAACATTGAATTTGTTGTTTGTGTACAGGAGGTGAGCACACATGAGCCAAAGATTACAGATGAAGCTACAAGAGTAGCTTTTAAGAAATTGTTCATAATTTTTCCTAGGTTATTTTTTTGATTTTTAGCGTAAAGCTGTTTTTATGGATAATGTATTGTGCCAAAACAAAACTCTAATCTCTAATATTTTATGTTTTGCTTATTCTTTGTGCACAGTTTATTAGTCAGTTAAATATCAATTTCGTGAGGCCTTCACACATATACATAAGTAATGACAATTAGTTATATTCAGATTAACGCAAGTTATACACACCCATAAATATGTACGAAGAGCCCTTATTTTTAGCTAAAACGGTCCTTCCATTTCCATCTCCAAAAAATGACGATTTTTGAAAAAAGTAGTGCTTTATTTTTGGGAAACACTGCACTTTTATAAAACTTTTGACAAATCCTGTGCACCATTACTATGAAGACGCAAAGTTTTTCATTTTTCAAAAATCCATAAAATTTTAAAAAGTCATTTTTTATAACCTTTTGAAATAAATGAAATAATTTTTTCGAAATAAACGCATTCTGTAAAAATTCTCAAAATTTCCTCGTTTGACGAAAAAAATCATGAAATTTAATCTGTACACATCGAACGTTTACAGGAGAATTTCTATGAAATTTAAGTCATTAGCAAAGATTTCACTTGCTCTATCTCTAGCTTGTGCATCTGTTTCATCCTATGCTGAAGACACCATTAAGATTGGTGTTCTGCATTCACTCTCAGGCACTATGGCCATCTCTGAAACTACCTTGAAAGATACTGTTCAGATGTTAGTTGATGAGCAGAATAAAAAGGGTGGTGTTTTAGGTAAAAAGATTGAAGCTGTAGTGGTTGATCCTGCTTCAAACTGGCCTTTATTTGCTGAGAAGGCTCGTGAGTTAATCTCAAAAGATAAGGTAAGTGCAATCTTTGGTTGCTGGACTTCAGTTTCAAGAAAGTCAGTTCTACCTGTTGTTGAAGAGTTAAACGGTATCTTATTCTACCCAGTTCAGTACGAAGGTGAGGAATCATCAAAGAACGTATTCTATACAGGTGCTGCACCTAATCAGCAGGCAATTCCAGCTGTTGATTACCTGTTAAAACAGGGTGTAAAGCGCTGGGCTTTAGTAGGTACTGACTACGTTTATCCTCGTACAGCTAATAAGATCCTAGAAGCATACTTAAAGTCAAAGGGCTTTAAGGATGAGGACATCATGATTAGCTATACCCCATTCGGTCACTCTGACTGGCAGTCAATCGTATCTGATATTAAGAAATTCGGTACAGCAGGTAAAAAGACCGCTGTAGTTTCAACTATCAATGGTGATGCTAACGTTCCTTTCTATAAGGAATTATCAAATCAGGGTATCTCAGCTAAAGATATTCCTGTTGTAGCTTTCTCTGTTGGTGAAGAAGAGCTATCTGGTATTGATACTAAGCCTTTGGTTGGTCATCTAGCTGCATGGAACTACTTTGAGTCTGTTGATTCTGATGCTAACGATGAGTTTATCGAAGAGTGGCATAAGTACACAGGAGATGAGAAGCGCGTAACCAACGATCCTATGGAAGCTACCTACATTGGCTTTAACATGTGGGTAAAGGCTGTAGAGAAAGCTGGTACCACAGAGTCAAATGCAGTTCAGGATGCTTTAATTGGTGTTACCGTACCAAACCTTTCAGGTTCATACGCAACTATGATGCCTAACCACCACATCACCAAGCCTGTTTTAATTGGTGAAATTCAAGAAGATGGTCAGTTCCAGGTTGTAGATGAGACTCCAACTACTGTAGTAGCTGATGAGTGGTCTGATTATCTTCCAGGCTCTAAAGATCTTATTGCAGATTGGAGAAAGCCATTATCCTGCGGTAACTTCAACGTAAAAACCGGTAAATGCGGTGGCAGTTCTAAGTAAGTAATTGTCCTTTTATTCCCTTGAAAGCTGGCAGTTGCTTTTAAGGGAAATTTTTTAATCCGGTAACGATTCAATACGGTAAATCATAATGAAAAGTTTCCTTTTAGTACGTATTCTCTGCCTTCTAATAAGTGTCTTCTCGTTATCAATATCATCAAACGCATATGCCATGTCTGAAGACGAGGCTTATGACGTTTTAAGTACCAGAAGCAGTTCTTTTGAAGACAAATCTATGGCTGTAAAGACTTTAGGAAGTACTGAGTCCAGTTTTGCTACTTTAGTTTTAAAAGCTCTAGATACAGGCACCTTATATTTTGATAAGAAAGAAGGTGGTCTTTATACCTCAACTAAGAATGGCAGTTTTATTTCTGTAAAGACCAATGAAAGATATCAGGGTAAAGAGCGAAATCTAAAAAAGGTTGCCATCAATAACTCTATCCGTGAAGATCTAGCTTTAATTCTTTCTATAAGAGAACTTATTGATCCCAATCAGTCAGCTGATGCCAGAGTCGATGAAGCTTATAACTTAATTGGCAAAGTAACCATTGATAAAACTGAGCCTTTTGTAGTTTTACGTGACAAGTCAGTAGGTGTTAATGAGGATCTTGCTGAAGCTTTAGATTATGTAATTGCAGCAGCAGATCTTGATTCTGAGGATGCTAAGGTACGTAACGGTGCGATGAGAATTTTAGAGGATTTCTCATCTCCTGTACTCATTGATCGCTTTGAAAAGATTGCTAAAGACGATCCAGATCCTTCAAACCGTTACTATGCCCAAAAGAGAGTTACCTCATTAAAGAGCTCCCAGAGATTTAACTCAGGTATTGAGACTGTCTACTTTGGTTTATCTTTAGGTTCAGTATTAGTGTTAGCAGCCATAGGTCTTACCGTAACCTTTGGCGTAATGGGCGTTATCAACATGGCTCATGGTGAGCTCATGATGATTGGTGCTTATACTACCTATGTAATCCAGCAGTTATTACCATCATATCCTGGTGTTGCCTTAATTTTATCAATTCCAGCAGCCTTTATCGTTGCAGGTTTAGTAGGTATTGCCATTGAGCGTTGTGTGATCCGTTTCCTGTATGGTCGTCCATTAGAAACACTGCTTGCAACCTTTGGTATTAGCTTACTGTTACAGCAGGCAGTACGTTCTATCTTTACAGCTTTAAATAAGAACGTGGTGATCCCAGACTTTATGTCTGGCTCTGTAAAGGTAAATGAGTTCTTATTCTTAACCTACAACCGCCTCTACATCATTATCTTCTGTTTGGCTGTGTTCTTCTCATTAAGATATTTCCTGCAACACTCAACACTAGGTGTACAGGTTCGAGCTGTATCTCAAAACCGTGCTATGGCAAGAAACATGGGCGTGCACTCAGGCAGGGTAAACGCTTTAACCTTTGGTTTAGGTTCTGCTATTGCAGGTTTAGCAGGTGTTGCTTTATCACAGTTAACCAACGTAGGTCCAAATCTTGGACAAAACTACATTGTTGATTCTTTCTTAGTCGTAGTCTTCGGTGGCGCCGGAAACATCTGGGGTACTTTAGTAGCCGGTATGACTTTAGGTATTGCCAATAAGGTTATTGAGCCTATTTACGGCGCAATGCTAGCAAAGATCATCATCCTTGTAGGTGTAATTCTGTTCATTCAAAAACGTCCTCGTGGTCTGTTCCCACAACATGGTCGTTCAGTTGAAGACTAGTGAATAGAAAGAATAACGGAGAATAAAAATGTTTTCTCTTATAAAAAATGACAAAAAAGGAGCTTCTCTGATAGGTGCCGTATGGTTCTTTGTACTGCTGCTTCTAATTGGAAACCTCTTCTTTAAAGATGGTGACGCGCTCTTTGTAGGCTCTAATACCATCACTTTATTTGGCAAGTACCTATGCTATGCCTTACTTGCCGTATCTTTAGATTTAATCTGGGGTTATTTAGGTATCCTCTCATTAGGTCATGCAGCTTTCTTTGCACTAGGAGGCTATGTCATGGGTATGTATCTGATGCGTCAAATCGGTACCCGTGGCGTGTATGGTAATGCAGAGCTTCCTGATTTTATGGTGTTTTTAAACTGGCATGAGCTTCCATGGTACTGGTATGGTGTAGGCCATTTTCCTATAGCTCTGCTCTTAATTATGGCAGTACCAGGCATCTTAGCTTTTGTCTTTGGTTTTTTAGCCTTTAAATCAAGAGTAGGTGGTGTGTACCTATCAATCATCACTCAGTCATTAACCTTTGCGCTGTCTTTAGCTTTCTTTAGAAATGAGACTGGCTTTGGCGGTAACAATGGTTTGACTGACTTTAAGGATATTTTAGGTTGTGCCATAAGTTCAGATCTGACCCGTGACTCCTTACTCTTCTGTTCAGCTCTAGCTTTAACCATAGGTTACATCCTCTGTCGCTTTATTGTGTCATCACGCTTGGGCAGAGTAATTGTAGCTATTCGTGATTCAGAGTCACGTGTGCGTTTTATAGGCTACAGAGTTGAATACTTCAAACTCTTTATCTTTGTGTTTGGTGCAATTCTAGCCGGTATTGCAGGTGCCTTATACGTACCACAGGTAGGCATCATCAACCCAGGTGAGTTCAGTCCAATTAACTCAATTGAGCTTGTGATCTGGGTAGCTGTAGGTGGTAGAGCTTCTTTATACGGTGCAATCATCGGTGCCATCTTGGTTAACTATGCAAAGACAGTCTTTACAGGAGTCTTCCCAGACGAATGGCTATATGCCTTAGGTCTGCTCTTCGTTTTAGTAACTTTATTCTTACCAAAAGGTGTTATCGGTGTAGCTGAGTTTTTAAAGTTAAAAAAGTCAAAGAAAAACGATAACTCTGATGGCGACAGTCAAAGTTCAACTGGTATCACATCAGCTGATAGCAAGGTAGCAAAGGAGGCTTAAAAATGTACAAAGAGAGCATTGTAAATTTTAAGAATAAATATCTTTCTCCTAAACTGCCATTACGCAAGCATCACACTGAAGCTCCAGTGGACAGTCATGGCATGATCCTCTATGTAGAAGGTGTTAATAAGAGCTTTGATGGTTTTAAAGCCATTAACGATTTAAACCTTTATATAGAAGAAGGTGAATTACGCTGCATCATCGGACCTAATGGTGCCGGTAAATCTACCATGATGGATATTATCACCGGTAAGACTCGTCCTGACAGTGGTACCGCTTGGTTCGGTCAGACCTGTAACTTACTTGAAATGGATGAACCTGCAATTGCCAAAGCAGGTATTGGCAGAAAGTTCCAAAAGCCTACTGTTTTTGAAAACTTAACTGTGGATGAGAACTTAGAGCTTGCTATGAAAGCTCCTAAGACTGTACTTACAACTCTTTTTGGCAAGATCAACTCAGAGCAGTCTGACATGCGTGATCATGTACTAGAACTTACAAACTTAAAGGATTTAAGGCAGCGTCCTGGCAGAGTTTTATCTCATGGTCAGAAGCAATGGCTTGAAATTGCCATGCTTTTGATGCAAAAGCCAAAGCTTTTGCTCGTTGATGAGCCTGTAACCGGTATGACCCGTCAGGAAATGGAAAAAACAGGTGAGCTTTTAGTTTCACTCTCTGGCAGTCACTCTGTGATTGTAGTTGAGCATGATATGGACTTTGTCCGTCAGATTGCAAGAAAAGTTACCGTATTACATCAGGGTCATGTCTTATCAGAAGGCACCATGGATCAGGTGCAATCAGATCCTAAAGTTATTGAAGTTTATCTGGGAGCTGAATAATGCTGAAACTTACAAATTTAAATCAGTTTTACGGACAGTCCCATACTCTCTGGGATATCTCACTTGAAGTGCAAAAGGGGGAATGCCTGTGTGTGATGGGCAGAAACGGTGTAGGTAAAACTACTCTTATGGATACCATCATGGGACAGCATAAGATTGAGTCAGGCACCATTGAATTTGACGGTGAGGATATTACTAAACTCTCAGTTGAGGATAGAGCTTCTTTAGGTATTGGCTATGTGCCACAGGGACGACAGATCTTTCCTTTATTAACTGTAGAAGAGAACTTAAAAATCGGTATTGGCGCAAGACGCGATGGTTTAAAGGCAGTACCAAAGGCTATCTATGACATGTTCCCTGTACTGTACGATATGAGACATCGTCAGGGCGGTGACTTGTCAGGAGGCCAGCAACAGCAGCTGGCTATCGGCAGAGCCTTGGTTATTGATCCTAAACTTATTATCTTTGATGAGCCTACAGAAGGTATTCAGCCAAACATCGTCTCAGAGATTGCTGAGATCATGCGCAGACTGAATAAAGAAATCGGTCTAACCGTACTTTTAGTTGAGCAGAAATTACCTTTTGCCAGAAAAATGGGTGATCGCTTCTATATCATCGACAGAGGTACTCATGTAGCTGATGGTGCCATGTCCTCATTAGGTGAAGATCTCATCAAGAGGTACCTGACGGTTTAATCATGAGTTTTGGTGTCTGGCAGGCTTCAATCAAGCTTGAGTTTAAAAAGGATAAAGACAAAACCCTAATGGTGCGTAATCTGCATTACGGACCATTAGTGGTTCAGAAGCCTTTTTATCCTGAAACTGCCTGCCATGTATATCTGTTGCACCCACCTGGGGGAGTAGCTTCCTGTGATCACTTAACAGTGGAAGCTAAAGCAAATGAGCACAGTCAGGTTTTAATTACGACACCAGGGGCTACCAAATTCTATAAAGGTGAGAACAACTGTTCTTTGTTTGAGCAGAACTTTTATGTAGAGGATGGCGCCTCTTTAGAGTATTTACCTGCTCAAAACATCTTTTATAAAGGTACTCATACAAAAGTAAAAACAACCTTTTATCTAAAGGACAATTCTCGCTTTGCTTTTCGTGACGTTTCTAAGTGTGGCATGAAAGATGAGGAAAGACCTTTTGAGAACAGCTCCTTATTTAATACTGTCACCATCGTAGAAAACGGTGTGGAAAAACTCATTGAAACGAGCTTTATCGATGGACAGGATGATCTTGAGGCGTTATCTGGTAATTATGGTTGTGTTTATACCGGCACTTACATTACCAATAAAGTTTGTGAAGAAACTTTAGAAAAGATAAGAGAGCTGTTAGATACCTATCTTGATGCTGATAAAAGCTCTGATCCTTTAAAAGTTGACTGCGCCTTTTCAGAGACTGACTCTAACAAACAAACTCACTTTTACGCTGCAGCAGGCACTGTAGATAACTATACCGTAGTGCGCTTTTTATCATCTAAAAATGAAGCTATTGAAAAAGCAATTGTAGAGATTTGGAAATTAACGCGCTATGAGACTATAGGTCTTAAACCATGTCCTCCAAGAATTTGGTCAACTTAGATTGAAACGATTGGTTCAAATACAGATTAGACAGTTACAGATTAAACATTTACAGGCTTTATAAATACAAGTTACAAGAGGAGAAAAACTATGAATCTAACTCCACGAGAACAGGACAAATTACTGATTTTTACAGCATCTTTGGTTGCTGAAAGACGCAAAGCTCGAGGCTTAAAACTAAACTACCCTGAGGCAGTTGCCCTCATCTCTGCAGCCATCTTAGAAGGCGCTCGTGATGGTAAGACTGTAGCTGAACTTATGGATTATGGCAGAACCATCCTCTCAAGAGATGATGTTATGGAAGGTGTTCCTGAAATGGTAACTGAAGTTCAGGTAGAAGCTACTTTCCCTGATGGTACCAAACTTGTAACTGTTCACAATCCAATCATTTAGGAGCTTTATATGATCCCTGGTGAATTTTTTATTGATGATGGTGAGATTGAATTAAACAAAGGTTTGGAAAAGACCGTTCTTACTGTAAAAAATGAAGGCGACAGACCAGTTCAGGTAGGCTCTCACTATCATTTTTATGAGGTAAATCCTGCTTTAGTCTTTGATAGAGAAAAAGCTTTAGGTAAACACCTGGATGTAGCTCCTGGTACTGCAATTAGATTTGAGCCTGGACTTGAGAGAACCGTAACCTTGGTGCCATATCAGGGTGAACGCAAGATTTATGGTTTCCGTCAACAGATCATGGGTAAATTAGATTAGAGGTAAAAGCGATGAGTACTATTTCCAAAAAAGCTTATGCCGACATGTTCGGACCTACAGTAGGTGACAGAGTAAGACTTGCTGATACCTCACTGGTTTTAGAAATTGAAAAGGATTATGCAACCTACGGCAACGAGGTTAAATTCGGTGGCGGTAAGGTTATCCGTGATGGTCAGGGACAGGGCCAAAAGTGCGATAAAGATACTGTAGATACAGTTATCACCAATGCCATTATTGTTGATTACACCGGTATTTATAAAGCTGATATCGGTATTAAGTACGGTCGTATTGCTGCTATCGGTAAAGCTGGTAACAGCGATGTACAAAACGGTGTTGATTTTGAGATAGGTGCAGGTACTGAGGTCATTTCAGGTGAAGGTCTTATCGTGACAGCAGGTGGCATTGACTCTCATGTTCACTTTATCTGCCCACAGCAGGCTGAAGAGGCTATCTCATCTGGTGTTACAACTTTAATCGGTGGTGGTACAGGCCCTGCTACCGGCACTAATGCTACTACCTGTACACCAGGCATTTGGAATATTGAAAAGTTCTTACAGTCATCTGAGGAATTACCTGTAAATATCGGTATTTTAGGTAAGGGTAATGCTTCATTGCCAGAGGTTCTAGAAGAACAGGTAAAAGCAGGCGCCATGGGCTTAAAGCTTCATGAAGACTGGGGCTCCACACCTGCTACTATTGATAACTGTTTGTCTGTTGCTGACAAGTATGATGTGCAGGTGGCTATCCATACAGATACTTTAAATGAAGCAGGCTTCGTTGAAAGCACCATCGGTGCTTTTAAAGGCAGAACCATTCATACCTACCATACAGAAGGCGCAGGTGGCGGTCATGCCCCTGATATTTTAAAGGCTTGTGGTTATGAGAATGTCCTGCCAAGTTCTACTAATCCTACAAGACCATATACTGTAAATACTATCGATGAGCATTTAGATATGCTGATGGTATGCCACCATCTTGATCCATCAATTCCTGAGGATATTGCCTTTGCTGAATCAAGGATCAGACGTGAGACAATCGCTGCTGAGGATATTCTCCATGACATGGGCGCGTTATCTATGATCTCATCAGACTCTCAGGCTATGGGACGTGTAGGTGAAGTTATCACCAGATGCTGGCAGACTGCTCATAAGATGAAGGTTCAACGAGGTCCATTACCTGAGGATAATGAACGCAATGATAACTTTAGAATTCGCCGTTACATTGCAAAATACACTATAAATCCTGCTATCGCTCATGGTGTATCTCACGAGATTGGCTCTATTGAGGTTGGTAAATTAGCTGATCTTGTACTATGGAAGCCTGCTTTCTTTGGTGTAAAGCCTGATATGGTAATTAAAGGTGGCATGATTTCATACGCTTTAATGGGAGATATCAACGCTTCTATTCCTACTCCACAGCCAGTTCGTTACCGTCCAATGTTCGGAGGCTTTGGTAAGGCATTGCAGACAACTCGTATGACCTTTATGTCAAAAG
>ERZ808245.782-NODE-782-length-14573-cov-4.265119_pt1 | contig 14573 bp, 15 predicted proteins | sample MGYA00521243_ERZ808245 | MGnify/ENA primary metagenome ERZ808245 (study PRJEB31516, sample SAMN03275576) | gut metagenome | biome: mammalia-associated habitat; material: feces | host: Papio cynocephalus | place: Kenya | collected 2012-07-07 ... | reverse complement strand
AAATACCCGGCTGTCAATTAACAAAACCGGGTCTTCCATAGGCTTACTCTTGCTGAGCCAGCTTCCTTGCACGTTTCACGATGTCAAGAGCCATTAGCTCTGCCTTGCAATCTTGGTATGGCACGTTTCCATGTAGCACCTTGGTGACATATGCCTCTGGGCTCATGGTAGCATCGTCCTCAAGCTGAGACCAGCTGTCGCATTCGTCCATCTGCCAATCGGTGTCGCGCATCTCCCACAGACCGACGGCCTCTCGTCTGTTTGAGCAGTATTTGGTGGTGGCTCCGCATTTATCGCATTCAACCTTTGAAAACACGGTTCCTTCACGGACAATTCCCATTCCTCCGCAGAAAGGGCACTTCTTCATTGCGCTATCCTCCAAGGTTAATCGGTGTTGACAGATATCCAGTCAAGCGGATAATGACGTTCAAGGCAGAACTTCTTTGCCTGCTTTCGCGTGTCGAAATAAAACACTTTTGTCTCTTGCCTGACTGTCGTCTTTATGCTATATCCCGTGTTTTCTGTGAAATACACATCTTGGTTCGGCACGGTCACAATCCAAACGTCGTCGTCACTCAAGAGTAAACACCTTCTCTACAGATACGAACTGCTTACTTTTGTCGTCACACAGCTGTGTTAACTGGGGGAACTCTGCCACCAACTTGAAGTCGTCTGGCATTTGATATTCAGAGACGAACACCTTGCATGTCTTGGAGGCTTTTCTCAGCCAATCGTATAGCTCGTCATAGTCAAGTCCTTGAGTGCCCTTGTAAGGCGTTGTATTGCGATATGGCGGGTCCAAATAAATAAGGCTTCCAGGCACTAGGGGTATATCTTTATAGTGCTTACAATCGAACTGTATGCCCTCTAGTAGAGGAGCCTGCTTGCGGAGATTGTTGAGCATCTCGCTTGCACGACTCTTGCCGGTCTTCCTATAACAGCTTGCGTACCCCGCCATCCACTTCCCAGAATAAGACGCACAAAAGCCAATCAGCCCCGCGTACCACATGGGGTAGTCCCTGATGTGCTCCTTTACGTCCTGGTACTCTTGCCGAGACACATCCAGCGGAATGTCCTCTCCTCCGTTCTCACTGACGTGCTTAAGTAACTCAATCAAATAACGGTGCGCATCATATCCGATTCTTGTCTCGCACTTGATCGAATCTATGACGTTCGCCCCGCCGACCATCGGCTCGATGTAGGTAGTGACGCGATTCTTGTCAATGTAGTCCTGCAGAATCGGCACGAGTCTCTTCTTGATGCGTCTCTTGCTCCCCATGTAGACCATTAAAAAATCCAATTCTCTTCGAAATCAAAATCATCTATGACAACCTGCGGGTAAATCACGTCGTTCCAGATATTCAGGCTGGGAGTCCCCACAAGAGTCATAGTGTGATCGCGTTGAAACATTTTCATGCGGTCGTACTCGCCTCTGCTTGAGTGAAACTTGACGAACTGATATCCTTTGCCGGTGAATTTGAGGGTTGGATACTTGTCCGGAGACAGCAGTTCTATCTCAAGACTCGACAGCGGGACGTCTTTCACTGCTATTTTCACCTCAGGCATCTGCTGTCCAAAACAGTCCTTCATGTCGTGAGCTGTTTCGAAAATCGCGTAGGGGATATTGAGGCCGTCGTACTCGTAATCGACCTCAACCTCCGCGCCATTCTCGAAGTCCAGTCCTGTGTCATCACAGTAATGCAGGAAGTCACCAAGCTCGGCGTATGAAATCTCCACGCCGAACGCACTTGGGTGTCCCATGGCGTAATTGACGCACCCGCTGTCTTGCACCCACTTGCGGAAGTCTTTAATGGGGCTCTTCTCGCAGTTGCGGGCCGAGCCACGATAGACCTTCTCATTGGAGTAGTCGATGAGGATGATTGCCGGGTGCTTGAACTTGTCCTGCATGGCGTTTGAGCACAGACCGACAATCTCTGGGCGCGCGTCCTGACTGTCGCAGATGACCACGTTGACATCGCTGTTCATATCCTCTGTCTCGAGGATGTGGTCGACCATGGCCTTCTGCTCTTTGGTCTGCCGAGCCTTGACGTTCAGCGCAATACGAACAGCCTCCTCGGCAAGTGCCACCCTCTCGCCCTTGGCACCTCTCTTTCCGGACGGCACGAGAGCGTAGCCGTAAGGCTCAAGCATGGAGTTGAACACCATACGCTTCTCGTCTATCGTGCCGGACCGGCAGATTGCGTTGACGAACGGGGTCAAGCCGAAGGCGCACCCCTTGTAGCAGAAGCCACCGTACTTATTAATAGTGTATTCGTTCTGCTTAGCGAGTCGAGCCAGAAACGGATTCGTGATGTTAGACAGCCCGCCACGGACAATCGCGCGGATCTCCATCTCTCGGCTGTCAGCCATGTCTGAGATATTGCCGAACGCACAAAGGTCAATGTACTTGTAGAAGTTGCCGTCGTCAAGAAACAACTCTGCGTATGCACGAACGAATTGCCATACCACTCCAGCGCCAGTGAGGGCTTTATTTGGATAATCATCCAATTGCGGGTTCACGGTAATGACATCCGGGTTCGGGTTCTTGAACTCAGCCTGATGGTGGTCAAGTATTAAAACATGGCATCCACGAGCCGTCAGTTGATCGTGGTAGTCGTAATCGGCAGTGCCGGCATCGGGGACAATAAGGAGCTGTGTGTCTTTTGGAATCACGTCCATCATATCCGCAAGTCCGTGCTTCTTTCCTTCGTGGACTCTGTATGTGACGTTGCAAATCGGAACATGTAGGTCGCACAAAAGGAAGTTTATAAGAATTGCAGACGACGAGAATCCGTCACAATCGCAATCGACAATTACACATATCTTAGAATTTTGCTTTATAGCCAGGGCCATTTCATCCATGGCGTCATAAATGCCATTGAGCAGACGCCAGTTGTTTATCTCACAGCTTTGACGCCAACCAGCCGGGTCTTTCACCCCACGCGACGCGAGTATCTGAGTCTCTATATCATTGCTGACGCGCTCGCGAACCTTGTATTTCACTACAACACCACCCTGTCTTTCCATAGCTCCATGAGAACATCTTTTCCTCTGTCAAACGGAGAGTCTTTATATCCGAGCCTGTCTTTCTTGTCCCACAAAAACGACACCCTCATGTAGGGGGATATCTTGTCATTCAGCTTCTTGAGCCTGTTCGCCACCTGCTGTGCCTCATCGCCGTCCAAGCTCTTGTAATCTCTGTCAAAGCCGATTACCACGTGAGTGGCACCAGCCTGACGAAGCATGTTAACCTGGTACATCGAGATCGAGCTACCGCAACAGGCAACGGTCTGCTCTATGCCATATGTATGCGACTGCATGACTGACTTCTCAGACTCCACTACAATAGCCATATGCGACTCTTGTATGGCAGTCAATGCCTTGTCTATGCCGTACAGGTTAAAGGCGAGGGGGTGGTTCCTCAGCTCGCCTTTAATGACCGCTGGGCGATACTTGCCGAATCTGATGTCGTCGTCCACAAGGGCCCTCTTGCGCACGCCAACGAGGTTGCCGTCCACGTCCCAGTGTGGGATGAGGATTGACGAGTCCGTGGCGTTGAACCTGATGCCGAACCTGTCTTGCACTTCTGGGCTAATGTGACTTTCCACCCATGATTTTACCACGACGCGGGGGTAGTTGTCAAGTAGATTGAACGGCAGGACCGGCAGGTCCGCAGGCTCGTACATGTTGACGGTATGTATGCTCTCGTACCTGTCGAACGTGCTCCAATCGTCATGGATGGAGTCGGCGAAATCGCCTTGTAGATTGAGATAGCTCACCACGAACCAAATGGAGTCGGTCAGCTTCATGCCAAGCACGCGTGACACGAGCTCGAACACGTCAAACCTATCACCGCCGTTCGTATAGTCGATGAACAGCTGAGTGTTCGGATAGTAGAATAGCTTCTTTGAATCCCCACCGTGAGAGACGGTCTTGGAGACGATGGCATCACCGCGTTGCTCCGGCTCGGCACCAAGATACTCAAGGATGTCATAGATGTCAGACGGCGTTATCTCCTCCTTGACCTTCTGAATATCAAAACTCAAAGTCATCACCCGACCACGGCAACTCGACAGACTCATCGATTGCCTCAACCTTCTCTTCCGGCTTTTTCTCTACCTCCTGCTCTCGTGGAGTGTCGAACTCGTTGGGGAACTTGGTGAGCAAATCGCACTCCTTGAGGGGGACGGGATTAAAGTTGAAATCCGTTGCGAACAACGTCTCGTAACGGCACGTGCCTTTGTCCGCGTACATCCAAAGGAAGATGCGGTTGTAGGCTCCACGACGGTTCTTGTAGATGCTCATCTTGACGTTTGGAGTAATGCCGAAAGAGTTAATCAGGTTGCTTATTTTTTCTCTATCGTCAGCTGTCACATCAAGAGCGAGCATTCCGACGTCGATTTTGTCAGCGCAGGCTTTCGACCCCCTTAGAAGATTTTGATCTGGAATAGGATCCGTTTTCCAACCAGCATTTAACTGGGTGCTAGACATGATAAAAATCCCCAGGTCATTGGCTATATCTTTTAGTTTGACGCTAATCATAAACAGGATGTTGTCCTCACGGAGATTGACTCCTCTTGACCGGGAGGTAATCTCCTCAAGAATCTTCATGGTCGTCATGATATAGTCGTAGCACGAGCCCCATCTTTTCAGAAAGGCGTGGACTATCTCTTACTTCTCGAAAAGAGAGAAGGATACCATTTCGAATTGCGTACCAATAGCAACCCTACGTCACCGGTCCGTGACTAGTCTCTACAGGTTCTTTATTAAAAACAAAGTTTCCCACGGGATTGCCATATGCCGATCACGGCACTTAGGTTTCCCCGTTAGCTTGTTAAGACTCTAACAAACCCCTGTGGTGAGCAGGAAAAGTATTACACAGTCCTAGTTAGTTGAACACGTACATGACTTTGTTCTCGCGATGGTTACGCCGGATGCTGTTTTCAATGTCTTTCAACGTAAAATCGCAGATGATGTCAATGTATAGAGGAGATCTGTCAAGCACCTCAATGGCATGCCTCACCCTATCCTGCTCATCAAACGTCATTTTGTTAGCGCCAAGGATCTTGTCCTCGGAGACGGCGCTAAGGAACGCGATACACATCGTCTGCACCTCGGACAGCTCAAGCTCTGTGGAAATGTATAGAGAGGGGGCAGAGTCACCGTTGTACCTCCATTCACCCAACTTAGTGTCGTAGATCTCGTCACAGGCGATATTGCACGCGTCGGCAATCATCATTCTCGTTTTTCCGACTCCCGTAGGTGCGCTACGCAGGTAGAACTTCGTGAGTCTCGCGCCCATTGTGACGGTGTTTATGAACGGGCCGTAGAGCGGTAGGCCGAACTCAGGTTCATCACTGAGCCTTTGAATCAACGTGTCAAGCCCGTCACCGATTTTCTTTGTGTCCCTGTCCGCATTGTCCACAAAAGCAGTCCGTACTCTTGAGAGCCTTAACTCGACCTCGTCTGAGATCTCGGTTACCGTCATATCGTCCAACTGCTCTTGCTGGCGTTGGCGCTTCTTAGGGTCTATCTCGTCGGGGTCGAGGATGTCTGACATGCCGACGCCGAGGTTCTCGTACTCCCTCAACAACGTCATCTTCTTGAGCCTGTTATAATAGAGATCGAAGTTGTCCAGGTCTGCCTCGTCAAGCACCTTCGTGAACCACTCGTTGCCACGGGAGGCCTTGTACGTCGACAGCACGTCGTCGACCGTCTTCGCCGTTATGTTCGTACCGCCGTTCGCAAAAATGGTGCTGATAGCCCCGAAGACTGCCTTGTGAAGCTCGGACGTGAAGTCCTCCGCACGGAAGAAGTACCTCCCCGTGTCCTCAAGGAGCTCCGGTTCCTTCGCTAGACAGCCTATCACTTGGAGGGCAGACGTCTGGTCCTCATATTTACTTGCCAAGTCGGCACCTCCTAGGATAGCTCGTATCCCTTGAAATAGTTTTTGGGCTTGAACTCCGGCACCTTGACGGGATACCTGTCAGTCTCGGGACTGTGCATGCGGTCCAGCACCTCTTGCGTGCAGTGCTCCTTCTGTCGTTCATGGTTCTCAATGCAGTAGGCCTTCGCGTCGTCGTACACGAACGGCACGATGCCGAACGAGCCGTTGGAGTCCTCGATGCCGTGACCGCAGATGTCGTACCACCATCTGATTGTGTACCATATACCGCCTATAGTCATGTCCGGGCGGGAGGCCCTCCACTTGACAACGCGTCGCTCCATATCTTGCGGGTCATACTGCGTCCCAAACAAGAGTTTGCCTTTGTCGTGGATAAGCTTCCATGTCTCTACATCTGGTTTCTTGATTGTCAATGTGCCTTACCTCCTTAAACGCAAAAAGGCGATTATGAGAACATTATAGCTCCCATAATCGCCTATTGTCAAGGTAAAACTATTTAACGCTAAACGAGTGTCTTGAGTTCGCCAAGAATCACGTCAAGTTGCTCAGCCTGAGACTCGGTCATCTCGGACACCTTCTTGCCCTTGCCGAGAATCTTCTCGATGGTGCTTGCAATCTTTGGAGCCCACACGGTCTTAAAGTCTTCCGTGTGGTCGGCCTTAATCTTCTTGACCATAGAGTCGAACTCCTCCATCATCGAGGGGAAATCGTATGCCACCTCGACAGGCTTGGCTTGAGGCTCGTCGGTGAAGAACTCTGCATTGCCCGCTTGGGCTTGCTTGTCAATAGCATCGTTCACTGCCTTGGTAAGGGCCTCATAGGTAAACGGAATCTCCGGCTCGATGTACTTGAAACGGCAACCGCAGGCAATCATCCCTGTATCATCACGGAGTGTAAGCATGACTTGCTTATGTCCAGACTCATCGAAAGCCTTGAGATGTGCATATGCATAAATGTCAGCCATGTTAGCTACGATATCGTTCACTTTGTCAGGAGACAACGACGGACGAATATCATTGTATGTTGAACCATCGTCTCGGGTAATCGTACGGATTGCGTCGTGAGAAATGAAAATCACGGCGTATCCAAGCTTTGTCATCTGCGTGAAGACGTCTTCAAACTCTTCACGCATCATTTTAAAGCCCTTGCCATATGGAATGGACCCAAGATCGTCGACTCCGGCGTTACTACAGATATAACGCTCGCAATACTTTGCTGCGAGGTCAACTGTATCAACCGCGATGACAGAGAACATCTCCTTGACCTCTGGCTTGCGGAGTTCACGAAGAACGGACCTAATGTCAGACCACGTGTTGATGTCCTGGGCCATGACGCCGTCCAGGGCGGAATAACCCTTCTCAGTGGCTAGGATCAAACACTTGCTTGCCCTTGCAGCGAAAGTAGTCTTTCCACATTTGGCAACGCCGTATACGTAGGTGATATAGCCACTCAAATCACGTGACACTTTATGAGGTTGAATTTTCAGAAGATCGATAGCCATGTGCTTGTTTTCCTATTCTCTTGTGAGTTAAAAAAGCAAGAAGGCCCAGATTGACTAGGCCTTCTTATCAAAACCGCAGGTAGATGACTTAAAAGGGCAGATCATCTATATCGTAGACAGACGCGCTGGTCTTTTGAGAGAAGACAGATGCAGGTGCCTTCTGAGCAGTCGCTCCGAACGCGCCCTTGCCAGCGCGTGCCATACCAGACTGCTTGACCTGTTCAAGGCGAACGTTGCGCTCGTCGATAAGTTGCTTCATGCCCTTCTGGCAGAACACCTGATGATCACCGAACTCCGGCATGTCGGCCGTGTCGGCACCAGTGACAACCCAAGAGCGAATGGTAGACACATTGTTGCCGGAGATGACAGGTCGTACACCGAAGCCACTTGCGACAGCCTCCTGCTCAGCAGGGGCCTTCTCAATGACCGTCGTCTGAATCTCGCCCCACATGTGACACGTCACTGGGTTGTTGGTTGAGGGTGCAAGACCCTCGATAAAGTCGATGCCGGAGCTGTCCCGGCACTCGCAACGGACAGGGAACACACGGGAGCCGTTGTAGTTGAACACGTACCCGCGGATATCAAGGAACGGATCGCGCCCCTCGACCTCGCGAACGTTTGCGCTGGTAAGCACTGCCTTCACGTCAAAGCTTGCAGGAGTCACATTGATTCCCGGCTGAGCGATATGGATGAATCGGCCGTTGACTCGCTGTGCCTGGATGACTTCGTCGGTGCGGGTCGAGTAAAAGTCGTTGGAATCGACAGACCCGGTGATTCGAACCTTCGTTGCCTTCGTGCCGGAGTCCTCGAAGGTCGGCCCATTCATGATCTGCACAAGAGTCTGATACGTCTCGTTTGGAATCGTGTTGCCGTCCTTGTCGTTGCGGTTTTCATAAACAAAGAAGTTCACCGGAACCACGTTCATCGCGCTGCCGTCGGTGGCAACGTGAAGGTTGCCAGAAATGTAGTTCTCGTTAGGATGCCACTTCGACGTTGCCTTGGACGTGCCGGTGCGAAAGTTCATGCTGTGGACATAGCCGGTCACTGCCACGGTGTTCTGGAACTCATTGTTACCCTTGTTAGCCAATTGTCTTCTCCTTAGTCATCAAAATCGTTGGTGATAAACTCATTATAAGGTAAAGTCTTCACCCAGTCAACAAAAACTTTGTTCCATTCTGGAAGCCTGTGGCTCTTGCGCTCCATGTACATGTGGCGTAGCGCCTCGTAGTTCATACAGACGAAACGTCTCTGCAAGAACGATTCCGGCAGAATCTGCTTCATGATTCGTCGGTAATAGTTCTTCTGCTTCAGATCGGATGTAGCTTTGAACTCCTTTTGAAGTTCACGCAATGCCATCTGTGTGCGTCGCATAGCATTAACCGCGCACTCCGGGGAGTTCTCGAAGTCAAACTCAAAGAGACTGTCTGTGATATCCTCTTTATAAAGAGTGTGAACAGTGGACTCTGAATTCTTCTCTACGCCAAGTTTATGGGTGTCAAACTCAGACCAAAAAAATCTTGGAGCGTTAATGTCCACGTATACATACCACATGCGCATGAACTTCCGATGGTTGCGCCCCGCCTTGCAAAGGCGCTCGGCAAGGTCGTAGTCTGCATCGCCAAACTTGAACCACTTGCCGTCTTCCTGAAGCATGTTCGTGTCACTCTTGTCATACGACTTGTATGGGGCCCTCACTCCCATAAGCGAGGGCCCGAAGCCAACGACGTCGATTGTCTTAATCTCCAAAACTATTCCGCCCTCTTCTCCTCGGGGTCTTCAATCATCTCGTCCGGGTCGCAAGCCAGTCCGGCCTCCGTGATGACAACGAACTTAGCGCCGTCCTCTTGGACCACGCGCTCAAGGAGGCCCTTCTTGACGAGGGAGGTGATGATGGCGCTTGCGGAACGCGGTGCCTTGCCAACCTGCTCGCCGAGGTCTCGGTAGGTCATATCCTCACGCTTGGTCTCCTGGAGGAAATGAAGAATGCCACGTGCGCCGTCGGAATACTTATACTTAGCCATGGTTTGCTCCTTAATCATTGGAACTTCCTCAACTGACAATACGTATATTACTACGACGGCGCACTGAGGTCAATAAAAAACTTTTAATCTACTTGTCCTTACGCCCCTTGCCACCGCGCTTCTGCGCGCCGTTCGAGTCACTTGTTAGTTTTACCGACACGACGGTGTCATACTCGGCAAGGGAGACCGCCTTCACGCCAGACCCAGACTTCCTTTGAGGAGAGACTTCCGACAAGGCGAACTTGATTATCATGCCATCGTTCGTAAGCATCTGAACATACGGGGTGACGTTCAAGTCAGGGCTTACAAGAGTGGCGATCACTTCATCGTCACCGACAAGCTTGATGGCACTCATGCCGTTCTTGTTGCGCGTGTTGCCGTTGAACTCCTCGAGTACGTTCACAAGCTTGATCTTGCCGTCTCTGGTAACGAAATACGCGGTCACAGGATTGACTCCGACTATCTTGTCGGTCAGCGCGAGAGACAGCTGATATCCATAATCGTTTTCAGGTATGTCCTCAACCTTCAGACGATACACCTTTCCGTTATCGGCAAGGCAGATAAGCATGTCGGAGTCGCACAGCTCGCCATCGCTCGTCTGGGTCTTCGTGACAGTGCTTACAACTGGATTGAACTCTAGATGGAACCTTGCCGTTGAAGTCATTGTTACCTCTTTCTCGTCTTTTTCCTCTACTCTTGTACGACGCTCGTTGCCGTACTTCTTTTTAAGAGACCTAAGCTTGGATATAAGCTCTTTCTTTTGCTCTTTTTCAGACGACAACAATGTTTCCAATTTTGCCACAGCAACCACCTTGTCGTCAAGCTCCTTCTCGACAGCTATTGCCTCAAGGCTTGAGAGCTTTGCCAGGCGCATATCCAGGATAGCCTTCGCCTGAGGCTCCGTGAAGTCAAACTGCGACATCAAGGACGTCTTGGCGTCTTTCTGGTCTTTACTCTGGCGTATGACGGCAACGACGTCGTCAATGGATGCAATTGCCTTTATAAAGCCACGTAGTACCTCTATACGGATAGTTAATTGATTCTTGGTATAGTCGGCCACGCGTCTGATACATTCAAGATTATGGGCAATGTAGACGTCCACGATACGCTTTGTTGACAAGAGCTCGGGAGTCTTTGAGACGATGGCGCGTTGGATGACGTTGTACTGCTTGCGGAGCGACGTGGTCGCCATCAGCTGAAACACAACATCCTCCGGCTTGGCGTCTTGCTTGCACTCCACCTCGAGGCACAGGCCGTTCTTGTCACTTGCGTTGACGACGTTCTTGATGCCGGTCACTTTGCCTGACTCGATTGCCTTCTTGATCTCCTCAAGGACTGGCTCAAGGTACACCTGGAACGGAAGCTCTGTGAAGCTTATCGTCCGGCCGTCTATCACATACTTTGACTCGACGATGACTTTGCCTTTGCCGGATTGGTTTATCTTCGCCATGTCCTGCGGGTTTACAAGGGTCCCACCTGTGGGGAAGTCCGGCATATAAGCCGAGTCGTCGTACTTGCCCGATCTGAGGTAGTCAACGATAAGGTCTACCGTCTCATTAAGGTTGTGCCCGCACATGAAGCTCGAGATGGAGACGCCGATACCCTGCGTGCCGTTCACAAGCAGTCGCGGAAAGACCGATGGCAGTACCGATGGCCATTGCTCGTCTTCTGTGAAGTTCCAAATCATATCGACGGCATTCGATTCCACGCCGTCAAACATAAACTCCTCGGTCATAGGGGATAGACGACACTCTGTATAGCGGTCTGAGGCAAACGAATCACCGCCGAGGATCTGATTGCCGTTGTTTCCGTGAAATTCTACTTCAGGCTCATTCTCTGTGAAATCCTGTGACATACGCACAAAAGTCTCATATACAGCCGTTTGGCCGTGAGGCCACCATAAGCCGATGATACCGCCGTCTACCTTGGCTGACTTCACATGAGGCTTGCTATGCGTGTACCCCTTTGTGTACATCTCCCACAGGCACGCACGTGCGCCTGGCTTCAAACCATCTTTTACGTTAACAAAAGCTTTGTTGTTGTTCGTGTCAAGAGCGTATTCCATGAAGTTTTCACCTATCTTCTGACAGGCGTCAACACTACTCGCAATCATACTCTGCTTCCTCCGCATGCTCCATGATGTATTCCACTCTTGGCTCAACAGCCTTCCCGTATAGAGATGTCATCAGACTGTCGAATGTATCCATTTTTGTATCAAAGCCACTAAAAACGACAATGTTCCTTGTCTTAGGGTTAAGAAGAGTTTGTTCAAGCTCTTCGCTTGACTGCTCACCTAAGCCTTTCGCGCGATTAATAGACTTCACTTTGTATCTCTTCTTCGCTTGCTCAAGCTCCTTTTGCCCCTCACAATACACATATTCATTTTTTGATGTTGTAATCCTGAACAATGGAGGGATGGCCATGCATACATGCCCATTTATCAAGAGCTCTGGGCACATATACCAAAGAATGTTAATCAAAAGGCAGACTATTTGTTTTCCAGCCGGGTCACCGTCAGCGCATGCAATGATCTTCCCGTACCTGAGCTTCTTTGTATTGTAGACCATCTTGCCTGTCTTCATGTCAACGTCAAGGCCGAGGGCGATGACCAGGTTGTTGATCTCCTGGTTCTTCATGATGTTCTCAGGGGCCGTCTTTAGCACGTTCAGCATCATGCCACGCACACCGTAGATGGCCTGCGTCTTGGAGTCCCTCGCTGCGACCATGCCACCCTGTGCTGACTTGCCCTCGACGACCCATAGCTCGCAATCTGAGCGCTTCTTGGACGACGCATCCACAAGAGTCGTAGGCATCTTGAACACGGCGTCCTTCTTGCTGGCCTTGCCCTTGACGGCATCCCTCGCACGCTTGGCGGCCTCTGATGCTCGCTTCGCAACAATGGCGTTGGTGATAATGTTTTTGACAGCCTGCGGATGGGAGTTCATCCACTTCTCCATCTGCTCTGCTATCGCGTCGCGCATAAACTGGTTGTCGGCCGTGCTCGACATCCTCACCTTCGTCTGTGAGTCATAGCGGATATTACGGCTCACGATGTTGAACGCGAGGCACATGTCGTCCTGGATTGACGCAACGTTCAAGGTCTCCCTCGGCTTAAGCACAGCCTGCTTGCGTCCCCAGTCTGTCAGGCTCTTGGCAAGCTGTGTCTTGATGACCTGGAAAGCCGTTCCGCTCTCGATGGGGCCATAGTTGGCATACCCGGTCGTCAAGGATTCCTTGTCTGCCGACTTGAGGCCGTATGCTAGGTTGAGCATGCGACTTGAGTCATCTGGGTCCGTATATTTAAATGTAAAAACGTCAGAGGGGTCTGCTAAATTGTCAGCGATGAGGTCGACTATGCCGTCTCGACAGATCTCAACAGTTGATGTATCAAGACCAGAAACGAGATTTATTGTCACAGTTAGCCCGGGGCATAGGCCACAGATTCCCTCGATCTTCTTCTTGAGGAGCTTCATATTGGGCTTTGGGTCTGTGAAGAACTCCTCGCTCGGTTGGAACTCCACGATTACGCCATGCGTGGACGGCACCGGCGACTTACCTTCATGACGGCTTATAAACAAGCCTTCCTCAAAGCGAACCTCCTCATATTTGCCATCGCGGAACGTGGTTGCCTCAAGCCAGTGCGACAGATAGTTGGCAAGGGACGCACCGATGCCGAATGCACCAGTGGACACTTTATAGACTGCGTCATCGCTCTTGTCGAACTTGCCTGACACATTAAGGTCTGCATATACCATTTCTAGAATAGTGCGACCGTCATCCTTGTATAGACTTGGGATTATGCCTTGCCCGTCGTCTTGTACTGTAAAGATATTTTTTTCTTCATTATATATAATTTCTATATTATTACAATTGCCTGCAAGGTGTTCATCCATTGAGTTCGTTACGATTTCAAGCGCAAGCTGAGTTGAGTCGTCATTTCCTCCTGTATATAAATCGCTTCTATGACGAACAGCAGACAGAGGATCGAGTTTTTTTATCGACTCTTTATTATAATTATTCACTTACAACACCTTTCATTTTAAGATAGTCCCAGTTGAGTATATCATAGTCGGTATATGGAATTTTAATAAGAGCCAAACCATGAGAAGAATAATAATTAGTCTTGTACAAATCTCTTTCTAATGTTTTTTTGAATCCTTCTTCTCCGCCAAAAAAATCATACGGCCCGTAGTGTTGTTGGCCATTATACTCTATTACTATTTTTTGTTTTGGAAGATAAAAATCTGCTCTACAGGGAACACTGCTGTTTTTTTTGCTTCATACTTTTGTTGAAATTCTCTTGTTGTGTAAATTCAATATTGTGCTCTAAAAGAATCCTCTTTATTTTATTTTCGCCTTTAGAAACAATGCATTTTCCGCAACTTTCTTGCCCTCTTAAAATATTACTTAGATTTATTTTAGTAATATTTCCACAATCGCATTCAACAACGCATAACACCCCGCCGTTAGACGCTCTTTTGTCAGGGACAAGATCTTTAATTACAAGTTTTCCAAATCTCTTCCCTACATATTGCTCTGCCCGTGCCTTCCATCTGCACTTGGGGCATCTAAGACTATGCCCCTTTCTCAAACTGCGCGCAGTAGTCGTAAACGAACCGCCACAATCACATTTGCAAATCCAGTATACATTACCATCGGAATCTCTTAAATCTGTTGGCTGCAGTGCTGTAAGACAACCGAACTTTTCTCCAGTGATATCTACGGTTCTTTGCTGTCTTAAAATCGACATGTTATATGCATTAATAGAGCTTGAAATTGACTTCCTGCATCCATCAGATTTCACTTTTCCTGACTCTACAGCATCAATTCTTGCATTGAATATGCCACCACACAAAGGACAGATAAAATCAGCTCTTCTTTTCGGCTTTTTTGTTAACGATTGTTCTTCTGTTTCCTGCAAAAATTTAACGCCATAATTGCCAACTACCCATCCACGTTCATAATATCTTTTCCGGTGTCCACCGACTCCGACTGTCCATTCTATCTTGTGTGGTGGTTCAAAATCATATTCTGGCTGATCTATTTTTGTTTTATCTTTTTTCTTATTCGCCACCTGTTATCACCTCAAAGCTATTGTACACCATTGTTAGATTCTCTTCCGGAAAATACCTGTCGTCGTGGAAAT
>ERZ808245.778-NODE-778-length-14644-cov-7.158887_pt1 | contig 14644 bp, 11 predicted proteins | sample MGYA00521243_ERZ808245 | MGnify/ENA primary metagenome ERZ808245 (study PRJEB31516, sample SAMN03275576) | gut metagenome | biome: mammalia-associated habitat; material: feces | host: Papio cynocephalus | place: Kenya | collected 2012-07-07 ... | reverse complement strand
GACGAATTAGCATTATCAGACGATGTATTAGACGCGCTGTGGGACATGCACTTTGACACTTGCACCCCCGTGCAGGAGAAGACCATACCCGTGATATTGGAGGGAAAAGACGTCATCTCGTGCGCCCAGACGGGTACCGGCAAGACAGCGGCATACATACTGCCCTTGCTGACCAACCTCGCCTACGACGACCACGACCCCGACAAACTGAACGCCATCATCATGGCGCCCACACGCGAACTCGCGCAGCAAATCGACCAACAGATGGAGGGCTTCGGGTTCTATGTACCGTTCTCGTCGGTGGCTATCTACGGCGGCAATGACGGCGGTGCGTGGGGCACGCAGGTAACCGGTTTGCAGAAAGGCGCAGACATCGTCATCGCCACACCCGGACGGTTGCTCAGCCAGATGAACATCTACGACATCGACTTCTCGGGCGTGAAATACTTTATCCTCGACGAGGCGGACCGTATGCTCGACATGGGTTTCTATGACGACATCATGACCATCGTCAACCGCCTGCCCAAAGAGCGGCAGACCATCATGTTCTCCGCCACTATGCCCGACAAGATACGCCAAATGGCACGCGCTATCATGCGCAACCCCGTGGAGGTGAAGATAGCCGTATCGCGTCCGCCCGAGACCATCCACCAGATGGCGGTGCAACTCTACGAGGCGCAGAAACCCGCCATGGTGAAGCACCTCCTGGCGGGCAGAGACCTCAAGAAGGTCATCCTCTTCGTCAGCAAGAAGCAGAAAGTGCGCGACCTCACACGCGCCTTGCAGGCGAAACACATCGACGCCCGCGCCATGTACTCCGACCTGGAGCAGAAAGAGCGCGACGAGGTGATGCTCGATTTCCGCAACGGCAAGGTGGATGTATTGGTGGCTACCGACATCATCTCCCGAGGCATTGATGTGGACGATATTCCGCTGGTCATCAACTACGACGTGCCCCGCGACGCGGAGGACTATGTCCACCGTATCGGTCGTACGGCACGTGCGGAAAACAAAGGCGAGGCGGTTACACTCGTCAGCCCCGAGGATGCCCGCTATTTCCAGAAGATAGAGCGTTTCCTCAAGAAAGACATCGAGCGTCTGCCCCTGCCCGAAGCCCTGGGCGAAGCACCCAAAAGCGAATTGTACACTGCCCGCGCAGGGCGTAATTCTGGCAGAGGCGGCAACGGTAGAGGTCGTTCTAACAGGGGTGGTGCCGGTAAAAGTGCCTCACGCAAACAGCGTTCCGGCAACAACCGCCCATCTCAAGACCCGCATGCTTGAAATTGTCCCAAAAGATGTCCCAAGAGGTTACCATAAATGAGCGCACCATCAAACGTGACATGGCAACGCTTCAACAATTAGGCATCTTACGCCGCGAAGGAGGACGGAAATTGGGGTGTTGGGTCATAAACTTTAATGCCTCCTCGCAATAAATATCCGCCATACAATACGCAGAATAAGGAGCAACACTGCCAATACTCCCGCTATGGTTCCATACTTATAGAATGCTGGTACATACCGCTCGGGCGGTAGTTGTACCACCACCTCGCGGTCTTGATACACGGTGTCCGTCTTCACCACCACCCTGTCACGATACTCGGTATGCCAGTGCTCTATGCCGCCGAGAACGTTGCCGGGGACGCGGGCGCCCTCGCCCGCGGGTAACATACAGGGATATGCAGTTCGTTCCGAACTGACCGCAGACGGGGGCGTCCGCGTCCCCGGCGAGGACAATGACGGCGCGGGACGCGTCGTCTCCACACTGCCCCTCTCTCCATTGCCCATTCCCGCATACACCACCACGCTGTCCCGCACATAGTGGTACGTGCTATCCTGCCATGCCCTCGTCTCCGCTCTGTAAGCCCCCTCCTTGAGGGGGTTGGGGGAGTCGGAGGTGCGGAGTGCTTGGGTTCTGCAGCCGTTTAGGACAAGGCACATCATACAGAGGGGCAGGAGCCTTCGGGTCGATAATTTCCAGATAAATCGTTTCATGTCGTTGTTGGGCTTGTAAGAGAGTTTGTGTGAGGCGGTTTTCTATCTCCCGCGAGGGTACGAGGATACACCCCGCGGAGTGTTCGGGCTTTGTGCCGACGTGGAAACGTATCCCTCGTCGGAGCGGACTTGCGCCACAAGCCCCGCTCTGCGGGTCGGGGGCGCCGTCGCTCCTCCTCTCCGCGCCAAAACAAGTTTTGTCGCGGGGTGCAGAGCGGGGCACGTTGTTCACTATCGGCAGCAGGCGTTTGAACCTCGGCGACATTGTCACGCTCACCGTGTACCACAGTGCGGGTATCTCCACGCCGCGGCGTTCCAAGGTAGTAGTCCATTTCTTGTTATCTACCCATAGTTCGCCGTAAATGGCATTCTTGACGACGCGGGACGCGTCGTCCCTACAAACGTTGTCCCCACAAGATGTGCGTATCAGTTTCAAAATCATAGTTTTTCTATTAGTCCTATTAGTCCAATTGGTCTTATTAGCCCCATAGGGCTTATTCCCCATCTCCGTCGAGCCCCCTCTTTGAGGGGGTCGGGGGAGTCGGTGGCTTCGCCTTATACCTGTAGTGGTAGTCAATCCCCACGAGGCTCCCCGCAAACGTCAGTATCTCCCCGAAGGCGACGAGCACGCTGCTGTCTATCACCCCGGCAGGCGGAATACAAATCCCCGCCACCAACAGCCCGCACCCGAAAAAGACAAGCAGGAACGCCAGCCAAGCCTGACCTCCCCCGCCCCCTCCAGAGGAGGGGAGTGCGACCTCCCCAACCCCTCCAAAGGAGGGGCTTACAGAACATCCGTCAAGCCCCCTCTTTGAGGGGGTTGGGGGAGTCGGTATCTTCTTTACGCTATCTCCTCGGCGCACTGGTGCCATACGTACTGACGCAGGGTTCGGTACTCGGATTGCGCTTTGAAGGCGGCGAGGTCGGCCTGCACCTTGCTTGAGTCTTTCAGACGCACCGTGGTGGCTTTGCAGATTTGCCCGAAGCGCGTGCGGTGGGCTACCTCCGAGGCGGAAGGCAGCGTGCTGCGCTTGCCCATGATGTGGGTATAGTTGGGGTTTTGCAACATGACCGCATTCGACGTTGCGGCCTGACGTACCATAAAGGTGACGGTACTCTTCTTCGAGAGTTTCCCCGATACTGTCTTCACGGGGTCGATGTAAGTGATATGTGCCATAAATTTACGATTTTGTTATTTACGATTTACGAATTTATGTACGATTTATGCCCTTCGGGCGATGTGCGATTTTCGTTATCGGGTGCAGACGGAAAATAATCAAATCTGCCCAATAATCAAATAAATCGTACATCGTAAATTCGTAAATCGTACATAGTTTTAGTCCACGATATTCCACAGATACGCGCGGAATGTCTTGTACCCTTTCTCCTGCTGTGCCTTGAAGGCAGCCATATCGGTCGCGTAGGTTGCGGAGGTGGGTTTCATACGTACCGCCACTTTCTTCTGTTTCTCGGCGAAAGTGCTTTGGTTGGTTTTCTCGTTGCTCGTCACGGGGTGAGCGGTGAGGTCGCGCTCGCCTTGCAGGTAGGTAATCTGCCTGCCACTTGCCGTGCAGGCGTGTATCACTTGGCTGTGACGGCTGATTTTCCCGCAGAGTTTCCTTACGGGATACTCGAATTTTGTCTTACTCATAATCGTTACTTTCTTAGGTTTATGTATAGGGCTTACGTAAGTCTCAATTCATAATTCATAATTCATCATTCATTATTCATCATTATCCTGTCGCGGGTCTCTCGCGGGTCTGTCGCGGGTCGAACCTGCTCTTGAAACACGATGCAAAGATACATCATTTCCGCCCCTTTTGTTGCGCATAGTGCGCAATCACACGCCGTATATGGCTCTCCGACAGCCAAAACCGTTCCCCTGTCTCGGCATATGCCCGCATAAACGGCATTCCCTGCCGTATCAGTCCGTAATATGTTTCGCAAATCGCACGGTTGCGTTGCTCTATCTTATAAGTATCTCTGCTCATAATTCGTAATTCGTAATTCATAATTCATAATTCGTTGGGCTTATTCCCCTCATCTCATATTGTTTCTTAGCCGGCGATATTATCGCCGTTATGGCAGATAGGTGCCTCCGCCGGGGACGCGGGCGCCTCGCGGGGTCCCCGTAAGCCCGTGGGCGAAATGGGGTGCTCTCTCGCCCGCGGTATATATTCCCCTCGGCTGCCGTATCCGAAGCCCGTCTCTCGGTGAGCACCTGAGCAGGTGAGCAGGTACTTTTTGTAAACTCTATACATACGTGCGCGCGGGCGGGTGTGTGTATATAGAAGTTACCCGCTCTACCTGCTCACCTGCTCATTCTTCCATGCGTGCATACGATTTCCTATTGGCGTTCATCTCATCGCTACTTCGCTGATACACAATCCATCCGCGTTGCCGCTGTTGACCGCGCATCACCTTTTGGAAGCCCTTCTGGGTGAGCAGCATTCCCAATCGGTTCAGCGGCATCGGGCGTTTTATCGCTCCGTAATCCACTAATTTCTGGCTTATCTCAGCCGTCGTCAGAAATTTCACCTGCTCGCCCGTCGCACCTTCTGCCGGCACGTCGAACAGCACGCTGAGCAACTGCTCCTCGTTGTCCTGGGCGCGGAACTCGTCCTGGTGGTCCGCCATCTCGGCTATCTCGTCCTGCTCGAACCAGTAGGGGTAGTCGTGCTCTATGAGGTACCGCGCCTGCGCGTACATACGTCCGTAGGGGAAGAAGGTGTGGGTGAACGGACTGGCGATACTCGCCACCTCGAACGGCAGCCAACGCCTGTTGCCGGTGATGTCGGAGAGGAACTCGCGTTTGTTGCCGCTGGCGCAGAAGGAGGCGAGTCGGAGTCGCCGCTCCTTGGTGTAGCCGTAGGCGACGCGCTCGTTGATGTCCACGGCGGTGATGAGGGACTTGAGGCTGTTGACTTCGCGGCTGTTCATGGCGTCTATCTCGTCGAGGTTGATGAGCCCGAACTCCGCCAACCGCAGGCGGTCGTCTTTGGTCCACTGGGTGTTGGACATCTTGCACGTGTAGCCCCGCAGTTCGGGCGGGATGAGGTGCTCCAGCCACGTGGTCTTGTAGATGCCCTGCTTGCCGATGAGCACTAATACCTGCTGGTTCACCGCCTCGTCGCGCAGCCACGAGGCGACCATCGCGATGAACCACTTGCTGAAACACCGACGCCACAACTCGTGTTTGCTCTCGTCCGTGAGCGTCACTTGGTTCGCCATCTCACCTATCCAGTTGGGTTCTTTTTGCGCGTCATACGCGTTTTGTTGCTCCACCCACTCGCGCAGCGGGTGCACCTGCGGCAGCATCGACGAGTGCAGCACCGTCAGCACCTCGCGGCTCGTCACCGCCGCACCCGTCTCCGCACAGCACCCGCACACCATGTCGTTGATGTCGCGGTCGACAAGGTCTGACCATGGACCCCCTCCGGCTCCCCCTTCAAGAGCACCCCACTGCACGTTGCTTGTGGGGACCCCGCGGCAGGGGGAGGGGGCAGAGTATAGTCCATCGTTTTCAGATGCTCTGAGTTCTCCCCCTTTGAAGGGGGAGTTAGAGGGGGTCTTTGAGATTTGTATGCGTTGCCTGACGGTATCCACCCTGAGCCTGTTGAACTGCAGGTAGTTCTCCTGTATCCAGTCCGCCGCCACCTGCTGACGGCTGTCCTTCTCTTTCTTTTCCTTCTTCTTTTCCTTTTCCATATACAGTGTCTTGTGGTTTTTGGGAACATATAATTACCCGCAAATCAGCCATTAATTTCCCACTATGAATTAATGATTAATTATATGGATAATTATATGTTTTTCTTCTTTTCCATATCAGTGTTTTGTGGTTTTGGGAACATATAATTACCCGCGAATTAGCCGTTAATTTCCCACTATGAATTAATGATTAATTACATGGATAATTATATGTTTTTCTTCTCACAGTGAATTAATGGTTCATTCGTGGATAATTATATGTTTCGGGTCAGTTATCGCTGCATAAATCTCCTTACGATGTAGCAGTACAGGCTCATTCGGCGGCAGTCGCCGTGCTCTATCCACAGTTGTTCGTAGGGCTTGCGCAGGTGCGGACTGCGATACACGATACCGGCGTTCTCCACCGCGGCGGCGAACAGTTGGCGGTGGAGCCGTTGCCGCTCGGTCGCCTCGCCGCCCGGCACGGCATAGCGGCGCAGGTACTGCCTTCCGTCCCGCACGTAATACACCACATTCCCCACGCGACCGTGCAACTGCATCATTGTCCGCGTACCTTTGCTGCCACGTATGGGCATACTCTTGATGTTGAGTCTCATAATGATTGGTGTCTCCGTTGTTTACGCTCCGGCAACGTGCCCCGCGCCTCGAAGACACCGCAAAGGTACGCATACAAAAAGGGTTGGACGAACTATCCAACCCTATCCAACTATTATCCAAGCGTATCCACCTCTTTTCCCAAAAACAGCGTTTTTCCGTCCAACTCCATCCAACTCTGTCCACCGAATTATGGAATGATGAATGACGAATTATGAATTATGAATTAAGAATTATGAATTATGAATTATGAATTAAGAATTATGAATTAAGAATGGCAACCTTTGTGGAGCCGGCAGTTGCAATTCATCATTCATCATTCATCATTCTTTATCAGTCTATCCGTAAAAAGTGTGTAAATACACAAAAATTTCGGATAATATATTCCGATTATGCCCTTTGCATTTGCGTATATTGGGGGAAAGCTGTATCTTTGCAGCCGTAAAAAGTATGTAAATACATAAAAATTTCGGCTAATCCCCTTCTATTATGGAAATACATAGAGATTACTACCTGCAAAAACTCATTCATGCCTGTGGCAACAGGATGATAAAAGTGGTGACGGGTATGCGCCGGTGCGGCAAATCGTACCTGCTGTTCACGTTGTTTCACAACCATCTGCTGCAACATGGCGTGGACGAGGCGCATATCATAGAGGTGGACTTGGAGAACCGCCTCAACAAGGCATTGCGCGACCCGGATGCCCTGTTGGCGCATATCTATTCCCATATCACCGACAAGGCGCATTACTACGTGCTGCTCGATGAGGTGCAGATGGTGAGCGAGTTTGAGGACGTGCTGAACAGTTTCCTCAAGACGGACAATGTGGACGTGTTCGTGACGGGAAGCAATGCACGTTTTCTTTCTCGCGACGTGATTACGGAGTTTCGCGGTCGCGGCGACGAGATACGTATCCGTCCGCTGTCGTTTGCCGAGTTTGCGGCATACCGCCAAGGCGACCTGCTGCCGATGCTTGTCGAGTATATGCACTACGGCGGTCTGCCGCAGGTGGTACTGGAAACCGACGAAAACAAGAAGAAAGACTATCTGCTGCAGCAAATCACACATACTTACCTGCGCGACATACACGACCGCTATCATATACAGAACGAAGACGACCTGCAGGAACTATTCAGCACCATAGCCTCGTCCGTGGGGTCGCTGACCAATCCGCTGCGCTTGTCCAATACGTTCCGCACGGTCAAGAAAAGCCGTATTACTGCCGAAACGGTTGCGCAGTACTTGCTGTATATGGAAGATGCGTTTCTGATAGAACGGTCATTGCGCTACGACATCAAGGGCAGGAAATATATTGATTCGCCCTACAAGTTTTATTTTGAAGACCTTGGAATACGCAACGCCCGTCTCGGTTTCCGGCAGTATGACGAGGGACACCTGTTGGAGAATCTGATTTACAACGAACTGCGTTCACGCGGGTGTTTGGTGGATGTAGGACAGGTGTTTGTGGAGCAGAAAGATGATGCGGGCAAGCGCAAACGGGTGGCTCTGGAGGTGGATTTTGTATGCAATATGGGCTACCACCGCACCTATATCCAAGCCGCTTATGCGATGGACAATGAGGATAAACGCATACAAGAAACCGCTTCGCTCAACCGTCTGAACGACGGTTTCCTCCGTGTACTGATAGCAGGTCCCCTGCAACCGACTTATATGAACGGGGAGGGGATATACATTGTCAATATCTTCGATTTCCTGCGCAACCCGATGCAGTATGTCGGCGAATGACTCCGTCGGCAATTAACTCACAATCTCCCCATGCCAGAGCATGCGTAGGAAATCAAGGACGTTACGGCATATTGTTTGGTGTATTACACTGCGGATTTACATTGAAAATCCGCAGTAGTATTGCGGAATTTCATTGAAAATCCGCAACAAAGGTAGTGCTTTTTCTAGAGATGAGCAAATAGTTCCGGCAAATTACACAGTACGCATTACCCCTCAGTCCAACCTGTGCCGTCGGATATTCTCGTAGCCGTAGGTGATGCCGAGGAACTCCACGAGTACTTCCCGCAGGCGTTTGGTGGAGACATTGTGATAATGGATATTGCCGATGAGGGACTGGTGGTGCAGTTCCTGCATGAGGTCGGTGACGGTGCCTTCGGCGGCACGCCGGAGCAGTTCGAAGACGCGCTCGCAGCGTCCCTCGCGGATGGCGGTGTCGGTGAAGAAGGGGAACTCCGATGCGCGGCGGTTGGGGTATGTGCCCTTTTGCATTCGCACTATTCGCGCGCAATCGTGCATGCTAACGCGCGGCAGTTCGTGGATGATACGCTTGACCACGCCTACGATACGGTTGTTGCTCTCGGCGGACAGCAGGATAGGCTGGAAATCGGAATTGCCGGGGATGAGCCACCGGTCGCCGTTCTCGTCCTCGTAGAACACCTTGACCGTGTTGCCGCCGTTCACACTGGCAATGACAAAGTCGCCGCTGTCGGCGCACTCGGTGTAGCGGACCAGCAGTTGGTCGCCCTCACGGAGGTCGAAATCACGCATCGACTGTCCGCGGACGGGCACTACAAACGATATATCGGCAGCAAAGGCCCGCGGAACGGCAATGGTCTCATGGTTGTCGTCGCCTGCGTCCATGGGCACACCCGCCCGCACACCGTTGGGATAGTACGGCACATCCACCCACTCATCGGGCACAACGGCCGCCGTGCGCAAGGGGGAGGTATGGGGAGTGTTCATGGGCATAGGACGATAAGGGGATAAGGCTGTCAGCGGACAGAGAGAGCGGACTCGTCGGCTTGGCGTTGTTGCAGGTGCTCCACATAGTGGCGCATGTTTACTTGCTGTTGGCGACCGTCGGTGTTTTTCCATGCACCGAAAAGACCGGCGGCACGGTTGGCATAGTCGAGGGCTGCGGAATAGTCGCCCGACATCTCCGCGGCAACAGCCATATCGGCAGCCGCGATGGCGGAGACTTTCTTGTCGCCCTTGTCCAACGCCTGCTGCCAGGCGGCGATGGCATCCTGCCACAGTTTGCGCTGGAAAGCGCGCATACCGCGTTGTATGTCGGCATCGGGATTGTCGTAGAGGTAGTGGGTGGCGGGCATCCATTGGGGTGTGAGGCTGACGGCGACATTGGTGCCCGCCTGCTGCGCCAAGTAGAGGAGTGCATCGTGACGGTCGGGGAGTCCCGCGAGTGCGCTTGCACGTGAGTAAACCGGTTCCACCTCCCAGAGCAGGGTATCGGCAGTAGTGAAGACGGCATCCTGCGGCTTGCCCGCATAGTGCACCGTCCAGTGCGTCTGCGAACAGGCTTGCAGGTAGGCGTAGTACCGGTCAGCGTCCACAGGGAAACTCTCGCACATATCATACAGCACCAGGTGGTTGAGTATCAGCAGGGCATCGGCTTCGTACTCGGCACACAACTGCTCCTCATCGACCACCGTCATGGGGCTGCGGGAGTAGAAATTGCGGCTTTTGTTTTGGCTGATGTCCATGAGTTCCACCTGCAGGTATTCGCCGCTGCCGTCCATCGTCTGTGTGGCGGCAAAGAGGCACCGTAGTGCCGCATCGGTGAGGTCAACGGACGCGCCGGCGAGCATGGTGCCGTCTTCGGCATTGCTGTGTCCGAACTCCTCGGGCTGAGTGACGGTGTTGTTGACCACCAGGATACGTTGTGCGCCCTGCAGCAGCGGTCGGTCGGCAGGCTGACGCTCGTCCACGGTGAAGTAGTACTGCTGCGCCGGCAAGGTGACGGCGGCGAGAAAGGTCAGAAAGGTAGAAATGAAGCGTTTCATAGTGAGTAAAAATTGTATGGGGATTAGAGTTTGCGTATGCGCCACTCTTTCGGGTACATGTTGTTGCACCGGTTGCCGACGTTCTTCACGAAGCCCAACGGCACGTGCCGGTAGGTGACGAGGAGGAACGTGGTGGGCTTGCCGGTGACGGTGATAGCCTCCGTGCGGAGGTAGGAGAGTGCCTGCTCGAGGGGGAGTTCGGCTTGCGGAAAGGCATCGGCTTTGAGGTCCTTGACCATCGCCAGAGGGTGCTGCGGAGCCATCGTCTTGCCGCGTTGCTCGCCAATACCCACACCGTAACTGATGCAGATGAACTGCGTGGTGAGATACTCAATCAACTCTTTGTATTTCTGCGGGTAAGCGGTGATGAAGCGGTCCTGCTGCCGCATCACCCAGTGGTCGGGGTGGAGTAGCCAGCCGCGGAGTATATTCTCCTGCTCGATGGGCTTGGTGGCGGGCTGCTTGCTCTTGGGCACGCGGAACGGATTGAGACACTCGCCGTGTTTGCGGAAGGCGCAGATATACAGCCCTTCGCCACGGGTCTTGTGCGGATAGAAATGGTAGCCGGGGTGCCCCTCCGTGATACCCCACGCGGGGTCGAAGCCGATGTCCAGCACGTCGGCGCCGAGTTCTTCGGCTATCCACAGGGCGTTGTGCTCGTTCTCTGTGCGGTTGAACGTGCAAGTGGAATAGATGAGTATGCCGCCGGGTTTGAGAGCGTCCCATGCGTCTTCCACGATGGTGCGCTGACGGTCGGCACACAGGCGCACGTTGGTCTTGCTCCACTCGGCAATGGCGTCGGGGTCCTTACGGAACATGCCTTCGCCCGAACAAGGGGCGTCTATCAGCATGCAATCGAACAGGTTGGGCAGCCGCTCGCCGAAGTCAACAGGTTGGTTGTGTGTGACTACCGTGTTGCCGTTGCCCCATTTCTGGATATTCTCGGAGAGGATGAAGACGCGCTGGCGTACCACCTCATTGCTGATGAGGAGCCCCTCGTCGCCTAGATACTGGCTGATGAGGGTGGATTTGCCCCCAGGTGCGGCACAGAGGTCGAGAACGATGCTGTCGGGCTCCACGAACTGCTCCAGCACCTGCTGCAGGAACATGCTGCTCGCCTCCTGCACATAGTAGCAGCCCGCGTGGAAGAGCGGGTCGAGGGTGAACTGCGGCCGCGTGCTGAGATAGTAGCCGTCCTCGTTCCACGGCACCTCGCCGGTGTCGGCATCGAAAGTCAGTTCGTCTATCTTGTCGTTGAGACGGATAGACGTGACGGGCTCGCCTTCCAATGCGTGGAAGAGCCTCTCGGCATCGGCGGCACCCAACTGCTGCTGCATGCTATGTATGAAATCTATGGGCAACATACGGGGTTGGCTGAAAAAGCGGCTGCAAAGTTACGAAAAAAATGGCAAATATCCGCTATGAGGGGCAACTATTGTGGGTGCGTCCTGCAGCGCGTTGCAACGCGATGGCGTAGGCTTCGCGGTAGTATGGGTAGAAATGCTTCCAATCCGCCTTGTCGGCTAAGGCTGCCGCAAGGGTGCGGATAGTATCTGTCTGCTTGGCTTTCAGAGAGAAGTAATGACGCAATGTGTCGGCAATGGTCTCCACTACCTCGTCCTGATTGCTATCGGTGCGGCGGATTACGGCTACACCTTGGTCGATGGTCTGCACGCCCTGCGACTGGCACCAGACACCAAAACCGCTGAGTGTGGTGGTGATGGTCGGCACGTGGAAAGCAATGCTCTCAAGCGGAGTGTACCCCCACGGCTCATAGTAACTCGGGAAGACGGTAGCGTCCAATCCGATGAGCAAATCATAGTAGGGCAGGTTGAGCACACCGTCGTTGCCGTTGAGGTAAGTGGGGATAAAGACCACACGCACATTGCCGACGGTGTAGTCGGGCTTGTCAAGATAAGGTATCATCACAAAAGCGAGAACCTGCTTATTGCCCGCCTTGGCAGACGTGGCGGGCATATTACCCAACCGCTCCATAGACGCAAGGAAGACATCAATGCCTTTGTTTTTCCACTCCAACCGTCCGGCGGTGCCAATAAACCAATCCGTGGCTTTTGCCTCTGCCCCACGCGATTGGGCGTAGGCAAGCAGGGCTTTGCGGGCACGTTTGCGTGCAGCGGTGAAGGCATCGCCTTGGGGAACAAAGTCATGCTCAAAGCCATTGGGCGTGACAATATCCACAGGCTTGTCGAGGAGTTGTTTGCACTCGCGTGCGGTGAGGTCGCTGACGGTGGTGAAGCAGTCGCAGTAGTGCGCGGCAGTCTTCTCTGCGGAGTGCTTGCTGACCATGTTGAGTTCCGCCGCCATCTGGTCGCCATGGTAACCATCGAAATAGTCGTATAGCGGCTTGCCGTTGCCCGCAATAGAGCGTCCTATGCTTGTAGCATGGGTAGTGAAAAGGGTACCTATTCGCGGACAATGCTCACGGATATAGAGTACGGTAAAAGCCGTCTGCCACTCGTTGCAGTGCATGACTGTTACAGGCATGCCGAGGTGGCGGTAGAGACTCTCCGCCACCTGCCCTACGGCGTAGGCAAAGAGGCAGGACTCGTCGTAATCCCCATAAGCAGCATGGCTCTGCACACCGTATTGCTGCCATAAGTGTGCATAGATGGCATCCTTTTCCGCCCACAGTTTGTCCCAGCGGAGCAGCACGGCGATAGGCTTGCCCGGCACCTGCCAACGCCCTACGCGCACGCCTTCCGGTCGCCAACCGCGCAGAAGAGTCTTGCTTTCTTTGAAGTAGATATCGGACGTCCCACCCAAATCGGGACCAAAGAAAATCACTTTGTCTTTGTGTTCGCGCTGCATGGACGCGGCGCGGGTGGAGAGAACGGCATAGATACCGCCCACACGGTTACAGACCTCCCACGAGGTCTCAAAGATGTATTCGGGTTGCATAGGTCTAACGGGCTTCTGAATTGAACGCAATGCGCACTATATCAGTCACTTGATTGTACTGCGCAGGCGTGGTGGAGAACTTGTTGGTCATGCTCTTGACCAGCGGCATCGCCCATAATCCACTCGGGGTTGCCCAATAGAGTTGGTTGCGCTCATGGTCGATATGCAAGGCACCTGTCGCCTCAGCGTCCACCTGCGTGATGTTTGTGGCAGCGTTCATACCGTTGAAGTTGGCTACAAACAAGCCGCCAGCCGTCACGAAATACCATTTCTGCGCCATCTTATCCATTTGCACCCTCTTTACGGGACTGCCGACGATAGTCTGCATACGCGCAAGGTCAAAGACAGAGTCGTTATAGACCACCACGGTGTCGCACACGGCTGCCAGCAGTTGCCTGTCCTCGTCGCGCGTGTCAGGCAAAGCGTCCTCCAAACGCTCCCCTATCAGCCGTTGGCGCATGATAGTGCCGTCAGCGCGGGACATCAACAGCGCAGGTGCGAGGGTCTCATACACATACAGGTCGCGGCTGATGGGGTACTGCACGCCGTTCTGTGTGATGGTGAGTTGCACCTGCTGCGACTGCCCATAGGTGGTGAAATACACCGTCACCGCACTGCTCGTCAGCGTACCCGACTGCAATACGCAATGTTCGGGTAACGTCCACTGATACTGCAAGTTATAGGAGTACGGATTATAGATATTCGCCGTGAGTGTGACATCGGTATAGTGCGTAATCGAGTCCGACGATGCCACGAAGGTCGGTATGGTGTCATACACCGTCACCGACTTGCTACACGTCTGATTCTTAGCACTATCCACGCGCAGCGTGACAAGGTACGTACCCGCCTTCTTGAAGGTATGGCGGGGGTTCTTGCTGGTGGTCGTGCTGTTGTCGCCGAAGTTCCAGTCCCATTTCTCGCCCGCACTGCTGTTGTTGGTGAACGTAACCGCCTCACCTGCACGCGGTTCCGTGGGCGAATAGGTGAAATCCACCGTCACTTTCTTGCACCCGACCGCCATCACCGCGAGGGCACAAAGTATGTATATCTGCTTCTTCATATCGTTTTTTGCTTGTTGCGCCACCATGTCATCTGCCTTTTGGCATAATGGCGACTGTTTTGTTTTATCATCTCCACGGCACGGTCAAGCGTCCATTCGCCGCGAAAATACCGCAGCAACTCCTTGTAACCCACAGTGTTAACGCTATTGGGCAGTACCTCATTTACGCCTTCGGGCAGCGGGTCAAGGGATATATTCAGCATCTCGAAGGCACGTTTGGCTTCATCCAGCAGCCCCATTTCGAGCATCTTGTCCACACGGCGGTTGATACGGTCGTACAATTCCTCGCGGGGTCGCTCTATCATCACCTCTTCTATATCAAACCCCCTCGCGATATTGTTCTGCCGATTGGGCTTCCCGTTGCGGCGAAACACCGAATACGGCTGCCCGCTCACCCGACAAACCTCCACACAATGCATCAAGCGTTGCGGGTTCTGTCTGTCCACCTCCGCCCAATAATCGGGGTCTAACCGCTCCACTTCTGCCTGCAACCACGCCAACCCGTTGCGCTGATAATCAGCACGTACAGCCTCACGTACAGCCACCGGCACCTCAGGTATATCGTCCAATCCGCGGCAGACGGCGTCCACATACATCATACTCC
>ERZ808245.777-NODE-777-length-14664-cov-3.394483_pt1 | contig 14664 bp, 7 predicted proteins | sample MGYA00521243_ERZ808245 | MGnify/ENA primary metagenome ERZ808245 (study PRJEB31516, sample SAMN03275576) | gut metagenome | biome: mammalia-associated habitat; material: feces | host: Papio cynocephalus | place: Kenya | collected 2012-07-07 ... | reverse complement strand
GTTTCCAGCGAAGCGTTGAAGCCGTTGTTCGCGCAAAAGCCGATGCCCGACATCAGCGTCAATATCTGCATCGCGCGTTCCAGCCGTTTGCCGATTTCCAGAAAACGCCAGCCGTGGTCGCGGGTCATGTCTTCGCAAATCAAGCCCGCCAGAGCGTTCTGGCACAAAATGATTTCGTTCAGCCGGTTTTGCAGGATTTGCGGGTTCGCGTCCGCGGGCGGCAGCAGGGACGGCAGACGGCGGAACAGTTCCCAAGTGTCCATGGACAGCCGGTCGTGCAGCAGGTCCGCCATATCCCGCAGGCGCGAAAACAAAAAACGCAGTCCGAACCCGTAATCGGGCGACGCGATGACGTCGCGCAGTCCTTTCATCGCTTTTTTCCGGACGGCGGGATCGCGGTAGTCGTCAAAGGGCAGGTGTCCCGCCAAAGCCAGAACGGACAGCAGCGTCGCGGCGTCGTTCGGTTCGGGGATTTCGGGACCTTCGGTCATGCGTTCGACGGCGACGCGCGACAGGCGCGCCAGTTGTTCGCCGCGTTCCAGATTGCGTCCCAGCCAAAACATGTTGTCCGCGATGCCCGACGTCAGTTCGAACGTCGTGCGCGCGGGTTTCGCCGCGGGAGGCGCGACGGGCGGAACGACCGCCGTTTCAGCCGTTTTCGGCGTTTCGACCCAAATGTCGCGCACGGCGGGGGCGGCGGCTTGGGTGAACGCCAGTCCGCCCTTTATCACGCGGTAGTCGCCGTTTTCGTAAATCAGATGGAAACGCAGACGCGCGCGGGCGGGAACGGGAACGCCGTTTTGCAAAGCGGGCGCCAACGACGCGTTGACGCGTTCCTGCGCGACGTACCGCGCGGGGGCGGATTCGATGTCGTCGCGCGTCGGGCGGACTTTTTTGCCCGCGACGTCGTAGATTTTCAATTCGGACAAATGGTCGAGGATGTAATTCTTTTCCCGTTCCTGACCGCACCACCACGCGGCGACGGACGGCAGCAGCAGGTCTTCACCGTTGAAAAAGCGCGATATGCCGTGGATAAAGGCGCGCAGGACGGGAATTTCCGCCAGCCCCGACCCCAGCGGATTCACGATGGAAACCGTTTTCGCCCGCGCGGCGTTCACCAGCCCGGCGACGCCCGAAACGGACGCGCCGTTCAGTTCCAGCGGATCGCACAATCCGTCGTCGACGCGGCGCAAAATCACGTCGACGGGTTTCAGTCCGTCGATGTTTTTCAAATACACGCGGTCGCCGCGCACGGTCAGGTCGGTCGCGTCGACGGCGGCGACGCCCAGTCCGCGCGCGAAAAAGGATTCTTCGAACGACAGCTTTTTCCCGACCCCGCCGCACAGCATGACGATGGACGGGACTTTCGAACCGTCCGCCGTTTCCGGCACGCAGGAAAACAAATGGCTGCGCAGGGATTCGAAATAGCCGGACAGGCGCGCGGGGGCGGCTTTTTCGTAAATGTCGGGCATGACGCGCGACAGGACGCGGCGGTTTTTCATGGTCAGCCCGATGCCTTCGGGGGCTTGGGTTTTGTCGGCGACGACCCAGAAACGCCCGTCGGGGGCGCGTTCGACGTCGACGGCGTATTCCTGCAAAAACACGCCGCGGGCGGGGCGGACGTTCCCGAGCGCGGGAAAATACGCGGGATTCGCGTACACGGCGTCGGGCGGCAGGACGCCGCGCGTGATCAGGCTCTGTTCGCCGTAAAGGTCGCTTAGAACGCGGTTCATCAGCCGCGCGCGCTGAACCAGTCCCGCCGACAGGGCTTGAAAGTCGCCGTCGGACAGAATGAACGGAATGACGCCGTGAACGACGGGACGCGCCGCGGCGGCGGGAACGTCGGCGTTCATCAGCCGCGCGACCTGTTCGGAACAGGCGGCGAGCTTTTCGCGACCGTTTTCGCCCAGCGCGTCGAAAAAAGCGCGCCAATGCGGACGGATTTCGCCGCTTTCGTCCAGCAATTCGTTGTATCCCCCCGTTTTGCACGCGATCGGGTAGGAAAAAGGCAATGACATGAGTCCGACCCCCACGGTTTTGTTTTTTTTGTTTCTTTTTTTAAGACAAAAAAAATAAAAGTCGGTTAAAATCGTTTCCGGATTTTTAACGGTGCATGGTGAAAAAATGACGATTCGACAGTTTCGCGCTTTGGCGGCGGCGTTCGTCCCGTCCGGACTGACCGCCGCTTTTTACGCCGGTTTCGGGGAGGGGGAAAAAAACGCTTTCGCCGTTTTGCTTGCCGCCGCCGCTTTGTCGGTCGCCGCTTTGCTTTCGAAAAAGACGAGGCGGTTCGCCGAACGGCTGGCTGCAGCCCGCGGCGGCGGTCGTTTTCGCCGCGATATGCATGCTGACGTTTCTGCCGTGTTCCGTCACGGCGCCCGCGCTGTTTTCTGTCGCCGTTCTGAACCTCGCGGCGATCGCCGACTTCGTCGAAAACAGAGGAGCGGGCGTTCGGTTTCACGCGGCGGCGGTCGTCTGCGCGGCGGCGGGCGCGGCGGCTGGATTGCTTGCCCCCGCCGGCGTCGGCTTGACCGCTTTCGCGCTGTCCGCGCTGTTGTTCCGTCCGCGCGCGGGCGAACCGACGGCGCAGGAACTGTGGTACGACGTCGCTTTCCCGCTGTTCGTGCTGTTGTGTTCGTTCGTTTCGTTCATGATCGCGGGACACGCGCGTGATTTCCACCCCGTCGTCGCTCAGGTCGCCGCGCTGGTCATGGCGGGGGCTTTGCCCGTCTGCGCCAAATCGTCGGGGGTGCGTCTGGCGTTGATGACGGCGGTCGTCATCGTGTTCGGCACTTACGTCTTTTCCGCCGAAGACACCGGTTACAGCGTCCGCGCCCATGTTATCGAGGAAGTGAACTGACGCCTTTTCTGTAATCGGACGGCAGATCGAAACGGCACGCCCAAACGCCGCGTTTCGCTTTCATCGCGGCGGCTTCGGCGTCGAAAAACGCGTCGGGCGCCCCCGCCGGAACGACCGCGAGCCCCGATTCGACCAAGGCTTTGTTCAAACTGGTTTCCGCGCCGTTTTCCGAAACGAAGCATTCCCCGACGAACCGTCCGTACCAGTCGCGTTCCGAAACGCGGCAGACCGCCGTTTTGTTTCCGATCATCTTTATCAGTTCGTCTTTGGCGGTTTGTCCGCACGGCGTTTCCTTGCCCGAACACAGGCACGTCTGCTTTAATTCCGGCGCGTCGACGCCGTTCAGCCGCACGGTGTCGCGCCCGATTTTCAGCGTGTCGCCGTCGACGACGAAAGCGCGCGTTCCCGCCGAGCGTTCCGCCGCGAAAGCCAAGCCGAAAACCGCGGCGTATTTTATTGATTTCAAAACGAAGTTCCGTCTGTTCATTTTTTGAAAACGCGCGTATCATAAACGTTCTGACGAATTAAAAACACGGGGGACACCGGAATGTCAAAGGGATTTTTGCCGTATTTGATCGCGTTGTGCTTTTCTTTCGACGCCGCCGCGCGGGGATTGGATATTCGCCGCGTCGTGCCGAACGGAACGGACGTCGGGACGGACGTTGATAAAATCGTGTTCGAATTCGACCGCCCCGTTGTCGATTTCGGCGCGGCGGAACGGACGGCGGACGAAATCCCCGTGACGATCAAGCCCGCCGTTCAATGCGATTGGCGCTGGGTGAACCGCGAAACGCTGGCGTGTCTGACGGGCAAGGACGCTTTGAAGCCCGCGACGGCTTATAAAATCGCTGTCGGCGCCGGATTTAAAACGGCGGCGGGGGAGACTTTGGGCGAAACGCGCCGCTTTTCGTTCGAAACAAAACGTCCGGAACTGAATCCGTCCGCCGCGCGCTTCGTCGATTTCGCCGCGCCCGAACGCCCGCGCTGGCAGGTCGCTTTCGCCGTTCCCGTCAAGGACGGATCCGTCCGGTCGAACCTGTATTTCAGGGCGAACGGCAAAAAGGTCAAGGCGGACGTCGCCCCCGTCGAATGCTTTGACTGGGAAAGCGACTGCGAACTGCGCCGTCTGGTCGTCCCCGTCAAGGATCTGGGCGTCGACACGCCCTACGAACTGGCGTTTGACGACGGATTCAAAGCCTCGAACGGCGGCGGTCTGAAATCCGAAAAATCGGGCGTCGCGGGGGCGGGGCGGACTTTGCCCGTGTTTCAGGCGCTGGCGTTGCGGTGCTACGACGAAAAATACGACATTCAATCCGTTTCGGCGGAACAGTCGCGGCTGAAAACGCCCGAATGCCGTTTCGACGCGCCCGTCGGCGTCGTTCTGTCCGACAAAACGGTTCTGGAAAACGCGTCGAAATTCGTCAAAGCGACGCCTGCCGCGACCGTCGCCGACCGCGAATACGTTTCCGACACCGTTTCCCTGTTTCCGCAAAAGGCGGGGCAAACCTACGCCGTTTCCGTTTCGGGGGAAACGACGGACGTTTGGGGCAACAAAATCGCCGCGCCCGCGACGTTTTACTTTAAAACGGGCGACCGTCAGCCGGGCTTGAACCTGCCGTATTCCTCGGTCGTTCTGGAAAAAGACGAAACAACCGCCGCCTACGGCTACGCCACCAATCTGAACCGCGCCGCCGTCGATTATGCCGGATTCGACGCGGACGGACCCGTCGCGGGGCGTTACGGCGTTCCGGAAATCGATCCGCTGATCAGAAACGCCGCCTATCCGTTCGATTACGGCGCGCGCGCGATGTTGCGGGGCAAATCGGGATTCGTCGCCGGAAAATTCGAAACCGCTCCCGCGGGCGGCGGGACGCGTTCTTTCGCCGCTTCGGTGTCGCCGTGGCAGACGGTCGCTAAAATCGGGTGGAAAAAATCGCTGGTCTGGGCGGTCGATTTCAAAACGGGCGAACCCGTTTCGGGCGCGAAAGTCGAACTGTTCGCCGCACCGCAGACCGATCCAGCGCGCAAAACCGTTCTGGCGGGCGCGAAAACCGACCGGACGGGACGCGCCGAACTGGCGGGATACGATTCTTTCGATCCGAAAGCCGAACTGCTGAACCGGTGGGACGACGCCAAGCCGTCGCTGTTCGTTTCCGTCGCCAAAGGGGACGACGTCGCCGTCCTGCCTTTGCAAAGTCAATTTTCCCTGTCCGCCGGCGCGCTGAGCGACTGGAACGTGTCGAGCGTTTATTTCCCCGAACCGCGGCTTTATCTGCGCGCGTTCGGTTTCACGCCGCAGGGCGTCTACCGTCCGGGGGACGAGGTCGCCTATAAAATCTACGTCCGCAAGGTCGACGGGCAAAATCTGGGAAAAGCCCCCGCGTCGGGGTACGAGCTGAGAGTTTCGGATTCAACGGGGACGGTCGTTTTCAAACGCGGAAATTTGTCCCTGTCGGCGTTCGGCGCGCTGGACGGGACGTTCGCGCTGCCCGCGAACGCCGTTTCCGGAGCGTACGAAGTGATGCTGAAACGGGGGGACGCCGCGCTTTACCCGATGCGTTTTCTGGTGTCGGACTTCACGCCCGCCGCGTTTAAATCCGCGACCGAAGTGAACGGCGGCGTTTTCAAGGCGAAATCAAAGGTCGCGATGCGTTCCCGCGCGACGCTGTTTTCGGGCGGTCCGTTTTCAAAGGCGAATATGCGCCAAACTGCCGTTCTGAACTACGTTCCGTTCGTTTTCGGCAAGGGGGAGGACGCCTATTCGTTCGAACCCGACATGGCTGAAAAGGACTACGCCCCCGAAACGCTGTTCGACGCGCGCGGCGTCGCCGACGGTCGGGGCGAACTGTCGGAAACGCGCGTTTTGCCGCAGTCGGAAAAGCCCTACGGAAAGATTCGTTTCGAAACAAAGGTCTATGACGATTCCGGACGGTCTTATTCGTCTTTCGCGACGGCGGAATATTTTTCGACCGACAGGCTGGTCGGCGTGCGGACGGGCAAGGGCGAAGCGAAAGCGGGCGAACCCGTTTCCGTCGAATACGTCGTCGTCAACCCGAACCGTCAAGAGGTCGCCGGCGTTCCCGTCAAAATCGTTTTCACCCGCCGTCAAAACAAGCTGATCCGCGAAAAATCGGCGGGCAGCGCGTATCTGTCCAAATACATTTCCGTCGACGAACAGGTCGGCGAATGCATGGGCATGAGCGCGACCGTCCCGCAAAAATGCGTTTTCACTCCCGATAAAAGCGGGCTGTACAAAGTGGCGGCGTCGGTCAACGGCGGCGTCGCGTCGCGGTTGTCCTTTTACGTTCAGGGGGCTGATTTCGTCCCGTGGGCGGGGGCTGAAAACCGGCTGAAAATCGTTCCCGACAAAAACGAATACGCCGCGGGCGACGCGATTTCGCTGACGGTCGAAAACCCCGTTCCGGGGGCGCGGGCTTTGGTGACGGTCGAACGCTACGGCGTGCTGGAATCCTTTGTTCGAACATTGGAAAAGTCGGTCGAAAAAATCGAAATTCCCGTAAAGCCGGATTTCTTCCCCGGCGTGTACGTGTCCGTCGCGGCGTTTTCCCCGCGCGTCGCCGCTCCGACCAAAGGCGACGTCGATTTGGGCAAACCCGCGCAATGGACGGGGTATCTGAAAATCCCCGTCGCCGATCCCGACCGGAAAATCGAAATCGACGTCCGACCCGAAAAGGCGGAGTACCGCCCGTCCGACGTGCTGAAAGTCGCTTTGTCGGCGCGGATTCCGGATAAAAAACAGCCGGTGGAGGTCGCCGTCGTCGTTTTGGACGAAGCGGTGCTGTCCCTGCTGCCCGACGGCGAAAAAGCTTTCGATCCCTACGCCGGATTGAACAAACTGGGGGATCTGGACGTCCGAACGTACAGTCTGATCGAACAGCTGATCGGACGTCAGAAAGTCGAAAAGAAAGGCGCGAATCAGGGCGGCGACGGCGGATCGGACTTTCCCGTGCGCGACGTGTTCAAATATGTCGCCTATTTCAATCCGTCGCTGAAACTGGACAAAAACGGCGCGGGCGCGTTCGAAATGAAGCTGCCCGACAACCTGACGGGGTGGCGCGTGATCGCCGCCGCCGTGACGCCCGATCGGTTCGCGGGCATGTCGCAGGCGCGCGTCGCCGTTTCCCTGCCGCTGGAAATCAGGGCTTTGACGCCGAACGTCGCGCGGTCGGGCGATGATTTTTCGGCGGGCGCGTCCGTTTTGAACAGAACGCCGGAAACGGTCGACGCCGTCGTTTCGATGCGGGCGGAGGGCGCGGTTGAAAAATCCGTCGTTTCGACGCGGCGCGTCGCGCTGGCTCCGTTTGAACGCAAAGCCGTGTTCTTTGATTCCGTGACGGCGAAGCTGAACCCGCGGGAGGAAAAGGGTGAAGTCGTCCTGACCCTGACGGCGAACGGCGCGAAAGCCGTCGACGGCGTCAGGCAAACCGTTCCCGTTCTGGCGATGACGGAAATGCAAACGGCGGCGGAATACGGCGTTTCCGACGGCGGCGACGTCAAAATCCCCGTTTCCGTTCCCGACGCCGTCAAAAATTACGGCGGCAGATTGTCCGTGTCCGTTTCGGCGGGCGCGCTGAACGGAGCCGCGCCGGCGGTTCGGGCGATGCGGGACTATCCGCACCCGTGCTGGGAACAAAAACTGTCCCGCGCCGTCGCCGCCGCCGTGTACGCGAAGAACAAAACCGCCGTGTCGTCCGAAGAATTGTGGGCGGACGCGGACGCTTTCGTTCGCGACGTCCTGAAACAGGCGTCCGCTTATCAGGCGGAAAACGGCGGCATGGCGTACTTTGCCGCCGACAACGCGCGCGTGTCTCCGTATCTGACGGCGTACACCGCTTTCGCGTTTGATTTCCTGACGCGGGCGGGGTACGCGGTCGACGCGAACGTTCAAGCCAAGCTGGCGGATTACCTGACGGGATTTTTCAAACGGACGGACCGCGCGTTTGATCCCGCCGAAATGCTGACGGCGCGTTTGCTGTCCGCGGAATATTTGAAAAACAGGGGGCTGGTTTCCGACGCCGACATCGCGGTGTTTGACGAATCCCTGCCGCAGATGACCGCTTTCGACAAAGCGTTGTACTTGCGTTTGCGGTCGACGGACGCCCTGATCGACGATCTGTTCAACGCGTCGTTTCAAACGTCGGGGACGATGGTCCTCAAAGACGCGCCGAACGCCGCGACTTTGGCGTCGTCCGCGAAATCGACCTGCGCCGCGATCAACGCCTTTGACAATGAAAAAACGGCGGAAAGATTGGCGCGCGGGGCTTATTCCCTGCGCGGCGCGGACGGAACGTGGGCGAACACGCAGGCGAACGCGTTTTGTCTGGCGGCGTTGTCCGATTACGCCGGAAAAACAAAAACGGACGTCGATTTGAAACTGAACGCCGGATTCGACGGCAAAGACGTTTTAAACGCCGTTTTTGAATCGACAGCCGATCCCGCCGTTTCGGGCGTCGCCGTTTTGACGGCTGAAAACGCGGGAAAAAGGGCGGATCTGGAAATTTCAGCCGACGGCAGGGGACGGTATTACTATCAAACCGTTCTGGATTACCCGTCGGATCCGTCGCGCGGCGCGAACGCTGGGTTGCGGGTCGAACGCCGCTATTTCGTTGAACACGGGGGCAAATTCGTTCCGTTCGACGATGCGACGGTTTTGAAACGCGGCGATCGGGTCAAGGTGGAACTGACCGTGACGACGCCCGTTTTCCTGCCGATGGTCGCTTTGCGCGATTCCGTTCCGGGGGCGTTCGAACCCGTCAATTCGGCGTTGGCGACCGCGGGAACGGCGGAACGGGACGACGGCGCGTTTTATTTCAGGGACACGGGGCGCGCCGCGGTCGGTTTCTACGCCGAAGGGCTGCCCGCGGGGACGCACGCGGTTTCCTACGCCGCGCAGGTGGTGTCGGGCGGCGTCTTTACCGCTTTCCCCGCGAAAGCCGAAGCGATGTACACCCCCGACGTGTTCGGGCTGACGGCGGCGGATCGTGTCAAAGTCGCCGAATAAAGCGAAAAAAACGATGGCGGCGGCGGTCGGCGTTTTGCTGGTCGCCGTTGTTTCGGTCGGGGCGAATCTGGCGGATTTGCCCGATTCTTTCGCCGCTCTGACCGCACGGTCGGACAGGACGCAGTTTCTGGACAGGTCGGGCGAACCGCTGAACGCGACGTATCAAAGCTATTGGAACACGCGCGACGCCATGGCTTTGCACGACATGCCGCCTTTGCTGGTCAAGATGTTCGTTTTCGCCGAGGATAAAAACTTTTACGATCACGGGGGCGTCGACTGGGCGGCGCGCGGCGCGGCGGTTTGGCAGAACGTCAGGGCGGGCGGGATCGTTCGCGGCGCCAGCACGCTGACGGAACAGGTCGCGCGCATGATCGCGCCGCGCAAACGGACGTTGTTTTCCAAAATCGTCGAGGGAATCGACGCCGCGCGGCTGGAACGGCGGTTTTCAAAAAACGACATTCTGGAATTTTATCTGAATCAGGTTCCCTACGCCGCGAACCGCAGAGGAATCAAACAGGCGGCGCGGTATTATTTTTCCAAAACCCCCGACCGGCTGAGCGTTCGGGAAGCGGCGGCTTTGGTCGTTTTGGTGCGCGCGCCGTCGTCGTTCGACCCGTACCGCGGGGCGGCGGACATAAACGGGCCGATCGACAGGCGGCTGGAATCGTTCGCGAAAGCGGGAATCATCACGCCGGAACAGCTGGAATCGGGGCTGGGCGAAACGTTGAAGCCGGCGCCGCCCGAACTGACGGTCGAAGCGCCGCACTTTTTGCGCTATTTGCGCGACGTCGGGGCGAACGGCGGGGCGGTCGACGCGACGCTGGACGCGTGGCTGCAAAAAAAAGTCGCCGGTCTGACCCGGCGCCGATTGGAAAATCTGGCGAAGCGGAACGCCGGCAACGCCGCCGTTCTGGTCGCCGACGTCAAAACGGGGGACATTCTGGTCTGGGCGGTCGAAAGCGGCGGAAAAAACGCGTCCGCCGTCAACGCCGTTCTGACGCCGCGCCAGCCCGCGTCCGCGCAAAAGCCGCTGCTGTACGCTCTGGCGCTGACAAAGGGCATGCGGGCGTCGACGAAAATCACCGACGCGCCGTTTTCGCGCGCGGTCGGGCAGGGCGTCCACCATTTTAAAAATTACAGCCGCACGCATTACGGCGCCGTGACGGTGCGGCGGGCTTTGGGCAATTCGCTGAACATTCCCGCGCTGAAAACGATCGAATTCGTCGGCGTGGAAAACTATTTTCGGTTTTTGCTGGATCTGGGGTTCGCGCGTTTCGACCGCGGCGCCGACTATTACCGCGAAGGGCTGGCGCTGGGCAACGCCGAAGCGACGCTGTTCGAACTGACGCGCGCCTATCTGATGCTGGCGAACGGCGGCGTTCTGAAACCCCTGCGCGCGTACAAAGGGCAGGCGGTCGAACCGGACAGGCGCGTCCTGCCCGAAACGGCGGCGACGCTGATCGGCGACATCTTGTCCGATCCGTTCGCGCGGGAATTCGAATTCGGCAGGGACAGCGTTTTAAACTTTCCCGTTCAAACGGCGGTTAAAACGGGAACGTCGACCGGTTACAGGGACGCGTGGGCGATGGGATACAACGCCGATTTCGTCGCGGGCGTCTGGATCGGCAATCTGGATTATTCGCCGATGATCGATGTGACGGGGGCGTCGGGCGCGGGACTGCTGCTGCGTTCCGTGTTCACCGAATTGAACAAAATCAGAAATTCGGGCGGGTTGCGTTTGTCGGACGGACTGGTCGCGCAAACCGTCGGCGGCGAAACGGAATATTTTGATCCGAACGTCGCCGAAACATACGCCGAAAACAACGCCGCGCCCGTCGTTCTTTCCCCCGAAAACGGCGTGATGCTGGCGGTCGACCCGCGCGTTCCGGTCGAATGGCAGGCTTATCCGTTTTCGGTGTCGGATCTGCCGGACGGGGCGCGGGTTCTGTGGTTCGTCGACGGCGAAAAAACAGCCGCGACGACGCAAAAAACTTTTTTGTGGCGTCCCGTGAAAGGAAGTCATACGGTGGTCGCCGAAATCGTTGATCGGAACGGCGGCAAAACCGTTTTTCCCGCCCGAACCGTAATCGTGAAATAGAGGAAAAAAATGAAAAAGCCGGAACTGCTGCTGCCAGCCGGATCGCCCGAAGCGATGGAAACCGCCTTTTTGTACGGTGCCGACGCCGTGTACGCCGGACTGCCGTCGCTGTCTTTGCGCGCGAATCGGGGCTTTATGGTCGACGCGCTGGAATCCGCCTTGGCGCGCGCGCACGGCGCCGGCAAAAAAATTTATCTGACGCTGAACCTGTTTTCCCGCAACGAAGACGTCGACGCTTTGGAATCTTTCGCCGAAACGGCGAACCGTCTGCGCCCCGACGGACTGATCGTGTCCGACCCCGGCGTGTTCGTTTTCATGCGCGGACACGCGCCGGAAATCCCCCTGCACGTGTCAACCCAAGCCAACGTCGGGTCGTGGCTGACGGCGAAGTTCTGGCGGGATCTGGGCGCGAAAGTCTGCGTCCTGTCGCGCGAAACGCCCTTTGCCGACGTTTGCGAAATCAAGCGGCGTCTGCCTGATTTGAAAATCGAAATGTTCGTCCACGGCGCGATGTGCGTGAGTTATTCGGGACGCTGTCTGCTGTCCGCGTTCATGACGGGGCGGAGCGCGAACCGCGGCGCGTGCGCCCAAGCCTGCCGCTGGAAATACGGGCTTTTTTTGCGGGAGGAAAAGCGTCCCGACGAATTTCTGCCGGTGTTCGAAGACGATCGCGGGACGTACGTTTTAAATTCCAAAGACCTGTGTCTGATGCCCAAACTGGACTTGATCCTGCGCGCGGGGATCGATCTGCTGAAAATCGAGGGGCGCAACAAAACGCCCTATTACGTCGCGCAGACCGCCCGCGCCTATCGCAAGGCGATCGACGACTGGTTCGCCGATCCCGACGGGTGGCGGTTCGAACCGTATCAGGCGGAGCTGGACACTCTGCAAAACCGGGGGTACACGACCGGATTTTTCGACGGCGTCCCCGACGCGTCGGCGCAGAATTACGAAACGTCGCGCAGTTTGTCCGATTGGCGCAACGCCGGCGTGATCCGGCGCAAAAACGACGACGGGGCGGAGGTCGAAATTTATCAGAAAATCGAAACCGGGGACGTTCTGTCGTTTCTGCCGCCCGACGGGAACGGCGCGGTCGACGTCGTCGTTTCGCGCGTGATCGACGGATTGACGGGAAAGCCGGTCGCCGCCGTTTCCCCCGGACGCGTCGGGCAGAGCGTCTTTCTGCCGAAATCGTTTTTCGATCCCGCCGACTGCGATCGTCTGCCCGTTTCGACCGTGGCGCGCGCGAAATCGAAAGAATGAAAGATATGGTTTTGATTTTCACGCGGCTTTTGATAAAATGGCGCGAACGGAAATCAGAAAGGGAAACCGATGAACAAAGCTTTGAAATTTCTGTGCGCGACCGTTTTTCTGTCGTCCTGCGCGGCGGCGACGGTCGACGAAACAACGCAAACAGTCGAAGCCAAGCCGTCTTTGGTCGACAGGGTGCAGGCGCAGGTGGTCGACGTCGAACGCGCCGCGACCGAGGCTTTGCCCGATGAAATCGCGGGGCTGAAATCGACCGATCCCGTCGCCGACCGCGAACAAAACCAGCGCGGTGCGGGCTTTACCCGCGTTTATCGGGAAGACGACGCCGAAAACGGCTTCGTCGCGACCGTTTTCGTGTACAACAACCGGAATTTCGGCGTGGACGAGGAAATCACCCCCGCCGTCGAATCCTTGATGGAAAAGCATTTGCAGGAAATGCAGGCGTTGAAAGATTCGGGGCTGTACGCCGATGTCAAAACCGAAACGCCGAAAGTCAGAACTTTCCGCTGGGGCGGCGTCAATTATCAGGTGATCGAAGCCGACGTCCGTTTCACCACGCGGGACGACGAGGAAAAGCAATCCCTGATCGTTCTGGGCGCGAACAGCGAATTGATGAGCTTTATCCGCATTCGCTACACCTATCCCCGTTCCAAGCAGGCGCGCGCGCGTTCGAAAACGACGGTTTTTACGCGGTCGGTGTTCCACGCGGCGCACAAATTCGCGCAGGCGCAGAAAACTCCCGACGTTCCGTAAAGTCGAAAGGAATCCGCGCATGAAAAAAATTTTCGCGCCGCTGTTCTTGTTGCCGCTGATCGCCGCCTGCGCCGTCGTTGATCCGTCCGAAGAGGTCGGGCGGACGCTGGAAGCGATGAATCAAGCCTACCGCGACAAAGACGTCGCGGCGTTCATGGGGCTGGTTTCCAAAAACTACGACGGCGAACGCGACGAATTGAAAATCGCGGTCGAAAACGATTTCGCGGGATTCGCCGCCGTCGATTACAGCACGTCCGTGGCGCGGACCGTCATCGACGGAGAAACGGGCGTGTACGGTGCGAAAGTGTCCTTCACCCGTTCGGCGCGTTCCAAACGGCTGGGGACGGACCGCCGCGCCGGCGACGCCTATGTGGCGTTTGAAAAAGACGACGGCGGGACGCTGCGCCTGTTGCAGATGTCCAAACCCGAACTGTACGGGCTGATCGCTCCCTGACGGAACAAACAAAGGAAAAAAGATGAACGCCGAAGAAACCTTGCAGTCTTTTTACGCGGCGTACGACGCGGCGCGCGAATTCGATCCCAAACACCCCGAAGACGGCGTTTTGTCCCGAAAACGGGACGGCTTGCCGCCGAAACCGCTGAACGCCGACGAAACGCGGGCGTGCGTTTCGCTGCTGGAAAACGGAAAGCGGACGGCGGAGGCGCTGAACCTGCTGCTGAACCGCGTGCCGTCGGGGACGGGCGACGCCGCGCGCGTCAAGGCGGAATTTCTGGAACGCGTCGTCCTCGGCGTTCTGACCGCGGACGGACTGTCCCCCGAAGACGCCGTCGAACATCTGGGGCGCATGAGGGGCGGCTGGAACGTCCCCGTCCTGATTTCGCTGTTGAAAAACGACAAAACCGCGCCCGCCGCCGTTCGGGCTTTGTCGCGGCTGGTGCTGATCCACCGGTCGGTTCGGGACGTCGCCGATCTGTGCGACGCCGGCAATCCGCACGCGAAAGCCCTGCTGCAAAGCTGGGCGCGCGCCGACTGGTTTTCCGCGCGCGAACCTTTGGAAGACGAAACGCGGCTGGTCGTTTTCAAAATCCCCGACGAAATCGAGGCGTCGACGGATTTCCTGTCCCATTCAAAGGGCGGGCACACGCGCACGGACGTTCCCTTTCACGGCAAGCATTACTTTATGAACGCCGAAATGCTGGCGGAGCTGAACGCGTTGAAGGCGCGCTTTCCCGACATTCCCGTCGCGCTGGCGGCGGACAGGATCGGCACCAGTTCGTCGCGCAAATCGGGTATGAACAACGTCGAATGGAACATCGGCATAGAAAACGCCGACACGCGTTTCCAGCCTGACAAAAAAACGCGCGCGGTGATTTTCGCGGGGCGCGTTCTGGGACCCATTTTCGCCAAAACGGCGCAGGACATGGGGTCGATCATCGTCAGAACGGACACCGGCGTTTTAAAAACGGGCGACGTCGTGCGCGCCGTGTGGCGGAAAGGGGAAATTCTGGACGATTCGGGCAAGCTTGCGGCGACTTTCGCGCCCCTGTCCCGACGCGAGCTGGACTATCTGCGCGCGGGCGGCGCGACGCTGTTTCGCATGGGACGGATTTTAACGCAAACGGCGGCGGAAATTCTGGGCGAAAGCCCCGAATTGCCCTATGCCGTCGAAACGCCCGACGACGTCGAACGTCCGATGACGG
>ERZ808245.774-NODE-774-length-14694-cov-5.356718_pt1 | contig 14694 bp, 27 predicted proteins | sample MGYA00521243_ERZ808245 | MGnify/ENA primary metagenome ERZ808245 (study PRJEB31516, sample SAMN03275576) | gut metagenome | biome: mammalia-associated habitat; material: feces | host: Papio cynocephalus | place: Kenya | collected 2012-07-07 ... | reverse complement strand
ATTTCTTCATCTGTCTGCTGTCCCATGCTGTCAAAGCTATTGCGTGCATCGGCTGACTGTATCGGCATGCACACTCGTAATACAATTTCAGTTCTGTACCTCTTTTGCCCGCTTTTATCTTCATAGCTCCGTGTCGTATAGCGTCCTTCTGCATACACCAGTTTTCCTTTACAGCACTGATCGCCAATTCGTTCTGCTAGTGTTTCCCATGCTACGCACGGCACAAAATCAGCTCCAAGGCTTTCTCCATTCTTATCTTTACCTCTGTTGCAAGCTACATCAAAAGCCGCTACCGCTTTGCCGGTTTTTGTAAATCTAATTTCAGGGTCTTTCGTTAATCTTCCAATCAGTTGTACTCTATTCATTATTATCTACTCCTTTTTATCTTTTACTTACAAACGCACAATTAAGTTGTATGCTCGATTAAACATTTTTTGTCGTTTCATTTTATTTTATCTCTTTATATAGTCAATTCATAAATCGCATGTTTCGGACCAATATCTATTTTTCCGTATTCTTTTTCGTACCTATCGAGACTTTTGAAACGCCATCCGCACTCCAGCTTTAAGCATTTCATAAAGCTACATATATTAATATCGTCGTTTTCTTTGATCACAAAAACATACTCTTTTATTTTTTTCTGCAAAAATTGTATGTCATCTTTTTTAAATTTAAAATCCTCCCAAAGGCTCATCATTGTCATGACATACATATATGAAATTGCCATTTCTGCCGTTGTACGGCATTTTCCTTTTACGCCCAACGTCTTTATCAAGTGAATAATAAAATCGTCTGTAAGCTGCATTTTTAGCACATTATCAAGTAGTTTATCTCGCATAGCATTGAAGCTTTTCTCTTTTTCTTCATTTGTTAGCTTTTCAAACGCTTCTGCTCTCTTTTTTACGCATTCACGCAATTTATTTAACCGTTTGTTTCCAAATCTGTAATAATCGTGCAACGCTTGATAAGTTAACACCATCGTATTAACAATCCCACCATCTTTAGCTTGTTTAAATTCTGTTACGCTGTTCAAAATCAGTTGCCGCCTTTCTGCATTTTTCAAAAAATTCAATAGCTGCCATGTATTCTGCATAGTAGCGTTTATGGCTCGGAAACCAGCTACCGCCATACACCATTTCTAATTTTGCTTTAAATTCTTCTAGTGTGCCTTTAAAACATCCGCATATAACTAAATCGCGGTCGATATAGTACTTAGTTTCCCTTTTGTGACTGCCAATTCCACGTACACTAACTATGTCCATATTTATTTTCTTTCTAGTTCTGCTTTTGTAAATAACACCACATTGCATATATTGCCTGTGTACTTGTCTATTCGCATCACAAGCGGATGCCCATCAATTTGTCCTCTGCAATCCATGTTATATTGGAATTCGTCACTATAAGTTTCTATTTGCTCTTTCGTTATTTCAGGAAATTTTCTTTTGGCAAAACTCACTATTTCATCAGATACCGCCACTCCTACACAACTCCTTTATTACCAACCAATAGTCTTATTGTCCCATCTAACGCTTTTTTCTTATCCGTAGGTATAATTCCCACCTTTTCCCATTGTTTGCGCGTTTTAGATCGTTCTAGGCACTGTTCGTAAGCTTTTCTAAATTGTGCTCGTAATGTCGCTGACTGTTCTATCGGCGTCTGACATATTTCAATCCATCCGAGATTATCCACTGTTTCAGATAGTACAGCATCATCGAAATGTGGTTTTGAGTATTGCCCAACACTCATGATTTTCTTTTGCACAACACCCCATGCTTCATCTGCTCCCAACTTTTCAGAACCGTTAATTAATTCCATTGCCTGTTCCGCTTTTTCTCGTATTTCAGCTATTGTCGGTAGTTTTCTCGCTGTCATGAGTAGCTTTAAGACAACGTTTGACAGCAAACTTGCGTTAATATCACTCAGCATCTCAACGTATAGTTCCATGCGCTGCTCTGTCATGCTTTCAGTAAAAGCTATCTGCAACGGCGCTATTGCTTTCAGTGTGTTCTTCTTCTGTTCCATTGTTCATCCTTTCTTCTGCTTCATACTTGGCAAGCAGGTTATAAACAACTTGGCTACGTTCTGTATCGGGACGGTTCCACGTTGACTTGCTGCCACTTGCTCTTTCTTTATTGCTTCTAGCCCAATTTCTGACAGCCGCTTTCCAGTCCTTCATTTTATTCTTCCCGACCATCCATCCTTTGCTTTCGTAGAAGTCTATAAAGCGTTCGCAGTCAAAACCTGTATAGCCTTTTTCTTTAACATATTCTTCCACATCGGCTAAACAAGGTGGTTTAAATCGGTGGCTGGGAATGTCGGGTTTTCCGACTTCCCCCTTCTTTCTATCAGTACTTCTTTCATTTAGTACTTTCTTTAAGTTAGTATTTCTTTGTAGCGGATTTTCCGAATGCGGTTTTTCCGAATGCGGGTTTTCCGAATGCGGGTTTTCCGAATGCGGTGACGGGTTTTCCGCACACGGTGGTTTTTCGTATATCGTGTAAACAGAACCTTGAAAAACGCCCTTTTCGTTTCGTTTGTTTTCAATTTTCAAGTATCCGTATTTTTTCAGCTCTTTGAGTGCTGATAAAACAGAATCTTTTTTATCTTTAGCGCATTGAGCCAACCCGTTTACTGAGTACTCCCAATCGTCTGATACGCTCAGCATAAAACTCATCAAGCCCATTGCTTTAAAACTCAATCGCTTATCTCTCAGGTGATAATTCGACATTATCGTGAAATTTTTATCTTTAACGACTCTTATTGTTGCCATATTATTCTCCAAAATGTGTAATTAAATAATTCTTAAAATATAACCGCCACTGTTTAGCCTTTTCGCCGTGTGCCTGTTTATGATGATGCCGACACAAACACACGACGTTGTTTAATTCATCTTTGCCACACTGACTACGAAATACAATGTGATGTACATCTGTTGCAGGTCTTCCGCACACAATACATGCACACCCGTCACGCTCAGCAGCTTCTTTTCGTACTTTCAGCCATTGGCTTTGTTTTCTTTTCATTTATTCATCTCCCCATTCCTTGATTAAACTTTCCATATCTTCCTGCGGTCTAATCGGTATGCCAAGCTGTTGGCATTCATCAGTAAGACATTCAAGCAGCCTTGACATTGCTTTCATGTCGTATACATGCGAGCCGTAGTAGCACCGCAATTTTGTACAGTTCTTTAAATTTCTAGCGGCTCCTAGATTCTCTGTGAGCCATCCTAAACCATTTGATTCCCATGCATTGATAGTTTTATCGACGGCGGCGTTTGTGACCGCCATATCGACAAATTCGCCACTATTTTTAATAGCACGTCGATATACGTCTTCTTTACTGATATACGTACCGTCACGGCTAACGTTTTCAGCTATCTTCTGACATAGCAACCAGCAATAACTGTTGGCGTCAAGTGACCTCGTTTTGCTAGGACGCTTAATCTCTATCTTGTACTTTATGTTTTCTTTCAGCTCTGTGCCACTAGGGATGGGAATGAATATCCCTTCCCTTGGCACGCCATTTATAAATGCCGTCATTGCATGTACGGCGGTCGTGAATTCTATCATAATGAGCTATCCAACTTCTGAAGTTCTTCGACACTCAAATCGTTGATTGATTTCTTCCCCATTTCTTCAATCATGATTTGTGCTTTATCTGCCAGCCCGCTGTCATTCCGCATTTTGCCAACAACATTTAATAAAAGCTGGTTGCGGTTCATACTGTGGCTTGCCGTATTTTGTGCCTGTGCGCCGTTTTGACGCTGTTTTGGCTGTTGGCTGTATGATTTTCCTTGTGATTGTTGTTTTGAGCTGTATTGCGTCTGTGGGCGCATTTCGTTCGTATCGCTGTCTTTTGCATCGTCGATACAGAATAGCCCGTTTAACGCATATTTTCTTGCGTAACTTGACGCACACCCCGTCAGCTGTGAATCGTCCATGCCTTTTTTAGCATCCGCTTCTCGTGCAAAAGCTGTTGTCTGTATCTTTTCTTCGCTTTCACAATCAACCAGCGTTGCCGTAGCTTTGACGTAAAAACGCCCCTGCACAAACATAATTTCGTCATTCAGCAATACAGCCGCTTTTTCAGCTACGCACAACGGCTTTACGGCTTCCAGTATGTCTTCACAAGAACGGTAGTTGTAATTGCCAAACGTATTTTTTTGATTCTTCGGCGCGTTTAGCTTTTCTTGTATATTTAATAACTTTTGAGTTATTCCCATAATTCACACCTCTACTTTATTTGTAAGTTGTTTTTTGTTTCCAAGTGGCAACCTGCTACTTCAACGCCTGCATTCAATGCTTTTTTTATTGCCGTTTTATCGACTTTCGGCTTTTGCTCAACAAGATAGCCGCTAGGAATAATGTCTTCGTTATCAACGGCGACGCTTGTTGACTTTCGGAATGACATGGCGCATTTTGACGTTTCAAATTTTTTTCCGTCTAATTCATCAGCCAGTACTTTTTTCAGCTGCTCAGCCTTATTCTTCTTAGCTTTTTTACGTTCAGTCAGCCGCTTGATTTCAGCGTCTAGGCCGTCAGCGTCGCTTTCTAGGTCTTTATACCAACACGCAAGACTTTCAATTACATTGTCTTTTTCAACAGCCAACTTTTTCAAGTCCGCAGCTGTCAACAGTTCACCGGTGAATGTGCAGACAATGCCATCTTCCGTTTCTTTTAAGTTCAACAGTGTCTGATTGATTTCATATAGATTCATGTTTACGCCCCCATTTTCCATTCTTCATACGCATGCTCTGCTTCTTCTATAGCGTCTCGTAAGTAATCGACGATGACGCCTGCTTTAAAACCTTCTAAATCGTCTGTTTCGAACGTTACGTAATCAACAAGTTCTACGTAGCGTTCAATTATGTTTGGGAATCTTAAATTGTCTAACAAATCTGACGAAAACTTCTCTAGCCGTTTAGCGCACAACTTAATATCTGGGTCGTCGCTAAATGCCGCTACTTTTGACGCCACTGCGCAGCATGTTGCAAGCTGCTTGCTGGCTTCTTTCATTTCATCAGTAAGCGGATCTGATTCGACTTCATACCCGTTTTTTTTAATGATATGTTCTATCTGCCGCATTAATTCATCGTGCAGTTTTTTGTTTTCCATTGTCTTTTCTCCTGTTCTGTGCTATAATTGCACTGTCGTATTGTTGCCGTTCGGTGTTGGTATTCACCGAGCGGCTTTTCTCTTATAAGCAAGCCAATAAGAGAAAATCAACAAATAAAATCAAAATAAACATCCCTGCTAAGAAGTCTTTTACGGCTTCTTTTTTTTCTGCCTTTTTGCAGTTTTTCTCTGCTTCTAAAGCAATCCGCAGGTTTTCTCTTGCTTCACGAATATGCTCTAATTGAGCTAATTCGTAGTTCTTGTTGACCCAGCTTTCAATCATACTAATCTCCTTTCCAATTCTTCAACACTAACGCCGATATATTCGGCTAACATCTTCGGCGATATGTAGTAATACCGCCGTTTTGCCTTCCCATCGGACAGTTGTTCAAATCCGATAGGAAGGTTTTTTCTTTGCATAGCTACTCTCAAGCACTGCTTACTAATGCCCAAGATCTTGCTAGCTTGCTCGACGGTTATTTTCATTTGCTACTCCTTTTCTAAGCTTTCATCGCATTTCTTTATTTACGCCTCCTTTTTACTTAATAGCTTGTTAATGAAATAAATCTGTCCTTTCCCTGTAACCTTTGGCGTTTTTACTATCTTTACTGAGCCGTCAGGATTGGCAATATTCCGTTCTTTTATTTCGAGTAGTTTCATTTCCATACTCTTTTGCGTCGGCATGTTGCGTTCACTGCCACTCTTAATGAGATAACCGTTGTTCTTCATCCACTCGAACAAACGATTACGCCCCATATTTACGCCATTTTGTTTTAAGAGCTTTGCAAGTTCACCGACAAGAATTGATGTGTCTGACGAATTAACGGCATCGGCAAAAATCCCCTTGGGCGTGAGTTCCTTCACCTGCTGTTCTGCTATTTCTCTTGCTTTCTTTTCTTCTTTCATCTTGGTGAGCAGTTTTATCATAAAATCGGGGTCAGTAATTGTTCTTTCAAGGACATCATCTGTCATGTACGCCCCGTGTTTTCTGATTGATGGCAGTACTTCCGACGTTACCCATCGTTTAAATTCTTTTGCTTTAGGCAATGTGCTACCAAATATCGCTTGATACAAACCGCTCTCGTTTATTATTAACATTCTTCTTACATTTTTATTCGGTTCTAGGGTTGCTCCATTTTGGTGCAATCCAGTATACAGGCTGTTCTGTGGGTCTATTTCTTGTTTATCCTCTGCATAAATAATTTCTTGCATTTTATTTGTTCTCGAATATCCTAGAATACTCGCCACATCCTTACCTACAAACCATGGTTCATTGTCTATCGTGAGTGTTCGGATGGTGCCAAATTCTGAGCTTTGGAAAATCTTTAGTTCGTTCATGTAAACCTCTCTTTCCTTTTTGCATTATTTCAAAAGTCACATTATGTATTTCGAAACGAAATATAAACTACAAAAAAATATTATCAAGTGTAGTTTCCAATGCTTTCGCTATCTTAGCGGCTACATAAATATCTGGTTTTCTCCGACCTGTTTCGTATAAGGAAATACAAATCTGTGATTTCCCTATTTTTTTAGCTAACTCTGCTTGCGTTAGCTTTTTCTTTAACCGGTATTTTTTTATTTTATTTTTCATTTTTATCTCCTTATTTTTCTTAAATGCTAGCCGTGCATCTCTCCACGTTGCTGTTTACAAGCGGTCGTATTTGATGAGCTACATTCCATTTCTGCAAGCGGTGGCATTTCTCCCGACATTCTAGTCGCACTAGCTCCGCTGCCCCATCACAGCGGTTTCTGTATTTATTTGATGTTTATATTATATTTCATTTGGAAATAAAAGTCAAGTTAAATATTTCAAAAAGAAAATTGATTTTTAGTAATATTAATGTTAATATTATTTCATAAAGAAATATTTCTATGTGAAATAAAAAGAAGGTGTTGTTTATGAGAATAGGAGATAGGATCCGTTTATTAAGAGAAAAAAGCGGTAGTACACAGGGAGAGGTTTGTGCATCTTTAGGAATTGAACAGAGTACATTGGCTAATTATGAAAAAAATAGGAGAATCCCTAAGGCTGATATGATTATCGCATTCGCTAATTTTTTTCATGTTTCTACAGATTATCTTCTGGGTAGAACCGATTCTCCGTATTTAAAAAATGGAGTTGATGATAACGACATAAACAAGTTCCTTTTGCAAGCAAGAATTGTATTTGATGGAAATGCCGTTAATCTATCCGATAAAGATAGAGATATATTAGAGCAGTCTTTAAAGATAGCTTTTATGGCTATTGAAAAGCAGAGAGAAGGCGGAAACAATGGCAACGAGGAAAGCCATTGAACATCGTGTTCATGCTGTTATAGATACACTGGGTACGGCTTGCCCGTTGAAAATAGCTAAAAAAATGCATATACCTGTCGTATATACGACGCTCCCGAAGCAGATACGAGGATATATGCTTCATATAGATAAAAGGTGTTGTATTGTAGTATCGGATAGCATCAACGACTGGGAAGCACCCATGGTAGTTGCTCATGAAATGGGGCACTACTTCCTGCACGATAGACAATTCTATCTGTTTCATTATAATTGTGGTGAATATAGATGTGCTAGACGTGAGTATGAAGCAGATCTATTTGCCTTTTACCTGCTATCGCATAGATTTATACAGGTCAAAAGGATGTACAATAAGATACCACCTTTTGAAAAGATTGTAACGTGCAGGGATTTGTATAATCTGTTCGTAGAAGGCTTAGTGGAGTGGTGATAACATGATATTAATGGTAATTCTATATATAATAGTTGACATTTTTTGCATAAACAATTTCTTAACGCAACGTGCCGTGCTTGATTTACAGCGGAAATACAATCTGCCAATGGATTTTAGACAAACAGTATGCCCGTTATCTAAGTGTTATAGATTCCGCAGAGTGTTTTCAATACTTAGTTGGCTCATCATTTTCTATATAGTTTATCAATATAAATGGTATTATGCACTTATTATTTTAGTTGTTGATTATTTAATTACTTCATTCATCCCTGTTCCAGCTAGTAAATATAAATGGGCAAAAGAAATGATAAATGCACAAGCTCCGTTAATACATGATTAAAATAAAAAAAAGCTCAACCAAAGCGGTTGGGCTTTACTTATATATGAGAAAAGAGCCACGTTTTAAGTGGCTCCCTCTACTGATAAACGATGTGGAATTCATTGAATAGGCTCATGTATATAATATCATGCTCTACTCGCCTATTCAATAAAAAATATCACTAAACGTAAATTCAATTCAGAGAGACGATGCAATGTACGTTAGTGATATTTTCTATAGGTAAAAAGATGCGTATTTTATGCTGGTGCTAACCAGCTATGTATAGTATAGCATAGAAAGGGGCGCATTCAATCATGAGATTACCGAACGGGTATGGATGTATTTATAAAATAGGAGGAAAGCGACGCAAGCCTTTTGCGGTGCGAGTTACGACTGGATGGGCAGATGACGGGAAACAGCTCGTAAAGTGTTTAGGTACATTTCGCACTAGAACAGAAGCCTTAGCTTTTCTAAAAGAATACAACGAACATCCATATGATGTTGATTCACGGCATATTACTTTTTCTGAATTGTATAGTAAATGGGTAAACTGGAAATATAAAGATAAGCCGGTTCCTAATTCTTATATATCGGCGTATAAATGGGCTGCCACACTGCACGATATGTTTTTCTTAGATATTCGCCCCGATGATTTACAGAATGCCGTTGATAATTGTAAAAAGGGGTACAGTACAAAAAAGAATATAAAAATACTATGTAACCAATTATATAAATACGCAATGCGTATAGAAATAACTAGCACTAACTATTCACAATTTATAATTCTTCCAACAGCTACTTTAAGCCGTGTGCATAAACCGTTTACTCAGTCTGAAATAAAAACACTGTGGAAACATATAGAAGATGCAGGCGTTCGGTATGCTCTTGTTTATATATATACTGGGCTACGACCATCAGAGCTGTTACACATAAAAAGAGAGAATGTTTTTCTTGATAAAAAATATATGCTTGGTGGCATGAAAACCGCAGCTGGGAAAAACCGTATTATACCGATTGCAAATAAGATAATGCCATTCATTACAGATATGTATAATGATGGTGGCGAATATCTTGCAATGAGTAAAAAAGATAATAATCCATTATTTACTTACGATAGACTTCGTTCACACTTTTGGGAACGTTCCCCGATTTTATCAAAAATGGCTCACCTACCGCACGACGGGCGGCATACATGTGCCACGCTCTTATCTGATGCGGACATAAATAAAAAGATAATTCAATTAATTTTAGGGCATGCAAGTAAAGATATTACCGATCGTGTTTATACGCATAAAACCATAGAACAGCTTATTGATGCGATAAATAAAATATAGTTTTTTGTGTATTGTGCGTGTATTGTACGTGTATTACGAATAAAAATCTTCTTGTTTTTTATCTGTTTTATACAAACTTTTTGCATAGCATAAATAGTAAAACCCGCATAAACATTGCATTTATGCGGGTTTTCGTATGCATAGATTTTGACGAAAATATACGAGATATTAACGTTTTGAGAACTGATGGTGGCGTAAATAAGCCATTTTCTTTTATTTTGTGTATTGTACGTGTATTACTTATATAAACGTATTCTTATTTATACAATCTTTTACAGAAAGGAATCGGGCTAAATGCGGTTAGTCATTTAGCCCTAAGTACTGGTGCAAGTACTTATATATATTATACTAAAGTATATATTTTTATTCAACACCTTGACAAATTTAAAACTTCATACCATCTAATCCATGCAATGTGTTGATAGATATATCTTTAATGTTTTATCCGGCTTGGCATCTACATCATTAATATATGCACTTGCCATTCTGCAATAATTACCGACATCTTCTCCCATGACGGTGCTAAAATCGCTGTAAAGCATGTTCATTACATAGTAGAAGTCATACTGATTCGCTTGTACGCCGTACTGCTGCATGACTTGGTTTGTCTGCTCTATACTCCATTTTTCACCAGTCGTACCGTTTACATTCCGCATATTTGCCACGGCTTCTTTTGCCAGCTTTTCACAAAAATGCCCATCGTGAGCAATGTAATACATTTTATGCAGTGCCCGTTCGTAATCATCTTTGCATACTGATTTTACCTTTTTAACGACAAAATCAAGTGCATGTTCCATTTCTTCATGTTTGGCAGGGTCGTTTATTATCTGTCGATACAATTCAATAAATTTATCCATGACTATACCCCCTCTATGCCAGTTTAACAACAACTATTTCAATGTTGCTTACCGTCGCTGCCGCTGATAATTGCACTTGTAATAATCCTGCATTGTTTATACAGTTGCAAGACGGTAATACATTAATAATTGCATCGAATGACATGTTAGCTGTACCACCGTTTGCGAGTGTAGTAGTTGCCGCCGCTCCTGCTACTGCTACGTTATTATTTAATAACTGTAAAGTCGCCGCTCCTGCTGCAGTCCCTTCTACGTTGGCATGAACTGATACATAATACAGTCCAGAGCTTTTCAGCGATACCGCATTACTGCCGTTTACATATCCAATACTGCATCCTGTCGTTTTTCCTGTGGCTAATCCGACAATACCATTAGCGGCAACTTCCTGTTCAGTTGTGTTGATTGCCATTACAGACGATTTTTTATAGCATCTCATATATATTCCCCCTTAAAGAAATAGGGACGGTCTACGCCGCCCCTAAACGTGTAGACATACACTGTACCGTACCATTTTCCTAACGTTAGGAAAATGGTTTATGCACAACCATTCGTATATCCACAACATCCGCTATTTACGGACTGGTATGGACTGGTGGTAATATATGCAGGCTGTGGGAATGGTCTTAACTGGCTAATAAGCGTTGCATTCTGTGCCTGCTGTGACAGATGGAAATTAGCTGTCTGTAAATCACGGTCACGATCTGCCAGTCTATCACGCAATTCCTGCATAGTGTTCTGCGTAATTAAAGCACGTGTTGCTTCCCCCTCTGCATGCAGGGCTGTTGTAATATTACACGTATTACGGTAATTTTCAGCCTGTACAGCAGCTATTGCCTTTTGCGTTTCACAACAACACTGTTGGCTTGCAAAGCGGTTGTCATTCATTGCCATTAACAGGTCTTTAGTGTTGTTTTGTGCGATATAGCCGTTAGCTGTACCCTGCATCAATAAATCCTGTGTGTTTTGCTGTTGCTGCATCGCATTGCTGCATAACTGCTGCTGTAATGCCTGTGTCTGCTGCCATGTCCCTTTCTGTGCGTCAAAATTCTGCTGTGTGACGCTTGCAAAGCCATCGTTAATACGTCCGTTAAGGTTCGTATACAAGAAGTCATTCGTGACCTGATTTAAGCCGCTATTATTGCCCCAGCCGCCAAAACCGCCGCCGCCCCACATCATAGCAAAGATAGCGATAAGCCACATAAACCATGAGCCGTTGCCACCCCAGCTGTCGTAGTTGCGGTTATTGTTGACATCATAAACAGCCTGTAATCCTGTGTTTTCCATCATGATAATTCCCCCTTATCAATGGAAAAAATATACATAAAGCCCAAATTAAGGCTTCATTTGCTTCATAAATCCCTCTAAATCAAATCCTCTTTCTCTAGCCATGTTTCTGGCTATCTGTTCCAGCTGTTGCGGATTTTTCCCCCCTACCATTTTTTCAAAAAATCCAAACTGCTGGTTATTGCCCATTACCTGCTGTAGTAGCATCATTGGGTTGGGGCTGTGCTGTACCTGCTGTAAAAGCATCATTGGATTGAACATTTGTATTCCCGCCTTTCAAATAGCTTTCAATCATAGATACCCGCTGTGATAGTGAATTAACTGCAGACATGTCTGCATATTGAGGTGTTTGTATATCTTGTAATTTATAAACAAGAATCCTTGCACCGCCTGTATTAAAATCTATTTGTTTCGTGTATATACATTGTTGAGCCGGGCAAAGGAATACATTCACGTTGCCGTCGTATTCAATGCGTGCCGCCTGTACTTCTGCCATGCTTGATACCATCTGTACAGGTGGTGTTCTATTGGGTTGTGCCATGTATTGATATGGGCTGCTGTATCCACTATACATATCATTTCACCCCTCTTTTATGTATAAAAAAATAGGCTGATAAACGGCTATTACAAGCCATCAATCAGCCCTTAGCCTACTTATATTGTAGGTCAAATGTATTGTGTAAAAAGACACATAAAAGCGTAAAAAATTACCTCTTTGCGTATCTTTTGTATGCTCTATCGTATATTTTATTTAATTCTGTACTAATCTTTTTTCTACATATATTTAGCTCTATGGATATTCTATAATTGTCGAATCCGTTTACATGACGCAAAATCACTAATTCTTTCTGCCATGGTTTTAACTTTAATTCTTCAAGCACCTCTTTGAATTTCGTCCGTGTTAAATTATCTAACCAGTATCTTGCTATTTTATTTTCCTTTCTCATGCCAATTCCTTTCTGAATAAATATGGCACGGAGAATTGTATCACTCCGTGCCATATTTCCTATTTTATTGCTGCGTATATTAATAATGTACCGGCTAAAACGCCATATATATCACGTTGCCTGCGTAGTGTCTTTTCTTTATTTTCCAGTTTCTTTATTTGCGTTGTCAATATCTGTAAAGATTCGTCTTGCTTCTTCAATGTTTCTTCTGCTTTCGTCAACGAGCTGTTGGCATTCGTTAATTGTTTCTTGGCGTCTATCAACTGATTGTTGCAATGTTTCAGTGTGTCGTTTAGCTGTATCAATGTCTGCTTGTCCGCTGTCGATGATTGTTCCAGCACTTTCAATTTCGCTTCGAGCGTCGTTAATGTCATCTCTTGCTGATTCATTATCTCTTTTAATCTGCTGTACTGACTGAATTGCATCGTTATGGTCTGCGGCTGATCTACCGTCGTAGTATCGGCTGATACCGTAAACAACGGCAATAATAAGCAGAACACCAGCAATGCAGCCGATAATTTTCTTTTTATCATATTTTATCTCCATCATAAATACCACTCATTCATATCAACGTTTGTGTTTCCTATATACTGTTTATCACTATACTGCCAAGCTGCAAGTCTAGCGTTAGGATAATATTCTTTAAAATCGCATGTATCGCTGTATTGTGCTACCCAGTATGGAACATAGCTTGCAAGAGAATAAACGCTTACAACGTCGACCAGTGTAGATAATGAAGCGTATACGCCCACGGTATCATATCCATTCGCATTACAGAAAGATATGAACGCACTGCATACCGCTGTCGGGTCTGAACAATTTAAATTTTCTTTTGATTCAAAATCAAACCATACACCAAGCGGCGGTTTTTCACCGAATTTATTTAATAGATAAACAACTTCGTTTCCTTCCATGCGTGCTTCTTCGGACGTGCTTGCATGGGAAAATGCGTATACGCCCCATTTCAAGCCGTGTTCTTTAGCATTATTCACATGTTCATAGAAGGATTCTTCTATGCTCTGTCCTTCCGTGATTTTAATAATTACCCCTTCTACGCCGCTTGCAACTACTTCGTCCCAGTCAATGCCTAACTGCCAATATGAAATGTCAATTACTTTCACGTTTATCATCTCCTTTTATGCAATTACATAAATGCTGTGATTTAAAATTAGGTGGCATACCTGCGGGGCTGTTTTTTGTACTGTCAACTAACCACTTCATTAGTCCCACAAGCCCCATTCCGCATGCACTAATCCCTTGCCAGCAACTGTTAATATCAAACTTCATCCCGTATAAGCCGTTGAGCCAATAGCCCATCAGCCATGAAAGCAACACGGTTAAAGCGGCAAATAATCCAAAACCGATACAAATTATACCGATATTGCTTTTTATCTTAGTGAGTATGTCCTTCATACTGTTCCTCCGTCGGTAGTGCCATAAACTGCGAATAAATGTTTTCAATAATACCATTCCCGCCCAATTCCTTATAGCTTTGGTACATGTGCAGGAAATTTTCACGTGCATAAATTGGCGCACATCCTTTTTCCATATAATGCCCATGGTAATAAATAAGACGGTCACGCAATATGGCTTGCATGCCGTCTTTTATCGCCTTATATTCTCTTTCAGCTCTCAGCGTTGCGCTTCTTTTTAATCTAAACCATGCAACAATATATCCGACTACTGCCGGAATTAACGTGCCTATAATCATTTTTATAAATTCTGTTTCTATATCCATGGTTCACCGCCTTATATGTATTTATGTATAAAAGCACCGTTGCAAGGTGCTCTAGCCAGGTATGTTTTCATGCTATCTCCTATCTGCCGTATTGAGTAACGAATTTCTTTGTAAAGTGATGGATTTTATTTTGCCGCAACTCTATCTGCTGTAGTTTTTGTTCCGGCCCCATCTTTGTATCTGATTTAATCCCCTGTATTTCTTTATTTAACTTGCTAACTGTTTTCTTTGCGGTTTCCATTTCTTTATACCCTTTAGGCGGTTTTGCCTTTGGGTTATCGTGTTTCATGCGATTATAATCATCCTTCATGTCGCTTGCTAAATCATAGAATCTGTTTTGATATTCAGATATTTCATGATTTTTTCTAACAAATGA
>ERZ808245.772-NODE-772-length-14748-cov-9.961206_pt1 | contig 14748 bp, 17 predicted proteins | sample MGYA00521243_ERZ808245 | MGnify/ENA primary metagenome ERZ808245 (study PRJEB31516, sample SAMN03275576) | gut metagenome | biome: mammalia-associated habitat; material: feces | host: Papio cynocephalus | place: Kenya | collected 2012-07-07 ... | reverse complement strand
GGCGAAGTGAAAGGGAAGATGAGGCCGAAGGCGACAAGGATGGGAGGGTTCACGAGGGTGTACACTCCGAAGGCGCAGGTCCAGAACGAGAACTGGATACGGCTGGAATATCAGCGGAAGGCGGAGAAGGAGAAGTTTCCGGGGTTCGGGGAGAAGCCTGTGAAGGTGGAGATCTACTACTACAAGCGGACTCCGAAGGGAATGCCGAAGAAGAGGAAGGCGGAGGCGCTCGCAACGAGGCTGAAGCCGACCACTAAGCAGGATTTGGACAACGTTGTGAAGACAATACTTGACGCACTGAACGGAATCGCCTACGGAGATGACTCGCAGGTGGTCGAGATAAGGGCGTACAAGAACTATGCGGAGACCGACCATACGGACGTCTCGATGACCGATGACGTGTATGCATGTGTCGAGAACATAGGCGAGGAGGACACGGAGCTATGCCTGTGACAAGCCTCGAGATAGCCGATGATGAGGAGCTGAAGGTGGTGCTCCTCGCACTGATGGGTGCGGAGAGCCGATATTCCTTCACGCAGGACTACGGGAAGCAGGGAATAGCCGAAAGCCTGAGGAAGAGGCTCGAAAGGCAGACAGGGAGGAGCGCAAATGACTATGCAAGAAGGAAATACCCGTTCCAGGACGGAAAAGGGAAACCAAGCAAGACAAGGCTCATCAACAAGTGAGAGGGCGGAATCGAGGTTCGGAAGCGTGATAACCGAGATGTTCGGACACGGATACGATCCCGAACGCATATACCGCCACCTCAGCAACTTCTTTTCGGAGGACGTGAAGGGTTGCGGACTGACTCTCAAGGGGGTCGAGGACATAATCACGGAAGCCTTCTGCAAGGGAATCCCCGATGCTGACTGGCATACGGCGAGGATACGTCTGTGCAGTGCGACATATGACTCGGACGAGGCACTCGGAATCATAGCCGAGAAGCTCGAAATGGATGTCTACGAGGAAGACGGTAAGCATTACATGACATACATCGCCATTCCGAGGAGAGGCGGATATGCCGAACCCGTGTATGCGACACAGGAGATAACCGAAAGCGAATACGAGACGCTGAACAGACGTCTTTGAGGAGGAAAGAAAAGATGGAAAGAATGAGTCTGGATGAAAGGGCGAAGATATTCATGGCCGACTTCAGGAGCGGAATGACGCTCAGGGAGATAAAGGAGAAGTATGGGGCGAACAATATCGAATATGTATCCTTGGTGCTGAACAGGGACGCCGAATACAGGGCGATCAGGAAGCGTGAGAATGACAAACGCAAGGCGTTCCGCAGGAAAATCATATGGCTTGTCGAAGAGCAGGGATACGGCATTCCCCAAGTCGCAAAGAGATATGGAATCCCCACCTACAGCGTAAGCATGACAATCCACAACCATGGAAAGCGGAGCGGTCCGAACCGCAATGCGAAGAAGGTGAAGGTGACCGATGTCGACACGGGCGAGGTGAGGGTGTTCCAATCACTTCAGGAAGCTTCCGAGGAGCTCTATTACGCAGAGAGCACGATTGCGAGGAAAATCAGGAAGGACAACCCCCGAGGGCAGATAGACAGGGAATTCAGGATCGAGTACATCAGCGAGAAGAACCGACCTCTCGACTCGATAAGCGAGGAAGAGATAGAGAAGACCATGGCATGCGGAGGGAACCTGAACCGATGACCGACAAGTCGAGGGAATATTACAGGAAACGCAACGCCACCATGGTTGCGGAATACGAAACCGAAGGGCTCAGCATTCCCGAGATAGCCGAGAAGCACGGCCTCAAGATCCAGATGGCCTACCTAATCGTCAGCAAGAGCAAGGCATACATCGAGAAGATGGGAAAGCAGAGGGCAGGCTTCAGGAAGGAACGGGAAAAGATATATTGGCTCTACCAACATGGATACGGAGCGGACGAGATAGCCGAGAGATATGGCATGAAAATATCGCATGTCTATAACGTGGCCTATCAAATCAGAATAAACGCAAACGAGAAGGCTGACTGGAAGAACAGCTGTATTCCGGTCGAGATAATCGACAGGGAGACAGGAAAGGTGATTGCGGCATACAAGAGCGTGCGTGAAGCCAGCGAGGCAATGTACTTCAATTACAGCGGTATCTGCAAGGCGCTGAAGGCATACCCGGAGCCGATAAGCGGTTGGTTCGGTGAGAAGTATCTCGCAAGGAAGGCGGAGGCGAACGCAGGAAAGCTGTGTCTTCTGAGCGAGGAGGAGATAGACAGGATGATGGAAGAGGAAAGGAGAAACAAGGAAAGATGACCAAGATAGAATTCATTTCGGAGCTGTTGAAGGCGCTGGATGAGAAGGAGAGACTGGAAGCCGAGAACGCAGTGCTGAAGAAGAAGGTCGATGAATATGAGTCCGTGCATGAGATGGCAGAGTCCGACAGGGATGAGGAAAATCCCTCGCCGAAGCTGAAACTCCGGTTTGCGAACCTTGTCCTCAACGATGAGAAGAGCAAGATACATGAAGCCGTCACGAAGAAGGGAAGCATGTATCATGACGGATGTCTTTCCAACTACTCGACTTATTACCCCGACTACGAGAAGGGAATGACGTTCGAGGAATGGCTGAACCAAGTGGAATGGGATTCAATCGATTCGGACAATTTAGGAACGTTGCTCAAGAAGAGATTCGGACTTGATGAGGTGAAGGAACTCTACCGTGATGCTTACCTTGAGGTCTACGAACACTTCAAGAAGGAAGCCGAGGAGGAAGACAAGGATGAAGATAAGGCTGACTGACCTCAGGGACTATGTCCATGAGCGTGGGGCTTGGCAGAGCGAGGACTGCTACGAGACAAAGATAACCCGTATCAAGAACTCGCTCTATGTTGCGAACATGTGGAAGCACGGAGACCGTGAGGAACGTGAACGCGCATGGGACTGCATAGCCGTCGACATAAACGGCAAGGGCAAAGGCAAGATAGTCTCGTTCGGAAACGACAGCTTTGAAATCACGAAGGAGACGAGGAAATTCCTACGGGACCTCGAGGACGAAGGTTGCTTCGATGATTACGTGATTGAGATAGACTGCTATGACTTGGCAAAGGACAGGGAGGTTGATCCATATGAAGAAGACGAAGAAACTGACTCTGATACTGGCAGGGATTAACGCATTCCTGTGCATGGCGCTGTTGCTGACGAGCCTCCTGTACACAGCAGGCTTCGAGGTGGTGGAGCTTCCGCTTGTGACACGTATCTTCCTTGAGGTACTGCTTCTTGCCTGTCCGATATGCGGACTAGGGCTGAGCATACTCGTGGGATTCATCCACTTCGGGAAATACGAGGGTGACGGCTCGGAGGATTATGACGATGAAGGGAAATAGATTCCTCGGATTCCTCGCAAGGCTGATCCTTGTGGTTGCGCTGTTGCTTGCCGTGCTGAGCATAGGAAGCGTGCTGTGGCTGTACTTCGACAGCGAAGGCTTCACTGAAATCCTCGGAAAGCTTCCGACTGAGGCAGTGAAGTTTCTGACGATTGACGTAGTGTTCATAACCCCTGCGATAACTCTTGTGAGTCTTCTCGTTGCAGGGCATAGGACACGCAGGAAGAATGACGGAGAAGACGAATAGAAACGAAGTTGACAACTCTGAGAAGATTTAATAAATCTTTTCAGGTTATCATATACCCTATGGAGCGGTCTGTAGGACGTACCGAGCAGTGCGAGACCACGGCAGGGCGAAGAGACTGCCGAAACATCGGAACAGGGTCGGCGTAAGATGAGACGGAGGGAACACATCGCCCTCGGAAGAGCCGACAAACGGGTGGCATCAGCATGACGGCGGTACGTCAGACGGACAGGCGCTGAGGCATGCAAGGCGAAGACGTGTCGGAAGGACGGAAGGGACGGGCCAAGGCAAGACCACGGGGAAGTAATGAACCCCCGAATCATCGGAACAGGGTGCCTAAGTGAACAAACCTCTTTTAACGGCGGATGACGAATCCGCGGAAGGGCACGAATATGGTGGCATAAGCCGTCCACTCTCTCGGAAGTGTCGGAAGGCATGGAATAACCAAGCATGAGAAAAAGCTCCTAAGTGGAGCTTTTTTCCGTTAAGCGATAAAAGTATACGTTTTTGACTCATAAAATTTTAGAATGGAATTGTCCTGATGAAATAGGCACTTCAGAGACATAGTGATTCTCTCATGGAATTGGCTGTTCCTAAGGGAAACCTCCAGTTGAATTTTTCCGTTTTTCGGCGGAAGTGGTCACACACATTTCCGCCCTCCATTCCAGACAATCAAATTCCGCAATCAAACATATAAAGCAATTCCTTTTTGCTCAGGGGCTGAAGAAGCCCCTTTTTTTGTGCGACAAAAAAATGCCCGCATGAGAGAAGGCATGCGGACACAAGAACAATTGGTGGTAACAAGAAAAAGGAAAATCAGGTTGCTACCGGAAAGGATTATACATCCAAGTCTCTTTCCAATCAAAGAATAGTTAAATTAAATAATAATTGCAATGAAGATTTGCAAGGTTTAGAGTGAAGGAAAAGGAAACCGCTGTTTGCTTAAAATCATTTAAGAAAGGAGGCAAATACATATGCTGTTTTTTGGTTTCTCGAAAATGCCGAGAAGGAGAAGGACGCTACAGGGAAGGGGAGGTATCTGCTGAAATGGAGAAGGAGAGGCTTGACTACCTCAACGGGTATCTTCACGAGGAGAACAGGAAGAACAAGGACAGATGGAAGACGATAGAGGACGGAATCTCGGTCGAGCTGTTCACCAATTCGGAGGCAATGGAGATAATCAGCGAGACACTGCTGAGCAAGACGGACAGGGAGATAGCGACGGACAAATTCGTCAAGGGGATGACGAACGAGGAAATATCGGCTGACGTAGGCTATGACGGAAGGACGATACAGCGGAAGCTGAGGGAAATCTCGAAGAAGCTGAAGAGGACGTTCGTGAAGATGTGCATAGCACGCAACATAAAGCCGAAGATATGAAACGTCATTATAACAAGTTTATATAAAAAAGAGTCCCAATCCAGTCCCAATCATGTCGTGAAGTTGTCCTGTTTTTGTCCTGTTTTTGTCGCATTCTTGTCGTGATTTTGTCGCTATTTTGTCGTGAAATTGTCGTATTTCCGCCGTGTTCCTTGCACGGCTTTTTTCGTACAATCGAGTCAGCACAGGAAAAGGAGATACGGAACGATGGATTTTCCCTATTTCATGCCTCCGTTCGTGAAGACGCCACAGGAACTCGAAGCCGAACAGAGGAGGATGATGGAGCAGTATTCGAGAAGCTACGGAAACCTCGTGTCGAGGCAGAGTCCGAACACCTACACGAAGACGGATGACTTCGGCATAGTGAAACAGGCACAGCCACCCGATGACGGAACTCCTCTCGTCTTCCTTGACGAGAAGAACATGTTCATGCATTCAAAGAAATACGTCAACGGAGTAGCCTGCATCCAGTCCTTCAGGCTTGTCCCATGTGACTTTGAAGCCACATCAGGGAAGTCGGGGAAACCAAGGGAAATCGGGGGAAATCTCGAGGAAAGGATCGCAAGGCTTGAGGAGGTGCTGAGAGATGAAGGCAAACGGGATGATGGAAATCATGAGACTGAGAAATCCGAAGGCATATGAGACCATGAGGAAACTCATGGGAAGCGGTCAAAACCCGAAGGAGATCCTTCGGAAGATGGTCTCCGAGGGAAGACTGACGAGAAGCCAGTTGGAGAGTCTCACGGAAAAGGCAAAGGACTTCGGAATATCGGTCAACGGCAATGAGATTGACGAGCTGTTCCCTCCCAGGGGAGAAAAGAAAGACAAGGGTTGGTTCTAGCGACCGAGTCGGCGGTCGTTCGGATAACAAAGGCAAAGGAGATTCTTATCATGGATACTAACGGATATTCGCTTTCCGACATAAGAGCCGCCTCTGGTGGCAATGACGGCTTCGGCTGTGACGGATTCGGCGGTTGGTGGGGCTTGCTGTTCCTTATCGTCCTCATGGGCGGTTTCGGCGGTAACGGTCTCTTCGGCAACGGAAACACGGTCGACACCGACAGAGACGTACTCAAGACGTCCTCCGACACACAGCGTGACGTACTCAACACGAAGTACGATACCGCCGTCCTCGGATTCCAGAACCAGATTGCGATGATGAAGGGGCAGTACGACACCGACATGCTCATAGCACAGAACAGGTTCGACACTCTTCTCGGCTTCAAGGATCAGCAGGCACAGATGGCGCAATGCTGTTGCGACCTCAAGGCACTCACGATTCAGGAGAACCAGAAGACGAGAGACCTCATCAACGCCAACATGGTGACGGAGCTTGAGAGGAAGCTGAATGACGCAAAGAGCGAAATCAGCAACCTGACGCAGACTCAGTCAATCCTCGACAAGATTGACCCGAGATACCTCAGCCTCTATCTTGCAGGGCAGGCAGCCGCCTACATTCCGGTAGTGAAGACGGCGACCACGACCTCAAGCTAGTCGGCTAACATTCTAGGAAGGCAGTGACCGACTTCACCGCCTATCGAAAGGAGAACCAGAGAATGAAACTGGAGAAGATTGTAAGGGAAGCCGATGGGAAGCAGAAGGAAGCCGTCTGCGAGGCTCTGATTGCCTCAATGGGCAGATTAAGCCAGGAGAGCCTCGAGAGCCTCACGGAGGAGATTTACGAGCTTGTCTATGGCTGTCACTTCTGCAGGGAGACCTATGAGGAGGCAGTCAGCGGTCTGGTGAACGAGGACGGCTCGACAGGTGCGCATTGGACGGCCACCGAGCTTTCCGAAAGGCAGGAAGGCGGTTCAACGGAACAGGAGGAATTCAACCTCTACGATTTCGCATATGCGACAAACATGCTCTATTCGGATTACTGCCATATCCTTGGAAGCGACTTGGACTTCTATATGAAGCTGTCGCTTGCGTTCCTCAACGACAGAGACGCACCGAAAGGCAAGGCTTGGAAATATTACAAAGCGATGAAGAAATGACAATGAATTCAAAGGACTCATATACACAAAAAGAGGGTGTGAAAACCCTCTTTTATTATGCGCATTATAGCCCTTTTATGGTGCGCATTATATTAACTATTTTTATGCCTAAAAGTCGTGCCTTTTTTTGTGCCTTTTTGTGCCTAAAAGTGCTTTTTCGGTTTCAAAAAAATCGCAGTTTTTTGAAAAAAGTGGCAAAAAAACGTTGATTTCCTATGCCTGCAAAATACCAGTAATTCCGACCGTCCGCACCATTAAGAAAAAGTGCCCCAGAAATGGGGCTTTTTTCATGCCCGTGCCTTTTTTCGTGCCTTTTTGGTGACTAAGGCAGTGCCTAAGCGTGCACTAAATTATCGAATTTTCGTAACCCAACAACTGCCTTGCAAGTCTCTTCTGGGAAGTGGTGAGATTCGACCTTGCTATGATGGCAAGGGCCTTTTCTTTCTTCTTGCCTCTGCATTTGATGATGATTGCGCTTACGGCACCCATATCCGCATTGCCGTTGTAGGAGAGCAACACCTTTCCTGCCCTGGAGCTTGCGTCCTCACCGCTCACATACGATTTCGAGGCTTGGAAGTATGAGCTGTAGAGATAGTTGATTGCGCTCCTCTTGTCCTCATCAGTCAAAGACTTGTATGCGGTCGAGGAGACAAGCTTCTCGGCCTGCCTAGAGGCCTTCTTATAGATTGAGTTGAATCTCTCCTTCTGGACGCCGTCAAGGCTGTCGGGAACCTTGCTGACGGAAGCGCCGAGTCTCGTGATCTCCTTCGAGGTCTCCCAGTTGGCCATGGAACCCTTGAAGAAATACATGTTCGCCTGAGTCGCCTTTGTGGCCTCGGTGAGATTTCCGCTTTCGAGATACGTCTTGGTCTTGGAGGTGAGATAGGCCGAATTGTATCCCCTGATGGAGGCAAGCGTCTTCTGCCCGTTCCCGCCGAACATATCCTGTACGTTGGCGACCGTGCCCTCGGCATACTGCATGAGGGAATACACTGGAAGCCCCGTGAGGTTGGAAATCATGTTGATTCCGTTTCGGATTTCCTTCTTGAGGTCCTGCTCGCTTATCTTGCCCGCCTTGGCAGACTCGATTGCTGTCGAAATCGTGGAGATGGCCGTGTTGATTCCGTCAAGCGTGACAGGAGAGAGGTCGCTGTTGTTCCTGATTGCGTCCGCAATAGTGCCTATGAAAGGAATCCATGAGACACCAGCCTCGAAGCCAGCGTCTATCGCCATGTCCTTGAGGTTCTCCTTTGAAACTGCTTCCTTCATGGACTTGTTTCCCCTCAGCACGGAATTGAGGTTGGAGATGAGGGTGGAAAGGACTGCACTTGCCACGAGCCCTGCCACAATCTTGACGTTCCTTACCTTGGCTTCGGAACGATAGAGCTGTTCGGCCTTGACCTGTGTCTTCGACCTGTTGATTGACTCGTTGAGTGCGTCAATCCTCGTCTGGTTGTTCTGCTTCTGGAAACGCAGCTTCTCGGCCTTCTTCTCATCGGTCTCGTTCTTGATCTGTTCGTCAATCCCGTCATTCTGCTTCTGAAGGTTGTCGACCATGTCTTCCTTCTTCTTGATCGATTCCTCGATACCCTGTTCGACAGCCTCGGAGTCCTTGTTGCCTCTTATCACGCTGTCCACGTTCTCAAGGTTCTTCTGAGAGTCACCTCCGAACATGGAGAACACGAGTTGTATGATCTGAGTCCTTCTTCCGCTTCTGACAGGTGAAATATCATACGAAGCGGAGTTGGAGGCATTGTCAAGCATGTGTGAGTCGAGGAGATCCATCGTCTTCGCCTTGATGACAGCCGAATCGTCCGGATTGGATGGGTCAAGCGAAGGGTTCTCTCCCATCACCTTGGCTTCATAAGCCTTGTAGTTCATTGCATATACGAGCTGGTTGGAGAGCTTCATGGGAAGGCCGAGCTTGTCGACCAAGGCACTCGTATTGCCTTGGAGGGCATTCTCGGTGATGGCCCATTTCTCGTTCTCGCTTGAGGAATAGAGTTTGCTGTTCTGCCTCATGTACTCATAGAATTCCTTATGTGCACTCGGAGAAGCCCACACATAGAAGCCTTGGACAAGTCCTTTGAGCCACTGCCCCATGCTGACGTCCTTCATGGTTCTGAAATAATCGAGGGGCTGTTTCAGGATCGAGCCTATGTTCGTGATGACCTTGACGGCGGCCGCATTCCTGAAGATTGACGGAGTCTTGTCGCCTTTGCTTATCTGGTTGACGGTCTCCTGCCATTCGTTCATGAGCTTGGCGCCTTCGGGAAGGTTTGCGGAAAGATGGTTGTATATGCTTCTTCCGTATGAGTCCTTCGTGTTGATGATGGAATTGTATTCACGGACGTTGTCCATCATGGTCAGCTGACCGACATCCCTTACGTATCCTGCGATTACCTCGTCATAGTTTCCGAGGACTGACGGGAGCTTGTTGTTGGTTCTTCTTATTGCCCTTGTCGAGCCGAGAGAGGAAGCCTTCAGCGTCTTGTCGTTGACGCTGTGTCTGAGGTTGTCCTTGCTGTCTGGCATGTAGTCGCCCTTCATCTCCTCGGTGACGTCCACTCCGTATTTGTCCAAGGTGTAGTTTCCGAGTTTCTCACGGAGAGGACCGTTGACGAAATTGAAGACGGAATCGAGGTACTTCATCTCGGACTCGGTAAGGTTTGCGTCAAAGAGGTTCTGTGCCTTTTCCTGCGTGATGTGGATTGTTCCGCTTGTCGTCTTTGACTTGGAATTGTAGATTGTGAGTCCGTTTTTCTCATATTCTTCGCTGAGTGACGAGGTCTTTTCGGCAAGATAAAGCTCCGCAAGCTGTCTCTTTGCCATCGTTCCGACCTTGGCGCCGTTGTCATCGGTGAAATCGTCCGGAAGGTCGACGTTTCCCCTGAAGTTCTTCTCCTTGACACCGCATATGTCCATCTGGTCCTGAAGCATCTTGTTCACATGTGCCTCGAACATGCCTTCGTTCTGAAGGTCTTCCACAGGCTTGGCAACAAGGATGTCATAAGCCTCACCCCTTCCGAGGTATCTTCTCATCGTGAAACGGAGGCCCTCGAAGGAACGTATCGTATTCTGGGCAAAGCCAAATTTCTTGCCGTCCTTGAATTGCTTCGACATCTCGGATGCGTCGATTATCACGCCTTCGACCTTGGCCCTCTTCTGGCTTCTTTGAAGTGCTGCGTTCTCATTCGTGGCAATGTTCGCAGTCGAAAGGATCCTGTTCATGAGGCGCAATCCCTCGTTGTCGAGGACTTCAATTCCTTCGTTCTCGGCAAGATAATCATTCATCTCCTTTGCCGCCTCGATGAATTCACGTCCGCTCGGAGTCAGTTCAAGTTCGGATACTTCAGCCGGTTTTGCCTCGGCACCATCGGCCGAGCTGGAATAGTCGGTCACGATCGATTTATGCTCGTCAATGAATTTCCTGACGGAATTGACCGTAAACTGGCCGTTGTTGGAAGACAGCTTCAGGGTCTTCCCGAGGTCTGAGACGACACCAAGCATGTTCGGGTTGTCCATGGGCATGCCTCCCGTAGGCGCCTGCTTGGAAGCATTGAGCTTGTTGCGGAGAGAGTTGTACTGCTTCTCGTTCTTGGCCATGTAGGAGATTCTTTCCTTCATGCTTCTGACGACAGCTCCGAGCTTGTTGTTGAGGATCTGCATCTTGCCTCTTTCGGAGACGGCGGAATTCTTGTTCACGGTCTCAGTGATTGCCCTGTCGAATTTCGTCTTCATGTCGGAGATTTCATCCTGGTCGAAGCAATCCCAGTAAGTCTTCTTGCCATCGATTCCCTCGACAGGCGTATCCATGATCTTGTCGAATGCCGAGTCTATCGTCTTATGTACTGAGACATCATCCCCGTCAAGGCTGTATGAAGCCGAAACGGCGTTTGCGATGTCTCTCTTCACGTCCTTGGATACCTTGAAATCGGGGTCATCGAAGAGTTCGTCAATCACCTTGCCGACAGCCTTCTGGAAACCATTCTTCGTGGTTCTCATCTCGGCCGCCTTATCGATTATGTTTTTATCTACGTCCTTGTTCTTCTCACCGAGAGTGTCCGCTTCGCCTTTCTCCTTGACGACATTGTCCATGTTCTCAAGCTTGACGCCTTGAGCCCAGTCCGGCTTTGCTCCGTTCGTATAAGTACCTATGATTGTATTGCCCTTCTCCACGTAGCCGAAGCCATTGTCGTATTGGATGAACCTCGTTCCGTTCTTCAGCGAGACGACGCTGACGATGTTTGCGAAGGAGTTCTCGATGACCGTGTTGATCATGTCAATCTGGTCCATGGTAACCTTTTTGGTGTCAATGGTTGCCTCTTTGCCGTCTTCGGTAATTCCGGTTCCCTGTATCTTGACTTCCTTCTTTGCTTTGCCGTCTACATCCGAAGAAGACTCAGTTGACAATCCTGTCGCCTCTGAAGAGGTTGTCTTTGCCCTATCGCCTGTATCAGTCGGTGTGTCGGCATCCGAAACGATTGGCTTTGCGGATTCCTGAGACGCCTTCTCCACTTTTGCCGAGTTGGCCGAATCGGTATCAACTGCCGTCTCGCCTAGGGGCTGTGCATCGGTATCAACTGCCGTTCCGTTCTCGGAAGCAGTCGTGTCCTTCGGAGCGACATACGCTTCCTTTTCCATGAGAAGCCCGTTCGTAAGCGTATCATAGAGGGAAGCGGACTCTTCCGCAACTTCGCTTGCCTGCTTGGAGAAATTGTCCTTCATCTCTTCAGGTGCCTTGTCGCCGAGTTCCTCGATAAGCCCCTGAGTAATCTTGAGCTTCCTGCTCTTGTCGATTATGTCCGTCATCTTCGCAGCAACGTCCTGATGTTCGGAAAGATATTTCTTGACGTAGTCGGGCTTCTCGGCATATGTCCTCACTCCGTCAACGATTGCGGTCGTCACGGCGCTCGTGAGTGCCGAAAGCGCTGCGTTCTTGAGAGTTGCGGAAGCCTTCTCTCCGTCTCCGTATGCTTTATATAAAGCCTCATTGTCATAAGTGATCTGCTTGATGACTGGGTCTAACAAATCCTCGCCAAAAGAAGTGGCTGAATCGACTGCCATATCGGAAAGTATCTGAGTCGCAGTACCAGCAATGTTCGCCGAGACCGTATAATCGAGGCCTTTCTCGATTCCCGACTGAAGCACCTTCCCAGTGACGCTTTCGGCAAGCTTGTTGGACACCCTGTCACTGAAAGTGCCGAATTTTGCGGACAGCCCTCTCGTCACACCGCCGATTACGCCTTTTATCGCCGCATAGCCAGCGCCCTCGGTGAGGTCTCCGTCTTCCTTGGCGACCTTGGAGAAGCCCTTGCCAGCGCCCTGCAATGCGCCTATGGTGGACTGGGCGACGATGTTGGCAGTCCTTGCCGCCTTTGCGGAACCTGTAAGAGCATTGACTCCGCCCGAGATCCACTTTCCTGTGACAATGGACGGAACCATCTCGCCGAGGCCCTGTGCGACTCCTCCGACGAAGTCCGCAGCGCCCTTGGAAAGGAATGCGTTGTACTTCGTGTCGTTGAGCGACTGACGTGAAGCCTCTGGTGAGGCAAGAGTCTCCCATCCGTTCTTCTGCCCCGTCCACATCTTGCGTGTGTCGGAGGTCGGGTCAAGCGCATTGATGAAGTCGACCGTGTCATTGAGCTGTTTTGTGGCATTGGTCACGGTCGCCTGCCAGTCGACGTTGATGTTGTTCTTCATCTGCGTCTCGAGCTGATGGTTGCCCACTGCACCTGCGATTGCGCCCGTGATACCCATGGCAAGGTCGCCGATTCCGTCGGCGAAGTTGAGGATACCCTCCTCGATTCCGTAGAGAGGGGCGAGGATGAAGTTTCTTGCCTTCTGGAACCATGAAGGGTCATCGTCATGGTTTTCCTCGGCAGTGGCCTTCTCGGCCGTAGCTGAGGCATTCTTTATCTCATCGGCAAGCGAAATGGTCGGAGTGATGTTGTCACCCTGACCATTAAGCTGGTTTATGCTTTCGGAGTCCAGACCATAGTTCTGGTAAGCGCCGTTCATGATCTTCAGATAGTTCTGCTTGTTGAGATTCTCGTAGAAACCTGCCATGTGTTCTTTTTCTCCTTCCTGTCACAGGGACTGAATCGGTCGGTCAATGATTGAATGATTGAATGATTGAATCAATCTAACTGCGGATTCTTGCGCCCTTGGAAATCTCGGAATTCTTACGTCCGTGTACGTAATAAGAATCGCCAGAGAATTGTTTCGCCTGCTCAAGAGTCAGCACGTAGTAACCGCCCTTGGAAGGGTCGTAGTAGACATACATGTTGCTTCCGAGCCTGTCGGAGTGGAGATGGAAGAGCGTAGGCTTGGCGAGCTTGTTGGTGCTGACGTAGTTGGTCATTCCCTCGATTTCATGGCCTATGACGTCATCGGCGGTGTTTCCAGATGGATCATATGCCGTTTGCTTGAGTTCGTCCGCAGAGGTGTACATGGAAAGTGTCGGGTCGAGTCCGACGCTCTTGATGAAGGATGAACCGCTGTCGGATTCGCCCATTGCGTCATAGTAGCGCTGAAGCTCGGTCTTCTCCTTGTCGGTGAGGTCGGAGTTGTTGAGGACGTTGTCGGTATACCATTTCTCGAGGTTACCGCTTTGGCTGGCCAACTGCATGTACTGCTGGAAGGTGCTTACACGGCTTGCGTTCTCGGAGTTGGTGTTGTCGTAAGCGACCGCAAGAGCGTTGAGCTTCTGTCTCGTCTCGTCATCCATGTCGGGGTTGGACTCGAAGATCTTCTGAAGGGTCTCGGAGACGTTGCCGTTCTGCGAGGCAGTGGAGAGAAGGTTCTGATACTCGGAGAGCTGGTTCTGCTTTGCCGTCTCGGCCCTGTTGTAGGCGTCCTCGGTAATCTGGCTCTCGGTGTCGTTGTAGTCCTTCAGTGCGCTTGCCTGAGCGTTCATGTATGCGTTGGAGAGCTGTGTTCCCGCAATCGTTCCGGCGCCCTGTGTGTTGATACCCTGCTGTTTCAGCGTGTTCTGCATGTTCTTCTGGGCAAGGCGCTGGATGTTTCCGAGCTGTACGGTCTTGTTCCAGTAAGCCTCGTAGTTGCCCTGTCTCGCAAGTTCGGCTAGTGCGTCATCGTAGGCATTGGCATCATTTCCGTCCGTATCGGAAGAAGCGGAATTGTTGCTGTTATTGCTGTTCCCGTAGCTTCCGTAAAGACTTGAAAGGCTGTCAGTGGTGGAACCGTCATCCGTATCGGAAGACGTGTTCCTGCTTTTCGTGAGGCCTCTCTGGTATTGGCTCATGATATCCTTGGTGTTGTTTCCGAATTGGTTGCTGTAGCTGTTGCCGTTGCTGTCATAGAGACTGCCACCGCTTCCGCCGTCATAAGTGCTTAGCTTAGTTCTCATCGTGTTGTTTCCTCCTTCTTGTCATCATCATCAGCATTCCATATGTCATCATTCCGTCTCGGCTTCAAGCTCGTTGATTCTCGCACGGGCTTCCTTGCGCTTCTTCAGCACGTCCGCATAATCCGCCTTAGATTTCACGTATTCGGTCTCGTCATCCTCGAGCTTGAGTTCGTTGAGCTTGGAGACAACGTAGTCAGTGGAGGTGAGATATTCCTTGAGCGAACGGATTTCATCGTCACGGAGAGCCTTCTCTCCGACACATTTCCTCAGTAATTCATCCATCATCATGGTGTATTAAGCTTTCACTCCTTTCGTCACGAGTCTGAGCGTGACACTCGGGTTGACGGCATATGTGGTGTTGTCATTCTCAGCCGTGATTACGTATCCAGCCTTCTGCAGGAACGAGACATC
>ERZ808245.769-NODE-769-length-14791-cov-6.598331_pt1 | contig 14791 bp, 15 predicted proteins | sample MGYA00521243_ERZ808245 | MGnify/ENA primary metagenome ERZ808245 (study PRJEB31516, sample SAMN03275576) | gut metagenome | biome: mammalia-associated habitat; material: feces | host: Papio cynocephalus | place: Kenya | collected 2012-07-07 ... | reverse complement strand
ATCAAAAGGGAAACGAAGCAAACAAGGAAATGGGCTTGGATCCTTTCGCTCTTCTATTGGTAGACGGGCCTTGCCTTGAAGTTGGTCTTCATTACCCTGAAGCAGTCTTCGATCTTCCATCTATAGCTGTTGATCCTGAGTATTTCCTTGACGTCGTCCTCGAGTACACTAGTCAACGATAAGTAGACAGTTTTGTAGGAAGTTGTAGACAAGCTCCTGGGGTATTGGAGCCGCCGAGCTTCTTAAGGTACTCTTCCTTGTACTGTTTCGGGGTCAGATAGCCAAAGCAAAACATCGGCCTTTCCTCGTTGAAGAACCTTATGTATTCACTACATAGCTCGAGTACGCTGACCTGGAAACGTGGCACTTTTCCATGCAGTCCTTATAGGAAAGGCTCCCTTCGTGCAGCGCTTTTTCGATGAGGAGCCTACTTCTTCCATTAGCCTCATTCTGTAACCTCTTTGTCTACAACGCATAGCAACCCGTATACAAAATTGTAATGCACTGTCTACTTAACGGTTAGCAGTTCACGGTGACTAATTTCTTGTTCAACTGATGATTTAATGTAGTGAAGGAAAATGAAAAAGTAAAGTTTGAAATAGATTCCTTTAAATTTAGGACATAAAATTTGGTTAGTGGAGTTTTATGAAGACGTTTAGTATTGATTATCTTGGTGATTTCGAAACCTTAACTGAAAAAACAAAATTGCTTTATAAGGCTTTTGAACAAGGGAAAAATATCGAAGAGTCATTCTCTTCAATTTTTGAAATAGATTTTCGTTTGGTTTTCGGTACGCAGAATCCAATGTCTGCTTTGTTCAAATTATTAGACATATATTACAAGAATGAAGCTTATATCAAAAAGACCTTCTTCGATAAAGTTTTATCAAAAAATAGTCATATAAGTTATTACGAGCTTCCTATCGAAAATAGCCGTATTGATATTTTTTCGGTTGGAAAAGAAAGCATTGCTTACGAAATAAAGACAAAATACGATTCAATGGTTCGCTTGTCTAAACAGATATTAGATTATTCAAAATGCTTTGAATATGTTTATGTCATCTGCCCATCCTGTATGGTGAAAGAGATTCTTAAAACAATACCTGATTATTGTGGAATTTTTGTTTATGACGATAAACGAAGATCGCCTGGTTATCATAAATTTAGAGTGGCAAAAAAATCGCCGAATTTAGACAAAACTAGTATGGTTTCCAATATGTTTTTAAAAGAAAAAAATGATAGTTTCAAAACTGCGGACGAATCATCTATCACTAATAATTATTCTTTTTCTCAAATAGATAGTTCTTTTAAAGAAGCGATAAAAGAGAGATATCGTTTAAAATATCAGGCTTTGTTTGCTTAATTTGCTAGTTTTAAAGCACTAATTTGGCGGCTAATTTCTTCAAAATAGCAAAGAGCGCCTAGGGCAATATATTTTTCGGCATTTGCTTTTTGATTTTTCACGTAAGAAGTGAGCATTTCAATCGAAAGGTTATTGCTGCGAAACAATATTTTGTATTTTTCAAAATGATCAGCAAATTCTTTGTTCAGGCTTGTGTATGCGCGTCCAATGTGATCTTTATTTTTTGTGGAGATAATTTTAAAAGAGGGTAAATCTAATTGTGAAATGATGCATATACCGAGCGTGTTCGAATAACCATGTTTTTGGTTTTCTTCCGTTTTTTCGTTTTTGATTGTTGCGTAGTTTGCATAACCGAAGAATTCATCCAATTCCCCATCGTTTAACGCTTTTACATAACTTGTATCGAGATAAGATAAATAGTTTTTTACAAATGTAGAGGCAGAAGTTATTTTTCTATCTTGATTTAAAACGATAATGTGGCACTTTGCCTTATTTTTGATGAAAAAATTCAGATATGGTTTAGCGGCTTGATATGTTGTTTCACCACAATCAACAAAGAGATAATCATTATCATTCAATGGTTTGATTGTTAAGCAAAAATCCTCATCGCGTTCACCAAGCTGTGAACGAATTGCGATCGGTATTCCTTTTTTATGTGCTTCCTCCAGACAAGCATGAAGGCTTTGGCACTTATAATTCAATACTACAACCCCTTTTCGTTTATTTGCCGCCTCTATATCATTCATCGTAGCGCCAACGCCTTTCCCTTCAAAAAGATATTGTTCAAAATGTAACTTATTTTGAAGCAACTCTAAGAATGGTTTGGAGTTTTTGTCATCAAGTGGTCGCGTGAATTCGATGTATGGTAGAAGATAATCGATTTTGTCAATTGACGACATTAGGACTGCGCGTTCAGCTTGTTTAGATTTAAGAACAGGAATATAAAACACATGCAATCCTCCTTTGCCCTAGAGCATAACATACAAAAATATTAAACACAAATAATATTGCCAAAAATGGCAAAAAATCTTATAATTTAATTATGGACTTAACCTATTCTCATCATATTGAAAAAAACTTACAAAATTCAAAGACAATCAACAAAGTGTACGGGAAAAACGGTGGAAGAATTGCCGTGGTCATTTCGGTACTTCAAGCTGCTGATTCGCTTGCCGATGTGCCAAACGTACCTCCGACAAGAAGGCATAAGCTTGGATCAAATTACCAAGGGTGCTGGGCGATTGACATCAGTAAAAATTGGAGGATGATTATCCGGCCAAACAAAGATTTCGACGATTTAACGAAAATAGTTTCCGTAACGATTGTCGACATTGTGGATTATCACTAACTTATAATTAAGAGAGGATTGAGTATGGATTTAGTATCAACTGGGAACATGATTAAAACCTACCTTGAAGAAAACCACGTTTCCATTCAAGAACTTTCTGAAAAGTCAGGCGTATCTCAACGCTCAATTTATCGAATTTTATCGGATGAATCCGAATTAAGCACGAGCGTTGCTCTTGCGATTCATGAATTAATACCAGAGATAAAAGTTGAATTTTTAGTGAGCTATAATGCGAAATATCAAATGCAAAAGCAAAAAATTGAGCAAGAAAATGGCACTTCTAATTTGAATCAAGTTTTCAAGTATTTTAGGTATGAAAAGTTGTATCCAAACGAAAAGCAAAGTGAAGCTGAAAAACTAGAAAAACTTTTTAATATTTTTGGCAAAGATGTGGTTAATTCTATGAATGTGCAATCTTGCCCAGAGTTTGCTAACGCCTATTTTAGCAAGGCAAAAGGCGCTCAAAATGATGCTTCACTTATTTGGTTTAAGGCAGCAGAATACGATTATCGTCAAACAATCAAAACGCCATTGTCTTTTAACAAAATTGAATTCGATAAAATGCTTCCCTCCTTAAAAGAATGGCTTAACTGCGGCGATTTTGAATCATTTTACTTCAACCTAGAACTGTTTTGCAAAACCTGCGGTATCAATTATTTAAAAAGAGGGAGCCTTCCTAATTCTCGCATCAAAGCTATGTCATTCAAAGATAAAGACGGGAATGTATATTTGTTTTTGAGCGATTTATTTAAATGCTTAGAAAATCAAATTTTAACGTTCGTTCATGAATGCATTCATATTAGCAAAGGGGATTTGGATCTTGCAAAGTCTTTAACTTCTGAAGAAAATATTGCCAACGAAAATTATGTCGATCAGTCTTCTGCAGATTTTTTCATTGGTAAGGACGGCTATGATGGCCTAAAAAAAGGTGACGACGCTATTGCTTCTATTGCTTCTATTGCTTTAGACAAAAAAGTTTCGTTAGGCGTTGTGAGTGAAATATATCGCTATAAATTTTCTGACTATTCGAACGCTGCTGTAAACAAAATGATTCATTATGGCCATTGATCTTAGGACAAAAACGAATGCGTATCATTGGCTAGCGACTTTCGACAAAATTCATAGTAAATTTTCCTGATTTTTGTGTTTCTTTAAAAGTAGTTTTTTCTTAAAAAGAAAGCTTCGTTTTTCGTTTTTAATCGTACATTGTGGACTGCGAACCTTTAAGTAGACAAAGCGTTACATTTTGTATATGGGCTCCTATGCACTGTCTACTTAAAGGTTAGCAGTTCAAATTAGCGAGTTTTGCAAAGATATTTGCCATTTTTCAAGTTAGAAAAACGATTTTCATCTAGTGCAAACGCGTAGAGGATTGGATTTTTTGCGGAAACAATAGTTCTGCCATCAGCAAGAAAAGAAAGCGAAGAGCTTTTATGGAACAAAGACAATTATTAACACTATATCTAAAAATCATGTTTTCTTCCTTCGATATAATCGGATATAACGTTTCATTTGTGCGCAATAAAAGAGCGTAAAAGGAATGATGAGGCTTTCTTTAGCGGGCGGCCTGAAAAACGGAATCGCCACATTTGATGCATAAAACGCTTTTTCTACGATGAATTGAATCGACAGAATTATTGATTTTTGCAAGCAAATAGTTGCAAACAAAGCAAAAACATGAAACCATTTATATAGAAGCGGAAGAGAAAAAATCTCTTTTGGTTCTAAAGGAGTAAAGGAATGCTTGTCACATTTAAGTTCAACAATTGCTATTCATTTCGAGATGAGCAGATTTTTTCTATGATCCCAGGATTGATGAGAAAACATAGCGAGAGAATTTATCGTGGAAAAAATCATTTTAGATTAAACAAATTTGCTGCTTTTTTTGGTTCTAATGGCTCTGGAAAATCAAACTTTGTTAAGGCTTTAATGGCGATGAGAGATATTGTCGGAGTTGGGGTTAACGCTTCTAAAGTCCAGGCATTTCGATACGATGAAGCAAATAACAACACGGAATTTGAAGTTGAACTTTATCTAGGCTCTAAACTTTTTAGTTATGGTTTTACTTGCAATTTAAAGAACAAAACCATCGTTGACGAGTGGCTAGCGGAAGTAAAGATTAACGAAGATGAATATCTCTTTAAAAGAGAAAAAGGAAAAAAGATTTGGATCAGCGATAAATTTTTCGTTAACGATAAATTAAAAAGCAGATTAAGCGTCTATAAAGATGAAGTGGATGAATCTAAGAACTTGCTCTTTTTAACGAAAGTCGTTCAAAGCACTCTTAATTCTGAATTCAAAAAAGAGCTATCCGCTTTTTATGAAGTTTATTTTTTCTTTGTTCGCAAGTTGAATATTACAACCCCGCTCAATCTTGTTTCCGTAAATGGCGTTGATTTAGCCGAAAAGAATAATTTGAAAAGGCTCGGTGAGTTACTCCACAAATTCGATACCGGGATAACTGACGTTAATAAAACGGAAGTAAGCGAAGCAAAATTCAAAGAAGAAGTTCCTGCAGAACTATATGAAGAAGTTACGTCAAAACTTCAAAATGACTCTTCGATTAAAGGCCTTACGATTCGATCCCATTCGGATTTTTGGGTACTTAAAAAAGCGAAAGATAAAAATATCATTTATAGCAAAGTCCAGTTCATTCACTTTGGGCAGGTCGACAAGCCATTCGATTTAAAAGATGAAGCAGATGGTACGAAACGCTTATTCACTTTGCTCGATATATTGATGTGGGACAATGACGATACCACGTTTGTTGTTGATGAATTAGACAGGTGCTTACACCCGTGTTTGACGAGGGCCTTTGTTAATGAATTCCTTAAACTTGCTGGTGCTAGCAACTACAAAAATCAATTAATCATATCAACACATGAATCGCGTTTGATGAATCTAAAATATCTTAGAAGAGATGAAATTTGGTTTGCGAATAATGAAGGGTTAAAAGGTTCTAAGATTTATCCTTTTGATCAATTTAACGAAAGATACGACAAGGTTATTGATGAGGCGTATTTGTCTGGCCGATTTGGCGCGGTCCCAGATTTTGAGGCCCTTAATGACGAGGTACATAGATGAGATATAGAAGCGATAGATATCATCCTTTTCAACGCCCTATTACGAGTAAGAAAGAAGAACCGATTTACAAATATTTTTTGATTTTTGAAGGTGAGAGCACAGAACGTTCCTATTTGAATTCTTTAAGAGGCTACCCTAAGAAGCACCCCTTCGTGATGGTTGAAAAAGTTGGTAATGAAAAAGGCTATACCGTTTTGAAAAAGATGATTGAACTTGCCGATAAAATAAATATCGATCCTAATGCGAATAGACGCAGTTATGAAGATGTTTATAGTGACATCGCGAGGGAACTAAAATCGGATGGACTAAAACCGCTTTCCGAAAGCGCACTATCAAAAAAATTGGTCTCTATTCATAAATCAAAGCACAAGGAAATCCCTTTTGATGCAGTAATCGAAAAAAGCGTGCTAGAAGAAATTCTAAAAGAATTTGAAAAGTTTTTAGATGCACAGCCATTAAGCGTTGGAAATCAAGCTGAAGAATTGTTGAACTATTCTTATCCGACATTCACGAAAGACTTTGATAAAATCGGTATCATCGTTGATCGCGATAGGCAAGGTTGTTCAGATGAAACATTTCGGGAAGAAGTTATTAAAGGGATGGAAAAAGGGTACCGAATCCTATTGACTAACCCGGACATTGAGTTTTGGCTTCTTCTTCATCACAAAAAAGACTTTACCAAAGAGGAAAAAGACGATCTTTTGCTTGGCAAACTACCGCGCCATTCTCACACGGTTTCTTATGAATTGTTGAAGAATCTTGATCGTGGGTACACAAAAGGTTTTTCAAATTCTTCCGACTATGTTAAGAAAACAAAAGTCGCGTGTGAAAACGCTAAAAATTTTGCTTCCGAACCCTTGGAATTAGTTACTCATCTTGGCACATGTCTTGGAGAATTTTTTGGAGAGAATTTAGATTTCGAGCCTTTTAAAGGTTAATACGATGCAGTGTTATGGACAAAAAACAAAGAAATCGGCCATCGATGCTCTTTTAAAATAGAAACATAATCCATCCGAAATTGGAAGAAGAGTGGAAGAACAACCACTCTCGGAAGCGCAGCAAAAAATCATTAAAACATTTCTAGCAGCACACCAAATTGGTGATAGAACATGCCGATTCTATCGAATGAAATTCTGATTATTCCAATATTTTCTTCTAATTATCCAAAATTTGCTCTGGTTTCTTTCTTTTTTGCCCTTGAAATGCCTATGGTTTCCCTTCTTTTCTGGTGCCTGCCTTCTGGTTATGGACGCATTCAACAGGTTTATTATCCTTTCGTCCCTTGGCCAAGTCTCAAGAAGAACAACGCTCACTAAAAGACTCTTTCTATAAAGCGGTGCCACAATTTTATGCGATGTCAATATTATACAAATTTCGATGTCGATTTATCCCTCACGTGCACTAGAGAACTTACTCTTTTTATCTTGATGAATTGAATCAAAAGAAGTCACTTTCTTCTTTTATTACATAATTCGTGCTCTAGCTTATCGTTTTCTGCTCGTAGCACAAATGTATTCATAAAGATTTTGGTGACATTAAAACTGCTACTTTTTAGAACGCGATTGTTAATTAAACAAATCATTAAATTATTAGTAAAAAAGTAAGATACTATCTATGCTAATAAAATTACAAAGATTAAAAAACAAGCATAAATTGACACTTTTACGTAAAAATGTTAAAGTTCTTTCGGGAACAAAAACAAAATATGAAAAAGAAATTTCCGTTTTTAGCTATTCCGTTATGTCTTGCTACTAGTAGCATACTTTTTGCTTGTAATAAATCATCGCCGACGTATGAAGATAGCGATTATTTAATTGAGGCTGTTGGTTATGAAGATGTTCATCAAGAAACAATACATTTAAGAGAAGTTGCTTACGACAATACTTATTTTAAAGCAAATATATTCGGTTCAATTTGTAAGCCGAAAACTCAATTCTCTAAAACTTATACAATCCCAAATCAAAAGGTTACTTTTGCTCAAGTTTATGGGCATATTTGGTCTACTGATTTAGCTGTTAAAGAAACGACAAGTCTAATTAAGGTTTATGCAAGTCGAGCAGGAGAAAACCATACAGGAGAAGGGAAAATTATTGAATGTGGCGAGAGACGTATCAAGGCTCTCGAAATGAAAACATACAAGCATATTAAATATCTTTTCTGTGGTGAGATTGATTATCTAAAGATATAAACCAAAAGGAGAATAATTTTATGAAAAAAAGAAACAGAACGTTAATGTGCGCATTAACAATGGCTCTGTCCGCTTCCGCTGGATTACTTTCGTGTAATTCAGACAAAGATAAAAACGGTTTAGACGATCGTATAGAAAGCCAAGGTACCTATCGCATAAGTGTGCCCGGTCATGAGGGCGAACGCCAGGAATCTATAACAATATCGAATGTTAGAGATGAATTTACAGGTACATTATCTGGCAGCGTATACGCTTCTATTGGCAAAACGTTTTATTTTCATTCTCAATCAACCACTATGAAAGAATATGAAGGAAACATTTGGTATGCTTGGGTCACTTGCGTAGATGGTGTTAGACGAAGGATTTATTTCAGACGTACGGGAATAGGTTCATATCTTGGCAGTGGCAATGTTACCTTGGGCGGTCAAATTATGGGAACTGGCGCATCGGTTGGCTTTGGTTGGAATTATTCGATTTATAACGAATATGGCAGAATAACTTACTGCATTTACGACAAACATTCGTATACCAAATAATTTTCGATTTCTTTATTAATGATTAAGCTAATCGGAATTCATAAAACTTTTAAGAACTGTAAGGCATTGCGTGATGTGAATCTCGTCATATCACGCAATGAGTTTTTAGCGATAACGGGTCAAAGCGGAAGTGGGAAAAGCACGTTATTATCCATCATTAGTGGTCTAGAAAAACCAACCTTAGGGCAAGTGCTATATGATGGAGAAGACATTAGCACATTCTCAGAGAAAGAAATTGCTACATTCCGAAATCGAAGGATAGGTTTTATCTTTCAGAATTTCTTTCTCATTCCGGAATATAGTGTTTTGGAAAACGTAGAGATGCCTCTTTTATTAAGAAAAGAAAAAGACCGGTTAGAAAAATGTAAGGAACAACTTTTTGCGGTTGGCTTATTAGATAAAATCAATGAAAAAGTGCATCACTTATCAGGCGGAGAAGCGCAGCGTTTAGCGATTGCTAGAGCGTTAGTGACTGATCCTTCTATTGTCTATGCGGATGAGCCTTGCGGGAATTTGGATTCAACGAATCGCGCGATAGTCATGAAGATATTGTGTGAGCTAAAGAAAAAGGGCAAAACGATAATCCTAGTGACTCACGATAAGGAAGATGCGAAGAAAGCGGATCGTATTATCACCTTAAAAGACGGAGAAATCATTGATGACTTTCGGCCTATTTAAAATCGTCATTTATGAAACAAAGAAAACGTTTCTCGCGCTTATTTTGGCTGGGCTAATTTTTGTATCGCTATTTTCTTCGATCAATACTCTTTCTACCCTCTCGTTTTCACTCATGGATAGTTTTTATCGTTCTTACGAACATACTTCGTTTCACTTATTGTCTACTGGTTTAAATTATCTCGATAAGATAGATGAACTAAATAATGGGGAATACATTCTTTCGCTAATGGGTTTGTCTGGATATACAGAGCCAAGCTTAACCGGGAGTGATGATAAACCTTATTTTTATCGTGATTCGCAAATAAAGGCTTTTCCTTCTATGTATCATCTTAGTTTCTTCGATAACACTTCAATCAATATCTCTAAGGATAAATTGAATGATTATCTTAATGAGCTAAAAGCAAAAGGAATTGACTCTTCTAAATATAAATATTACGAGACGACATTATTAGGGAAATATGCCGCATTTAACTCGCCTTTTATTGCTTCTTTGTCCAAATACTTTATTGAATATAGTCGCGATGTCTCTAATAACTCAATCTTTATTAATGATGTAATCGCAAAAGAAAATCATTTGAGACTTGGTGAGACGATAAAAATGGTTACTCCTAGTGGAGAAATCATGACAAAAATCGCGGGGATTTTTGATACCAAACACTTGTCACTCTCCTTTGCCTGCAATATCAAACTGCTTGATGAAAAAGCTCTTTCTTCGTTTAAGCGATATTCTTTAGATATCAAATTGACCAATAATGCGAACTTTATGAAGAACTACGATTTTCTTCAATCGACCTTTCAGAAAAATCAGTATTCATATGACGCGCGTTTTTTAAGACTCTATCACCTTGCAAAAACGCTTCACGTCACTCTTATTACTTTACTCGCACTTTTCCTATCGACTGGGGTCATTATCACGTATTTATTTACCAAATTAATCGTCGAGAAACGAAAGCAAATGATTTATTTCTTAAAATTAGTGGGCTCACGCGATCATCAAATCATCTTTGTCTATTCGTTTATCTTTGTTCCTTTAGTGGTAATGGTCTCGCTTTGTTCTTGCATTTTAGGGAATCTATTTATTCAAATCATAGGCGCGAAAACCCTTAATGCAATTCATTGGAATTTCCTTTCTCAGTTCACGTTCGTTTCACCGTTATTTTTAATCGCGATGGTTGGCGTTTCTTTTGTTCTTTCTTTCCGTGCCTTATTGAACAAAAACAATCGTTCTATGACTTATTCCTTATGTAGAGAAACCTTATGATTCACGAAGTGTTTATTAATTTAAAAAATAACAATAAGTTCTTTATCAAGTTTACTTCCTTATTCACTCTACTTTTCGCATTGGTATCTATCTTTACTTATATGGCTTTTTCTTATTTTCATTCTTTAGATGATCAAATCGCGAAATTTAAAGCGAGTAATTACTATGAATTAATCTCACTGGATCTAAATAAGGCTAATGAAGTTTTTGCTCCATATGAGCATGAACGTTTTAATGCTCTTCACTATCTTATTAACGCCGAAATAAAAGTTAATGATTCTAGTTACAAATTGCCTCAATCCAACTTTCATGTTCTTGAGATAAATCGTAGTCCTACTAGTCACATTCCTCAAAATGTCGTGGATACATATAAAGCTTATCAAAAAGAAATATGTCTATATGGGACTCTTCCTTCTAGTAGTAACGAGATATGCTTATCTTACGAAACGTTCTCAAATATTCGAAATACAAATTCAATCCAGATATCTCCTTCTAGCATCATTGGGAAAACGATATCCATTTGTTCGAAGGTGAGTCTAACGGATATTAAAGTGGTGGGTATTTTAAATTATGAACCTTGTGATCTATTTGAACGCAATAACCTCATTTTTCAAATTGATCGGTTAAGTGAATTAAAAACGATCACGAAGAAAAGCGTCAATCGAATCTATATTCGTAAGTTTGAGGATATCGCTTCGACAAACAAAAGGATTAAAGAACTTAAACTCGAATCTTTCATTCAATATGGAGGAACGCAGTACGGCGTATATCTAGAATTAGTCGCCTTTGGCGATATCGCCTCAACGATATTTGTTTTAATTGGCTTGCCCCTTATTGCGACTTTGCTATTTGTTTGCTTGTTCTCTTTAAGAAACTTCTATCAAAACCAAAGCAAACTATTCACCGAAATGCTCCTTACTGGCTATACCCCAATAAAACTCATTCAGTTTATTACTCTAGAACTATTCTTATGCACCTTTGCTTCGTTCCTATTCTCTTTAATCATCGGAGTAGCGTCATTATCCCTAACGAAGTTCATCTTTAGTTCTATCCTCGTTCATCTCCCCGTTAGTGTCATCCCCGTTCTATTCGCTTCAATCTCGTTATTAACGTTACTAGTCGTATTTATCGGGATGTCTTTGTTATTGATTAGACGTAGTATTAAACGGCCAGATATCTATTCATTAACAAAATAAGTGGGATTTTCAGGGATTTTGGCTGATTAACGCCTATTAAAGCAGGGTGCGGATCAAGCAAATCTTCTTGTCATCCACCGATAGTTCGTACATTTTTATTTCGGGAAAAGATATTTAAATACATTTTTCCAAAGTATGAGCGTTTGTCACTATTTGCCGGGATGTATACTTGGACAAATTAATTCGAAAGAAAGACAAACAGCTTTAATCGAAATCATTGTAGGACTAATAAGACTTCAGGTTTCTCTATTTCAATATCTTTAAGCCAAAATAGAAGCAAGGGAATTGCGCGGAAGTATTAACGCAATAGATTGCGTCCTTTTTGGTTAACTCTTCTTTTTGCTTTTCAAAAAGTGTTTTCGTTAATTCTTTTTCTTGTTTCTTTGGCCTTTCGTATTTCCCTTTTATGATGTAATTGGACATGCATAAAGATGTCTCTGCTAATTCTAAGAACTGTTTTCTATCGAGTTTGTCGCAATCGATCTTGTTCCCTCTTTCATCAATGATGGCTTTATAGGATTCATGATTTAGAGGATTAAATTTGATGGTTTCGAAACGTCTGTTTTCGTACTTTTCGCGGATGGATTCGAACATGGGGTAATTTATTAGTAGCATCCCATTATCCGATTCATCGTTAAAGATATTTACCATTTTTTCAATCGCATTTATCTTTTCGTTTTCGGCCATGGATTCTTCTTGAAAATCGAAATCGAAAATCAAGTATTTATAGGGGAAGAGAGTGTTAGAAACTCTGATTTTGTCTTCTTCTGGGCAATTTGGAGAGCACATAATCGCTTTTTCTAAGTCGATATCGAAATCATAATCTTCCATCAACTTGAAAAGCGAGTATATGTTGCACCGCAATGTTACGATTTCTAGAAGCTTTTCGCCGAATGCAACGTGGCCTAGCCTTTGAAAGAAAACGAATTCATCTTGTCCTTCGACAAGCAAAAGAACGCGATTATTCATCAATAATCAAACCCCTTGTTATGATAGATTTTTTCTAAGTTGTGCCCTTCTCGTAATTCTTTGTCTGTGCAATCACATAGCGGTTTGATTTTGTTTCCACTCATTAAGAACAAGCAGTCGGGTCTACTTAGTTCGTTCGTCATTAATGAAGTGCAATGTGTTGTTACAAAAGATTGGAAAGAAGAATTTTTGTTGAGCAGAGTGATGATTTTTTCGCTGAGCTCATAATGATAAAACGCATCAAATTCATCAATGAACAAAAAGCGGATGTTCTTAAACGACATTTGCCAATAATAGAATAGCTCTAAGGCTTCTGTCCCCGTTGATAAAAGCGCAGAAAGTAGATATGGCGTTCCGTTGTATATCGCAAAAATTGTTTTTTGTTTTTCGCCAGTTACGATATCTATTTGCCCTGTCTCTCCCGCAACTAGTTCGTAATGAATGTCTGCGATGTTTTCTAGGAAGTTTTGGAAATCCTTCACTTTGTTTTTTTCGATAATCGCCTTTTCGATGAATTCAGATTGACCAGGGAATCCACTAAACTGGTTACCTTTGTTGAGGCAGCGGAACCAAAGCATCCCTTCAACGAAGCGGAATAGCTTTGTGATAGGGCTTGTCTCACTGAATTTCACTGTTCGATAAATGTATAGTAGGGGAGAAATCCCCTTTGTCATGTTTTTGAAATTTAAGTTCTCAGTATTGGGAATCTTTGAAAAGATGTTGTTTGGTTTTTCGCATGAATAAGAAAGTACGAGCTCGCCATTAATCTTTAATTCTTCCTCCATGACGAACTGAGGATTGATTTTAGTGTAACTATATTCAGCCTCTGTACCATCAAGATTGAAACAATAGGAAAACCTCGGATTTTCATTTGAGAAAACGTTTTTGTATACACCGGTAAAAGGCGAGAGAAATTTCAAGCCCTTCCCTAAGATCATTAAATTATTATCAATATCGAATAATGCTTCTCCGAGGTTTGATTTTCCTGAACCGTTTTTGCCGTATATGATGCCTTTATTGATGATTTTGTTTTTGATGAGTTCATTATTGAAATCGTATTTGCCTGGATTAGCTAATTCGAAAACAATCTCGTCTTTGAAATTTTTAAATCCCTTGACTGAAAACCTCTTTAACATAATCTACCTCTGCAATCATCCGTAATTTTTTTACGGTTTAATCATAAAGAATAAACAGAATTATTTCAACACGCGGCGCCCATTATTTTTATCGACCTTGCTACGAACCAGGAATTTGTGGTTTGCCTATATTTGGCCTGAACAGAAAAGCATAAAAGTTATACCTTCTTATGAAATTCGCACTTACAACAAGTAAGACAAGACGCAAATCATAGTATTCATTATATTAATGGGGGCTTAGTCCCTCTTTTGGTTTCGCGTTCCCGCCTTGATATTTCTTACTTCGGAAAAAGATATATAAATACATTTTTCCAAAGTAGAAGGAGAACTATGATCGTTCGCCGCGACATGTACTTAAACAAATTAATTCGAAAGAAAGACAATGGTTTATTCAAAGTCATCACAGGCCTTAGAAGATGCGGCAAAAGATATCTTCTTTTTCATTTGTTCTATGACTATTTGATTCGAAATGGTGTTACAAAGAAAAACATCATAACTTCGCCTTTGGACGATGATAAAAATACAAAATACCGCGACCCTAGTGAGCTTTCCTCGTATTTAAGAAGCTGTGTTAAAAACGAAAACGAAAAACATTATATTGTGCTAGATGAAGCCCAATTTGCGATTACTAAAGAAGAAAGAAAAGGGGTGGAGCCTATTCGCCCATACGGGATATTGAACGGGTTATTACGAAAAGGGAATGTTGATATCTATGTTACGGGATCAAATTCTAAATTCCTTTCTTCTGATGTTATGACGGAATTCAGGGGAGAGGGGATGAAGTGAGAGCGTCCCCCTCACTTTTAAAGAGTTTTATTCCGCCTATACGGATAAGGATCTCATTAAAGCTTATGAAGAATATAGTCGATATGGAGGGATGCCTTATTTATTGTCGCTTGATAATGATGAAGATAAGGCCAATTACATCGATAATTTGGTTAACATGACTTACATTAAAGACGTTGTGGAAAGGAACCATCGGGTCTTTAGCAGAAACAAATGAAAATCAATATGAAGAATCGGGCAAACGTTC
>ERZ808245.768-NODE-768-length-14823-cov-3.785144_pt1 | contig 14823 bp, 11 predicted proteins | sample MGYA00521243_ERZ808245 | MGnify/ENA primary metagenome ERZ808245 (study PRJEB31516, sample SAMN03275576) | gut metagenome | biome: mammalia-associated habitat; material: feces | host: Papio cynocephalus | place: Kenya | collected 2012-07-07 ... | reverse complement strand
TCCCTTAGTACAAGTATTATACCATACTTGTCTAACAAATGGGGTGCAGTTCATCGCAGATGCCGGCGCGGGCGTTTGTTTGCGTTTTTCATTTTAAAAAAACACTCATGATTTTTTGCGGGAAAACGCCGCGTCAGCGCACCCGAAAACGAGCGGCTTGTCGGGCGAAAAATGCCGGTACCCGGAAAAACCTTTGGCACATTTTACTCCTGCCCTTTGAGTGCTTCCACCATGTCGATCTTTTTGTTCTTCCGCGCCACCATCAAGCTGACGAGAAGCGACATTCCGACTGTCAGGAGAACAGTGAAAATATAGGACGACGCCATAATGGACATTTTCATTTCATATTCCGAAGCAAGGGTCTTAAGCAAATACGAAAGAGTGAGCGCACCGAGCGGGATGCCGATCAGAATCCCGATGACCGAGAGTGCAAGGTTCTGACCGGAAAGCAGCCTGCCGATCTTCTTGTCGCGGAAACCGACCACCTTCAGCGTTGCCATTTCACGGTAACGCTCGGTGTAACTCATGGTTCCGAGATTGTAAAGCACGATAATACCGAGCAAAAGCGCCCCGCCGACCAGCAGATAAATCATCGTGTCCATAATGGAGAGGAAAGCCTCAAAGGAATCCATGATCATCTGCTTGGATTGAACCGATCGGATGACATCCGAAGCCTCGACCGCGCCTTTTTCCGTGTCGGTGTAAACCGAATCCACCGTGTACGGAATCTTCAAAGAGTCCGCGTATGCCTCCGAAATGATGATGTTTTCCGAAACACTGCGGAAAACACCGGCGACCTTCATCGTGTAAACATCGTCCGTTCCGAAGGGACTGACCGAGAAGGTGTCTCCCTCGCTCAGACTGAATTGTTCCGACAGACGCATACAGAGATACGCACCGTCATCGCGGATTTCGATCTTTTTCGTATTTTCGTCCATGATCCGGATTTTGTCGTGTGTGATTCCGTAAATATCGAGCGATACGGTCTTTCCCTCCATCTGAACGCTGACCGAGCCGCCGAAATCGCCCTTGTATTTTTCAATGACCTCCCGGCGCTGTTCTTCCGTTGCCGTTTCGGAGAGGAAAATGCGGGAGGAATAATTCAGTCCGTTGTCATAATACATCGCAAGAAATGCGTTCATCGTGTCTTTCATGCCGAACGAGGCGAGGACAAGCACCGTGCATCCGATGATGCCGACCAGACTCATGGCGGTTCTTGATTTGTGCCGCACGATATCGCGCATATTCCAGCGCGTGCCGAACGGCAGACGATGAAAGAGTCGGGTGCGTTCAACGAGCATCGGCTTCACCTTTTTCGGTGTATAAGGGCGAAGTGCGTCCGCCGGTGTTCCCGCCAGCATCTGCCGCACGGACAGGAATCCGATCAGCGTCAGAAGCAGGACGATAAGAACGACCGCCAGTGTGCAGAACCACGGGAAAACCAGCCGCCATTCGGGAAGATCAAGATAGGTTCCCATCATGCCGTTCGGATTCATGATTACCCATGCAACGGCATAGCCCATACCGATGCCGAGGGCTGTTCCAACGATTGCCACAAGAAAGGCAAAGGAGGTGTAGTGGCGGATGATCTTGCTGTCATGAAATCCGAGCGCTTTCAGCGTACCGATCTGCGTTTTTTCCTTTGCGGTCAGCCGGTGCATGGTCGTGACCATGGTGAGAAGCCCGATCAGAAGAAAGAGTGCGGGGAGAATACTGCCCATCGCTTTGCCTTCGCTCACCTCTCCGTCGGCTTGCGAATAGGAAAGAGTTTCTTCTTTTGTAAGGATGACGGTTATTTGCCCGAGCGCGCGGTTGACCTTTTCGGAGAAAACATCTTTGTCGAGATCGGAAATCACGTTGATCTGCGGGTAGTAGCCGAAACCGACCGCGCTTTCGTAAAGAACGGGTGAAATGTAGGCGTAACCGTGGGTGGAAAAGTCAGGCATAAGCTGTGTTTTATCCCGCACACAGATCATCTGTTCGGCGGCTTTGATCAACCCCTTGACCTTTCCCGCAATTTCCGTATTGCGATAGGTAAACGAGAGGCTGTCACCGACGGAAATGCCGTTTTTTGCGGCGTACTGATCGGAAAGCCAGATTCCGTCCGCGCTGTCCTGATCGTAAGCCTCGCCTTCGATCAGAACGAAAGAGGAAACGTCGAAATCCGTCGTCACCGCAAGGGCAACGCTGTCGCCGTCCTTGTCCTTGACATCCACATTGACCGTGAGAAAACGGGATGCCGCCTCCACGCCGTCGATATCGGAGATTTTTTCGAGATCGTCCTCCGAATACCCCTTTTCATTTACAAGACGGTAGTCGGCAAAATGGCTGTCGTCGAAAAACGAGAACATATTGTATTCGATGCTTGCCCATTCCATGTTGAACCCCACAAACATCCCGATACCGAGCATAACCATGAGGGTCATGGAAATGAATTGTGCTTTGTAGCTCCACGCGGTGCGCAGCATTTTCTTTCCTAACATAGTCGGCTCCTTTACCAGTCGATGTCATCGGCGGCAATGGGATTTTTTTGTTCCTCCGCCGATACGACTTTGCCGTTTTTCACACGGATCACCGTGTCCGCCATGCCGGCAATATTCTGGTTGTGGGTGAAAATGACAATGGTTTTTCCGTACTCACGCGCCATTTTGAGCAGGAGCTTCAGGATAAGCACTCCGGTTGCCGAATCCAACGCGCCGGTCGGCTCGTCGCAGAGCAGAATTTTCGGATTTCTCGCCAGTGCGCGGGCGATGGAAACGCGTTGCTGCTCGCCGCCGGAAAGCTCGGACGGGAAATTTTTCGCATGGTCGGCAAGCCCGACTTCCTCCAGCATTTTGGTCGCCGAGAGCGGGTGCTTGGCAATTTCCTTGACGAGAGCGACGTTTTCATGCACGGTCAACGTCGGAATCAGGTTGTAGAACTGGAAAACAAATCCGACGGTTTCCGCGCGGTAATCGGCAAGCTCGTTTTTTGACAGTGTTGAAATGTCCCGCCCGCCCACGACGATTTTGCCGGAAGTGGGGCTGTCCAAACCGCCGAGCAGATTGAGCAACGTGCTTTTTCCCGCGCCCGAAGGACCGAGAATCACCACAAACTTTCCTTCGTCAAGCGTCAGATTTACACCGTCCAGAGCCTTCAGTTCGTGGTCGCCGCTGGTGTATACGCGGCTGACATTCTGAAATTCCGCAATTTTCATTTTTTTCCTCCGTGTTTCTATGGAATTTGCTTTTGACTGTTTTTCGTGCCGATGGGGAGCGCGGCTTGCAGGAAAAAACTTCCGTACCGTCACGACCTGCCGGACGCTCCCGCCAAAGAACCCGTTTGCGGTGTTCATGCACAGTCCGAAAATCCCGGCAATGCGTGCGGCGTTTATGCCGACACCTCCGCAGACGGCGCATCCGACGTTTTTATGAACTCCTTATGCCCCGCACTAAGTTACCCACCGCTAACTCGCTCCCTTCGAAAAAGCTGCCCGAAGGCAGCTTGGTATTATTTTGTAAAAATCGGTTGCAACCAAAAGGAGAATTTTCGGAATTTTTCGGTGTTCTCTCGTGCCCGTCGGAGCCTTGGCATTTTTGCCGAAAATATGACCAATCTGTTTATTCGGTCATATTATAGCACGTCTTTTTTGATTTTTCAAGAGGTTTCGGGAGAATTGTAAAAAAATCGGAATCTCCGCAGCTGTAAAGAGTACATAGGATTTGCCCCATGCACATTAAAAGTGCCAAGGGCAAGCCGTGTGTGCTTGCCCCGGAATACAGAGAGATACCGACGGGGGTTACCCGTCGGTATCGAGTGAAAACCGTCTGTCGCAGAATGTGCGGTTTTCGTAATTTTCAGGAATAATTGCGGATGATGTCCGCGGCGATGTCCCGTTTGGATACACAGCGATCCATCGCCTGTTTTTCAATATAACGGTGTGCGTCCGTTTCCGTCATTTTCAGTTCGCTGATCAACAGCCACTTGGCGCGGTTGACCAAACGGATTTCCTCAATCTTCTCCTCGGCGCTTGCCGCTTTTTTCTGCATTCTCCGCAGCCGCTCGCGCGTGGCGCACATCCAGGAAATCGCCATGCTCACCGCCGCATTGGAGGTGGGCTTGGAAAGCGTGTACACGCCGAACGGACCGACGCGCCCGGCAATGTCGTCAAAAAGGTCGTTTTTGACAAGCAATAAGGCGACCGAAGAATCCCCGCGGCAGACGTCCAGCGCAAGATCCGTGCCGAAATCGTCGGAAAGCGGCGTGTTGACAATGACGAAATCGTAGCTGCGTCCGAGCAGCGCGCGTTTGGCGGAAGCGGCGCTTGCCACGGTGTGGACGGGGTCGAAGCGGGATTCCGGAAGAAGGGAGATCAGAGATTGAGAAAATTTTTCACCGCAGGAAACAATCAGAACGCTGTATACCGATTCACACAACGGCATGGGGTTTCCTCCTCAGCGACAGTATTCCCGTAAAACGGTTTCCGGCAGGTGCTTTGCGGCAAAACCGGTGACGGCAGCCGCTTTTGCTTCGGCGAGAGCGGCGGGCAGAACCGGGAAGCGTTTGGTGACGTCGGCACCGGCAGAAAAAAGATCGAAGTCCGCCGCTTCGGGCAGGGAAAGACGGCAGGCAATGCCGTCCAGCCCGGCGTAAATCAGCAGAGCAAAGGCAAGATAGGGGTTGGCGAGCGGGTCGGGGGAGCGCAGCTCCGCGCGGCGGTATTCCCCCTCGGCGGCGGGTACGCGAATCAGCGGTGAGCGGTTTTCCTTCGACCAGCTGACAAACCTCGGTGCCTTGAAATTTCCCAGACGGGCATAGGAATCCTCGACGGGATTCAGAAAAACGGTCAGATCGCGGATGTGATCCAGAAACCCCGCAATGACAAAGGGCGTGACGTCCTCGCCGTTTCGACGGGCGGAAAAATTGATGTGAAAGCCGTTTCCCGCCGTGTGCGGGAGGGGCTTGGGAGAAAAGTCGGCGAAAAGACCGTTTCGAGCGGCGATATTTCGAACGACACTGCAAAAGGTAACGGCATTGTCCGCCGCGGACAGCGGGTCGGCATAGCGGAAATCCACCTCGTTTTGACCGGGACCTTCCTCGTGATGGGAACTTTCGGGGGAGATGCCCATCTGCTCCAGTGCCAAGCAAATTTCGCGCCGCACGTTTTCTCCGCGGTCGTCGGGCGCGATGTCCATGTACCCGGCGTTGTCATAGGGCACGCGCGTGGGCTGTCCGTTTTCGTCGGTGTTGAACAGATAGAATTCCAGCTCCGAACCGAAGCGGAAGGAAACGCCGGCTTCGGAAGCATCGGCAGTTGCCCGCTTGAGCAGGGAGCGGGTATCGTTTTCAAACGGCGTGCCGTCGGGATGCGTGATGTCGCAGAACATCCGCACCACGCGTCCGTGCTCCGGACGCCATGGCAAAACGGCGATAGTGGAAGAATCGGGATGCAGGAAAAGGTCGGAATGAACAGCGCCGCCGAATCCGCGGATGGCGGAGGCGTCAAAGGCGATGCCGGTATCAAAGGCGCGTTCCAGTTCCTGCGGCATGACGGAAACATTTTTCTGTCTGCCAAAAATATCACAAAAAGCCAGTCGGATGAATTTCACGTCCTCTTCGCGGACGTATTGCAGAATTTCCTGCACGGTACAGTTCATAAAACCGCCGCCTTTCCAAAATGATCTTTGAAAAGTATAGCATATTTTCACAAAAAATGCAATTTTCTCTTGACAAAAGGAAAAAATAGGGGTATACTTTCGATATTCTTTTATAAGGCAAAGGCGTCTTAGAGATCTAACAGTCTCTTTGACGCCTTTTTTGTTTTATTAACGGGAACAGGAGGGCTATTATGTGTTCGATCATGGGATACTGCGGCAGCACGGCTGACCGCACGGCGTTTGAAAAAGGCTTTGAAAAAACAAAATCGCGCGGACCGGACGACAGCCGCGTGGTGGATACGGGAAAAGGCTTGCTCGGCTTTCACCGGCTTGCCATCATGGGACTTTCGCCGGAGGGAATGCAGCCGTTTGAACTTCACGGGAGTTACTGCGTCTGCAACGGGGAAATCTACGGCTATGAAAAGTTTAAAAAGCAGCTTTCCGAAACCTATACGTTTCACAGCGGATCGGACTGTGAAATCCTGCTCCCGCTGTACGAAACTTACGGCACGGACTGCTTCGCTATGCTGGATGCGGAGTTTGCGTGTATTCTCTACGATGCGAAAACAGGCAGCTATGTGGCGGCGCGCGACCCGATCGGCATCCGCCCGCTGTTTTACGGCTATGACGAAAGCGGCACCGTTCTGTTTGCCAGCGAAGCAAAAAACCTTGTCGGATTGACAAAGGAGATCAAGCCTTTCCCGCCGGGACATTTTTATAAGGACGGAAAATTTGTGTGTTTTTGCGATATTGCAAAACCCGCGGCGGTGTGCTATGATGATCTGGAAGAGGTTTGCAGAAACATTCACGATAAATTGATTGCCGGCGTGAAAAAACGGCTGGTGTCGGATGCAAAGGTCGGATTTTTGCTCAGCGGGGGACTGGACTCCTCGCTTGTGTGCGCAATTGCGGCGAAGGAAAGTGCAAAACCGATCCGCACGTTTGCCATTGGCATGGATAAGGACGCGATTGATCTGAAATATGCGCGTCAGGTGGCGGATTATATCGGCAGCGAGCATACCGAGGTGTTTATGACCAAGGACGAAGTAATCGCGTCGCTGGAAAAGGTGATTGCCGCACTGGGGACGTTTGATATCACGACGATCCGTGCCAGTATGGGAATGTATCTGCTGTGCAAGGCGATTCACGAAACCACGGATATCCGCGTGCTGCTGACGGGAGAAATTTCGGACGAGCTGTTCGGGTATAAATACACGGACTTCGCGCCGAACGCCCAAGCATTTCAGGAGGAGAGCGAGAAGCGCGTGCGGGAGCTGTATATGTACGATGTCCTGCGTGCCGACCGCTGTATTGCGGACAATTCACTGGAAGCGCGGGTGCCGTTCGGCGATCTGGATTTTGTGCGCTATGTCCTGTCGGTGGATCCCGAAAAGAAGCTCAATTGGTACGGCATGGGAAAATATCTGCTGCGCCATGCGTTTGAAAAGGACGAGCTGCTTCCGGAGAGCATCCTCTGGCGTGAAAAAGCGGCATTTTCGGACGCGGTGGGACATTCGATGGTGGACGACCTGAAGGCATATGCCGAAACCGTGTACACCGATGCGGAATACGAGGAAAAGCGGAAAAAGTATACGCACGCGATGCCGTTTACCAAAGAATCGCTTTTGTATCGGGAAATCTTTGAAAAATATTACCCCGGACAGGGAAACATGATTGTCGGATTCTGGATGCCGAATAAAGAGTGGGACGGCTGCGACGTGAACGATCCGTCGGCGCGCGTGCTGAAAAACTACGGCAACAGCGGCAAATAAAAAGGAGAAGCGTTATGACAAAGTATATTTTTGTAACCGGCGGTGTGGTGTCGGGACTGGGCAAGGGCATCACGGCGGCATCGCTGGGAAGACTGCTGAAAGCGCGCGGACTGAAAGTGGCGGCGCAGAAGCTGGATCCGTATATCAATGTCGATCCGGGCACGATGAGTCCGTACCAACACGGCGAGGTCTATGTCACGGAGGACGGCGCGGAGACGGATCTGGATCTGGGACATTACGAGCGGTTCATCGACGAGGATCTGAACCGTTATTCCAATCTGACCGGCAAGGTGTACTGGAATGTGCTGAATAAAGAGCGCCGCGGGGAGTATCTCGGCTCCACGGTGCAGGTCATTCCGCATATCACGGATGAAATCAAGGAATTTGTTTATCGGGTGGGCAAACGCACGAACGCCGATGTGGTGATCACGGAAATCGGCGGCACGATCGGCGACATCGAGTCCCAGCCGTTTCTGGAGGCGATTCGCCAGATCTCTTTGGAGGTCGGACGGGAGAATTGCCTCTTTGTTCATGTTACGCTGGTGCCGTTTCTGAGCGGATCGGACGAGCATAAATCCAAACCGACGCAGCATTCCGTGCGGGAATTGCAGGGCATGGGCATTCACCCGGATATCATCGTTCTGCGCTGTGACGAGCCGCTGGAGGCATCCATCTTCCGCAAAATTTCGCTGTTCTGCAACGTCAAGCCCGACTGCGTGATTGAGAATATCACCCTTCCCGTGCTGTATGAAGCGCCGCTGATGCTGGAAAAATCGCACCTGTCGGATATTGTCTGCCGCGAGCTGTCGCTGGATACGCCTGCGCCCGATCTGCACGAATGGGAAGCGCTGATCGAACGGATCAAACACCGCGAGCATGCGGTGGAGATCGGACTGGTCGGAAAGTATGTGGCGCTGCACGACGCCTACCTGTCGGTGGCGGAGGCACTGCATCATGCGGGTTATTCGCTGTCGGCGGATGTGAAAATCCGCTGGATCGATTCTGAAACGATCACGCCCGAAAACGTGGCGGAGAAGCTGGAGGGGCTGGGCGGAATCCTGGTGCCGGGCGGCTTCGGAAGCCGCGGCGTCGAGGGAATGATCACGGCGGCACAGTACGCCCGTGAGCATCATCTGCCGTACTTCGGCATCTGCCTGGGAATGCAGATCGCGGTGATTGAATACGCACGCCACGTGCTGGGACTTGCCGATGCCCATTCGGGAGAATTTGACGAGCTTTGCAAGCATAAGGTCATCGACTTCATGCCCGGACAGAGCGATGATATCGATAAAGGCGGCACACTTCGTCTGGGTGCTTACCCGTGCGAGATTCAGCCGGGAACGACCATGGAAAAATGCTACGGTTCGCTGTCAATCAGTGAGCGTCACCGTCATCGTTATGAGTTCAATAACGACTATCGCGAAGCCTTTGAACAGGCGGGACTGACGCTGAGCGGGCTTTCTCCCGATCATCGGCTGGTGGAAACGGTGGAATTGACCGACCGCCCGTTCTTTGTCGGCGTGCAGTATCATCCGGAATTCAAGAGCCGCCCGAATAAGCCGCATCCGCTGTTTGTCGGCTTTGTGAAGGCATCCCTGGATCATCTGAAAGATTGAAAATCTGTTGTGAACGGATTCATCTGCGGATTAAAAAGCCATTCGGGATTCACCGCCGAGGTGAATCCCGAATGGCTTTTGCTGTTATTTATAATCTCCCAAATAGCCCTTGTTGACCTGAAACAATTCTTCACACATCTCTTTTATTTCTTCGAGACTTAAAACCGCCGAGCAAAGTGGGTCTAGCGATACGGCTTGTATCACTTTTTCTTTTGATTTTTCCGCATAGGCTTCCACCACAAGATTTTCAATTCCCGCGACATACGAGACATAAATTGCCGGAACCTCCGGCATTTTGCCTTTGAATGTACGGGTGTATCCGTTTTCATCGGCAATTACGGGAATTTCAACACAGGCATTGAAGGGAAGATTTTCAACGCTGCCGTTATTCAGAATATTCGCATTGAACGGAAACGGGGTATGATCTCCGATACGGGCATTGAAAATATTTGCGGCATATTCGGCACTGCGCTTTTTGTCAAGTGGCGATTTCATCCAGTTCTTGACATTTTCTTCAAATCGGTTGGGATTTTCTCTCAATTTAAGAGAAAAAGCATATTCTCCTGGATTCCACGAGGTACCCGTACAGAATTTGCGAATGAGATCGGGACGCTTCCGGAACCATGGGGTGTATTCGGAATTGTGCCCGCTGGATTCGGTAACATAATAGCCGAACGTTTTGAAAATTTCGTTGCGGACTTTTTCTTTCTCGTAAAATTCGGGGAGCTTTATTTTTTCGCGTATGATCGGATAGATGTCTTCCCCGTCAGCGGTAATCTCCTGGAAGAAGGCAAGGTGATTGATTCCGACACAGGTATATTTGACGGTAGAATAGTCCTTTCCCGCCCATTCCGCAAGCATTCTTGAAGTCCCTTGCACACTGTGGCAAAGACCGGTAACATCGACGTTTGAATACGTCTGCATGGCTTTGCAAAGCATACTCATGGGATTGGTATAATTCAGAAATACCGCATGAGGACAATATTTTTCGATATCCTTGCAGATATCAAGCATAAGCGGAATGTTTCTCAATGCTCGGAATATTCCGGAAACACTTCTGGTATCGCCGACATTGATGTCCACCCCGTATTTTTTCGGAATTTCGATTTCATATTTCCAAATGTCCACGTCCCCGTTAAATACGGTGCAGAGAACTCCATCCGCTCCCTGAAGAGCCTCGGCACGGTCAGTGGTGGCGGTTATTTTGAAATCGACGTCCATTTCCTTTTTGATGCGTTCCACACACTTTGTGATTTCTTTCAGATGATCGTCATTTATGTCCATGAGACATATATGGGCGTCATGAAAGGCGGGGTAGGTAGCCAGATCCTTCACGACCGATGTGGTAAACTGTACGCTTCCCGCACCGATAAAGGCTATTTTTTTCATCAGCACTCACTCCAAATCGGTTTTGTTTGATAATACGATAGCACGGCGGCTGTTGAAAAACAATATAAAATATCGGCTGTTCGGCTCTGCGGTTTAGAAATTTTGCTATTGTTTTTCCCTGTCCGGAAAAATGTTTGCAAAACAGAAGGAAGCATACTATAATGAATGCGGGGGGATCGCTGTGATAGTTTATGACGGCTCCAATGACAAAAAGGTTTCATCGACCAAGCATACCGTAATGGTAATTTCGGTGGGCGAGTGCGGAAATCTGGATATGATCACATTGCGTAAAAACGGCAGAAAAGACTGGTCGCTTTTTTATTGTGAACAGGGGACAATGACTTTTGAAAAAACAACGGTATACCCGGGACAGGTCTGGATATATCCTCCCGATGTCCCGCAAACCTACCTGTTAAGGCAATCCGATAACACAACCTATCACTACCTGCATTTTACGGGGAATGCCGTTCATGAAGTGATAGATTCTCTGGGGATTCCCACACTGACACCGCTGAAGGCGCCGAAGGATGCTTTTTTTGAAATATTTAAAAAAATAAAAAAGTCGTCTGTGGGCGACGACGGACTTTCCCGCGTAAGGACGGAATACTATACGCTCAGACTTTTATCGCTGCTTTCCGAAGAGTCTCCCCGCATCAGCAAAAAGAATATGATGCTGCGCGTGACCGAAGATATGAGTCATACCTATCCCGTGCCGTATGATGCATCGAAATATGCCAAAATGTTTTCGGTAAGCGTCGGTCGGTTCAATCACCTATTTAAGGAAATTATGGGCACGTCCCCTTTAAACCACTATATCAAAACGCGTATGGAAAATGCTTGCCTTTTGATTGAGTGCACAGAGCTTACCATTGCGGAAATTGCACAGCGCGTGGGATATGAAAATCCAGTGTATTTCAGCCAGGCTTTCAAGAGACAAATCGGCATTTCCCCAAGCGTATACCGAAGGATTCACCATAAATAGTTTTCCTGAGCGACGCACAGAGTGAATGCTGCTGTGCTGTCGGAAGGCAGTGAAACGCCCCGCCGCACGCTTTTTTTGGCGCACGGCGGGGCGTTGTTTACACGAAAAATCAGACAAGATTTGCCTGCGGCGGGTTGCCGTTTTCAAATCCGACGGCGTTTTCAAGGGTGGTGAGACTGATAGCTTCCAACGCTTCTTTGGTCAGAAACCCCTGGTGAGAGGTGATGATTACATTCGGGAAAGAAAGCAGACGTGCCGTGACGGAGGATTCCATGATGTCGTCTTCACGGTTTTCAAAGACATTGGGCTGTTCTTCCTCGTAGACGTCCAACCCGACACCCGCGAATTTGTGCATACGAATTCCGCGAATGAGGTTTTCAGTGCTGATAAGCGCGCCGCGGGAGGTGTTGACCAGAATCACACCGTCTTTCATTTTTTCAATGGCGGCAAGATCGATCATGTGATAGGTCTCGTCGGTCAGCGGGCAGTGCAGGGAAATCAGATCACTGCGGCGAAGCAGCTCGTCCAAAGAGACGTATTCCACAAAATCCAGCGCACGGTTCGGGAATTTGTCATAGGCGATCACCTTCATCCCCAGTCCGTGGCACGCACGGGCAAAGGCGGCGCCGATTTTTCCCGTGCCGACCACACCGGCAACCTTGCCGCAGAAATTGACGCCGGTCAGCCCGACCAGACTGAAATTGTTCTCGCGCACTTTAATGTAGGCTTTGTGAATGTGGCGGTTGACGGCAAACGCCAACGCCAGCGCGTGTTCGGCGATGGCTTCGGGAGCATAGCCGGGGACGCGCAGAACCGTAATGCCGCACGCCTTGGCGGCTTCGAGATCGACGTTGTTGAAGCCGGCACAGCGCAGAAGAATCAGCTTCACGCCGTTTTCGGAAAGACGCTTCAGTACCTCGGCGCCCGCCTCGGACGCCACAAACAGGCAAACTGCGTCGTATCCCTTCGACAGCGCCACGGTACGCAGGGAAAGGTCGGTTTTCAGAAATTCCACCGACAGCGCAGGAAATTGGGAGAGAATCCGTGCAAAGGATTCGGAATCGTAGGGCTTGGTATCGTAAAATAAAATTTTCATAAGAGCCTCCTGCGGAAATAGTATGTCCACCCGTGCGGGAAATATCAGCGTATGACCCGACCGCTGCCGTCGCCGTTCATAAGTTTTTTCACTTCCTCGATACCGACGTGGTTGGCGTCGCCGGGAATCGTGTGCTTCAGACAGCCCGCGGCGGCGGCAAAATTCACCGTGTCCTGCAAAGAAAATTCCGCAAGACGGGCGTAGATGAGTCCCGCGAAAAAGGCGTCTCCGCCGCCGACGCGGTCCACAATGTGCATATGGTACATCGGACTGAAGCACGCGTTTTTTCCGTCATAGACCATCGCGCCGAAGTCGTTTTCGTCGGCGGAAAGGGAATGCCGCAAGGTGGAAGCAAACAGCGTCAGACCGAAGCGCTCGGTCAGCTTTTCCGCAATGCGCAGATATTCTTCGGGATCGGGCTTGCCGTCGCTGTGCGCACCCACATCCACGGAAAGAATCTCGCGCGCTTCCCGTGCGCCGACGCCGTTGAGTACGTCCACATAGGGCATCAGCCCGCCCATCACCTGCGCCGCTTTTTCCTCGGACCAGAGGTTTTTGCGGTAGTTGAAATCACAGCTGACGAAAATTCCCCGCGCTTTCGCGGCACGGCAGGCTTCCAGCGTCAGCGCGGCGGTGCCGTCGCTCAATGCGGGCGTGATTCCCGTGAAATGAAACCAGTCGGCGCCGTCCAATAAACGATCCCAGTCAAATTCGCCGCTTTTCGCCTGTGAAAAGGCGGAATCGGCGCGGTCGTAGACAATCTGAGACGGACGCTGTGATGCGCCCGTTTCCAGAAAATAAAGCCCTAACCGCTCGCCGCCGCGGACAATGCCCGACACATCCACGCCCCAACGGCGCAGTTCGTTGAATGCCGCCTGCCCGATGCCGTGAGCGGGAATTTTGGAAACAAAGGCAGCGTCGATGCCGAAATCGGCAAGGGAAACCGCAACATTGGCTTCCGCCCCGCCGTATACCGCGTCAAAACCGACCGCCTGTGTGAACCGCTGATGAGCGGGAGGGGAAAGACGGAGCATAATTTCTCCGAAAGTGACGACCTTTGCCATAAAAACCCCTCCTTATTTTTGCACAAGATGAACGGCAAATCCGCCGATCGGCTGTGACAGATAGATCCGCAGAAGCTCGCCGCTTTTGCCGTATACCGCGGACGCGTCGTCAAACGCCGCACCGCGGCTTTTGAGATACCGCACGGCACGAACCACGGAGTTTGTGCCGACGGCAAGATGCCCGTGTACACCCGGACCGCCGTGCTTCATCAACTCGAATGTACCGCCCGAAAAAATCGAATTGCCGACATCGTTTTTCTCAAAAGAGAACAGATGTTCCAATGTCTGCGCGGCATCTTCGGCGGCTTGCTCGCCGTCAAAATTGATGCCGACGTGCTTCAGCTCAAAGCCGAGCATGGTGTGTACCGCTTCGCGCGTGAGACGTTCGATGCCCTCAAAATCCCCCGCGTCCAGCAGCTTTGCGGGAACCATCCACGAACCGCCGCACGCGAAAATTTTCGGAAAGGAGAGATAGTTGTTGAGATTTTCGGGATGGATGCCGCCGGTGGGCATGAATTTCAGATTGCCGTAGGGCGCAGACATCGCTTTGATCATGGACAGTCCTCCTGCGGCTTCGGCGGGGAAAAATTTCACCGCATCCAGACCGAGGGCAATTGCCGCCTGTACGTCGGTCGGACAGGATGTGCCGGGAAGAATCGGGTACCCTTTTTCAAGGCAGTAACGCACGATTCGCGCGTCCAGCCCGGGGCTGACCAGAAATTTTGCTCCCGCGTCCATGGCAGTGTCCGCCTGTTCGCAGGTGAGTACCGTTCCCGCACCGACCAACAGGTCGGGACGAGCCTTGCTTATTCGGCGGATTGCCTCCGCCGCCGCAGGGGTGCGGAAGGTAATTTCCGCGCAGGGAAGCCCGCCGCGGATCAACGCGTCCGCAAGCGGAATCGCGTCCTCGGCTCGTTCGATTTTGACCACCGGCACCAGCCCGATGTCGGAAAGCTGTGAAACAATGGATGACATGACGGTTTCCTCCCGATCATAACAGTAATTTTATTATACGGAACCGATTTTGATAAGTCAATAAATATCTTCGGAAAAACAGAAAAGATATTTTCGGAAAATCAGCCGAAAACAGCCCGAACGGGCGGCATCCGGAGGACACCGCCCGTTCGGGCTGAAAGGATAAAAAGGCAAAACCTCATTCGGGAATGATCAGACCGTACTGTCCGTCTCTTCTGCGGTACAGCACATGAATGTCCCCGCCGTCGGTGTTGCGGAAAAGGAAGAACTGATGACCGAGCATGTCCATCTGA
>ERZ808245.766-NODE-766-length-14864-cov-22.518063_pt1 | contig 14864 bp, 12 predicted proteins | sample MGYA00521243_ERZ808245 | MGnify/ENA primary metagenome ERZ808245 (study PRJEB31516, sample SAMN03275576) | gut metagenome | biome: mammalia-associated habitat; material: feces | host: Papio cynocephalus | place: Kenya | collected 2012-07-07 ... | reverse complement strand
CACGCTTGCATTTCACGTCCATTTGACCGTGTAGCGTTGCAGAAATTACAGACGGGAGAATTAATTCCCTGGCGGGCGGCACTCTACGTTTTCTGCATATTCCCCACGGTTAATGTCTCTGCGCGGTCAATCTGCCGCGGGCGGACGGCTGCACCACGCGTGGATGCCGCGAGCAATGGCTTCGGCGATATAGCGGCGGCGCACGACATTCCAAATGGCGGCTTCGCCGGCCGGGGACGTGACAAAGTCGACTTCCACAAGGCAACTCGGAATCTCGGGATTGCGCGTCACGGCGAGATTGCCCTCCAAAACGCCCTTGTTGGGCATTTCGTCCTCGAGGGCGTCGTCCAGCGCGGCGGAAATGGCCGCGGCCAGGCCCTTGCCGATTTCGTTCCACGCGTAGACCGCCGCGTAGCGCGTGCGCCGGGGATCCTTGTCCAGCGGAGGGGCGTTGTGGTGGATGGAAACGAACGCGTCGGCCTTTTGTTCGTGGGCGATTTTCGGGCGATCGTAGAGCGGCACGGCGATGTCATTCTCACGCGTCAGGACGACGCGGTAGCCGCGCGCCTCGAGCGCCTTCTTCACCTCGCGGGCCGTGAGCAGATTGGCGTTCTTTTCGGGGAAGGCGTGGGGGCTGAGGGCGCCGGCGTCCGCGCCGCCGTGCCCGGGGTCGAGCACGAGGGTGATCGCGTGCGGCGGCTTGCCGAACGGGGGCGGCTGCGGCGCGTCGGCGGCATACGGCAGCTTCGTCCATTTCTTTTGCGGCTTGGGTTTCGCGGCGGAGGCGGCCGTCGGCGCGGGTTTCGCCGCGACGCGGACGGTCAGGCTGGTCGCCCCTTCTTCCCGGCCCGACCACACGACCGGAATGACGTTTGTCGAGCCCGCGACCAAAGGCACGACCGTCGCCCACGCGCCCGTCCGGAAGAGGTCGACGCGTTCGCCGGCGACGACGACGTTCGTGACGCCACGCGTCGCCGCGCCGATCACGTAGACGCGGTCGAGCGCGGGAAGACGTTGCCCTTCCCGCGGAAACGCCACCGCAACCGCCGCGAGGAGAACCGTCCAGATCCCCATCAGGCGAGCGCTTTCACGAGAGCCGCGAAGAAATCGTCATACGACTCGAACGCCGCCAGATCCGGATTGTCCTTGCGGATGGCGTCCGTCGTGCGGAAGAGGAACCCCGCCTTGGACGCGCGGATCATCGCGAGGTCGTTGAAACTGTCGCCCGCGGCGATCGTCTCGCATCCGCAGCTTTGCAGGGCGCGCACGGTCGTCAGCTTGGACTGTGCGCAGCGCATGCGATAGCCGACGATCTTGCCGTCGGGCGAGACCTCCAGCGAATTGCAGAGGATCGTCGGCCAACCGAGCTTCTTCATCAGCGGCGCGGCGAATTCCGCAAAAGTGTCCGAGATGATGACGACCTGCGTCTTCTCGCGCAAAGCGTCCAGAAACGCCTTGGCGCCCGGCAGGGGGTCGATCGTCGCGATGACTTCCTGGATGCGCGCCAGACCCAGGCCGTGCTTCTCCAGAAGGTCGATGCGGTAGCGCATGAGCTTGTCGTAATCGGGCTCGTCGCGCGTGGTGCGCTTGAATTCCGGGATGCCCGTCGCTTCCGCGAAAGCAATCCAGATTTCGGGCACGAGCACGCCTTCGAGATCGAGGCAAACGACATTCATCTTTGTATCTCCTTTGTCATGAGGGTTTGAGTTGTTCGGAAAGGGGCGGCACGGCGGCCGGGCGCGGAAGCGCCCCCAGTTCAACCAGCGCTTCGCCGGCGAGAAAGAGCGATCCGCAGACGAGCGCAGGGCCGCGCGTCGCGGCGAGCGCCGCGGAAAGGGAGGGCAAGGGCCGAGCGTCGAGGCCCGCCGCGCGCATCCGCGCCGCCGTCTCCTCCGCCGGGAGCGAACGCGGGCTGGAGGTTTTCACGGCGAATGCGCGCGCGACGAACGGCGCCAGTATGCGAAGGACAGTCTCGCTGTCCTTGTCGGCGCAGAACCCCGCCACAAGTTCAAAACGCGCATGCGGGAAGTCTTCGCGCAAGGCGTCCGCCAAAGCGTGCGCGGCGGGCGGATTGTGGGCGCCGTCCACCAGGAAGCGCCCGACGCGCTGGAAGCGTCCGGGCCATGCGACGCGGGCAAAGCCCTTCAGCGCCGCGGCATAGACTGCGGGTTTCGCGGCGAAAAGCGTCTTCAGGGCGGCTTGGGCCGTCTGTGCGTTCTCGCGGTTGAAGGCGCCGGGCAACGCCAGATCGGCGGGGATCCGGGCTGGCGGCACGCAATCTGGCGCGTACACGAAAGGCGCCCCGACCTCCGCCGCGCGGCGGGCGACGACGGCGCGCACCTCCGGCGCGTTCGCGCCCAGGACGACCGGGACGCCCGGCTTGATTATGCCCGCCTTTTCGGCGGCGATCCGCTCGAGCGTGTCGCCCAGCCAATCGCAGTGGTCGAGCCCCACGCGCGTGATGACCGCGAGCCGGGGTACGCAGAGGTTGGTCGCGTCGAGACGCCCGCCGAGTCCCGTTTCCAGGATCGCATAATCGAGCCCTTCGGCGGCGTAAAGACGGAAGGCGAGGGCCGTCAAATATTCGAAGTAGGTCAAACCGTCGCATGCGGCCGTCTGGAGGCGCGCGGCCTCCGCGTCCAGGCGCGCGAGCGGCACGGGCGAGCCCCCAAGAAAGAAGCGCTCCTCGAGGGAGACCAGGTGCGGCGAGGTGTAACGCCCGGTCGAACAGCCGGCCGCCGCGAGCGCCGCGTCCAGGAGCGCGCACACGGCGCCCTTCCCGTTCGTCCCCGCGACATGCAGGGCGCACACCCGTTTCTGCGGATCGCCCAGGGACGCGAGGACCGCGCGGAGGGTTTCCAGTCCGGGCTTCATGCCAAAACGGCGGCGCGCCGCCAACTCTTCGAGCAATGTTTTCATCTGCCAAACCAAACCACGGCGACCGCCGAGAGCGCATAGCCCAGAAGCGCCAGCCACAACTTCCTGTCTGTCAACAGGACGCGTTCGGGACGCCCCACGTCGCCTCCGCCCCACGCCAGATGCATGTAGCGCAGGACGCCCAGCAAAACGAAAACCGACGTCGTCCAAAGAAGCGGAAAGCGGTGGCCCATTTGCGAACGCAGAGTATAGGCGAGATACTCGCCGACGGACGAGAGTCCCGCGACGGCGATGCACAGATTCAGCGCTTTCGGGTGGTAGCGTTTCAGCACGGCGCGCGATTCGCGCGCGACTTCGAGCTCGTTGCGGCGCTTGCAGAAAGCCAGGAACATGGAAAGCGTGAACGTGCAGACCAGGAGCCAGGGCGAAACGTACGCCGCGATGATCGCCGCGCCCGCCACCGCGCGCAGGACGAAGCCGAGCGCCAGCGTCGCGACGTCCACGTAGGGAACGCGCTTGAGGACGCCGGTGTACAGGCATTGCATGACCGTATAGGCCAGCATCGTGCCGAACGCGAGCGTGCGCGAGGGGATGAGCATCACGATCAAGGCGGGATAGGAAAAACCCGCCGCAAAGAGGACGAGCGCCGCGCGGATCGCGGCAATGCGCGAGATCTGCCGCGCCGCCACCGGGCGCAGGCGCTTGACGGGATGCAGGCGGTCCGTCTCGTAGTCCGAGACGTCGTTCAAGAGATAAAAGGCGGAAGACACGAGCGAAAACGCTCCCGCCATGAAGAACGCCAGGAGGAACGACCGCCAGCCGCGCACAATGTCCTTCTGGCTCGCGTCCGCGACCGAGAAGAACCACGCCATCATCACGACGCCGTTCTTCGTCCACTGCTCGACGCGCAGCGCGCGCAGCCAAACCAGCACGCGGGCTTTCATTCGGTCCGGGGCGCCTCCACGCCCGTCCGCCAGCGGACAAGTCCCCAGAAGAGCGTGTGGAGCGTCTCTCCCGACGGACGCGTTTCGGTCTCGTAGAACGTCCAGAACTTCGACCAGTTGCGGTCGACGGCGGGCACCCAGCGGACGGGGAAAAGGGAAAGGAAACGTCCGCGCGACACGCCCGTCTTTTCGTCGGTCTCCGACTCCCAGAAAGGCCAGAGGCGGAAATGGCCGCGGCCCGAGGCATAAAACGGAAACACGCGCGTTTCGTCGTCGTAGAGTTCCACGAGCTTCCATCCGAAGCGCACGACGCGGGAGGAAACTTCGCCGGTCAGGTAGGAGTGGGCCGTGTCCGACTCGTAAAACGGCCAAATCGAGAGACGGCGGCGCGAAGGCCCGGTCTCATACTCGAAGAACGGCCAGGGACACCGCAGACGCGTGCGCGGCGGAAGCCCCCCGCGCGAAGCGGTCTCGGCGAAGGAAAAGAACGGCGGCAACCACAAATCCTGCGTTTCGCGCGCGCGGCGCACCCGCCCGTAAAGCGGCCAGACCATCCACGAACACCCCTCGCCGGCGGTATCCCGGTCATCTTCGTACGACGCCCAGGTGGCGAGCGGCCAGAGCGCCGCACGGCAAGTCGATTCGCGTCGCTTGTTCAGGCTGTACAGCGGCCAGAAGCTCCAGGAACCGTCCGAACGCCAGGAGAAGAAAGGCCACAGCACGGAGGTCGTCTCCAGCCACTCTGCGCGCGACGGGCGCGGCATTTTGTACGTCATCCACAGCGGCCACAGGCAAAAGCGCACATCGTACATGAAAAGAACGTGCGGATGCGCGCCCCAAAGCGGAAAGAGCCCCATGTAGGGACCTGTCCCCTTGTCCACGCCATTGAACCAGACCGGGACAATGGAGAATTGGTAGCCTTCATCGGTCGCATGCGACTTGAAGTCCACGATGCAGCAAAACCGCCACCAGTCCCGGTGCGCCGAGAAAACCGGCCACAAAACGTCCGTCGTCTCGCTTTCGCGCGAATAGAACGGACGCAACGCCGCATAATCGGGTTTCTGTTCGTAGAAGGGCCCGACCTGAAGCGCGGTCGCGAGTATGAGAAGACTACTTGACACGTTCCATGAAGTCCTTGAACTCCTGCTGTTCGTACGGCGAGAGCTCGTTCATGCGCCGGCGAACTTTCAGGATGGTGCCCCGGGCGCGTTTGACGTCGTTCTTCGCGAACTGCACGCGCGCGAGCGTGATCAGCATGCGCACATCCGTCTCGCGTCCGTTTTCGCCCTTCGAAAGCGAAACGGCTTTCTTCGCGGCTTGCTCGGCCTCGTCCAGGTCGCCGCCGCCGTCCAGAAGCGAAGACGCGAGCGTTTCCCACGTGATGTAGAGTTTGGGATCCGTCTCCGTGGCCTTGCGCGCGAAGCGGATGGCCTCGCCTGCTCGTTTGTCGCGACGGAGCACTTCCGCCAGATCGTTCAGGGCGAGCGCAAGCGGCTTTTCGTTGTCCACGCTGCGGCGCAAGAACCCCTCCGCCTCCGCATAGCGTCCGTTTCGCAAGGCGAGCGAGCCCAGGACATAGTTGGCGAGCGGGGCGCGGCGATTGCTCTTCAGGACAAGTTTCGCCTGGGTCTCGGCGTCTTCCGCGTCATTCAGCTGGATATCCAGCCCGAGAATGATGTCGCGCGTGCCGGCGAGATCCGGACGGTCGCGCGCCGCGGCGATAAAGGCATCGCGTGCGGCGCGGCGGCTCTCCTGGTCGTTCTTCCTCATCATGACAAAGGCGCGCGTGGTCAGGAGATAGTAGTCGCTTGCGCCGCGCGCCTGCTTCTCCATTGCCGGCAGGATGTCTTCCGAGAGCTCTTTTTCGAGCTTCGCGAGCTCCTTCGCATCCTTCGTCCCGTCGATCTGCCGCATGACCGTGGCCGCCAGGAAACTCCACGCCTGCATATCTCCCGCGTTCGCATCCGTCAAGCGGCGAAGAATAGCCTTGGCGCCCGCGGTGTCGTTCTTCATCAGCTTGAGGAGCGCCCGTTCGATCTGGACGCGCGGATCGGATTCGTCCGCGGCCGCGGCCGTCTCGAGATAACCGGCCGCCTTGTCCAGATTTCCCGACGCGAGCTCCAGACGCGTCAGCCCCAGCAAGGCTTCGCGATTCGCCGCGTCGCGCGCCAATATCCCGCGGTAAATCTCGCGCGACTTCTGCTGCTGGTTGTCGCTCGCATAGAGGGCGGCCATCATGTTGAGGGCTGAAGTGCGATTGTCGGCCGGAAGGAAATCGATCGCCCGCCGGATCTGGTTCAATCCCTCGCCGGGAAGACCCGAACGCGCCCAACCGAGGCCCAGCCGGGCAAACACCTCGGCATTGCGTATGTAGCCGTAGTAGATCGAGAGGCCCTCGAGGCGGTACCGGCGATTCTTGTCTTCGACGACCGCTTTCATGCGGGCCGTCAGTTCGCGCCGCTTGGCGACCGCCTGCGCATAGCCCTCGTCCGCCATGCCGAGTTCGTTGAAGAGCGCGCTGATATTGTCCGCGTCGATCGTATTGAGGACGAGCTCGTACATCTCGAAAGCCGCGGCATCCCGCTTGGCGGGGTCGTCCGTCCGGGCGGTTTGCAGATAGAAGCCCCGGTCGTTCGCGACAAGCCCCATGTGCCGGCGCAGATTCAAACGCTTGCGCACGACAGGGTCGTCTATCTCGGGCAGGCTGTGGCTTCCCCATCCCTTGGGCGCGGCGAGGAGCCCATTGTACGCGGGCCACGCGGAGAACGTGCCGAACCGCTCGGGGTCCGCGCCGAAGAACAGGAACTCGGGCACGGGCTGCCTGTCCGCATAAAGCCACAGGTCGGGCGTGCCGAAAACGGCGGCGCGCTGCGCAATGTTGGTGTCCGCGGCGAACCAGTCCTGCACAAACGGCCAGATGCCCAGTTTCAGCGAGAGGACGAGATCGTCCGTCCTTTCGCCCAGCAGGTTGGCCGCTTTCACCGTTTCACCGAGGCGGGCGAGATAATTCGCGTCGAAATCGCGCTGCAGGCAGACCAGATGGAGCGGTCTGCCCTTCTTCGCCGCCGCATAGCGCAAATGGTCGTCGAGCGTGCCGTCCGTCACAAACCACGTACGCGGCCCCAGATCGGAGACAATCTTTTCCGCGGCGATGTCGGCGAATCTGCCGCGGTCGCCGTCGAAGCCGAGGAATATGTTGAAGAAGAACGAGATGGCCAGGACAAGCGCGAAGACGCCTCCGGCGGCAAAACCCAGCGGACGGGCGATCTTCGCGAGACGCGGCCCCTCTTCCGCATCCGACGCCGGCGCGGCGGACGGGAACGCCTGGACAAGCCAATAGACCGCGATATAGGCGACGAGGACGGAGACAAAGGCGGATGCCGCGACGGGAAGTATGCCGTAGGGGCGCATCGCCGAGGACGGCGCGAGCGGCGAGGCGTAGGCGACAATCGCCAGAACCGTCATGAACAGGTTGAAGAGCCACCCCGTCCAACCGCCGCCGCGGGTATAGGCGCGACGCGTCGCAAGGAGCGCGACAAGGGCCGGGACGATCGCAAAGCACGGCACGACGAGCGAACTTTTCACGGCGAAATCAAACCGCAAACGAGCAGTCTGATCGGCGGCAAAAGCGGAGAAATCGCCGATGGCGCAGGGAATGAAGACGGCGGCCGTCAGGACGCACGGGACCAGAAACGCGGCAAGCGCCCCCCCGGGATTCCGTCCGTTCCGCGCGCTCGACATCCAGACGAAAACGACGTAAAGCGGCAGCAGATAGACAAACAGCAGGCTGTCCGCGAATCCCGCGCCCGCCAAAACGCCTGCGGCGAGCACGCCCGCGAGCCCCGCGGCACGGGAGGCCCCCGACAGAGGAATCAGCGCCGCGAACGCGAGCATCGCCCAAAGCGCATCGAAAAGGCGGGGCTCGAAGTGCGTGGCCGCCTCGCGCACGGCGGGCGTCAAAGCGAAGGCGACGGCTGCGACCAAGCCTCCGATGCGGGCGAACGCATACGCCTGGGGCTCGGTCCCGCCGTCCGACAGACGCACGCGCAAGAACGTGCGCACAAGACAGTAAAGCGTCGCGACCGCGAGAATCCCGAACAGCGGAGCGAGAAGATTGGAGGCGCCCGTCCCTTTCGCAAAGAGCGCCAGCAGCGGATACAGGTTATAGTCCGCCATGTCCAATCCGCGCCAAACGACGGCGAGGCGCGCACTCTCCCCCGGGAACAGGTAGTCCGCCGCAAAGGGGACGTACAGCAAGGCGGAAAAAACGGCCAGCCCCGACACCAGAACCATGTCGGTTTTAACGGATGCACTCTTGAAGAACTTCATGTCGGATCTCCTCTCTCAAACGCGTCGTTCCATATTATACCATAAATTTCGCATGCATTTCCGGCACGCCCGTGTGATGCCAGCTGTCGAGCGTCAACCGACGCCCTCCGACCGTCACGACCGATATGCCCTTCTTCTTCCAGGCGCGATCGTCGACATGCTCGATATCCCTGTAGGCATACGCACGGCCGTCCCATGCAAAGCCCTTGTCGTCGAACGCGACGTCCAGCCGCGCCGCACGCGCCAGCCTGCCGCCGACGACGAGCGCCGCCAGGGCCGCGAGCGCGGCGAAGAGATATTGCGTGCGCGTTTTCTGCGTCTTGAACGCCTCCAGGTCGCACCCGGGAGGCGGCTCGGCGTTCTCTATGGAAACGTACAGTTCGCGCGCCGGCGTGCGCGGATAGACCACCAGCCCGTCATACGCGAACCAGACGAAAAGCGCGCACATGAGAAGCGCGACCGCGCCGTGGCGCCGCGCATATTCCTTGTTGAGTTTCAATTTGGTCATAGAGCCCTCGGATGGTATTTGCGGTGGATTTCGCCGAAACGCGCCGAATCGACGTGCGTATAGATCTGCGTCGTGCCGATGTCGGCATGTCCCAGCAACTCCTGGATCGCGCGAATGTCGGCGCCGTGCTGGAGCATGTGCGAAGCGAAACAGTGCCGGAGAACGTGCGGCGATATGCGCTCGGGCGCGATGCCCACGGCCGCGGCGCGCTGGCGGATGGTCTTGAAGACGGCCTGGCGCGTGAAGGGACCGCCCAGACGCGTCGCGAACAGATGCGTTTCGGTCGCCCGGCCGCGCACGAATGCCGCGCGCCCCGACGCCAGATAGGCGTTTATCGCCTGCCCGGCCGCATGCCCTATGGGCACCACGCGCTCCTTCGAACCCTTGCCGACGACCCGCACGAGCTCGCCGTCCGCGACGATATCGTCCAGTTCCAGGTCGCACGCTTCGCTTACGCGCAAACCGCACCCGTAGAGGAGCTCCAGCAAGGCCCGGTCCCGCAGACTGCGCGGATCCTTCCCGTTTACGGCATCCAGCATGGCGAAGACTTCCGCCTCCGTGAGAATGCGCGGGAGCGGCTGCTCCTTCCTGGGCGGATCCAGCAATTCCGTGGGGTCTCGCGGGATCAGGCGGCGTTCGCGCAGAAAATGGTAGAACTGTCGCACGGCCGCCGCACGCCGGGCGCGCGTGGAGCCCTTTCGCCCTTCCTGGCGTTCATCCTGGAAGAACAGGGCGATTTCCATGCGCGACAAGCCGTCCGCCGCCGTCTTGCCGTGTTCCGCGGCCCAATCCGCGAAAATGCGCAGGTCTCGCGCATAGGCCTTGCACGTATTCTCGGCCATGCCGCGCTCAAACCGCAGCGCGGAGACGAATGCATCTATGGAATCCCCGAAATTCACAGCCGCGATATGAAGTCGTCGATAAGCGCGCGCATCTGGGGTTTGGCCGCCTCTCCGGCCGCCATGACCTCTTCGTGCCCGAGGGGGTGCTGCGCGATGCCCGTCGCCAGGTTCGAAACAAGCGACAGCGCGGCCGTCTTGAATCCGCACGCGCGCGCGAACGTCGCCTCGGGAACCGTGGACATGCCGACCACGTCCGCGCCCAGACGCTTGAAAGCCTGGACTTCGGAGGGCGTTTCGTAGCACGGCCCCGCCGTAAACGCATAGGTCCCGCGTAGCACGCGAAGCCCGAGCCGATAGGCGCCGGCGCAAAGAAGCTCTTGCCCTCGCTTCGAATAGACTTCGCTCATGTCCGGGAATCGCGGACCCCACTCGCTGTTGTGCGGCCCGATCAGCGGATTCACCCCCGCCGTATTGACATGGTCCTTGAGCACGACAAAGTCGCCCGGCCGCAACGCGTCGTCGATTCCGCCGGCGGCGTTCGTCAGAAGAACCGAACCGCACCCCATCCTCCGCAGCATCTCAACCGGGAAAACGACCGGCTCCCATCCAAGACCCTCGTACCAGTGGTGCCGTCCGCACCACGCGGCGATGCGCCGGGCTCCGCGGCGATAAAGGATGAATTCGCCCGCATGCCCCTGCACGGACGAAGGTCCGAAACCGGCGATGTCCGCGTAGGATACGCGCACGAGCACGTCGTCCATCTCGAGGGCGTCGCCCCACCCGCTCCCCAGCACGATGCCCAAGTCGGGCGCCGATTTGAAGCAGCTGTCCGGGAAACACTCCGCGGCTTTGTCGAAGAAAGACCGATTCATTGCACTCCTCCTTTATGGATTGTCCGGTTGAACGGGCCGACAATCGAAAACCATTCCGTCATAGGGGCAATTGCGGGAACGGCTCGCCGACGCCTGCAGACGCCAGGTGCGCGGCGCGCCGACCTCTATGCGCGTGGGCGGCAGCGCCTCCAACGCCGGGGCACAGGACGCCGGGAACAGCCGGCGCGGCATTTCCGTCCATGCGCGCGCCCAGTCCGTCTGGTCCATGCCTTCTTCCTCGACCATGACCTTGTACGTGATTCCAATCGCCGTTTCAAGCCCGATTATGCCATTCGCCGCCTTCGCGAATCCCCCGTCCTTCGCCTCCGCCGGATGCGGGGCATGGTCCGTCGCGAACATCAGGACGCCCTCCTTCACCGCCTTGCGGAGCTCCGCACGGTCCTCCCGCGAGCCCAGGGGCGGCGCCATCTTGAAATTCGCGTCGTCCGCCGTCAAATCGTCGCAGGAAAGAAGCAGGTGGTGCGGCGTCGCTTCCGCCGTGACAGGCAAGCCTTCCCGCTGCGCCGCGCGGACGAGCCCGACCCCCTCCGCCGTGGAAATGTGCTGGACGTGGAGCGCGCATCCCGTCACGCGGCAAATCGCCAAATCGCGGCGGATGGCGTCCGTCTCGACCTGCGGATCGACGACGGGAAGCCCCAGCCTGCGCGCGAGCGCGCAAGCGCGAATCACGCCAGGCGTCCGCCCTTTCCACGTCATGGCGTGCTGGCAGACGGCGATCCCCAACCGCGCCGCGCGGCGCATGGCCTCTTCCATGACCTTCGCCTCTTCGACATAGGAACCGTCGTCCGTGAAGAATGCGGCGCCCGCTTCGGCCAACCGCTCGAGTTCCGCGACTTTCTCGCCGCGGCGCCCTTCCGTCAGACAGGCCGACGGGAAGACGCGCTGTCCCTCGGGCCCCCGCAACGCCAGGTTCCGGCGGACCCACTCCACGGAATCCCCCGCAGGCGCCGTATTGGGCATGGCCACGACGGCGGCGAACCCGCCGCGGCGCGCGCAGGCCAGCCCCGTCGCGGACGTTTCCGCCCGCGGATTCCCGGGATCGCGGAAGTGGACATGCACATCCACGAACCCCTGGTATTCGAATCGGCCGATCACCTTGCGCACGCCTCCATCAAAACAGTTTGTCCGGATATTCCCCCGCGGCGACGAGTTTGGCGATCTCCGCGACGACGAACGGCTTGTCCGCGCGATAGGTCACGCCGAACCAGCGCGACTCCGTCGGCAGCACGCGGCAGGTCGCCCGCCCCTCGCGGACGAGCTCGTCAACCACGAACGGGAGATACCATTCGCTCTTTTCCTTTGCCGCATTCTGCGCCAGCCAGAGGGGAAATCGCGCCTCGAGCTCCGCGAAGAGCCCCGCCGTGAAGCCCCACAGATTCATGGACACGCGCGCGTCGAGCGGGACTTCCGCCGGCGCGTCCGGATTCTCCCGGTTCTCCGCGACAGCGCCCGCCCGGACGAGTTTCGCCATCTCCGTCACGCCTGCAAGGCGCCCGTCCGCCGCCACCGAGCAAACGCCGCGCGCGACCGAACCGTTCTCCGACAGCGTATTCCCCAGCTTGTAGCCCACCATCGCAAACGAAAGCGGCCGGGTCTCTTCCGCGGCCCCCAGGAACGCGCCGAGACGCGCGAACGCATCGCGCCCGTAGAAATCGTCCGCATTGATGACCGCGAAGGGCCCCCGCACCAGATTCCGCACGGCGCGCGCGGCGTGCGCCGTGCCCCATGGCTTGGTGCGCCCGGCCGGCGCCGCGTACGGCGCCGGCAAGTCGGCCACGTCCTGGAAGCCGTATTCCACCGGAACGTGCCCCGCGTACTTGGAACCCACCTTGGCCTTGAACTCCGCCTCGCAATCGCGGCGGACGACGAAGACGATCTTCCCGAAGCCCGCCCGCAAGGCGTCGTAGACCGAGTAGTCCAATATCGCCTCGCCGGACGGACCGACCGGGTCGACCTGCTTGAGCCCGCCGTAGCGCGAACCCATGCCCGCGGCGAGAACGACCAGTGTCGGCTTGCTCTGACTCATTTCTTTCGTCCTTTCAAATCATCTTTTCCGCCCTATGCGCGCGACGATGCGCGACGCGCCCAGGTTGGCAAGCCCGAGCGCCAGCAAAAACTTGCCGAACGGATGCCGCGACTCGGCTCTTATCTCGCGCACCTCGATCCCGTCCGCCGCGCAAAGCGACTTGAAATCCTTCAGCGTGATGCAATGGATGTTGGGGGTGTCGTACCACTGGAACGGCAGCGCCTTCGAGACGGGCAGCCGTCCCTTGAACCCGAGCGTCAGGCGGATCCGGTAGGCCGCGAAGTTCGGGAACGACACGATCGCCTCGTCCGCTATGCGCAGGACTTCCCTCAAAAGGCCGCGCGGGTTCTTGACTTCCTGCAGCGTATCCGAGCAGATCGCCATGTCGTAGGATTTGTCGCTCGCGAGGTTGAGCCCCTCGTCGGCGTCCTCCCAAAGGAGCATGTTGCCGTCCGAAACGGCCTCCTTGAACCGGTCGATGTCGATCTCGACGCCATCCCCCGTCGCCCCCCGGTCCTGCCGCAGGACGTCGAGCAAGGTCCCGTCGCCGCATCCGATGTCGATGACGTGCGCCTTCCGCGGGACCATCTTCGCCACGCTGCCGTAGAGGCGGCTCTGCCACTTCATCACGCGCGGCTTGCGCGGCGCCAGGAAGCCCCCGACGAGGCCCGACAGGTCGTCGATGTCGGTCAGGAACGAATCGTGCCCCGTGCCCGCCTCGAGATGGCAGTACGTGACGCGCTTGCCGTTCTTCAGGAGCGCCGCGGCGATGTCCTTCGACTGCGCGACCGAGAACAGGATGTCGCCCTGGTAGGACACGACGAGGCACTCCGCCTTCACGCGCGCGCAAGCCGCCTCCAGCGAACCGTAGCGCGCCCCGGCGTCGAAGAGGTCCATCGTCCGCGTGATGTGCAGGTAGCTGTTGGCGTCAAACCGGTTGATGAACTTCGTCGCCTGGTGGTCGAGATAGCTTTCGATCTGGAAATAGGTGCGGAATTCGCGTTCGCGGCGTTTGTGCTCCTCGGGCGGCGCCTCGACGAAATTCTTCTGCAGGCCGCGCGCGAACTTCGCCTGCAGGAGGTCGCGCGAAAGGTAGGTGATGTGCGCGAGCTGCCGCGCCGAAGCGAGCCCCACGACCGGCCCCTTCCCGTCCCCCGTCTCGTAGTAGTCGCCCCCCCGCCAGGCCGGGTCCTCCGTTATGGACGCACGCCCGACGATGTCGAACGCGAGCGCTTCCGTGTTCAACGTCGCCGCGGTGGCGATCAGGCACGCCTTGTCCACTTCGTCCGGACAGCGCGTAATCCAGTCCATGACCTGCATGCCGCCGTAACTGCCGCCGATCAGCGCGGCGAGGTGCTCGATGCCCAGCTGCTTCAGGAGCATCCGGTAGACGTCGACCGCTTCGGAAAAAGTATAGCGGGGAAACCGCGACCCGTAGGGACGCCCCGTATCGGGATTGCGGCTCATGGGTCCCGTCGTGCCGCTGCAGCCGCCCAGCACGTTCGCGCAAACGACATGCCACCTGTTCGTGTCGATCGCGCGCCCGGGCCCCACCATGCCGTCCCACCAGCCCGAAGGCGCACGCTCGCCCGGGCGCATCCCGGCGACATGCGCGTCGCCCGTCAAGGCATGGCAGATGAACACGGCATTGTCGCCCGTGAACGGCGCGCCGCATTCTTCATAGGCGACGTCAATCTCCTTGAAGACATCTCCGGACGCAAGACGCCACCCCCCCGCAGGCAACTGCAAGGACAATTTCTTCTGTTCGACTATACCTACTCCATCACTCATATTCAAGGAGTATTATACCATATTTTGCGCCTCCTGTGTGCGCCTTCAAGGAAAGCGAAGCGAAAAGTGTGCAATAGAACGAGACACCCGGAACAGTCCGTTCCGATGGGTGGAGAGCGAAAGCCCAAATGGAGAAGGGGCGGCTTAGGAAGCGCAAGTCTAGAGTCCGCAATGAAAACCGGCATCCCGCTTCGGGGCGTTTTGACCGCCCTCGGACGCGTAAAGCGGGCGAAACGGGGATGTCAGACCCGGGCGTTCCGATTTTCAGGAGATATCTACATGTTTTGTTCTTTATTTCGACAGAAAGCTCGAACTAACGGGCGATTTCCTGTCTGCAGGCGCCCCGTTCTCGTGCCCATGAGAATTTTTTCTCATCGGCACAAGAATCTTTTCTCATGGGCACGGGAATTCCGTCTGTTCGTGGTGCCGTTCAGCCGGCCAACGGGTCGGACGGAGAGACGTTGCCCCCCCCCCTTATCCTTCCGGTTGCTCAGAACCCGCTTCCCCTACTCCTTATATATAGAGCAACTTCCAGAGACTCCGCGGGGGTCGACGGCACCCTCACGGAGCCCCTCCCGCCTTCTCCGTGGACGAAGGGGAGCGACCTTCGCGAAGGTGGTGGGGGGGGGGTGACCTTCGCGAAGATGGGGGGTC
>ERZ808245.764-NODE-764-length-14900-cov-7.894914_pt1 | contig 14900 bp, 17 predicted proteins | sample MGYA00521243_ERZ808245 | MGnify/ENA primary metagenome ERZ808245 (study PRJEB31516, sample SAMN03275576) | gut metagenome | biome: mammalia-associated habitat; material: feces | host: Papio cynocephalus | place: Kenya | collected 2012-07-07 ... | reverse complement strand
TGACAATACACATAAATGTGTGTTGTCACAGCCTTTGTAATGGTAAATAAAAAACGTGCCGATAGGCACGTCACCAAGCAAGCGTTCGCACGGAATTGTGGCGGGGAATTTGTCCCTATGTGATTTGAGAGTGAAGAACGGTTGCGCGGTTAGCAGAGCAATAAATCAAGCGAGGCTCTCGGCAATACGCAAATTTTGCGTGTTGCCGTTGCCTCGGCGATGATTTTTGCTCTTATGCCGTATGATATTTCCTCGTTCTATACAGCAACCAGTAAATGAGCGAACTCAACGGCAGGTTGGTGAGCAGAACCATAGGAAGTATTATCGATTCGAGAATAAGGTCGATGTCGTTGACGTTTGCACCGAGTCCGAAGAATCCGATTAGAATGCAAACGACGGTCAGTTCGATAAACAACATACCGCGATTGAGTATCGACAGTTTGAAGTTGAAGTTTGCTCGTGTTCGCCGTGTCGGGTTCAAAAGATAGATGACAGTCGGCACGAGGCAGAGTGCGCTACCCACCAAAAGTATGGGCAAGAAGTAGGCGTAACTCACTCTCGTTGCGAGCGAAGCCCACATAATTGCGACTTCCGCTACGAAAAACGCAAGAATGATGAGGAACGTGTCGCGGTTGAGTCTGTTGGACTGAATGAAGTTGAACGTGTAGTACTCTGACGTGTTTCCTCTGTCGTAGGGGCGAATCTTAAAGCCTTTTGCGTACAATCTCGTCTTTATGTCGCTGTCCGAATAGTCGTTGTTCTGTTGCGGTTTTTCTTGTTGTTGCTGTGCGTCCGATTTATTGTCTTGCAACGAAACGAAGAAATCGCGATAATTCACGTCGTCTTTTTCGTAGTCGAATCCGCCTTCTTGTCTCGATACGACGGCAGAGGTGACGAAGTGACCTTTTGAGTCGACTTGATTCTTGCTTTCGAGTTCGGCGGGGTAGAATTGCTCTTGAGCGGGCGTTTGCGCAGTTTGCGCATAGTATTGAATGGTTTGTTGTTCTTGTTGCGCTTGCTGTGCCTGCGCTTGTGCGGCTTCCGCTTCTTGCAATGCTATTTGCTGTTCTTGCTCTTTTGCGAGTTTGTCGTCGATTTGCGCTTCGCGCTCGTCGAGTTGCTTGAAAATGTCTTTAAGCGACGTTTGCGAGCGTTGGGTTTGTTCGACTTGATTGGTATAGCCGTTTATGTAAGTGTGTTCTTGCGGTTGGGCGTGCGAGTTAAACTCGTACGTGCGCATTTCCTCTTGCTTTTTGTACTCGCTCTCGGCGTCGAGTTTGGCGAACATTTCTTCGAGGGTTTGAGAGGGTTTTGCTTGTTCTTGGCGTTTACGCTCGGCTTCTTCTTCGGCGCGGCGTTTTTCCTCTTCAGCCGCAAGACGTTTTTCTTCTTCGGCGCGCAACTTTTCTTCTTCCATATGGCGAAGCATGGATTTGACGAGTTCGCGGTCCTCTTCGCTTTTTTTGAGTTGTTCTTCGGTTTTGCGAAGTTGCTCGTCGCGCCTACGCACTTCTTCGACGTGCAGTCTGAGTTGTTCCTCTTTTTGACGTGCTTCTTCTTCGGAAAGTTTGAGTTGCTCGTTAGCCTTTTTCGCTTCTTCCTCGCTTAAACGAAGTTGCTCGCTGACCTTTTGAGTTTCTTCCTCTTGCTTTTTGAGTTGCTCGTCTTTAAGACGTGCCTGTTCGTCCTCTTGCTCTGCTTTTTCGCGCAGGGAAGCGGCGTCGTCTTCGTTCACTTCGTTTCCGTAGCGGTCAAAAAACACCTTTTTCTCAACGATTTTGTCCTTATAAACGACTTTGGGTTTGTCTTCCGTGTCGCGTTTGGAATAGGGACGAAGGTCGCTTGCCTCGAAGGGAACGGGAACGGTGAAGTCGTACTCGTCGCTCGAAACGAGTTTGTCGAGAATGGTGCGAGAATACTCGTATTCGCTCTTTTCTTTTGTGAGATAGGCTCTGCCTTCTTTTGTGAGCGTGTAATAGCGACGTTTTCCACCGCCGGTGTCGTCGGGGTCGCCGTCGTACGATGAAACGAGCCCTTGCTTTTCAAGTCTTTTGAGTTGATTGTAGAGGGTTGCTTGCTTCAAAACGTACTGCGAATTGCTTTTGTCCTCGATTTCTTTGAGGATTTCGTAGCCGTACTTATCGTCGCTGAGCAGACAACCGAGAATGATAGTCGTCACGTTGCCGCGGATAAGGTCGCTGTTGACAGAAGATATATCCATATATCGCTCCGAAAATTGATATTATAATTTTAGCAAACTATTATAAAATAGTCAATATTATATAATAGTAAAAGACGGTATTTGCAATGATTTTGCGCCTTTTTTGTCAATCGTTTTTGTCGGGGCGCAGTTTGACGACCTGCGCGGCGAGTTTTCTATGGTCTTCCTCGATTGCGGCGTAGTGCTTTTTGGTGGTGTTCACGTCGCGGTGACCGAGAACGTCGGCAACGAGATATATGTCGCCCGTCGCTCTATATAGGTTTGTGCCGAACGTACTGCGCAACTTGTGAGGGGATATTTTTTTGAGAGGCGCGGCGGTTTGAGCGTACTTTTTGACGATATTTTGCACGGCTCTGACCGAAAGTCTCGAAACTTGCAAGGACAAAAACACCGCGTCAGTGTCGCCGGGATTCAACTTTTGACACCTTTCCACAAGGGATTTGCGCTCGGTGTCGATGTAGGTTTTGAGTGCGTCGGCAACCTCGTCGCCGAAGTACAAAATGGCTTGATTGCCGCCTTTTCTCGTGACGGTAAACGCATTCGTTTCAAAATCTATGTCGGAAAGATTGAGCCCCACGCACTCGCTTACACGGATTCCCGTGCCCAAAAGAAGGGAAACTATCGCAAAATCGCGTGCGTGCGTGTTGCGTTGCACTTTGCGCTGATGTTCGCTCATTCCCGCGCCTGTTTCCGCCGCGTCGAGAATACGCTCGACTTCCTTTTTTTCAAGCCTTATGATGTCCTTGTCGTGATTTTTGGGCATAGTGAGTTTTGCAGACACGTTTTGATTGATTCTGTCGTGATTGTACATATACTTGAAAAACGTGCGGACGGTCGAAATTTTGCGCGCTTTTCCTTTTTCCGCGTTGGTTTTTTCCTTGCCGTCGAAGGAATAGTAAGACAGATATTCCATATACGCTTCGAGATTGCCGAGCGTGATTTTGTTCAAATCCTCGGCGGTGAAGTCGTAAACGTCTTTATAGTCGCGAAATGCGCGCACGTTTTTGAGCAGATAGTCGAAAAATATGCGCAAATCGTAGGCGTAATTCAGCCTCGTAAGGGTGGTCGTTTGCGGCTCGATTCCCACGAAAAATTCCTCGCAACATTCGGGCAGTTGATCTCGCAATGCGCGAAGTCGGTTGGTGATGTTTTTGTCGCGTTCGCTGAAATAATTTGCCATAGAATTTAGTCCCCTTGACTTTTGTTTTTTATATAACGAAATTTTAGCAAACTATGCGTAAAATGTCAATATAATGCGAGCATATGCGCGCGCTCGCACGAAGGTATTTTCGATTGAAAAGTTTTTTGAAACGTGATATGATGTCGGTATGGAAAAAATCAAGAAAAACGAAATCAAAAAAGCGTCGAAAGTCTTTACCGAAATTTTTAAGGACTACGAGGCGTACGGCGTTCTTTTCGGCAGAAAAAACAGACTGAACAGAATGTACTACCTTTTTAGGGCGGAAGTGTATTGCGCACAAAATTTCACTTACAAAGACGGCGATTTTTGCGCTTTGTGTTCCATAAAAACGCCGAGCGATAAGGAAATCGAATTGAAATCCGCTTTCAAGAATCCGTTTTTCGATATTGCGTTCTTTTTGAACGTAGGATTTAAGCAAGCAAAAATCGCAAAAGAGTACGTCGATATGGCGGACAAGGTGGCAAGCAAGTATTACAATCCTCAAACCGATTGCTACATAAAAAATATCGGCGTAAGAAAAGAGTTCAGAGGTCAAGGCAAACTCAAAGGTATGCTCAAAGAGTTTTGCGGCGATATGCCGATATATCTTGAAACGCAAGACGAAAACGACGTTGCAATCTACAAAAAACTCGGCTTCGAGGTGTGCGAAATCGTCAAATGGAAGGGAATTACCCACGTTGCTATGCGCAGACCTGCGCTAAACGACTGATTCGCTACAAACGATAAACAGATCAAAAAACGATATTATTTGTAACGCAAATTAAGAGTGAATTGACAAGCGCTCGGCATTTTGCCGAGCGTTTAATCAATCATACCGTCTTTGAGTTTTTGCAGAACTTTGTTTTCTATGCGGCTCACTTGAACTTGCGATACGCCCAGTTCTTGCGCAATCTCGCTTTGCGTTTTATCGCGGAAATAGCGAAGAATTATAACTTTTTTCTCGCGTTGGGGTAGGTCTGCAATCAAATCTTTCAAAAGCAGTTTGTCGATGTTTTCGTCTTCGCACTCGTCGGTTGCGATTTTGTCGCCGAGTTCGAGGTCGTCGTCGCCCACCGTTGCCGACAAGGATAGCAAATAATGCTGTGCGTCCATTGCGTACACGATTTCCTGCGCCTCTACGTCGAACGCTTTGGCAAGTTGCTCGACGGTGGGTTCGCTCTCGCCGTTTTTGAGTTTTTCGTCGATATACGCCGTGATTTTCTGTGCGAGAGTTTTCGTCCATCTCGACACTTTTATCGCGCCGTCGTCGCGCAAAAATCGCTTTATTTCGCCGCTTATCATCGGCACTGCGTACGTCGAAAACCTTACGCCGTATTCGACATCGAAATTTTGCATAGCCTTGACAAACCCCATTGCGCCCAATTGCATAAGGTCGTCGTATTCGAGCCTGCCTTTGAAGCGTTTTACAATGGATTTTATGAGCGGTATATTTTCTTCTATGAGTTTCTCTTTCGCGCCGTCGTCACCCGCCTGAGCGTTTTTCAACAACTCGAGCGTGGTTTGGTGATCTAACATCCTTTCATCACCTTTTTCATTTTTACGACAGTCCCTTCGCCAACGACCGACGCAACGTCCATTTCGTCCATAAACGTGTCGATGATGGTGAATCCCATTCCGCTGCGCTCGTCGTCTTGGGCGGTGGTGAAGAAGGGTTCGACGGCTTCTTTGACGTCTTTTATGCCTTTGCCGAAGTCGCGCACGACGATTTCAATTGATTTTTTGTCGTCGGGTACGCAACATTCGATTTGCATAACGCCCGTATCTTTTTGGTCGTACGCGTGTACGACGACGTTCGTCACCGCTTCGCTGACGGCGGTTTTTATGTCGTTGATTTCTTCCAGAGTGGGGGAACACTCGATTGCAAACGACGCCACCGCGTTGCGGGCAAATGCTTCGTTCTTGCTTGTCGCAAGCAATTTCATATCAAAATAATTCATACATTCTCCTTATTCCACAATCGGCACGAAACGATACACGCCGCTCGCGCAAAAAACTTTGTCCACTTGGCGCGGTACGTTGGCAAGCAAAAGTTCTGCGTGCCTGTTTCTCAGTTTCTTGTATCTTCCCAGTACGAATCCGAGTCCGGTGCTGTCAATGAACGTGACGTTCTTCATATCGAATATCATCGAACGCAAATCGCGCGTGTTTTCAATCACGTCGTCGATGTCCGCTCGCACCATTTTTGCGCCGTACTCGTCGATTTCGCCCGAAAGCACAACCCGAATACTGTCTTTGTCGGATATAAATTCAACTTCCATATTGCCTCCGACAAATAGAATAAACAGTATCTAATCGAACATTTTGGCGGCTTTTGCGATTTTTGAAAAATTCCTAAAATTTTATGTCAAAAATTTCTTCAAATCTATCAAAAAAATCATTGACAACTTTTTTGATTTATTGTATAGTGTTGTAGTCGCAAAGAACGACGCGAAAATCTTTCGGGGTGTAGCGCAGTTTGGCTAGCGCGTCTGATTTGGGTTCAGAAGGTCGGGAGTTCGAATCTCTTCACCCCGACCAGCACAAACTTCACCGATGTGATTCGGGCCTTTAGCTCAGTTGGTTAGAGCAGTCGGCTCATAACCGATCGGTCCGCGGTTCGAGTCCGTGAAGGCCCACCAAAACTTAAAATAATTTGGCCCGGTAGTACAGTTGGTTAGTACGCCAGCCTGTCACGCTGGAGGTCAGGGGTTCGAGCCCCCTCCGGGTCGCCATCAAAGTTTGTGGCAGTGACAACCGTCACTGCCATAAAACTAAAATAGGGGGATTGAAATCCCAAATGCCTCGGTAGCTCAGGTGGTAGAGCAAGGGACTGAAAATCCCTGTGTCGGTGGTTCGAGTCCGCCCCGAGGCACCAACAACTCAATACGCTGGTGTAGCTCAACAGGCAGAGCAACTGATTTGTAATCAGTAGGTTGTTGGTTCGATTCCGATCACCAGCTCCATACGGAGAGGTTCCCGAGTGGCCAAAGGGAGCAGACTGTAAATCTGTTGTCAGTGACTTCGGTGGTTCGAATCCACCCCTCTCCACCAGCAAGAAAGCACATCGCAAGATGTGCTTTTTTGTACAGTGAGATGGGGTGGATTCGATAAGTTTTAATACACTTTGAATATTATTTATTGCTAACGTCTGTTTTTTTATCTGTCATATTACAAAAAGTATTACTAAATTTATTACTAAATTTTATTTCAGTTAATGCGTTTGGGTGGTGGATAATAAATCCAATAGACTAGCTTAATTTTTTATATGTCTAAAAAGTATTGATAATGGCAAATATTGCTGATATGGACGCACTGTTTTCAAAAAACGTGGAAGATAAAGAGGTGTTTTTCAAGAAAATGCAAAATACCGAAGAGGTTGTCGAAGGGCGTGTGGGAAACGCGGTGGGCAACGGCAGAAATAAGGATGTAAACAATGCGGGAAAAGGCGAAGGCATTTTATGATTGACAGAATCGAGTATCAACAATACGTGAAAGAAAACGCGCCGAAATCGCCGATGGTGCGAACTTTGCTTGCGGCGTTTTTGGTAGGCGGCATAATTTGCTGTATCGGCGAGGGTATCGGCGATATTTTGCGGCTTATTTTCAAGGATATGAGCGACAAAAACGTTGCGATTTTTGAAAGTTGCATAATGATTTTTCTCGGAAGTTTGTTCACCGCGCTCGGACTTTACGACAAACTCGGACATTTTGCGGGTGGCGGTTCGATTATACCTATTACGGGATTTGCAAACTCGGTGGTTTCGCCCGCGATGGAATACAATCGCGAGGGCGTGTTTTTCGGCGTATGCGCAAAAATGTTCGTTATCGCAGGTCCTATCATCGTGTTCGGCGTGGTTGCGAGTTTTATTGTCGGATTGATTGGCTGTTTCGTTTATATGTGAGGTGGCAAAATGAGGACTTTTCAGTTATCTAACCCTATATATTTAAAAAGCGGATTTACAATAGTAGGACCGAAAGAAGGCGACGGAAACTTTGCGGACAAGTTTGACATCGTGCTTAAAAACGATATTTGGTGCGAAAAATCGTACGAGAAATGCGAAAGCAAAATGCATCGTGACGCAGTGAGCGGCGCAATCAAAAAGGCGGGATTGAAACGAGAGGATATAGATATTATGCTCGGCGGCGATTTGCTCAACGAACTTGCCGCAACGTCGCTTGCCGCGCGCAATTTTCCGTGCGCGTTTTTGGGACTTTACAACGCTTGTTCGACGTTCAGCGAAAGCATTATCGTCGGTTCTACGCTCATCGACGGCGGATTTGCGAAGAATATCACTTGTTCGACTTCGAGTCACTTTGCGTCGGCGGAAAGACAATACCGTTTTCCGCTCGAACTCGGCAATCAGCGCACGCCCACGTCGCAATGGACGGTTACGGGCGCAGGTTGTACGGTTTTGTCGAGCGAAAAGCCGTCTATGATGAACGAAAGAGTGTATGAGGACGATATTATCGCCATCGACGAAAATATGAATATCGACCAAAAGACGCTCGAAAAGTACAAAAAGAGCATAGAAAAGCAGAAAAAAGTCATAGATAAGGAAAAATCGAACATCGTCGAAGATAATTTCGAGAGAGAAAGCAACGATTATGCACAGCCGAACACTCATTACGTCACCGTGACGGGCGGAACGATGGGTAAAGTCGTGGATTTGGGTATAGACGACGAAGCGAATATGGGTGCGGCTATGGCGCCCGCCGCTTGCGACACGATTGTGACCCACTTCGAGGAATCGGGGCGTTCGCCCGACTATTACGACGGCATTTTTACGGGGGATTTGGGCAGACACGGAAAGGAAATGCTCGAATATCTGCTTTCAAAAGAGGGAATAACCTTGCCGAAATACTATATGGATTGCGGCGCAAGTTATTTTACGCCCGAACAAAAGACCTTTCAAGGCGGTTCGGGGGCAGGGTGCGTGAATACCGTGTTCAATTCGTATATCCTCAAAAAAATGCAAAGAGGCGAGTTGAAAAGGGTGCTTCTCGTTCCGACGGGTGCGCTCCTGAACAAAGATACGCCGTTGCAAAAGGAAACGATACCCGGGGTGTCGCACGCCGTGACTTTTGAAAGTCACCCGTTTTTGCAATAACGGTTGCCTTGCAAAACGCAAAAGAGCGGTGAACCCGCAATTAACAAAATTGTATGAATTTTACCGTAAAAAGCGGTGATACGGTTGAAAGTGTTATGAAAATATGCAAATTATGTAATAGTTTTGACCGATAAACGAAAAATATGGTGACGATATGGAAATATTCCTCGATTATCTGAAAGTGTTTGCGGTCGGCGGTTTCGTGTGTATGTTGGGGCAAATCCTCATCAACAAAACGAAGATGTCGTCGGCGCGTATACTCGTGACGTATATGCTTTTGGGCGTTATACTCGAAGTGTGCGGCGCGTTCGAGCCAATGAAAGAATTTGCAGGCTCGGGCGTAACCATTCCTATTATGGGATTCGGCTCGAATCTTGCCAAAGGCGCGCTCGAAGGAGTGCAAAAAGACGGATTTTTGGGCGCGATTACGGGCGGTATGAGTGCGGTTTCGGCAGGTCTTACGACGGTTATCGTGTGCGGATTCGTGTTCGGTTTAATATCTCGCTCGCGCTCTAAAAAGATATAAAAGCGCAAACCGTTGCAAAAAATTGACGACAAACGAAAATGCTCTGAACGGCGTGTGAAATGCGGTTTGAAAATATCGAAACAGCGTTTGAACTTCGGTTCAAAACGCTAAAAAAGTCTTATAAGGGGCGATTTTGACGAAAAACGGCAAGTAAAAACGGCTTATTAACTGTTCAAATTCAGCAAACTCGACGAGTCGTAAAGATTTAGATACGTGTCGGGAATCTCGCCGACTATGAGATTTTCGCATACGAGAACTTCGGCTTTGACTTGTATCGTGGGTTGGTCGATAGGCGTGACTATGCTCACGTCGGCGTAAACGTCGATGTAGATTTTATGTAAGGTTTGGTTTATGCCCGCCGACTGAAAAAAGGACACGAAATCGCAATTTGCCATACCTATCGGGGTGATTTTTATGGTTACGTCGGGTCCGAAGCCCATAAGAAGGGCAAGCCCCGTGAACGTGCCTGCCGAAATCTGTATCTCTTGCGTGCCGAGAGAATCCAAATTTGCTTGCGCAAGGTTTGCAATCTGCCTTGCGATTTTGTTTATTTCGGGCGAATTTGCCTTTATCATCGAGATTTTGCCGTCGTTGTCTTTCACGATGTCGAAAAGCATATCGTAAGTCAAGCCGTCGCCGAGTACGCTCGTTGCGGCGATATTTATGGCGTTCGTAGTGACCGCGCGCATTTGCGCAACCGAACTGTCCATAACCGTCGGAACGATGTTCGAGCGGAAATAAACCGTGCAAAAGATGAAAATCGCAAGAAAAACCGCAATTGCAATCACGACTCTGAAAAGTTTTGGCTTCATAGTTTTTGAGATTTTTTCTTTGTTTTGCACAGTATATTCTATGTTTAATCTTTGATTATCTTTACAAAAGCCGCCGATGTTGATACAATGTCGGTATGGATTTATTTGACCTTCAAAACAACGAAAAGACTATGGCACCGCTTGCCGAACGTATGCGCCCGCGCACTTTGGACGAATTTTTGGGACAAGGCAAAATCGTGGGGCAAGGTTCGCTTTTGCGCAGAGCGATTGCCGCAGACAAACTTGGCAGTTGCATTTTCTACGGACCGCCCGGGACGGGAAAAACCACGCTTGCAAACATCATTGCGGAAAATACGAACGCGGCTTTCGTCAAACTGAATGCCGTCACGAGCGGCGTTGCGGACGCAAAAAAGATTATCGACGAGGCTCGCGACCGTCTTCGCATGTACGGAAAACGTACATATTTGCTTTTGGACGAATGTCATCGCTGGAACAAGGCGCAAAGCGACAGCGTGTTGCAGGCAATCGAGCAAGGCTACATAATTTTTATCGGTTCTACCACGGAAAATCCCTACGTTTCGATGACGAGGGCTATCGTGTCGAGATGTCGTATTTTCTCGTTTTCGAGGCTTTCGGACAAAGATATCAGGGCGGGTCTCGAAAGAGCGGTCAAGGACAAGGAAAGAGGACTCGGCAATATGAATCTCGAGGTGAGCGACGAGGCTCTTTCGCACCTTGCGTGGGCAAGCGCGGGGGATATGCGCACCGCACTCAACGCTTTGGAACTTGCCGCACTCACCACGCACGCGGACTCGGACGGCGTTATAAGAGTGGGAAAAGAGGAAGCCGAACAATCCATACAGCAAAAAGCACTCAGTATGACGGAAGATATGTATTACGATATGATTTCCGCATTCATAAAGAGTATGAGAGGAAGCGATAGCAACGCCGCGCTTTACTGGGCGGAAAGGCTCATCGAGGCGGGTTGCGATCCTATGCTCATCGGGCGCAGAATTATGATTCACGCTTGCGAGGACGTAGGTATGGCAGATCCCAATGCTATCGTCGTTGCGACGTCGTGCGTGCAGGCTTTTGAAAAAATAGGATTGCCCGAAGGGCGTATTCCGCTTGCCGAAGGCATAATATACGTTTCGGAAGCACCCAAATCGAACAAAGTCGTCGAGGCACTCGGCGGCGCGGAAAACGCGGTGAAGAACATCAAGCACGAAACCGTGCCTTTGTATCTTCGCGACCCGAACTACAAGGGCGACGACGAAAAAGTGAGCGGATACAAATATCCGCACTCGTACGGTGGTTGGGTAAAACAACAATACCTTCCCGACGAGATTAAAGACGCAGTATTCTACGAGCCGACCGAAAACGGCTTTGAAAAAGTGATAAAGGAAAGACAGTCGAAAAGAAAATAACGCAAATCAAGCAAAATTAGCACAAAACGAGCGGAATATAGCAAAATAACGGGCGATATAACGCAAAAAAATAAGCGGCATAACGCAAAAAGAAGCAAAAAAAAGCGCAAAAAACGGAAAATAAAACTGCGAAAAATCGCAAAAATTCCGCGTAAAACCGCTTGATTTTCTTTTGGCGAAAGGACAATATGTTACAAATCGAAAATTTGACTAAAACTTATGCGGGCAATCAAAAACCGTCCGTCGAAAATCTTTCTCTCACTGTCAACGACGGCGAGATTTTCGGATTTATAGGTCCGAACGGCGCAGGTAAATCCACGACTATTAAGAGCATTACGGGCATTATATCTTTTGAGGAAGGCAGGGTGCTTATCGACGGCATAGACCTCAAATCCTCGCCCCTCGAAGCGAAAAAGCATATCGGCTACGTCAGCGACGACCACGTTATGTACGAGGGATTGACGGGCGTTGAATACGTAAATTTCATTTGCGACGTTTTCGACGTGCCGACCGCTCAAAGACAGGAAAGATTGGCAAAATACAGCGCGCTTTTCTCTCTCGAAGACGCGGTTAAGAAGCAGATTTCCACGTATTCGCACGGAATGAAGCAAAAACTCAACATCATAGGCGCGCTCATTCACGAGCCGAAACTTTGGATTCTCGACGAGCCTATGACGGGTCTCGACCCTCGCTCGGCGTACAACTTGAAGCAACTTATGCGCGAACACGCCGACAAGGGCAACAGCGTGTTTTTCTCGTCGCACGTCCTCGAAGTCGTGGAAAAAGTGTGTGACAGAGTGGGCATTATCGAGGACGGACACCTCATTGCGACTTGCCGTATCGACGAGTTGAAAGAGAAGAACAAGGACAAATCTCTCGAAGAACTGTTCCTCAAACTCACGGACACGACGCCCGTATTCGAGCAAACTGCGGAATGAGGCACGTATGAGAGATTTCCTTATCGTATTCAAAACTCTGTTTCGCAACGCAAATTCGAGGACAGAGGACGCAGAAGGCAAAAAGAAGATCCCGTCGGGATTGAAAGCGTTGATTTCGTTTTTGCCGCTCGTCGCGTTAATCTGCATTATGGTTGCGTTTTTGGCAGTGAATTTGAAAAGCGTGGGTGAGTTTTCCTTGCTCGTCGTGGCTATCGTTGCCGCAACGCAACTTTTGGTGATGTTCCTTTCGATGTTCTCGATTGTAACGACGCTTTACGGCGCAAAAGATACGCCGTTTCTCAACACGTTGCCCCTTCGTCCGACGTCGGTGTTTTTTGCAAAATTCGCAATGACTTACGTCAATGCGCTCGAACTTTCAACGGCTGTGATTTTGCCGACGGTTCTAACTTCCGCAATAGCGTTTAACGTCGCAAGCAAATCGATGTTTTACGGATTCTATCCGCTTCTTTTGGCGATTTTGCTCGTTGCGCCGATATTGCCGCTTTTTATCGTCAGCGTGCTTTCTATGCCCGTCGTGTGGCTCGGCTCGTACTTCAAAGGCAAGCCTACGCTCAAAAGCGTTTTGGTGATTCTTTTCTACTTCGTTTTGATGTGCGCGTATATGGTGCTCGTCTACTATATGAACACGCGCGGATTCGGTCAAGAGGGCGGCGTTGAGATGTCGCAAGGCACTCTCGCTTCGCTTTCCGTACTCGCAAACGTGTTCTATCCCGACAAAGTGCTCGTAAACTACTGTTTGGGTATCCAAGCGGGCAAAAACTTCGGTATATCCGCCGCCATAACCGTCGGTATGATTGCCGTTATGTTGCTTTTGTCCGCACTTTTTTACAAGAGAATCAACTCGAAAGCGACGGAAAATTCTCAATCCACCGAATCCAAAATCGCAACATTCAAACAATCAAACGTGGTCGTGTCCATTATGAAGCGCGATTTTACTTCGATTATGCGCAACAGCGCACTTGCGATGACCTCGTTTGCAAATCTGCTTATGGCGCCGATTTTTATCGTCGTGATGTACTTTATCACCAACTTTAAGTCGGGCGCAGAAGAGGGCATAACTCCGTTTATGTCCGAAATGATGGGCATAGGATTCGTTGTGATGTATTCGATGATTTTCCTTGCCGGCGCAAATATGATTGCGAGTATGGCATATACGAGAGAGGGCAAATCCTTTTTCGCGTCAAAAGCCTTGCCTATTAATCCTAAAGACAGCATAAAAGCAAAACTTTTGCTTTCCATTATCGTTCCGAGCGTTTTGCTTGTGCCGATTATGCTTATCGCATTGTTGCTTTACAAAATCGACATCGTGTCTACGTTGTTTGTCGGAATAGATACGCTTATGATGATAACCGGCATTTGCTGTATGTCCATACTTTTCGATATGAAAAAAGGCAATCAGCACTGGGAACAAATTTCCGATATAAAAAACTCTACGCAGAATGCCTATCAACTCATATCTGCTTTTTCTTCGATTGTGCCGGCGATTATAGTGTTTGTACTCGGCATTGTCCTTGCATCATTTGAAAATGTTCTCGGCGTTGTTGTCGTCAAGGTCATTTTTTGGACAGTAGCGACGCTTTTTTCAGCGGTTGTGCTTATTGTCGGACTGTGCCTTCTAAAAACATACGGCTTGAAATGGTATGAGTTTATTGGCGAAAACAAGCCCAAAAAGAAGGGCGCGAAAAACGAACTCGGAAGGGGGTTGCTCAAATGATGAAACGTAAAATCGCATTGGACGTCGGCGACGTTCGTATAGGCGTTGCGGTGAGCGATTTGCTTGGAATAACCGCAAATCCGCGCGAAACGTACGTTCGCAAAAAAGGCGATACGAACGCGGACATCGCGTATTTTTGCGAGTATGCAAAAAGAGAGGACGCGGACGCTTTCGTTCTCGGTTTGCCCAAGAATATGGACGGCACGGAAGGGGACAGAGCGGTCGTGACGAGGCAGTTCGGCGATATGCTGCAAGAGGCAAGCGGTTTGCCCGTTCTGTATCAGGACGAGAGACTCACCACCGTTTCGGCAGAGCGTATGCTCATCGACGCCGACGTGCGCCGTGAAAAACGCAAAAAAGTCATTGATAAGGTTGCCGCAACCATAATTTTGCAATCCTATCTCGACTCGCACCGCTGAAAATTGAGTACGATTTGATATTTTGCTTGCAAATTGCGCAAAATATGTTACTATCAAAATATCAAGATGCAATCCGCAAAATCCGCTTTGCATCGCAAGGAGAAACTACTATGGCAGATTTTTTTGACGACCAAAACAATACGACAGAAGACGACGATATTATCACGTTGTACAACGAAGTCGCAGACAAGGACGAGGATTTCTATCATCTCGCAACTCTCGACGTCGACAACAGATGGTTTGTCGTTATGAAACCCGTCGAGAAACTCGACGATATCGAGGACGACGAAGTTCTCATCTACGAAATTGCCGAAAACGAAGACGGCAACGACGTATTTATGGCAATCGAAGACGAAGCGCTTCTTCAAAGAGTTTTCGACGAATTTATGGCAGAAGTCGAAAAGATGGAAGGTTGCGAATGTGACGACGAAGATTGTGCGTGCTGCCATCACGACTGCAAACACTAAGCAGTCAAACAGCGAATAACTGCGTCAAAGCCCCTCGCAAAACGAGGGGCATTTTTTATGCGTAATTATTTATCAAAATTAAGATTTCCCCTTTCCTCACGTGTTT
>ERZ808245.762-NODE-762-length-14926-cov-58.529337_pt1 | contig 14926 bp, 22 predicted proteins | sample MGYA00521243_ERZ808245 | MGnify/ENA primary metagenome ERZ808245 (study PRJEB31516, sample SAMN03275576) | gut metagenome | biome: mammalia-associated habitat; material: feces | host: Papio cynocephalus | place: Kenya | collected 2012-07-07 ... | reverse complement strand
TAAGATAATGATGTTCATAATTTATTAACACATTCAATGCTAGGATGTGCTATAATACAATTACAGGATAACACCGAATGAAAGGAGTGTCAAGCATGAAAGGAGTGTCAAGCATGAAACGGTATTATCTGAGTCATAATAGTTATGACTATCTGGCGCGGTGCAAAGTGCTGGTGACGAACGACGCAAAGTATGGGTATATTAGGGAAATTCGGGAGCGCGGGCAATACCCTGTTATTCAGGCGTCGCGGCGGGCGTTTGGTAAAGAGAAAGCCGAACTTGTGTTAGTGGGGGTGAGACGATGAAAATAGTCAAGTTGCCCGCCGAATATGTGCGCCGGTTGCAAGAGGGCTATCATGTCGTGTATGGCGTGTATGAGTACTGGTGGTATTTAAAGCGGTACGTAAATGACGCATGGAGCTACGGTTACAAGCGCCGTCATGTAAAGGGCGGCAATGTTGAAGAGGTGAAAATTGTATGTTAACACTGATTGCAATTTTAGTTTGGCTTTGGGTTTGGGTATGTGTGCACTTTGATGCAATTGTTATTGGGTTTATCATTGGTATCACTCTTAGGATCTGGAAAGGAGTTTGCAAAGTATGACGCTCAAAGACTACCACAAGTTAACTTTAGGCACATCCGACCACCTGACAAAATGCAGGGCTTTATGGAGCGGCGCTGAGCTGTTCAACGATTATTTTAGTCGTCTGCCTGAACACGCGCAGAACATTGAAATCAGGGGCGCACGTTATGATGAAAAGCACGACGTTGTTACCGTCTATACGACATGGCACGGCTACGACGACTACAGGCACGAAGAGCGCCGCAAACAGCACGGCGAGGGCAAACATTGCAAGTATGGCTGGAAAGAGAGGAAATAATATGAGTAAAGTTTATCTGTACATCATCGACACCGTGAAAGGTGTTCGCAAGGCGTCGTGCGCCTTGTATAACAATCCGCGTAGTGTCCGGATGTTTTATGAATGCATCCGCGCGGCCTTGCCTGCGTCGGTCGACATCGCGTTAATGGAAACGAAAAATGGATTTAGAATTGAGGTGTATTTATAATGGTTTATTTGCATGATTTGTTTGTGTTTGCGGTCTGGTGCTTTGTGGTAGGCGCGTTAAGTCTGCTTATTACTGGCGTTGTTTGTTTTGCATGGCATATGGTGAAAGAGGTGTTTTTGAATGGCACGAAGCACTGAGCATTTACCAAAATACGCGCCGCAGAGCTGGGATTATTACAGCCCCGGCATGAGTGACCCATTTAAAATGAGCAAACAAGATCTGATAAAGGTCGTGCGCAAAGCGGCAAAAGCCGCAAATCAGCGCTTGCGCAGTCTTGAGAAAAACACCGACGTCAACGAACGAACGGCGGGCGGCTATAAGTACGCAAAAAGCCAGTTTCCTGATAAGGAGCGCCCGCGATTCAATGAACGTCCGACCGAAAAAACCGAACTTGCAACGCTCAGACATCAATATCTGCAACTGCGGCAGTTCATGACCATGAAAACCAGCACTCCGACCGGCGTAAAATCCGTAAAAGATGCCCGGTATCAGACCGCAAAGCAACAGGGATTCAACGGCACGCAAGAGGATTGGGACAACGCCGTGCAACGGTTTTTCACCGAAAAGGCCGAAAAGTTGTTTGACAGCAAAACCATTTACAGCGCTATCACCGAAAACAACACGGATGTGTTACAGGATATAATAGACGCGGATGCCGATAATAAACGAACGCGTGGGCAAGCGCTTTTAGACTACTTAAGGAGACTTGATGAATGAGGACAACGCAAGGTGTGCAAGTATCTGAGACCACAAAAGAATATTTGCCGCGCCTTGCAAGACCTAAGGCCGTAAAGAACGGATATCGAAAAGGCGCTGTCAGATATCTTGACGTTACAGCGACTTTCGATATTGAGACCACCAACACCGACGACGACGGCTTTCCTTACAGCTGGCAAACTTGCATCGGCGGCGAAACCATTGTACCGCGATATTTTGAGGAATGGGCAGAAATGCTGGAAACACTGGTGAATAAATGGCACGTGAACGAAAAGACCCGGTTTGTGCTGTACGTGCATAATCTGGGTTATGAACATCAGTACATCATTCAGCTATTGGCGGCGCGTTGGGGTCTGGCCGATGCTCTGTATACGAAGATCCGCAAACCCTTGTATATGCGGTTTGACAATGGTATCGAGTTCCGTGACAGTTTCAAGTTGTTTCAAAAATCCCTTGCCCGTGCAACAGAGGGATGCCAGCACGCAAAGCTTGCGGGTGATTTGGATTATACGGTATACCGCACGCCGGACACGCCGCTTGATGATACAGAATTTGCTTATTGCGTCAATGACGTGTTGGGTCTGTATGAAGCAATTGAGCGCCTGAAAGCTGAACATGGGTACAATCAGGCTACGATTCCATATACCAATACAGGCATGGTCATTCAGGAAGTCCGGAAGAATATCATGCATGACAGAAAATGCATGAAAAGCATTAAGGCATTACAGCTTGACCGTGACCAGATGGAGCTTGCCTATAAATGCATGGCAGGCGGTGACACCCATGGTACGCGCTGGCGTGCCGGGCGTGTATACCATAATTGCAATTCTTATGATTTCAAGAGCGCGCATCCCTCACAGCAATTGTTGTGGAAATTTCCATGCGGTGAGCCTGTAACGATGCCGGACGACTTGCCCGAAAAGGAACTGAAAAGGCTCATCAAGTACGGTTTTGGCTGGATTGCAAAGCTTTGTATTGTTAATCCTCAGATAAAAGCTGAATGTCCTGACCCGTGTATCAGTTTCAGCAAGTGCCCCGATATCACGGGGTTAACAGAGCTTGACAATGGTCGCGTGTTGGGGGCAGATGCGTTGTTTGTGTATGCTGATAGTAATGACTATCAGCGCATTATTGACGGTTACACCTATGATAAAATCATCGGTGTAAAAACGGTTGCGTTCCGGCTGGATTATTTGCCGGACAGTTTCCGTAAAACCATTTACGAAAAGTTCCGCATTAAGGAAAGCGAAAAGGGCAGTCCGGATTATATGTTTGCCAAAGTGTGCGTCAATACTATTTTTGGCGCGTGCGCACAAAAGACCATTCGCGACGAATACCAGTGCGACCCTGATACATTGGAAGGAACTCACAAGACGTGGGAGAACAATCTGCACGACAAGAGCGACAACGATATCAGCAAATCGCAGGACAACAAGTTTCCGTTTTTATGGGGTTTGTGGACTGCATCCATGAGCAGGCTTAAGCTCTGGAATCTTCTGAAAATCGTTGGTTGGGAAAACGTTATTTACTGGGATACTGATTCTTGCAAATTTGAGGGCGAAAAGAAACCCGCCGTCGATGCCTATAATAAGGAAGTCCAGATGCAGTGTATCGCACGTGATTGTGTGGTCGAAAAGAAAGACGGCAAGAAGGTATACATTGGTGTTGCTGAGGATGAGCACCCCGCCGACCGCTACGGCATGACTCAATTCAAGTTTCTGCACGCAAAGTGTTATGCGTGCGTGGACGCTGACGGCACGATTGAAAGCACGATAGCCGGTGTGAGCAAGAAAGCCGGTGTAAAGGCATTGAGCGGAAATATTGACAATTTACGCGACGGCCTGTTTATCGCGCCCGCAGGCGGTCAATGTCTGACCTACCATGACGCACCGATACGCCAGCGCACCGACTTTGCGCGGCCTACCCTGTCCGCGTCGTGGGTCGTCATGACAGAGCGTGAATACAGGGTATCCGATGAACGCAGTCTTTTAATGGAATGTGAGGTAATGGTATGAGTTTTTTCAGAAGTTATGTTATGCATAGGCGCGGTATTGATTGTAAATGCGGTGTGTCTTTGGGCATGTTTTGTAATTCCCGGCTGGTGGTTAGTAAAAGTATTACTCACAGTGGGTGTAAATTGTGTGGTAATGGCAATTCTTACAGTATAATAGTTTCACAAATTGTTCATAGTTTATTAACACATTCAGAGCGCCGATGTGGTATTATATAATTATAGAAAGGAATTACACCATACAGACAGAAAGGACAAAAATATGGCAAGTATTACAAAAGTTGAAATCTGGGAAGATATCGCGGGGAACATCATCGGGCTTGTGTTCGACCCTGCGGGGGAGCTGACGAACGCAGTGCAGAACATGGGCGCACAACAGCCGCTCCCCCGTCCGGCGCTTGTGGAAGCGGCGCGGCAGGCATTTCCCTTTGCGCCCGCGTATGACCCCCACGCATTCGGGGAGCGGTCTATTACAGACCTGTACACTTACCTGAAAGCGTACAATCATCACATCGCGGATATCTACCCCGAAGCACCTACCGCCCTTTACCCGGAACGCGCGACTCCTGCGGGTCTGCAGTTCCTTATCCGCTGGATGTTCTGAAAGGGGGTGAACCGTATGCAGGATATCAATAACAAGCTGGCTGAATTGCTGGAAACGCTCACGAATTTCTTTGAGAACTTTGTGGACGAACTGGCTGAGGTCAAGACCAATCAGGCGACCGCCATTCAGCACCTTGCAAACATCAATACAAAGCTGGATGCTATCAGCGCAAAGGAAGATAGCATTATCAGCCTGCTGACCGATATCAAGACCAACACCACGAAATAACTGACTGACAGAAAAGGAGTAACTATTATGGCATTCGCAAAGAAAAACACGACCACCAACCAGAACAGCCCCCGCGTTACCGTGGATATGCTCCGCAGTCTGCGCGCCGTTGTCCGCAATGTGCGACAGGTCGCAGATAACTGTCTGACGTTCACCCTGAGGCTGTACGGTATCGACCTGTATAGTATGCGGCTCGTAGAAGGCGAAAAAGGCACTTTTATCACCGCCAGTGCAACGAAAGGCAAGGATGGCAAGTACTACGACAATTTCCGTGTCTACTTTGCCGACGAGGCCGCCGCCGCAGTGGACGCGGCAGTGCGCAAGGCGTACGACGAAAACACCGCCGAAGTTGAGGTATAAATTATGAGCAAGCGCAACAAGGATATTGCGCTTGACCTGTACACCGGCGACGGTTGGATTAACATTCCAGCTGTCGCCGCTTTGGGTTGCTGGTGCAATATCATCATCGGTAAACGGCAGGTAGGCAAAACGTTTGGTACATTGAAATACATGTTGGACGAAAACCGCTATTTTCTGTATATGCGGCGCACCGTAAACGAATTGCAGGCCGTCGCCGCTGACCCCGACTTGAACCCGTTCAATGCTTTGAAGAAAGTCGGTTATGATATCGGCATTCAGAAAGCGGGCAAAATCAGCTATGCAATTGGCAAGGTCGAGTATTTGGAAAATGGCGGCTTTGCCATTCCTGAGAAATGCGCGGTCGGCATGGCTTTGCCGTCCATTGCAGGCGTGCGCGGTTTCAATGGTGACGCATTCACCGATCTTGTATTTGATGAATTTATCCCGGAACGCATTATTGCAAAGCGCAAGGCTGAGGGAGAAGCGCTATTGAATGCATATGTCACGGTGTGCGGCAACAGGGAGCTTGAAGGAAAACCGCCGCTCCGTATGTGGTTATTGGCGAACGCTTTTGACATTTCAAGCCCGATTTTGGAGCAATTGGGATGCACGGATCTTGTTGCGAAAATGAGCCGTTCCGGGCGTGAATGGTGCATGACTGACAGCGGTGTATTCATCGCTATGCCGCATTCTGACCGCGTGACAGACAAACGCAAACAGACTGCGCTTATGAAACACCTCGCCGGGCAAGGCGATTTCTATAAAATGGCGATGGAAAACCAATTTGTGTATAACAATCTGGAAAACGTCCGCCCCCGCAGTCTGAAAGGCATGATACCGCTTTTCAGCTATGCCGGGCTGTATGTGTATCGCATGGATGAGACACACTATTATGTGTGCGAAAGCCCTCACAACGGGCACGAACGATACGGACAGAGCGCGCAGGCGGCGACGAATATGCAACAGAATCACCCGGAGTTCCGGCCTATGGTATTTTTAGGGCAGATTGATTTCTCGACCGTTCCCGCCCTGCTCAAAACACGGAACTATCTTGACATAAAAGATTAAAGGTAGTATTCTAGTAATGCGGGGGAGCCGCACAAAAGGAACACCCCGGAAGGGTGCGCGGCTGGCTTTTCCTTTTCCATGCCCCCGCGTTCCTGAGTGTTTCACTGTTCCATGTGGAACATTCAGGAACAGAAAGGGGGTGAATCTATGGTAAATATTTATTATATGTCCATTCACGGGAGCGGTTTCAAGCTGAGCGAGCATTTCACGCTGAGAGAGTTTCAGTGCCATGATGGACAGGACTTTATTGCAGTTGACCCCCGATTAGTGGAGCTTTTGGAAAACATCCGCAAACGGTGCGGCGCTCCTGTTATCATTAACAGTGGATACCGTACACCGTCCTACAATCGAACGCTGAAAGGGAGCGCGGCGCAGTCCAGACACCTTTTCGGTATGGCGGCTGATATCAAAGTAAAAGGATACAGCCCCGAACAAATTGCCGCTATCGCAGGGGACTATTTAGGCAATTCCGGCGGTATCGGCATTTATAAGACCTTTACACACGTTGACGTCAGAACCGGTTCGAGCCGGTGGAAAGGATGAACGACATGACTATTAACGACATTCTTGCATTGGGTAAGATGGGTTTTACTGCCGCACAGGTTCAGCAGATGATTGCAATGGAACGCGCACAGCAGGGACAGCCCGTTACCGCACCGGCGCAGAGCGCCGCACCGCAGGCCGCACCGGCGGCACAGCCCTCTGCACAGCCCTCTGCACCTGACCCTATGGCAGTCATGGCACAGCAGATTGCAGACCTGACCGCCGCAGTGAATGCAAAAAACGTTCCGTCCGCTGGCACTGTTGGTGATATTGCCCCGGTGACCAGCGTGGAAGATATTATTTTGGGTCTGGTACAGCCCGCACAGGCTCCCGCCAGTCCTGATTTTAACGCCGTGAAGTAACGGCAGAAAGGAGCAAACACTATGGCAAAATCCCGCACCAATATGCCCGAATTGAAGGGCATGAGCGTGTTTCGTCCGACTGACATTTATACCATCGCCAACGCGCTGGTAAAGGAAGTCACCGGACAGACCGCCGCTATTCAGGCCGTCAACACCGCCAGTTTTGTACAGGTCGGACAGTTGTGTCTTGACCAGAGCATGGAAGGTACTTTGCAGGCGCTTTCCAACATGGTTGCACGCACCGTCATTTCCAGTCGCGCATACTCTGGCAAGTTTACCAGCATCGAGACCGACCGGCAGGAATGGGGCTTGTTTGTCCGTGAAATCGCCTTCTTCTCTGGCGATTTCGACGAAAGCAAGTTCGTGAACACCGCGCAGAACAGTGATGTACTTGTTGACGGTAATTCTGTTGATATGTACAAAATCAAGAAGCGCTATCCGCTTGAGATGTTCTACGGCGGGCAGAAGGTTCTGAACCAGCGGTACACCACTTTCAGAAACCAGCTTAAGACCGCTTTCACCAATGAAAGCGAGTTTTCCGCATTTCTGGCGGCGCTGACTACCGAAATCGCCAACGACATTGCACGCTGGAAGAGCGCAGAGAACCGCGCACAGGTCATGAACCTTATCGGCAGTCTGTACAATACCGGACGCCCTGAAAGCCGCGTCAACCTGACCGCCGCTTTCAACGCCGCACGCGGCACGACCTATACCACAAAAGAACTGCTGACCACCCATCTACAGGAGTTTCTCAGTTTCTTTGTCAGCTGGCTGGAAACGACCAGCAGTTTGATGGAAAACAGTTCCGAACTGTACCACCTGACCCCCGCTTGCACCGATGACAGCGGCAACGCCCTGCATCTTCTGCGCCATACCCCAAAGAGCGAACAGAAACTTCTGTTGTACCAGCCCCTTATCAATGATGCCCGAAGCTGGGTCTACCCCGCAATTTTCGGTCCGGGCTATCTGAGTTTTGGCAACTATGAGGGCGTGGACTTCTGGCAGAACATCAACGACAAATCTGCCGTGTCCGTCATTCCGGCGCAGTTCGACGTGAACACCGCGCGTCAGGTGACCGGCGGTGCGGTCGAACTGTCCTATGTGGTTGGCCTGCTGTACGACCGAAAAGCGCTGTCCACCACCTACTATCAGGACAGCGTTTACACGACCCCGTTCAACATTTCCGGTGAATACTACAACACGGAACATCATTGGAAAATGAACTACACGCAGAACCCCACGCAGAACGCAATTCTTATGTATATGTCCGACGAACCGTAACAGGTTCGATAATAACCCCGACAAACTGAATGTACAGGGGCGGCGCACCGCCGCTCCTGTTTTATTTTATAGAAAGGAGCTGACAACATGGCAGACCATAACGAAGGTATTGAGCATGGATACCATGCACATTTAGGCAAGGTATCGAAGCGCGTCAACAGTACAAAACGTGTACAGTTGTCGGATTTGCCCGACAAATTTCCGTTTTACATGAAACGCGCCTGTAGTATGGAGCATCCTGTGTTTTATGTCCGGCTGAATAGTCTGAACATTTCGCCGCAGTACAATTATTGTTACATCGAAGAGACCCACGCATACTATTGGATTGAGGATATCACCGCACTGAACGCCAACAACTGGCAATTTTCTTGTGCGATTGACCCGCTGGCGACGTTCGCGGACAGTATCAAGAAAACGAAAGCCTATATTCTCTACGGTCATAACAGTTTTGACGCGTCGGGCAGTAGTTACCGTATTCAGGATTCACGGCAGAACGTCGCACAGAAACCCTCTGTATCCAGTATCGCCCTTGATATCACCGACGAATGTATTGACACCGGTCAGGGCGCGTATATCATGTCTGCAGTCGGTGCAAAAGGCGGTGTGACGACATATGTAATGAAGCGGTCAGAATTGAAAAGGCTTGTTGATTCGATTCAACAGCAACTCGATATTGATTTCTCGACTATGATAGCACAGCCGCAGACGAAAACTACTATCGTTGCACAGGAAGGAACGTTGCCCGGCATGGGCGGCGGCGCGTACGCAGGAAGTCAGCAAATGACAGAGACATACACCGCCGCTGAATCTACCACCGACCAGGCAATTAAATATTTCGCTAAAAACTACGTATACGGCGGCGCGGCTGTTGACTGTATCCGGTCTTGTATCTGGATCCCTATCAAGGAAAGTGTTATCCCTCAGGCGACGCAGACTATCACGCTCGGACAGTATGATACAGGTGTGTCTGGCGGCGTTATGTCGAGCGTGCAGAACATCAAGCGTGAAACGGCTATCCCCATTCCATGGCCTGTTGATGATTGGAAACGGATGAATTGTCAGATTTCTCTGTATATCCCCTTTATTGGAACGGTCTCTATCCCCGTCGATAAAGTCAATAACGTTTCGGTTCTTACTATTACGTGGGTTTGTTCGTTTCTTGACGGCAATATTTCTGTAAAGGTCGACGCCGGAACACATACCATTTATGTGGGCAGTGCGAACATTGCCAGTCAATACGCTATCGGCGCAAGTAATATCAGCCTGACCGGCAATCAGACATCGGCAACTATTGGCGCAATTGGCATTGGCTTACAGGTAGGCGGCGGCGCGCTGAGCAGTAGTGCCGGCCTTTTAGGCGGCTTGAATAACCTGACAAGGGACAATACAGGCCGCACGATGGGTGAAACTATGTCAAGTCTGGGTCACTCTGTTATGCAGTTGATTCCACCCGTCGCGCAGTGCGCGGGCAGTATGACGGGCAACGCATCCGCATTGCAGTCCATGCTTGCGACGCTGACCCTGTTTTACTATCCCCCGACAGACGACGCAAACTTTCAAAGCATGTATGGACACCCCGTTATGAAAATTGATACCCCTGCATCCGGATATTGTCAAACACGCGGTTTTTCCGTTGCCGCGCCAATGGCAACAAGTGCCGAAGCCGCCTATATCAACGCCGCTATGGACGGCGGCGTGTTTATCGAATAAGGAGATGATAAAATGTATCAGTGTTATATGGGCAATTACGACGCGCAGGCATGCGGCAATTTTCGCCCGCCGTCTTTGAGCACGGACGTGCTGAATTATTGGGAGCGGTCGTTTTTCCAGCGTATGCGTGCCCTGTATAAAATCCACGGTCTGCCCGAAGCCGCTCCCGGGCAAATCGGATGGGATTATGACGCATTTCTGTATCAGCTGTTACGCATGGGTTATGCGGTCGTTTTCAATTCCAAAACATACGGTCTTGTTGTACAGCCCGGCGCACCTACTGGCTTTGGCTTACAGTTCCAGCCGCGCGGCATGGTCGTCAACACCCCGTTTTTCCAGTTTGACAGGCCGCTTGAAATCGGTATTGAATGTGCCGTTATCAAACTCACGCCGGACTATCGCGGCGTGTGGGATATCATTGAAAAATACGCCGTTGAAATGCAACAGACAGAAGTTGCTATCCGGCAGGCAGTTGTAAACAGTCGTTTCGCTTATGCGGCTATCGCCAGAGATGATAAAGACCGCCGCACGCTTGAAACTATCTTTGAACAGCTGGAAAACGGCAAACCCGCTGTTGTGGTCAACGGACAGCTACAAAAGCCTGTCATGAATAAGACCGACGCACAGTATCAGTTGCCAATTATGCAGTTCGACCGCGATTTGTCGAAAAACTTTATTCTGCCTGAACTGTATGAGATTCGGCGCGGTATCATCCGTGACTTCTATAAGGAGCTGGGGATCCGTGTACAGCCGGACAAAAAGGAGCGGCTCGTAGTCAACGAAAGCCAGAGCGCCGACGCTGAGACCTATAACCGCCGTGAGGTCTGGAAAATCTGCCTTGACGAATCCGTAAAAACCGTCAATAATATGTATGGAACGAACATTTCTATTGAAATCAATGAACCCGATGAATTGAGTGAAGGGAGTGGAGAAAATGCCGATGTATTGGGGGAGCATGACGAACCAGAACAGCACGAACCAAAACAGTGATGCCCTTGACCGCGCGTGCCGTCAGTTGTGCGGCATTCCGGAAGGTCTGTTCCGTGATTTCAAAGTTCCTGTAGGCATGGACAGGGAACTTGCTATTCATATCATCATGCGGGAACATGGCCTTGCCCCGCTGTACCGTCCTGACCCGTATTGGATGGTAGATGCAATTCGATATTGGACACAGGAAATGTTACCGATTTGGGAGAAACTTTACAGCACTACACAGCTTGTTTACAATCCCATTTGGAACACCGATGCAACCGAACGCACGACCGATATCCGCACCGTTGACCGCGATACCAGCAACGACCGTACGGCACAGAGCAAGGGACAGCAAGGCCAGACGGTCGGACAGGTGACAACTTCCGACCATCACGACACCGCATCCGGCGAATTGCATGAAACCACGGCGGGAACTGCTGACGGAACGACCCACGGCGAACATAACACCGATACGTCCGGCACGGGGCACACCGAAACTACCGGGCTCAGCAATACAGTGGATACCAGCAACACCAAAACAGTCAACAAAACAGTTGTCGACGGAACGGACAAAAAGACCACCGAAAGCACTAAGAACCTTGACCAGACGGTGACCCGCGATATCAGCCCTGAGAATGCCCCCGACTATCAGCCGGACGACCAGACCCAGACCACCGCTGAAGAGAAGTTTAAGAGCACTGAAAACGGCGAACACAAGGAAACGACCGATTTTACAGGCGACTCGACCACAAACGCGACGTCTAATACAACTACGTCCGGCACGTCTGACACGCAGACGACCGGAAACGAAAACGGCACGACTGACGGCAAATACCACGACGAAACGACCGGCAAACATGACCAGACGACCGCCAGCAAGTCGGACGGAAACACCAAAGGAACATCGGATACTAAAACCGACGCTCACGACATCCGGCATGACGATTCACGCGAGACCGGCAAAGAAAAGGTCACGGAAACTTATAACCATGGCTGGACTCGACAAGGTAACATCGGCGTTACTACCACACAACAAATGATTGCAGAAGAGCGTGAAAGCGTCTTGTTTGACGTGTACATGGCTATTGCCAGCGACTACCACGCAAAATTCTGCCTTGACGTGTACTGAAGGGGTGATATAATGGTATCGGAGATTATTATTGCCCTTATCAGCGGCGGTATCACCCTTGTGGGTGTGCTTATTGCGAACAGCAAAGCTCAGGCCGTCACTGAGACCCGACTTGACGAACTGACCCGTGAAGTGCGCGAACACAACAACTTTGCGCACCGCGTACCAGTTCTTGAGGAACAAATCAAAGTCGCAAATCATCGTATTGATGATTTAGAACAAATCGAAAGGAGTAAACACAATGGATAATTTGCACATTTCTGCCGGTACTGTTGCCCGCACTCTGATTCTGGTTCTGGCTATCGCCAACCAGATTCTTAGCGCCTGCGGCAAATCCCCTCTGCCTATTGAGTCGGAAACTCTGGAACAGCTTGTCACCGCAGGCTTTACCACCGTTGCCGCGCTTATTGCATGGTGGAAAAACAACAGCTTTACCACTAATGCCCTGAAAGCTGACGCACTGCTTGCAAAGCTGAACGCAAAGCAGTAATTGAACACGCCCCGGCGAAAGCCGGGGCACTTTTCAGAAAGGAGTATTTGCATGGCTGACGAAAAGAATACAGATATCAGCACCCCGTTTATTTTCCAGACGTCGCCGCCGTATGCCGCACCGGGTGACCATTATCAATACGATTTATATTGGTTGGTCAACCAGCTGAAACAGGCGCTTGACAACACGGAAACTCTGAGAGTGCATGATATCGGGCAGGATACCCGGCTTGACGGTCTTGACACTGTTACGGCACAGCTGAAAGAAGCAACTGACCAGTTGTTTGCAAAGCTGAAAGCCGGTGACTTTACCAAAGACACCTTTGTTGAATGGGTCAATACCAATATGACCGGCATTATCTATCAGATGGTGCGGTTTGTGTTTTTTGGTCTTGACGATGACGGCCATTTTGTCGCATACATCCCCGCCAGCTGGGAATTCCTGCACTTCGATACCCTGCTTGACCCCAATAAACCCGGATTCGGCCACCTTGTCGTTTACTACTGAGAAAGGAGTTATTTATTATGGCAAATTGCAATTGCAACGATTTCCCCATTTCGTGCGCTCCGCACGCGCCGGGCGGTGACTGCTGTCACCACCATCACGGATGCCCGCCGCACCCTTGCCCCCCGCCTGATTATAAGGGCGGTACGTCCATGTACATTGGTGCGCGGTATGTCCCTATTTTCGCCGACCCCGTGGAATGGGACGATGAACGCGAGTATGAACCGCTGACCATCGTTATCAAAGACGGCGACTGCTACACATCTAAGTGCTATGTCCCGAAGGGTGCACAGTTGCCCCCGTATCCTGAAAACCAGACAAAATATTGGGTCAAAACTTCTGACTACAACTATCAGTTTGCAGACCTCAAAAAGACCGTCACTGACCTGTCCCGACTTGTTGAGCAGTTCCAGAAGGACAACGAAAAATTCACAGAGCTGATTAACGGCTGGAATGCGACCGTCACGGAATGGACTGCCAAAATGACCGAATGGCAGGGACAGATGGACAACTTCGAGCAGTCTCTTAATGACCTGACGACAAAGCTGAATGAAGAAATTCAGCGGGCAAAGGATGCCGAACAGGCAAACGCCGCCGCCATTGCCAAAGAGACCGCCGACCGCGAAAAGGCTGTTTCTGAGCTTGACGCGGCCTATAAAGCGGCTGACGCTTCTATCCGTGAGGATTTCACCGCCGCAGATGCCGCAGAGAAAGCCGCCAGAGAAGCCGCAGACACTCAGCTGACCGCTGATATTGCCGCTGAGAAAACCCGCGCAGAGGGGCAGGAAGCCGCCATTCGTGATGAATTCGCGGCGGCTGATACTGCACTGAGCAACCGTATCACGTCTAACAAGACTGATATTGACGCTATTAAAGCTGAACAGGTTATCCAGAATACCAATATCAGCAACAACGCGAAAAACATTGCTGACAACGCGGCAGAAATCGCTAAGCACGCTGACCGCCTGACCGCCCTTGAATCCAATGCATCCGACTGGGATACGGTTTTCCCTGACACGACTATTGCGCAGGAAGTGCAGAAGGAAGAGCGTGCACGCGCTAACGCAGATACCGCTCTGAATGGGCGTTGCGATGCCATTGCGGCAGACGTGGAAGAAGTTAGAGACCTTGCGAATCACAAAGTTGATACTACCACGTACACCGAAGGACAGGCCGCACAGGATGCTAAAATTAAAGCTAACAGTGATAATATTGGTGCGTGGTCTACTGACCATCCGAACCAGACTATCAGCGAGTGCGTGACCAGTATTGAGAATACCGTCGAAGATCTTGACGCGGATCTTGATACTAAGGCAAACAAAACTGACCTGAAAGATTGGGTTCTTACTGACACCTATACCGCCGGACAGGCCGCACAGGATGCAAAAATTAAGGCTAACTCTGATAACATCGGTGCATGGTCAACCGACCACCCGAACCAGACAATTTCGCAGGCCGTGACCAAGAATAGCGCGGCTATGGAAGGACTAAAAACCGTTGTACTCAATAAAGGCTCTATGACAGCCGCGCTCACGGCATGGCATTCTGACGTTCCTGCCGTTGACACGGCCTATACTATCTCGTGGGCCGAGCTTCCTTGTATCCCCTCACACTCCGATACCGCTATTTCAGAAGTGACACTGTCCCAGAATGCCGATATTATGCTTGCCTATGCGCGAACCACTGACGGCACGTTTCTCTTTATAGGTACTGTCACCGCCGCCAGCCCTGAGGGATTGACTATTAACGTCGTACAATCCAACCCAAGCATTGCAACTGATACTACCGCTTTCATCCCTGAAATTATCATTATGCAAGGCTCAATTACCATCAAATATAAATAAATACCCCGCTCTCTATTCATTGCTTTACTGTCCTG
>ERZ808245.758-NODE-758-length-14952-cov-3.599248_pt1 | contig 14952 bp, 13 predicted proteins | sample MGYA00521243_ERZ808245 | MGnify/ENA primary metagenome ERZ808245 (study PRJEB31516, sample SAMN03275576) | gut metagenome | biome: mammalia-associated habitat; material: feces | host: Papio cynocephalus | place: Kenya | collected 2012-07-07 ... | reverse complement strand
ATAGTGTTGTAAGAAAGTATGAGGACGAACTCATCGACTACGGCAGACTAAGAAATTCCATTGTCCACAAAACAAACCCAAACTATGTAATCGCCGAGCCTCATGACGAAGTGGTTGAGGAATTTGAGAAAATCGCACGACTTATCGCAACCCCTCCAACTGCACTCACAAAGGTCTGCAAACAAGAAGTCTTAACAATTCAAGGCTCGCTTTCAGTTAAGGAAGTTCTTGAAACCATGGCTCAAACGGGCTACAAAAACCTTCCAGTTTATGAAGGGAACGTCTTGCAAGGTGTTGTCATCGGCTCAAAACTTCTCGATAGACTGGGACATTGCCTAATTGACAACGAAAACTTGTTCGACTTCATAAAAAACACAAATGCACTTGAAATTGTTTCCAAAACTGATGAAACAAGCGATTTTAGGGTGTCCAGCAGAAATTTGACTATTGAACAAGCACTCAATTATTTTTATCTTAACCGCCGCTTGCAAATTATTATCATCACCGAAAACGGCACCAAAAATGAACGACCACTTGGCGTTGTTACAGTTGCCGACATTCTAGACATGAACGAAGTTTTAGAAAACTATTAAAGGGGAAATTATGATAAATTCATTCACCGTTTACACACGAAAATTGTTCAACAAATTTGCCAGCGTAACCACTTCACAAAAAAGACGTCTTGTGGTAAACTACACCGTTGGTGTAATTTTGTTTGTTGTGGCAGTGTATTGTCTTATGACAAGAAAATATATTATGACCGTGTTCTTCGGCATTTTCAGCGTATTATTTTCATGCAGCAGGCTCATTTCCATGGCACTTATAAATAGAATAAATGCCAAACAACTGAACACCTATGACAAATATACGTTCTATGACGACAAATTCAAAGTCAACAGTTTTCTCGCTGGCGGCACACCATACGCCGAGCATGAACACCTGTATTCTGAAATTTCAAGTATTGACTTTTTCACCACTTTTGCGTATATTTATCTTGCAAAAGGTGAAACTTATATTTTCTTGCGTGAAAACTTTAAAAATCCAGAGCAGTTTGATTGGCTTATGCAAAACCTAATGGCAACAGCTAATGCAAAGAAACTTGGCATTTCATACACCATGCCAAAATTGTCGGAATATTTAGAAAACTCTGCTAAAGACAAACTAGCAACAGAAAGCAATGTGAAAATTGCAGAAGAAGAAAATCATGAGGCAACCCCTCAAGCACAAACACCTGCAGAAAACAAAGGAAAGACAAGAAAAACTGCGGCAAAGAAACCAGTAACAAAATCTACAAAAACTGCAGACAAAAAGACAACTGCAAAGAAGACTACTAAAACAGTTGCGAAGAAACAAACAGCCAAGAAAACTGCGACCAAAAAGACTGAAAAATCTGCAAAAAAGACGACTTCAAAAACAACCAAAAGGGTCGCTAAAAAAGACGCATAAAGAATAAATTTACTAGATTTAGAGGAAAGAAGAATGGAAAAAGAAGATTCAAAACCAAATTTTATACAAATGGAAAAGGACGTGCTAAAATTTTGGCACGATAACGACTGCTTTCATAAACTTGTGGCAAAAAACAAAAACGGCAGACGTTTTAGATTTCTTGATGGCCCAATAACAGCAAACAACAGATGTGGCGTTCACCACATTTGGGGCAGAACACTAAAAGACATTACAATAAAGTATCACGCACTTTTGGGCGAAGATTGTCAATATCAAAATGGCTTTGACGCACAAGGAATGTGGGTTGAAGTGGAAGCAGAAAAAGATTTGGGGCTTTCTGGCAAGCCAGAAATCGTTAAATATGGCATAGACAACTTCACCAACAAGTGTATGGATAGGGTGAAATATTATGCCAATGAAATCACAAATCAGTCAATTCGTATGGGGCAATGGATGGATTGGGACAACAGTTATTTCACCAACTCTGACGAGAATATTTTGTCAATCTGGCACTTCCTAAAAGTCTGCCAAGAAAAAGGATATATCGTCCGCAAAAACAGACCAATCGCTTGGTGTCCACGTTGCGGAACAAGCCTTTCCGAACACGAAATGGCTGGCAGTTATCACGATGTCACACACACCGCAATTTTTGCCAAATTCCCGGTAATGATGGAAGACTTCAAGATTTTGGCATGGACAACCACACCTTGGACACTCAGTGCTAATGTCGCTCTTGCTGTCAACCCAAATTTAGACTATGTCAAAATTGTCCTAACAAACTCTGGCGAACGACTTGTGCTTGGCAAGGACGCCTTGAAAGTTGTCAAAGAAGACTACAAAATTTTGGACACTTTCAAAGGTGAAAAACTTGTTGGGCTGCATTATGAAACTTGCTTCCCAGAACTCCCAGAACAGAATTTTATGCATAGTGTTGTTGCATGGGATGAAGTTGACGCAGTGGAGGGAAGTTGTGTCGTTCATATCGCACCGGGCTGCGGCTCAGAAGACTTTGAATTGGGGCAAAAACTCGGGCTTCCAGAACTCTGTCCAATAGACGACCAAGGTGTTATGCTTGAAAACACTGGCTTTCTAAAAGGCAAGAAAACAACAGATGTCGTTGACCTTGTAATTGATAGACTTCAAAAAGACGGCAAGCTCTTTTATGCCCACAAATATACACATAGTTATCCATATTGCTGGAGATGCAAAACAGACCTCGTTTACAAACTTATCTCCACTTGGTATATTTCAATGGACGAACTTCGCCCACAACTTTTGTCTGCAATTGACAATGTAAAATTTCAACCAGAATACGGCAAAAAACGTATGGCAGATTGGCTTAGAAATATGGGCGACTGGAACATTTCTCGAAGCAGATTTTATGGACTTCCACTTCCATTCTATGTCTGTCCAAAATGTGGCAAAGTCCATGTTGTAGGCAGCCTTGAGGAACTTAAAGACTTGGCAGTCAACCCAGAAGACATTGCAACAATTCCGAACTTGCACCGTCCTTGGATTGACAATATAAAAATCAAATGCACCGCTTGCGGTGAAACAGTGTCCAGAACCACAGAAGTTGGCGATTGCTGGCTAGATGCGGGCATAACTCCATTCAGCACCAAAAAATATCTCAAAGACCCAGAATTTTTCAAAAATAATTTCCCAAGTGAATATGTTTGTGAAATGGTCGAACAACTTAAACTTTGGTTCTATTCCATGCTCGTCATGAGTGTTGTCCTCACTGGTCGTGCGCCTTATGAAAAAATTGTCACCTATCAATATGTAAAAGACGAAAATGGCAACGAATTCCACAAAAGTGGGGGTAATTCGCTGGAATGTGACAAAGTGGCAGACAAGGTTGGGGCAGATACAATTCGTTATCTGTATGGCGGAGCAAACCCAACAAACGATATGCGTTTTGGCTACTCACTCACAGACGAAGCAAGACGAAAACTTATGAACTTCTGGAATGCCTATGTGTTCTACAACACCTATGCAACCATCGACAAACCAGACTTTAAGGGCTTCAAACTCAATGTCGCAACCCTTTGCCCAACAGACAAATGGCTTCTCACAAAAATAAACAATTTTGTGGCAACTAGCAAGAAAAACTATGCAGACGACAAAAGTTATCTTGTTGTGAAAGATTTTGAAGAACTTGTTGACGAACTTACGAATTTCTACATCCGTGTAAACAGACGCAGATTCTGGAAAAGTGACGACAAGGAAGACCAACTCACAGCATATTATTGCTTGTATTATGCAATAAAAACAATGACACAAGTTATGGCTCCAGTTATCCCATTCATGACAGAACATATCTGGCAAAAAATGGTTCGTGCGACAGAAACTGGCGCCGCTGAGAGCATTATGCTTGGTGGCTTCCCACAAGAAATTGCAGGGCTTGAAAACGAGGAAATTTTGGACAGTGCAGAAATTGCAAGAACAGTTATCGCAAACGCACTAAGACTTAGGAACGAAAAAGCACTCAAAATCAAACAACCTCTAAGAACTCTTTTTGTCCTTGCAGATGACAAAATTGAACTTGCAGTTAAAACCTTTGAAAACGTCATAAAAGACGAAATAAATGTCAAAAATATCGAATTTGAAAAGAATACAGATAAGTTTAATATTCCATATCTAACTGTCAACTTCAAAACCGCAGGTGCTGTGCTTAAAAATGGTGTCCAAGCAGTGAAGTCCGTCCTTCAAAACGCAAGTGATGAGCAAATGACTGTGTTTGTGGAAGGTTATAAGATAGGCAAAGTGCCTCTTGAACCATATGGCGAACTTGACGCAAGTTTGTTTATGCTCAACTTCAAAGCGAAGGAAGAATTTGTCATTTCAACAGAAAATGGCGTGACTATTGTCCTTGACACAACTCTTGACAATTCACTTATGCTTGAGGGTGCATACAGAGAACTTGTCCGCAGCGCTCAAGTTTTAAGAAAAGAAGCTGAGTTTAACATCTCCGACAGAATTGAAATGGACGTTGTTTCAACTTCACCATTCATAAATCTTGTTATCAAAACTTATGGCGACAAAATCGCTCAAGAAGTGCTTGCAACATCATTCAACAAGGGCATTGCCGTGGCAGATATCGAAAAAGAAGTTGATGTCGCAGACGAAAAAGTAATCATCAAACTTAAAGTTGCAAAGTAATTTAAATAATATAAAATCTAACTCCATCTCGGTGAAAAAAGGAAAACATTATGTGTGATGTAATTTTTGAAGACAATCAAATATTGGTCGCAGTCAAGCCACAAAACTTGCCCGTCCAACAAGATAGCAGCGAAGACAAAGACTTTTTGACCATGCTAAAAGACTTTTTGATAGAAGAACACAACAAGCCGGGCAAAGCCTATCTTGGGCTTGTCCACAGACTTGACAGACCCACTGGCGGAGTTATGGTATTTGCCAAAACATCAAAAAGTGCCGAACGTCTTTGCGAGCAGTTCAAACTTCATTCCACCGAAAAAACTTATTTTGCAGTGGTGGAAGGTGAGCCAAGACTTAAGCAAACAAGGCTTATAAACTATCTTAAAAAGGACGAGAAAAACAACATTGTCAAAGTTTGCACAAAATATGAAGAAGGTGCAAAAGAAGCAGTGCTTGACTATCAAGTTTTGGAAACAAAAAACGGACACTCGCTTGTAAAAGTCCACCTTCTCACTGGCAGAAGTCACCAAATAAGAGTTCAATTTGCAACAATTGGCTGTCCAGTTTGCAATGACCAAAAATATGGCAAAAACGCACCAAAAGGAAATCTTGCACTATGGTCAACAATCTTAAAATTTGACCACCCAGTAAGCAAAAATAGACTTACTTTCAAAGTCATTCCACCAGCGGACCAAAAGCCATGGAGCGATTTTGACCTTAACAAATATCTATAAAATAAGTTCCCATAATTCCCACTAACACATTTTCAAAAAAATTTGTATAATGTATCATTGGAGGAAATTATGGGAATTTGTATTAGAGAAGAAGGGCATACTTGCGTTAGCTTTGAAGACTTGTATTTTGCTCGACACATTACAAGCGGAAAAACCATTGCCTTTGCTCCACTTGAACTTTTACAAGAAGAAGACGAAGCCGAAAGGGAAATACTTGTGATGAAACTTGAAAAGGAAAGACTTAAATCAATCCTTTTGCCACAAAGATATTTTAATAAGAAAATGAAAAAGGAACAAGGCGAATATAACTTTTACAAAATTGCCAACGCCCAAACATTAAAGCCAAATTCGCTTGTGTCTTTTCAAGAAGTGAGGAATACTCTTGTAGATTTTGAAAAGAAAACAGACGAAAAGCCGCTCCGAGTTCTGGCAGTGGAGCATTATGGTTCACGCCTCATTGACCTTTGCGTCATTCCAAAAGCCCAATTTTCATACTACTCAGACGGCTACCCAGAAGAACTGGCAAGATAAAACTAGCAACAATTTGCCGTTTTAGAAAGTAAACAATCAAAAGATAAAATAATCTATCCAAAGAGAGCAATATAAAAACCAAAAAGGATATTATCACAACGGGTAATATCCTTTTTAATTTATTCCTCCTCGCACAAGAGTGCTTGAGTTGTGAGCATAGTTTTAACAACACTTGTTGCATTGCATAGAGCTTGAATTGTAACTTTTGCTGGGTCAACAATTCCGCAAGAGAGCATATCGCAAAATTTGTCTTGCATTGCATCATATCCATAACTTGCATTTGTGTTTTTCAACACACTTTTCTCAATTTCATCAGCATTTTTGCCAGAGTTTTCTACAATTTGTCTAAAAGGTTCTTTAAGTGCTTCACAAAACGCTTCATAACAAACTTTTTCATCTGGCTTCAGGTTTTTTGTAAGAGTTAACAATTTTTCAGAAATTTTAAGCAAGGTAACTCCACCGCCCGCAACAATTCCTTCTGCTAGCCCCGCCGCAGTGGCATTTATCGCATCTTCAATTCGCAGTTTTAGTTCCTTTTGTTCAATTTCCGTGTTCGCTCCAACAAATATGGTTGCAACCCCGCCAGTAAGATTGCAAAGACGTTCTTGCAAAAGGTCTTTGTCGAAATCATTGTTACACATTTCAATCTGGCTTTGAATACTAAAAATTCTGTCCTTAAGTTTTGCATTGTCAATGTCGTTTGCAATAAAAATTGACGAGTCTTTGGTGATGTTCACATGTTTTAGTTCGCAAAGAGAATTTACGTCAATATCGGCAAAACTTTTGCCACTTGTTTCACTTAAAACTTCACCGCCAACGGCACATGCCAAATCTTGAAGTATCGCAGTTTTTCTATCTCCATAAAAAGGTGCTTTCACAACTACACATGAAAATGCTCCCCGCATTTTATTCACAACAATAGGCGATAGCGCCTCTGGCTCTATGTCGTCACAAATAATGATAAGTGGTTTTGCAATTTTAACCAGTTGCTCAAAAACGGGCAAAATTTCTTGAAAAGTATTTATTTTTTTGCTTGTAATAAGCAGAAGGCAGTCGTCAAACTCCGCAAAGCCTTTTGCCATATTTGTGCAAAAATATGGGGAAATGTATCCACTTTTCAAAACAAACCCGTCTTGAATTTTAAGTTCGGTCTTGTCAGTTTTGGAATCTTGCAAAGATATCCTTCCGTTCTTTCCAATAACCTTATGAGCCTCAGATATAAGTTTCCCAATATATTCACTTTGGGAAGAAACTGTTGCAATATTTTCAATATCGTGACTATTTGAAATGTCTTTTGCCACAGATTTTATGTATTTTGTAGCAGTTTCACACGCCGAAGAAAAATATCTATTTATCGCCACAGGACTTATCTCTTTGGCACATTTTAGTCCTTCAGCAAACATTTTTTGTGCCAGTACTATGGCAGTTGTTGTGCCGTCACCCGCAACATCATTTGTTTTTTGGCACACTTCTTTCACCAGTTTCACCCCCATGTTTTCATATGCGTCTTCCACTTCAAATTCCTTTGCAATGCTCACTCCGTCATTTGTGATAAGCGGCGTTGCAAACTTTCTATCGAGTACAACATTTCTTCCTTTTGGACCCAATGTAGATTTAACTACATCTGCAATTTTATTAACCCCAGCAAGCAGTTTTTCTCTTGCCATTTCACCCTCAATACACTTTTTCATCTTCATTTTCTCCTTTTTCTTTTGCCAATATATCTGTTTGTTTTACAAGATAATATTTTTGACCTTTTATGTAAATTTCAACTGCATATTGTTCTTCAAACAACACAACATCTCCTTTTTGCACGCACATCGGCACAAAAACTCCATTTTCAAAAGTGCCATGTCCTGTTGACACAACACACGCTTTCACGGCTCCTTGTTCGCTTGTTTTCCCAAGGACAATGCCACTCGAAGTCTTTTCTTCCATGTCAAGACTTCTTGCAAGGACCCTGTCAAATAGTGGTTCATAAATCATATTTTTATCTCCTTTTTTCATATAAATATGCCCAAAATCATACAAATAAACATGCCAAAAACCACAAAACAAATACATGTCTTGTGGTCGTTCGTTTGCAAAAATTTAAGCATTACAATTATATTTTACAACCCAAAAAAGGCGGTTTCAAGTTTTGGTGACATATTTTTCAAAAAAATTTTTAAAAAAACGAAAAAATTTATCAAAATCATATATTTCTTCGCAAAATAGGTCAAAAATTGGCATATTTGTCGCAATTTTTGGCACAATTTTATTTTGCCTTGTATGTTTTGTCGCCTCAGACTTTGTGTCCAGTGTAATAACTCATGAGGGCAGTATATTTAATCGTTCCAGAATAGAAATTCCAGCAAACACACTCTATTGTGTATCAATTTGTGACTATGAAACAGAACTAGACGCCTTGGAGGCTGCAAAAAGTGTAGAAAAACAAGGCGGGATGGGAAAAGTGTATCAAAGTGGCGAATTCTTTGTCATTTGTGCTAGTTATCCCACACTGATTGAGGCTCAGGAAATAAGAGATAATTTATGTGCAGCGGGAAACAACGCAAGAATTGTAAATTTTAAAATTCCCGAACTTAATTTTGCTTACCAAGGCAAAAATAGGAAGGAAATTGAGCAGATTTTGCACTTTCCACGAGAAATTGTGCTATCTCTTTATGACTTAATCTTGCAATATGATGACGGAGCAACGCCACTTGGCACGCTTAATGCAAATCTTGCCACTTTGTATCAAAAATCACGAAATATTGAAGAAAACTTTGCAAAGATGAAGACAAAATTATCATTATCTGACAAAACCGCAATTCTTGACACACTGAACTTCATCACAAATACAATAAATGACACAATTATGACAAAAGGCGACTCAAACATCAAAACTTCAACTCTAAAAAAGGCAATGTTCAATATTTCTGAGCAAAATGCAGCACTTTTTACAACTTTAAATGAAAAATAACGAAAAAATGGTACAAACATTTGTTATTTGTGCCATTTTTTGATATCATTATATATATAATTTTGACTTGGAGTGCAAAATGGGAAAAATAGTTGTTATCACAGGTGCAACAAGCGGCATCGGCAAGGTGACAAGGGAAATGTTTGAGCGTAACGGCGACATAGTTTGTTCGCTTGCAAGACATGATGACGGGGAAAGTAAAAATTTTTATTATTGTGACGTTTCAAATGAGCAAAATGTAAAAGAAGTGTTTGATAAAATCGGTCAGCAGTTTGGAAGAATAGATATTTTGATAAATAATGCTGGTTTTGGAATTTCGGGGGCACTCGAACTTATAAACAGCGACCAAATAAAGAATATGTATGATGTAAATCTGTTCGGCACAATTTATTGCTACAAATATGCGCTAAAATATATGCCAAAGGGCAGCAAAGTTATAAATATAAGTAGTGCATGCGCCTTGTTTCCACTTCCATATAGGGGATATTATTGTTCAAGCAAAGCAGCTGTTTCCATGCTTTCAAATTGTATGAGAATGGAGTGCAAGCCACTAGATATTGACGTTGTTGCAGTTTGCCCAGGGGACGTGAAAACAAATTTCACCAAAAATAGGGTGAAAAACTTTGAAACAAATGAACGTTATGGGGACAGAATAAAAAATGCCACCGAGGGAATAGACGGCAGAGAAGATAAGCGAATGAAACCCGAATGTGTGGCAAAAGCAATAGTCAAAATTTGCAAAAAGAAGAAAACAAAGCCATATTACATCGTAGGTGCGAAATACAAATTCCTTAACTTTATGATGAGGTTTTCCCCAGTGTCTGCACTACTTCATTTCACCGAAAAGTTCTTCGGAGGACACAAAAAACCTAAAACCACCAATCCACAGAAAGGAGCAGAATAATGGCAGACAATCTATATTTCACCGAAGCAAAAGATACAGTTTTAAGGTTTATCGCAAAGGAATATCCTTCCATGCCCGAAAAACTTATCACAAACATAATTTCAAATTTTTACAAGTTCTGCAGTTATGAGGAAGAAGGGCAAAAAATCAAGCCAAGAATGTTGTTTCTAAATAACATTGACATCGTCAGCAAAAACATTCCAAACTTCTACAAAGTTCAACTTTTTTGTGACGAAGATGAATCTATGTTTAATTCTAGGCTTAAAGCGTCAATAGTTTTCTGCCAAAACGACTGGTGTGCCTATGTGGAAATAAAAGATAACAAATATATCTATGGCATTTGCAAAGTTATGAGCAGCATAAAGGAAAAATCACTTTCACAACTTTTGTTTGAAACGCCAGCAATCACCACAAACGAAAAACTCAACTTAATCTATCTTGACACATTAAGTTCTTATGCAATTTCACTTCGTGGGGCAAAGGGTGGGGATATTATCGTCAATTTCTCCATAAACGACAGCAATTTCCTCAATCGTGAAAGTGTTATAAAATGCTTTGTCAATTCAAGTTTTTCAAAACTAAAAACCACCAAAACAAAACTCAATGAAATAAAAATTATGTTTGAAAATATCCTTCGCAGGGCAATAAACGACATTCATGGGGCAATATGTGTTGTTGTTGATAAGGATTACAAGGACAAGGGGTTCTTCGCAGACGGAATTTGGCTTGAAGAACCCATTGAATTTTCAAAAAGTTTCCTTATGAGCAAGAGTTACTCTGAGGCAAAACTTACAAACATAGCGGAATTATTTATTTCCATGCTAAACTATGATGGCATAACAATCGTGGATAATATGGGCAGAATTAGGGCTTATAACGTGTTCATAAAACCCGACAAATTTTCAAAAAAAGCCATAACAGGCGGGGCGAGAAAGAGGGCTGCATACGCAATTATAAATTCTGGAACGAGAAAAATCGTGGGAGTATATTTCCATTCTCAAGAGGGGGAAATCTTCTACGAGGAGGTTAAGAAATGAAAATTATGTGGAATGATGCCAAGAAAAAGTGCAACATTTCCGACAAGTCTTTTGAAGAAATTGTGGCAAATTCGCCCAGTGCATTGTCCGCCGAGGACAAGGAGTTTGTTACAACGTCTTTTGCGTCTGGCATGAATAATTATGTCGTGGAATATGTCTTTGACAAGGCAATAAAATATCTAAGAGATGCCGTGTTTTCATGCGGAGAAGAACTTGTTGTTGGGATAACCCATTGGATTGATAAAATTTATATTTCAAACTTTTTTGACATTTATATCTTAAGACTTGCATGCGATTTTGGGCTTATTACAAGGGAAGAAAAGTTGAAGATTATTGAAATTATGGAAACTATCCAATGCCTAAAATCTGAAAACAAAACCATTGACGAACTTGAAAAAGAAAAAGCAAAATACATAATTGTATCACTTTTTGACGCCATTTTGCTTAAAGACTTTTCGTCATTTACAGAAAGCATTGTAAATCTTCTTAACACCCTTAAAGAAGTGGAAATTGAGCCATATTCTGAAACCTATGCAGATATTGTTGAAGCAAGCACTAGAAAGAAAAAACTTATTATAAAAATATTGTTCTATCTTTTGAAAACGGCCGACCCACAAGAAGCAAAATCATGCAAAATTCTTTGCAAAAATGCAGAAAATTTGCTTCCTTTTATTTGGGACAGCGCAACATTAAATGACAAAAAATTCTACGCTTATTATCTTAAAACTTTGCCAGAGGGTTCACTCGTTGTAAAAACATTTAACAATTTGCAAGGGAGAATAAAGTTGCAAGACTTTTCAACGGATATTTCTGTTGTAACTTCCATTTTGAAAGATTGCCAACTATTCTTATCACTTCACTATGACTATAATTGTAAAAATGAGTCCGCTCCACTGGGGGAACTGAGCAACATTACATTCTTCCCAAATTTCTTCTTGCGAAGCGTGGTGACGCCAAGTCTTGTGGGCTACCTTGGCAGTCTTGATGGAGTAAATGCTTCTTCTCGTGCCTACGCTCAAACAATTTTTGACAACTTGACAAGCGAGAAATGGACTTATTATTTCAAAAACTTCTTTGAAAAAGACGACTTTGTTTTGTCAACATTGTTAATTGTCGACAGGGCTTTGGGTGAATTCTGTTCACTTATAAAGAAAATAAAAATTGACCTTGACGACATTCCAGACGGACGAACAAAAGAACTTTTGACCTGTGCCAAAGCGCAAGATTGTGACGGGCTTCGAGCCATTGCTCACAAATTATATTTTGAAACTTAAGAGATATGTTTTATAACTATTTGTTGGGTCTTTGTCATAAAACATATTGGAGGAAAATATCTTGAACGAAACGAAAATTGACATTGAAAAAATAAATGAACTAGCAGACGAAAACCCATACAAATTGGTGGAGGCAGCAGAAAAAAAATACACCAGCCAACTAAGAGAAATTGCAAATGAAATTTCCGTGCGTGGGCAACGAATTGTTTTGATTTCGGGGCCCTCGTCTTCGGGCAAAACAACATCAAGTTTCCGTCTTAGAGAAGAACTTAAAAAACTTGGCATCGGCTCACATACGCTTAACATGGACCAATTTTTCTTAGATATGGACACATTGCCATTAAGAGATGACGGCAAACCCGACATTGAGGGCATTTGTGCTTTGGACGTGGATACTGTTAGAAGATGCTTTAAGGAAATTTTGCAAACGGGCAAAACAAAAACTCCACAGTTTGACTTTGCCACTCACAAGAGAAAAAAAGAGTGGGTGGAGTGCAGTTTGAAAGAACATGAAATAATAATTATGGAGGGAATTCACGCCTTAAATCCAAAAATTGTTGAAGGGCTTGAAGTGGATAAAATTTTTAGAATTTATCTATGCTGTGACGAGAATTTTGTCTGCGGACGAAAAACAATTTTGTATCCAAGACAACTAAGGCTTCTAAGACGAATTTCCCGTGACGAAAGGGAAAGACATTGTCCTATTGAAGACACGATTGAAATGTGGGAAGAAGTTTGTCGTGGCGAAGACAAAAACATAACACCATTTAAGAAAACTGCTGATTATGTTCTAAACACAATTCACGCTTACGAGCCACTTTTGTATAAGCAAATTCTGCTAGACAAATTTCAAAACTTAGGACACATTGGGCAAATTGCAGTTTTTCTTGAAACATTTAAATATTGCTCAACAATCGACCCAAATATCTTGCCACCAAACAGTCTTATAAGAGAGTTTGTTGGTGGACTGAAACTTGACTAAATAATAAATTTTGGGACGTTAAAATATTTGACAATATGCGGGAAATATTTGTAAAATATAATATCCAAAGGAGAAAAAATGGGACTTTTTAATTCGATTTTTAAGGGAATGGGCTTTTCGGGCAAAGAAGAAGTGCCAGAAAACAAAAAGCAATCAAAAGAACAAACACCAACTGAAAAATATAGCAATTTTGACAACGGACTTGCCAATTCTTTTGTTGTTGGCGAATTTGATAGCAAAAGCACAAATGTTTCTTCGCAAATTCCAGACCTAAGTGGAGTTGGTGGCAAAAATCTCATTATCTACACCCCAAAAGACAACAACGACATAAGAATTCTTGTCGAATGTTTAAGACGAAAGGAAGCATGTATTGTCAATCTTGGGCAACTTAAACCTCAAGACTCAGAGAAAATCTTACAGTTTTTAAGCGGTGCAGTCTATGCCCTAAAAGGCAGCATAAAACGACTTCAAGGCGACCTTTTCTTGCTTGCTCCAGAGGGAATAAACATTATGACCCAAGCAAAATAACATTTGTATATTAACAAAAAGTGCTTTGCAATGCGAGGTGCTTTTTTTATTTTGAAAAAAATGAGAATTGTTGTATAATGTCCCTATGAGCAAACTTACAAATTCCGAATGGAAAAATTTTTTTATAAAACTTTGCATAATAGTGGGTGTCGTGGTGGCGGATATTGTTTGCAAAGTTGTGTTTTATGGCAAAGATTTGGAACTTATCCCAGGGCTTATTGGCATAAGGAAAGCACAAGGACTGAACACTGGCGGTGCATGGGGTTTTTTGGGGGAACACTTATGGCTTCTTATAGCGGTGACTGTTGTGTTTTTCATTATTGTCGCTGTTGTTGGAAGCAAACTTCGCATAACCCACCCACTATATACAATAGCCATGTCATTTGTTGTTGGCGGCGCGTGTGGCAACTTTATTGACCGAATTTTCTTAGGCGGAGTTAGGGACTTTTTGTATTTTGATTTTGCACCAAGTTTCCCAACATTCAATGTGGCAGATAGTTTTTTGTGCATAGGCATGGCACTGCTTGTAATTTATATTTTCTTTGTTCATAAAGACGAAGAAGAGGGAAAAGATTGAGGCGAATATGAAAGATAAAGACTATAACAACATAAACTTGCCACAAAAAGAAGGCAATTTAATACTTTTTACTGACGGGATGATTGACGACTGCGAAGAAAACTCAAACATTCAACACTTTGATGTGACAAATGACAGCGGCAAAAGACTTGACGTGTTTTTGACAGAGCAACTTGCGGACATTTCAAGAAGTCTTATCAAAAATTTGATTGACGAGGGGAAAGTGCTTGTCAATGGCAAAAAAGTGAAAGCGGGATATAAATTAAACACTGGCGACAAGATAGAAATTGAACTCCCTGAGCCAGAGGTGGCGGACATTTTGCCCGAGGACATTCCGCTTGACATTGTGTATGAAGATGACGACATTGTGGTTGTCAACAAGCCACAAGGAATGGTCGTTCACCCAGCGGGAAAATTAAAAACGGGAACACTCGTCAATGCTCTTATGTTTCACACAAAGAATTTAAGCGGCATAAACGGCAAAATTCGCCCAGGAATTGTGCATAGGATAGACAAGGACACTTCGGGACTTTTGGTCGTTGCGAAAAATGATTTTTGCCACAGCAATCTCCAAAAGCAAATTCAAGACAAAACTTGCCACAGAATTTATAAGGCTGTGTGCTATGGAATTTTCCAAAACAAGAATGGCGTCATAACAACCGATTTGGCACGTGGGAAGGAACATCACGAAATGATTTATGTTGTGCCACGTGGGCAAGGGCGATTTGCAGAAACGCATTACACAGTTATTGACGAAAACAGAGGTTTTTCGCTTGTAAAATTTGAACTTAAAACGGGACGAACACACCAAATTAGAG
>ERZ808245.756-NODE-756-length-14997-cov-2.965600_pt1 | contig 14997 bp, 8 predicted proteins | sample MGYA00521243_ERZ808245 | MGnify/ENA primary metagenome ERZ808245 (study PRJEB31516, sample SAMN03275576) | gut metagenome | biome: mammalia-associated habitat; material: feces | host: Papio cynocephalus | place: Kenya | collected 2012-07-07 ... | reverse complement strand
CATCTGCACCCATATCCTTCATTATGCGTATCTGGCGGATGATGGCTGCCTTGTTTACGGCTGCACCCAGCGGTCCGAGGTCGTGATGTAAGCACACCCCTTTGAATTTACGGCTTATGCCGTTGAGCACGAAGCCTTTCTCTTTGGATACGGATATGGTGCGTATGCCCACTTTCTGTACGGTGTTGTCAAGCAGTTTGTTGCCACGATACAGGCAAATCTTGAGCGTATACAGATATGGCGTTTCGGGGCTCCACAGTTCGGGGCCTGCTATGTCAATCTGTCCATGTGCCGCACCTGTGTTCTGAAGGTCCGACTTCCGGATGGCCACTATTTTGCCTTTTGCATCATAGAGTAAGAATTTTACATATAAGTTCTTTGTCTTATGTGCGGTTTCGGCCGTGTTTGAAAGGTTGTTCAGATGCATGTCTATGGCTACCGATGCTTTATCTTTCGTTGCAGACAGGGTGCGGAAGAATGTGCCCCATGGGTCGATGCTTTCTTCGCCGGTACATATCAGCCTGACGGGTCGGTATAGTCCTGCACCGGGATACCACCGGCTGCTCTCCTCTTGGTTGGTGAGTGTCACTTTCACCTCGTTGTTGCCGGGCCTGACAAGCGGCGTTATGTCGAGGCGGAAAGCGCTGTAGCCATATGCCCAATGGCCTGCATTCTTGCCGTTGACATATACGGTTGGCTCTGCCATTGCTCCGTCGAAGTAGATTTCGGTGTGCCGATAGCCTTTGGGGAGTGTAAACGTTGTCTTGTAGATGCCTTTGCCTATCCATGGCAGGGCACCGCTTCTGCCGGAGTGTTCGGAGGCGTGTGTCTCGCCGTTTTCTTTGATTTGAGTCACTTGCAAGTCCCATTTCTTGTCAAACGGGCCGCTGATAGCCCAGTCGTGAGGCACGTCTACTTGTTCCCAAGTGCTGCCATTGTGTGAAAAATCCCACTTGTCAAGGTTGGTTTCCTGTCTCACTTGTGCCATTCCGGCCACGGTCATGGCAAGCGCCAATGTCAGTAATTTGTAGTTCATAAGTTTTTCTTTCGGCTGTTTGGCTGTAAAGTTACGGAAAATGAGTTGAATAAGAGTGATGCCCGATTGTTTTCTTTTGAAAAACGGTTTTGTTTGTGTTTTTGTGAAGGTATTGAATGGATTTGCATTTGTTTTGCCTGCAAATTGTTACCTTTGCCGGATATATGTAATGAAAAAGAGGAATTATGAAAATCAGGAGTGTTGCAATCTTTACTTTTTGTGTGATGCAAACGGGCACGGCAGTGCTTGCTTCGCGTGGCAACGAATCGAAAATCAAAATGTCGGAAGAGGCATTTATCACCGGTCTGATGGACAGGATGACGCTTGACGAGAAGATAGGCCAGCTTGTTCTTCCCGATGGTCACGGGATGACAACCGGCATTTCGGAACAGACAGACCTTTATGGTGACATTAAAAAAGGGCTGGTTGGCTCTGTCCTTAATGTAAGCGACCCTAAGGCCATCCGTGCTCTTCAGAAGGCGGCGGTCAACGAGTCGCGGCTCAAGATTCCCCTGCTTGTAGGTCTCGATGTTGTTCATGGCTTCCGCACGATATTCCCGATTCCTCTTGCGCAGTCGTGCTCCTGGGACACTGTGCTGGTGCGCAAGGCTGCCCGTGTGGCGGCCATTGAGGCTTCGGCCTATGGCATCAACTGGACCTATTCGCCTATGGTCGATGTGGCTCATGACGCACGTTGGGGCCGAATTGCCGAGGGCAACGGCGAAGACCCGTTTTTGAGTGCGTGCATAGCCGGGGCGTTGGTGCAAGGCTATCAGGAGAATATGAAGAAGAACACCAACATTGCGGCCTGCCTGAAGCATTATGCGCTGTATGGAGCCGTAGAGTCCGGACTTGACTATAACTTTGTTGACATGAGCCGCATCAGGATGTTCAACGAATACATGCTTCCCTATCAGGCTGCCGTTGAGGCAGGAGTGATGAGCGTTATGTCATCGTTCAACGTGATAGACTACATGCCTGCATCCGGCAATAAGTGGCTTATGGATGATGTGTTGCGCAAGAAGTGGGGCTTCAAGGGCTTTACAGTGACCGACTATAACGGAATTGCCGAGATGACATCCCACGGGGTGGGGCCTCAGGAGCGTTGCACCGAGCTTGCCGCCAATGCGGGCATAGACATTGACATGTGTTCGCAAGCCTATCTCAAATACTTGCGCAAGCTGGTGGAAAGCGGCAGAATAAGCGAAGAAACCATCAACGCCATGTGTCGCCGTGTGCTTGAAGCGAAGTGGAAACTCGGCCTTTTCGAGGATGCAAACCGCGGACATTCGGAGAAAGAAGTCACTACAGCCGTGCGCAAGAAAGAGTATATCGACATTGCCCGTCAGCTGGCAGGCGAAAGCATGGTGCTGCTCAAGAACGATGGCCAGGTGCTGCCGCTGAAGAAGCAGGGCAGGATTGCCGTGATAGGCCCGTTGGCAAAATCGGGGCGCAACCTTTACGGCTGTTGGACCGGCCCCGGGGCTTCGCAGCCCAATCTTGGCATTTATGATGCCGTCAAAGAGGCTGTCGGCAGCAAGGCCGATGTAGTCTATGCACGTGGCAGCAATGTGTTTTCAAACCCTGACTATGAGGCCGCCGGACAAATTGGCAACTATGAAGTGGGGCGCGATGCACGGCCTGCCGAAGAGATGATAAAGGAGGCCGTTGCCACGGCAGGCAGCAGCGATGTGGTGATTGCCGCGCTTGGCGAGCTGTCGGATATGACAGGTGAAAGCCAGAGCCGTGCAGATCTTGAAATGCCTGACGTGCAGCGTGACCTGCTGAAAGCCCTCTTGAAGACCGGAAAGCCTGTTGTCTTGCTTTACATTACGGGGCGTCCCGTAGCCATGCGTTGGGAGAAGGACAATGTGCCCGTTATACTTCAGACATGGTTTGGTGGCACCGAAGCAGCCCATGCCATTGCCGATGTTGTCTTCGGTGACAGAAACCCGAGCGGAAAACTCACGACAACATTCCCACAGGTCACCGGACAGCTGCCGTTCACCTATTCGCGTTACAGAGGCGGGCGTCCTGTAGACCCCAATGCCAAATTCATTAAATATGCCCAGAACTATATGGATGTGACCATGGCTCCCGCATATCCTTTCGGTTATGGAATGAGCTATACCACCTATAAATATGGCAAACTCTCGCTGAGCAGTGCAACGATGCGAAGTGGAGATAAGGTAAAAGCCTCGCTCGTGGTTACCAATACGGGCAATCGGGCCGGCGATGAAGTGGTGCAGCTTTATATACACGACAAGGCAGCATCCATCATCCGTCCCGTGAAGGAGCTGAAGGGCTTCAGGCGCATTCACCTTGAAGCAGGTGAGAGCAAAACCGTAGAGTTTGAGATAAACGAGGAGATGCTCAAGTTCTATAATGCAGATCTTCAATTTGTAAGCGAACCGGGAGACTTTGACATCATGGTAGGTCCCAACAGCAGTGACCTACAGACTTTGCAGCTCACACTGAATGCTTAAACCGGTTTCTGCCGCAGGCAATGGTGCAGGGTCTTGCAGTGTGGGTTGCGATGTGTATGGATTGCATGCGCGATGTGTACAGATCGCAGGGTGCAATGTGCCGCATTGTAGGGTGCGATGTGTACAGATCGTAATATGCGATGTGTACAGATCGCAGGGTGCAATGTGCCGCATTGTAAGGTGCGATGTGTACAGACTGTGAGGTGTGATGAGTATGCCTGATTTCTATGGAGCGAAAATCTGTGAGTTATAAGACAGAAAGAGGGAGAAAGGCTTCAGCCTTTCTCCCTCTTGTCATTTCAGAGCAATCTGCCTAAAGTGATTCAGGCATATTTCCGTTGTCTATGTCTTTGTCGCATTCTTCCTTGCTTCCTACAATCAGGTTCCGGAACATGGACAGACCGGTTCCTGCAGGAATCAAATGTCCGCAGATGACATTTTCTTTCATTCCCTCAAGGTGATCTACGCGGCCTCGGATGGCAGCTTCGTTGAGCACCTTGGTGGTTTCCTGGAATGATGCGGCCGACATGAAACTTGATGTTTGCAGGGCTGCACGTGTGATACCCTGCAGTATCTGGTTGGATGTGGCGGGAACGGCATCTCTCACCTGTACCGTCTTCAGGTCACGGCGTTTGAGCGAAGAGTTCTCATCGCGGAGTTTGTGGGCTGTAACAATCATACCTACCTTCATGAAGTCGCTGTCGCCGGCATCGGTAACAACCTTCTTGCCCCAGATGCGGTCGTTTTCATCTGCAAACTCTATCTTGTCGACGATTTCTTCTTCAAGGAAATTGGTGTCGCCCGGGTCAACTATGCGCACTTTACGCATCATTTGTCTCACAATGACTTCGAAGTGCTTGTCGTTGATCTTAACTCCTTGCAGACGATAAACGTCCTGAATTTCGTTGACGATATATTCTTGTACTGCGGTGGGACCTTTGATGGCAAGGATATCGGCCGGTGTGATTGAACCGTCCGAAAGCGGGGTTCCGGCACGTACAAAGTCGTTTTCTTGAACAAGGATCTGTGATGACAACGGTACGAGGTATTTGCGGATGTCACCCACTTTCGACGTAACGATGATTTCACGGTTGCCGCGTTTGATGTTGCCCATCGAGATTTCTCCGTCGATTTCCGAAACAATAGAGGGATTGGACGGGTTGCGCGCTTCAAACAATTCGGTAACACGTGGCAGACCACCGGTGATGTCGCCGGCTTTACCTACGGCACGTGGTATCTTGACAATTACGTCACCGGCCTTGAGAACCTGGCCGTCTGTGACGGTGATGTGGCCGCCAATGGGGAAGTTGTATGTACGCAACGTTGTTCCTTTGTCGTCGACAATGTGTACCATAGGTACCTTAGAGCGCTCCTTTGACTCGGTGACGATTATTTCGCGTAAGCCAGTTGCTTCGTCCTGTTCTACACGGCAGGTAACACCTTCTTTAACGTTTTCAAACTTGGCTGTGCCGGAAAACTCTGTAACGATGACGGCATTGAACGGGTCCCACTTGGCAATGATTGTTCCCGGTTCGACAATATCATCGTCGTGAACAAAGAGCTGCGAACCATAAGGCACGTTCTGTGTAGAGAGCGTAATGCCTGTGTTTTCATCCACTTGCCTTACTTCGGCCAGACGACCTACAACCACCAGACCTGACGTGCCGTCGTTGTTGATGACGTCAACCGTACGCAACTCGTCAAATTCCACCCGTGCCTTGTGGCGTGCGGTTATGGTAGCGTTGGCCTCGGCATTACCGGCTACACCTCCGGCATGGAATGTTCGCAGGGTGAGCTGTGTACCGGGTTCACCGATGGACTGTGCGGCAATGACTCCCACTGCCTCGCCTATCTGAACCATTTTACTGGTGGCAAGGTTGCGGCCATAGCACTTGACGCATACGCCATGTTTGCTTTCGCAAGTGAGCACAGAACGGATTTCGACTGTTTCTATTGGTGAAGCCTCGATTTCTGCAACGATGGGCTCGGTGATCTCTTCACCGGCGGCAACGATAAGCCTGCCTGTCGTCGGGTCTACTATGTCGTGAACGGAAACACGTCCTAAGATGCGCTCGCCTAAAGAGTTGATGACTTCTTCACCATCTTTCAGTGCAGAGCATTCCAGGCCGCGTAGCGTTCCGCAGTCTTCTTCGGTGATGATGACATCATGGGCTACGTCAACCAGACGACGGGTAAGGTAACCTGCGTCTGCCGTCTTGAGGGCTGTGTCGGCCAAACCTTTGCGGGCTCCGTGTGTGGAGATAAAGTATTCCAACACTGACATTCCTTCCTTGAAGTTGGAGAGAATAGGGTTTTCGATGATCTGTGCTTCGGCACCTGCTTTTTGGGGCTTTGCCATCAAGCCTCTCATACCTGCCAACTGTGCAATCTGGTCGGCAGAACCGCGGGCTCCCGAATCGAGCATCATGAATACCGAGTTGAAACCCTGGTCTGCCTCGGTCATCTGCTTCATCAGTGTTCTCTTCAACTTGGCATTGGCATGTGTCCATGTGTCGATAACCTGGTTGTAGCGCTCGTTGTCGGTGATGAATCCCATATTGTAGTTGGCAGTAATCTCTTCAATCTCCTTGTTCCCCTCTTGAACAATTTCCTGCTTTTCTGCCGGGATGATAATATCGTCAAGGTTAAATGACAAACCTCCTAAGTAGGCCATCTTATAGCCAAGATTCTTGATACCGTCGAGGAACTTGCATGCACGCGCCATACCTACGGTCTTGATGACTTTGGCAATGATGTCGCGAAGCGACTTCTTGGAGATGACTTCATTGACATATCCAACTTCAACAGGAATAATCTCGTTGACGATGATGCGGCCTACCGAGGTCTCGACCAGCGTTTTTTCAAGCTTGCCTTCCTCGTTGATGTCGTCTACTACCACTTTGACGATGGCATGCACGTTGACACGCTTTTCGTTATAGGCAATGATGGCCTCTTCGGGACCGTAGAAAATGAGTCCCTCACCTTTTGCTCCCGGACGCAGTTTCGTGATATAGTAGAGTCCCAATACCATATCCTGTGAAGGTACGGTAATAGGCGCTCCGTTTGCCGGATTCAGGATGTTGTGGCTCTGAAGCATCAAAGTCTGGGCTTCGAGTACGGCATCATTGCTCAAAGGAAGGTGTACGGCCATCTGGTCTCCGTCGAAGTCGGCATTGAAAGCCGTACAGGCCAATGGGTGCAGCTGGATAGCCATACCTTCGATCATCTTGGGCTGGAATGCCTGGATGCCAAGTCTGTGAAGTGTCGGGGCGCGGTTGAGCAACACCGGATGTCCACGCATTACATATTCCAGAATGTCCCAAATCACAGGGTCTTTCCTGTCAATGATACGTTTGGCACTCTTAACTGTCTTTACAATTCCGCGCTCTATCAGTCGACGAATGATGAATGGCTTGTAGAGCTCGGCTGCCATAAGCTTGGGAAGGCCGCACTCTCCCATGTTCAGCTCGGGGCCGACAACAATAACGGAACGGGCTGAATAGTCGACACGCTTACCTAACAGGTTCTGACGGAAGCGGCCTTGCTTTCCCTTCAGTGAATCGGAAAGAGATTTCAAGGGTCGGTTGGAATCGGAACGTACCGAAGCACTCTTGCGCGAATTGTCAAGAAGACTGTCGACAGCTTCTTGAAGCATACGCTTCTCGTTGCGCAGAATGACTTCGGGTGCCTTAATCTCCAACAGACGTTTAAGACGATTGTTCCTGATAAGAACTCTTCTGTAGAGATCGTTCAAGTCGGAAGTGGCAAAGCGGCCACCGTCTAATGGAACCAAGGGACGCAAGTCTGCCGGTATGACAGGCAGTATTTTCAGTATCATCCATTCCGGACGGTTCCTGCCGCGGCTGGAGCGGAAAGCCTCAACAACCTGAAGGCGTTTCAAGGCTTCTGACCTGCGCTGCTGTGAAGTGTCAGTGTTTGCACGATTGCGCAGTTCATACGACAAGCTGTCTAAATCAATGTTGCAAAGCAGGTCATAAACAGCTTCGGCACCCATTTTGGCTATAAACTTCTGAGGATCGCTGTCTTCAAGGTATTGGTTCTCTTTTGGCAATTGATCCACGATGGACATGTATTCATCTTCTGTCAAAAGATCAAATTTGTGGATTTCGTTGCCTTCCAATACCTCTTTGCCGGCAAGGCAACCTTCTTGTATTACGACGTAGCGTTCATAATAAATGATTGCATCGAGCTTTTTTGTGGGAAGCCCTAAAAGATAGCCGATTTTGTTTGGCAAAGTACGGAAATACCAAATGTGAGCTACAGGGACAACCAGCTGGATGTGGCCACAACGTTCACGGCGTACTTTCTTTTCTGTAACTTCAACACCGCAGCGGTCGCAAACTATGCCTTTGTATCTGATGCGCTTGTACTTTCCACAATAGCATTCATAATCTTTGGTGGGACCGAAAATCCTTTCGCAAAACAATCCGTCGCGTTCTGGCTTATAGGTACGGTAGTTGATGGTTTCTGGTTTCAATACTTCGCCATACGAGTTCTCAAGGATTTCTTCGGGAGAAGCTAATCCTATGGTGATTTTCGTAAACGAACTCTTTATCTTTGATTCTTTTTTAAATGCCATGATTATATTATATGTAAAGAGTTTCTCATTAATCCAATGTGATACTTAAACCTAAGCCACGCAGTTCATGCAGTAACACGTTGAGCGATTCGGGAATGCCCGGTACAGGCAGAGGATCACCCTTGACAATTGCTTCATAGGCTTTTGCACGTCCGACGACATCGTCCGATTTGATAGTAAGCATCTCTTGCAATACATGTGATGCACCAAAGGCTTCAATGGCCCAGACTTCCATTTCTCCAAAACGCTGGCCTCCGAACTGTGCCTTACCGCCAAGGGGTTGCTGCGTAATCAGTGAGTATGGGCCGATAGAGCGTGCGTGCATCTTGTCTTCTACCATGTGCCCTAATTTTAGCATGTAAGTTACACCTACAGTCGCTTTTTGGTCAAACGGTTCGCCCGTTTCACCATCGTAAAGCTGCGTTGAACCTAAATGAGGCAGTCCGGCCTTATTGGTCCAGGTTTCCAAGTCCTTTAGTGTTGCACCATCAAAAATAGGGGTAGCGAATTTCATGTCAAGCTTGCGGCCTGCATAACCAAGTACAGCTTCAAAAATCTGTCCCAAGTTCATACGTGAAGGAACGCCTAACGGGTTCAACACAATGTCGACAGGAGTCCCGTCTTCCAAGAATGGCATATCTTCTTGACGGACGATTTTTGATACGATGCCCTTATTGCCATGACGACCGGCCATCTTATCTCCGACACCGATTTTACGTTTCTTCGCAACATAGACTTTTGCCATTTGTATAACACCCGAAGGAAGCTCATCGCCAATCGTGATGGCAAAGTTCTGACGTTTTAATTCCGCATCGTAGATGTTGTATTTTTTCAGGTAGTTAAGAATAACCTGTTGAATCAAATCATTCTTGTGTGAATCAGTGGTCCACTTGCTTAGCTGCAAAGATGAGAAGTCAACATTATTGAGAATGGAGTGGGAGAATGTGACTCCTTTGGGAATTGTTATTTCGCCCAAGTTGTTCTTGACCCCTTGTGAAGGCTTGTCTTTTGTTAAAATGAGCAGCTTGCCAATCAATTCTTCCTTGAGTTTTGCTACTTTTTCATTGAACTCCTCCTGAACTTCTTGTAATTTTATCTTATCCTCAGCGCGGCTCGAACGTGTTTTTATTGCCTTTTTAAACAGGCACTTATCAACGACAACACCTGATAGTGAAGGTGTTGCTTTTAATGAAGCATCTTTGACATCACCTGCACGGTCACCAAAAATAGCACGCAACAATTTTTCTTCCGGTGATGGGTCGCTTTCACCTTTCGGCGTAATTTTGCCTATCAGGATGTCACCTGGCTCGACACGTACACCGATGCGGACAATACCGTTTTCATCCAAGTTCTTAGTTGCATCTTCGCTGACATTGGGAATGTCACTGGTAAGTTCTTCAACACCTCGTTTGGTCTCGCGGACAGCTAATGAAAACTCATCAACGTGAACTGATGTGAGAATGTCTTCACGCACCATGCGCTCATTCAGGACAATTGCATCCTCGTAGTTATATCCTTTCCATGGCATGTATGCAACAAGCAGATTCCTTCCCAAGGCAAGCTCGCCGTTGGCTGTGGCATAGCCTTCTGTCAGAATATCATTCTTTTGAACACGCTGGCCTTTTTCGCAAATAGGCCGCAAGTCGATTGTCATGCTTTGGTTGGTACGTCTGAACTTGGGCAAGTGATATTCTTTGACAGAACTGTCAAAGTTTACGAACTCTTCGTCTTTTGTCCGGTCATATTTGATGACGATTTTAGACGCGTCAACATATTCAATGACACCATCGCCTTCAGCTACAACCATAGTGCGGGAGTCTTCGCAGACTTGCCTTTCAATGCCGGTTCCAACAATGGGCACTTCACAGGTAATCAAAGGAACAGCCTGACGCATCATGTTAGAACCCATCAATGCACGGTGAGCATCGTCATGCTCCAAGAAGGGAATCAAAGCGGCTGCAATGGATGCAATCTGCTGTGGAGCAACGTCCATTAGTTCGACTTCGCTCGGGGCGACAACGGGGTATTCTGCGTCTTGGCGGCATTTTACTTTATTCCTGATAAAGGTACCGTCATCATTTAATGGTGCATTTCCTTGTGCAATGATTTTATTTGTTTCCTCTTCAGCTGTAAGATAGACTACCTTTTTATTGTCGAGCTCGACTTTTGCATCTTTTACCGGGCGGTAAGGGGTTTCAATGAAACCAAGATCGTTGATTTTGGCGTATACGCAGAGAGATGAGATTAGGCCGATGTTCGGTCCTTCGGGTGATTCGATTGGACATAAACGGCCGTAGTGAGTGTAGTGTACGTCGCGGACTTCGAATCCTGCACGTTCGCGGGTCAAGCCACCGGGACCTAATGCTGATAGTCTGCGTTTGTGTGTTACTTCAGCCAATGGATTGGTTTGATCCATGAATTGAGACAGTGGATTGGCACCAAAGAACGAATTGATGACAGAAGAAACAGTTTTTGCATTTATCAAGTCTGTAGGTGAGAACACCTCGTTATCGCGTACATTCATCCTTTCACGAATGGTACGGCTCATTCTTACTAATCCTATCGAAAACTGATTGGCTAATTGCTCGCCGACATTGCGTACCCTTCTGTTGCTTAGGTGGTCGATGTCATCTACTTGTGCTTTCGAATTTACAAGTTGAATCAGGTACTTGATAATCTCAATGATATCTTCCTTGGTAAGGACGCAGACATCCATTGGCGTTGAAAGCCCTAATTTCCTATTGATTCTGTAGCGGCCAACATCGCCTAAGTCATAGCGCCGTTCAGAAAAGAAAAGATTGTTGATTACTTCTCGTGCGCTGGCATCATCGGCAGGGTCTGCATTTCGTAACTGCCTGTATATGTAGAGGACTGCTTCCTTTTCCGAGTTACTCGGATCTTTCTGTAAGGTGTTGAATATAATGGAGTAGTCTGTTCCTACACCGTCTTCACGATGCAAAAGAATTTTCTTTTCTCCGCTGTCGATAATCTTTTGGATGCTTTCTTCGTCTAACTCTGTTTCACGATCCAGGATAACTTCATTTCGTTCTATTGAAACAACTTCGCCGGTATCCTCATCAACAAAGTCTTCGACCCAGCTTTTCAGAACCCTTGCAGCCAATTTCCTGCCAATCATTTTCTTCAGAGATGCTTTGGATACCTTGACTTCTTCTGCAAGTTTGAAGATTTCCAGGATATCTTTATCCGTTTCAAAACCGATAGCTCTTAATAGTGTCGTAACAGGGAGTTTCTTCTTTCGGTCAATGTAGGCATACATGACATTATTGATATCCGTGGCAAATTCAATCCATGACCCCTTAAACGGAATAATTCTGGCTGAATATAGCTGTGTACCGTTTGCGTGTACACTTGAGCCAAAAAACACACCTGGTGAACGGTGCAATTGTGATACTACAACTCGCTCAGCTCCGTTGATGATAAAAGTTCCACTATTTGTCATGTATGGAATTGGACCCAGGAATACATCTTGTATTTGAGTGGAGAAATCTTCATGGTCCGGATCAGTACAATATAATTTCAGCTTTGCTTTCAATGGAACACTGTATGTTAGCCCTTTGACTAAGCATTCTTCAACTGTATATCGTGGCGGATCTATGTAATAGTCAAGAAACTCCAAAACAAAATTGTTGCGTGTATCTGTTATTGGGAAGTTCTCGCTGAATACTTTGTATAGTCCATCGTTTTTCCTCTTTTCCGGCGGAGTATCTAACTGGAAGAAATCGCGGAAAGATTTCAGTTGCACGTCCAGAAAGTCCGGATAGGGCATTGGATTCTTTATTGACGCGAAATTTTTTCTTTGGCTGTATTCAAATGAAGACATTGTCGGTGTTTATATTAGCGTTGTTATAAATACAAAAAGGTTAAGAATTCCCTACCAGAGAATTCTTAACCTATGGTTCTATAAAGAGAATATTACTTTATTTCAACTTCAGCACCAGCAGCTTCAATAGCCTTCTTTAATGCTTCTGCGTCATCTTTTGAGACACCTTCTTTCAAGGTCTTTGGAGCACCGTCTACTAAGTCTTTAGCTTCTTTCAGACCAAGACCGCAGGCTTCTTTGACTGCCTTAACAACTTGAAGTTTTGCACCACCGGCACTCTTCAAAATGACATCGAAAGATGTTTTTTCTTCAGCAGCTTCAGCAGCTCCAGCAGCAGGGCCGGCAGCAACAGCAACAGCTGCAGCAGCAGGTTCAATCCCATATTCATCTTTCAAAACAGTGCACAATTCATTTACTTCCTTAACTGTCAAATTAACTAATTCTTCAGCAATAGCTTTAATGTCTGCCATTTTATTTTCTGATTTTAATGTTATACTAATGTTGTTATTCGGGACGTTCTCCCAATGTTTTTAGAATGCCGTGAATATTGTTTCCTCCACTTTGCAAAGCAGAAACAACATTCTTGATAGGTGACTGTAACAAAGCCATGATGTCTGCAATAACTTCCTCTTTGCTCTTCAAGGAAGCAAGGTCTTCCAATTGGTTCTCATTGTAGAATCCACCTTCAGCATAAGCAGCTTTCAAACCTTTTACTCCGGAGTTCTTCTCTTTCTTGAGCATTTTAGCCGGCAGGTTCGCTGTCTTTGTAAACAACACTGCTGTCGTGCCTTTCAATGAAGCATAAATCGGTGTAAAATCTGTTTCTGCAGCTTCGAGTGCTTTCTCTAAAAGAGTGTTCTTGACAACAACCATCTTGATTTCCTGCTTAAAGCAAATTCTCCGGAGGTTTGTTGTCTGTTCTGCATTTAAACCAGTTGTATCAACCAAATAGAAATGCGGGTATTCGTTGATAAGCGAACCCAAATTGCTGATTATCGCGTTTTTTTCTTCTTTCTTCATGTTAACTAGATTTTGGAGTCAATTGATTTTGGGTCAATTTTGATACCCTTACTCATTGTTGAAGAAATATATACGCTCTTCATATAGGTGCCTTTTGCACTTGCAGGCTTTAACTTTATGATTGTTGAAATAAATGCGCGTGCATTGTCTACAATTTGTTCGGCATCAAAGCTAACTTTTCCGATTGAAGTGTGGACGATGCCATTTTTATCAACCTTAAAGTCTATCTTACCTTGTTTCACTTCTTGAACTGCTTTAGCAACGTCCATGGTTACTGTACCACTTTTAGGGTTTGGCATTAGACCACGAGGACCTAATACACGTCCCAACGGGCCTATTTTGCCCATGACTGATGGCATAGTAATTACGACATCAATATCAGTCCATCCGCCTTTGATTTTTTCAATGTACTCATCAAGTCCGACATAATCAGCGCCAGCAGCTTTTGCTTCGTCTTCTTTGTCGGGTGTGCACAAGCAAAGTACGCGAATTTGTTTACCTGTTCCGTGCGGAAGAGAAACAACACCGCGAACCATTTGGTTTGCTTTTCGCGGATCAACTCCTAATCGTATGTCAACATCAATGGATGCATCGAATTTAGTGGTTGTGATTTCCTTTACAAGTTTTGCTGCTTCCGGTAAAGTATAGGCTTTTCCTGCTTCAATCTTCGCCGATGTCAACTTTTGATTCTTTGTCAGTTTACTCATTTTCTTGAAGATTTATTTGTTAGCGGGAAAATCACCGGTTACTGTGATACCCATACTTCTAGCCGTTCCTGCAATCAGCTTCATTGCACTTTCAATGGTGAAGCAGTTCAGGTCCGGCATTTTGTCTTCAGCTATAGTCCTAACTTGTTCCCACGTCACAGATGCGACTTTGTTTCTGTTAGGCTCTGCGCTTCCGCTCTTGAGTTTTGCGATTTCTTTTAATTGAATTGCAGCAGGAGGAGTCTTGATTACAAAAGTAAAGGACTTATCAGCGTAGAACGTGATAATGACCGGTAAAACTTTACCTGCCTTCTTTTGTGTCAGGGCATTGAACTGCTTGCAAAAATCCATAATGTTCAATCCCTTTGAACCTAATGCAGGACCTACGGGAGGAGAGGGATTAGCAGCGCCGCCTTTAATCTGTAATTTGATTAATCCAGCAACTTCTTTAGCCATGTTATTAATATTATTTTTGAACTTTGAATTGAGGGAACAGTGTACGTAACATTACATTATTCTCTCTCGACTTGCATAAAACCTAAAACCAAAGGCGTGTTACGGCCAAAGACTTTAACCATTACAGTTAGTTTTTTCTTTTCGTTGTTAACTTCATCAACAACTCCGGAAAATCCGCTGAATGGGCCTTCTGTAACTTTTACAGCTTCGCCAACCACAAATGGTACTAGCATCTGGTCTCCGTCTTCTGATAGTTCATCAACTTTGCCCAGCATTCTGTTTACCTCGGATTGTCGCAATGGAACCGGGTTATCCAATCCGCCCAATATACCTACTACATTTGGAGTATTACGTAATATCAGTGGTATTTCTCCCACCATTTGGGCTTGTACCAATACATAGCCCGACATTAAATTACGTTCTTTGACCACGCGTTTTCCGTTGCGCGTCTGAAGGACTTTCTCCATAGGAATCAGCACTTGCTGAACGTAAGGCGATAAGGTCTTGTTTTTTATCTCTGCATCGATATATTCCTTGACCTTACCCTCTTTGCCAGTAATTGCGCGAAGCACATACCAATTTAATTCAGTATTAGCCATCTGTGGAATTCCTTATTAGTGAGGATATACTGTTGTCATTACGAACTGAAACAACTCGTCGACCGCAAAGACCACAATTGCTATGATTATGGAAGCAGTTAATACAACCACAGAACTGTGTGTCAATTCTTTGCGCTTTGGCCAACTGGTCTTATGAGCCAATTCTTCGTAGGAATCTTTACAGTATTGTACGAATTTCTTGAACATATCTCTTGATTTAGCACGGAAAGAGAGGCTCGAACTCCCGACACC
>ERZ808245.754-NODE-754-length-15030-cov-3.161269_pt1 | contig 15030 bp, 17 predicted proteins | sample MGYA00521243_ERZ808245 | MGnify/ENA primary metagenome ERZ808245 (study PRJEB31516, sample SAMN03275576) | gut metagenome | biome: mammalia-associated habitat; material: feces | host: Papio cynocephalus | place: Kenya | collected 2012-07-07 ... | reverse complement strand
GGAGGGACGTCCCAAATTCGGTTTCTTTCAAAGTGAGGTGCATGACTATGAAACAATAGCTCACGATTTGGGCATTATTTGCCTGCATGATGATGGAGGTGCCGGCAAACGGTATGTTCGTTATCCGTTGGCCTATTTTGTTGAGGCGGCCGATGATATTTGCTATGAGATCATGGACATCGAGGATGCCCATAAGTTGCATTTGCTGACAACTGAGCAGACATGTGACTTGCTGCTTGGCTTTTTCGATGGCGACATGCGTGAAAGGATATGCTCTGCCCATCCTTATGTCACCGACCCGAACGAAAGAGTGATGTACTATCGTTCGTGTGTAATCAATATGATTGAGCAAGAGTGCGTGAAAGCTTTTGTTAATCACGAAGAGGAAATTCTGGAAGGGCGTTTGCAGGGCTCTTTGATAGAACATACAAGCGAAAGATGCCTACGGGCGTTTCGTGCTTGCGCCAATTACGCCAAAAAGCATGTTTATACTTCAAGGGATGTGCTGGATGTGGAATTGGCAGGCTACCGCATCATCTATACTTTGTTGGATTTGATGACAGATGCCATATTAGAACCCGGTAAGGCTTACAGCCGTTTGTTGATTGATCGTGTGCCTAATCAGTATCAGATTCGTCACCCGAAATTGCATGGTCGTGTCATGGGAATGCTGGACTACATTACGGGCATGACGGATGTGTATGCTTTGGATCTTTACAGGAAAATAACGGGTCTTAGTCTTCCCGTTGTTTAGCAAAGCAGATTCCATCGTCGGTTATTTCAATGGCACGTTGCCGGTAAAGCGCCCCGATGGTCTTTTTAAAAGTCTTTTTGCTTACGTGGAAACGGTCGGCTATTTCATCGGCCGGCGTATGGTCGCCATATGGTAGGAAGCCGTCGGCATTGTAAAGCTCACGCATCAGGGTGTTGGCGAATCCGTCGATGAGTCTTTTCCCCGAGTGTTGCAGGGCAAGGTCTATTTTACCGTCATCGCGTACTTGTTTTACAATCGCTTTCAGTTTGTCGCCGATATGTATGGCCGAGAATGTTTCGTTGCGGTAGATAAGGCCTTCAAATGTGCTTTCAACGATGACTTTGTAGCCCAAATCTGTTTGTTTCCAGACGAAGGCATCAACTTCCTGGCCCGGGGCAAACGTCGGGTGGTCATCAGATATGTAACGATCGATTTTCGATGTACCTACAATTCGTCCAGTCTTTTCATCGATGTAGATATATACCCAATAGCTTCTGCCTTGAACGAATCGCTTCCCTTGTTCACTGAACGGGACAAACAAATCCTTCATCAATCCCCAGTTCATGAATGCACCAAAGCGGTTGGTCCATGCAACTTCCAAAAAGGCAAATTGGCCGACTTCTGCCAACGGCGTTTCTTGTGTGGCCACCAACCGACCTGATTGGTCAAGGTAGACAAAAGCATTTACTTCGTCGCCGGCGTGCATGTCGTCGGTGACATATTTCTTGGGCATCAGAATGTCCTTGCCGTCGGCATCGAGAATGGCTCCATGGTCGGTAAATCGTATGATACGTAGTCGGTTGAAATGCCCGATTTGCATGGCTGGAAAGCTTTGTTAGATGGTTGGATTGTCTGTCCTTGTATGCGAAATGATACCGTCTTTCATGTGTATGGTGCGGTCGGTCAGTGAGGCCAACGATTCGTCGTGAGTCACGATGACGAATGTCTGTCCCATCTTGTCGCGCAAGTCGAAAAACAGTTTGTGGAGTTCGGTTTTGTTTTTAGTGTCCAAGCTACCCGAAGGCTCGTCGGCCAGGATGACGGCCGGATTGTTAATCAAAGCACGTGCAACGGCAACACGTTGGTTCTCACCTCCCGAAAGTTCTTTGGGACGGTGGTTCGCCCTATCGCTCAATTTCATGAAATTGAGTAATTCCATGGCATGTTCACGGCTTTCTTTATAGCTGTTGCCTGCAATGAAAGCCGGAATCATGACGTTTTCCAATGCCGTGAATTCGGGTAGCAACTGGTGAAACTGGAATACAAAACCAATATTGGTGCAACGAAATTTTGCCAATGACTTGGATTTCATACCCGAGATGTCTTGGCCTGCAATGACAATGCTTCCTGAGTCAGGCTTATCCAATGTGCCTATGATTTGGAGCAAGGTGGTTTTCCCGGCACCGCTCGGCCCGACAATGCTCACTATTTCTCCTTTGTCGACATGGAGGTCAATGCCTTTCAGTACGCGAAGCGCACCAAAACTTTTTGTAATGCCGTTGATATCTATCATGCTATTATTTCTTCATGCAAAATTAGGCGTTCTTTTATGACGCACCAAATTTTTACGGATTAATAATGGAATTCAAACGGGTGGCTTGTGTTTTTTCGCTGTTGCATGTGAGAATACGTGCAAAGGAAGGTGGAGTGTAACTTGTTTTTTGTACTTTTGCTTTAGCGAATGGAGTTTATACAAGAAAAAGCGAGATAAAAACATGGCAATCTTTAAAAGAGTGTTATTGAAACTGAGCGGCGAGAGCCTTGCCGGTCAGCAAGGATACGGCATAGACGTTTGCCGTCTTAACGATTATGCCGCGCAAATCAAGGAAGCGCGTGAGATGGGTGTCCAGATAGGTATAGTTATAGGCGGTGGAAACATATTCCGTGGTCTAAGTGGAGCCGGTAAAGGTTTTGACCGGGTCAAAGGAGACCAGATGGGAATGTGTGCCACTGTAATCAATTCACTGGCATTGAGCAGTGCTCTGGGTGCAGTAGGTGTGCCGAGCCGTGTGCTGACAGCCATTAGAATGGAGCCTATCGGAGAGTTTTATAGTAAATGGAAAGCTTTGCGTCTGCTGAACGATGGCGAGGTGGTTATCATGAGTGGCGGAACGGGCAATCCCTATTTTACCACTGATACGGGCTCGTCGCTGCGCGGTATTGAAATCGAAGCCGACGTGATGTTGAAAGGAACGCGTGTAGATGGCATCTATACGGCAGACCCTGAAAAGGATCCGACTGCGATCAAATTCCATGACATAACGTATGATGAGATTTACAATAGAGGTCTGAAGGTGATGGATCTCACCGCAACTACAATGTGCAAGGAAAACGGTCTGCCTATTTACGTGTTCAACATGGACATATATGGAAATCTGAAAAAGGTGTTGGATGGTGAGCAGATAGGAACGCTCGTGCATAACTAAGGGTGCTGTTTGCATACAATACGGCAAACGCTCCGGATAGCCATTGTATGGCTTTCGGAGCGTTTGTAGATTTAGCGGCTGTCAGGATGTTGTCAATCCGGATTGTTGTCTTCTGTTTCTTCAGCTTTTTCTTTTTGTTCCATCTTTGAACTCAATTTCCACGTGATGAGGAACGAGGCTAATAGACCCAAACCTGTTCCAAAGGCCAGCGAAATCCAGAATTCGAGCTGTCCTGTGCCGAAATTCATTAAACAGGCAATAATCATACCTAATCCCAAGCCTATCAATGACAGGCCTCCCGTTAAGTTGGTTGTGGAAAATCTCCACTTTCTGTTGTGGCGTGGTTGATGGGCAACAAGCACTTTGGCCGTTTCCGGGTCGATGTTGTTTGCTTCTGCAATGGTCTTGCGGAGCTCGGTCTCGGAGCGTTTGTTGGTGATGCTTGTAACTGTGAGGCAGATAGCTATCACGATGGGGATAGCCATTGACATTACGATTGCTAAGATTCCTTCCATGTTTCTTATGTGTTTAATTGTTTGATTTGTATTCAGTGTTATGACTCTCAGAAAGGCATTTTATTACAAATCTTCGGCATGAATTTTTGTAATGATTGCAGAGAGCGAAATAAACAAGATGACAACAGTCAGTCCTATAAAGCAGAGTGCAACCGTCGAGAAGTTGCTGTGGGCTGCATTATTGTAGGTCGTCCAGCAATAGGTGGCAAAGAGCAACGGGCAGCCGAAAGCAATGGCAATCATTTTTATGACTTTGCCAAGAACCGCATGGCGGTGGCTCTTCTGTATGTGTGACAGTATATTCTTGTTGATGGCTTTGAGTGTCTCATCGCGTTCGATGGCTTCAACAATCAATTGGTCGAGTTCAGTATTGTTCATGGTCGTGTGCTTTTAGTTGTTGTTTTAGTTTCTCACGTATTCGGTGAAGCTTCATAAGGACATTGGCAGGAGTGAGTCTGAGCTTCTTCGCAATTTCATGGGCTTTTAGTTTCTGATAGTAATGCAGACGGATGATTTCGCGATCTTGCGATGGCAACAGTTTGATGGCCTCGTGAAGGTGGCACAATTGCTGCTCATGTTCGTCATCGTAGGGCTCGTCAGCAATATCTTCGCAGACATCTGATGCTTGCTGCCGTTTCATCTTGTCGAGCAGACTGATGGCGATGTGTGCGGATATGACGGAGAGCCAAGGGGCAAGTGAATTGCCTCTGTTCCACGCGTCAAGATTCATGTAAGCTTTGATGAAAGTCTGCTGGGTGATTTCGGCAGAAAGTTCCTTGTTGTGCGTAATGCCCATGGCTTTCGAGAATACCAGACCGGAGTACTTCTCGACGAGTACTCCGAACAGCCTTGTGTCGTGTTGCTTGAGGATATTGTCAACAATCTGCGAATCATCCATGCTTTTGTCCTTTTATGTTAGGACAGCTTTGCTTGTCGAGTATAACAGGTTGAAGTCTGAAAAGATGTGAAATGGGATCAGCTCCGATGTTTTAACCAAGAGTTTGCATCAATGAGGCAATGATTCCATCGCGAACCCCGATGCGTGGGGCTTGAAGGGACGGCACATTGGCGGCGTGAGCTATATTGAGAAATATTTCGGCAGCTTCAACGATGATTTCAGCGCGGTCTTGCTTGAGTTGGTAAAGTTCCATTCGCTGTTTTATGTCGAGGGGCTTCAACAGACTGTGCAGCTTTTCTATATTATTGGTAGTGATGGTGTCTGTATGTTCGTCAGGGGCAAACATGCGGCATATTTTATGGATGCTTCCCCCGCTTCCTATCAAGTGCAGGGGCTTGTAGCGGTTGGATAGATTCTTAATCTCGTTGATCAGGTCCTGCATGTCTTCTTGTTGTTGCGTATGGTTGTTCATACGCATGGAACCAACACGGAAGGAGTGGGTGTAGAGTGGCTCACGGTTGTGGCAAAGGCTGATGTCCGTGCTTCCTCCGCCGACATCGGCAAACAGCAGATAGCCTGTAGCAGCCTTTGGTTGCATGTAGTAGCTGAGCCGTGCAAGGGAGGCCTCTTCCTGTCCGGAGATGATTTGGATTTTTATGCCTGTCTTTTTGAATACAGCTTCAACAACTTCGATGCCGTTGGCTGCGTCTCTTAATGCGGCTGTGGCACATGCACGGAAGCGAACGACATGGTGTTTGTCCATTTCATCCTTATATTGGGCAATGGCTTGTATGAGCTTTTCTGTTTTCTCGTGTGATACAGTGCCATTGGCATAGACATCTGCTCCCAATTTGATGGGTGTACGGGTGAAAAAGTCGTATGTGGGGCGTACTTCCGGCACATAACGGCCTTTCATGCTTTCTGTCTCTTTGATAAGCAGGCGGCAGGCATTGCTGCCGATGTCAATTGCTGCAATATGTGTCATGGGGGGTAATGGAGATACGTATGATAAAAACAAAAATCTGCACGTCATTTGCGTCAAGGAAATGCCGTGCAGATTTTATGATATCAATGACTATTTACTTGACAGGGATGAGAGAACCTTCAACATCGGGAGAAACATTCAATTTAGCCTTTGCTGTGTAGTAGTAATTGCCTCCGACTTTTACGCCTTTTGCTTTTAGGTCTTTATTAAAGTAGACGTTCATTGTTCCGGCCAGGAAGCGCATGTCGGATTCTGTCTTGAAGCATGAACTCTTTTTCTTGCTGCCATCGGAAGCATTGAGGTAACCGCCGTTTTGCGTGATGGTGAAGTTGGGCGAAGAAGTGTTGTCATTGATAAGGGCTGCATAGACATCGGCACCATCAGAGTTTTTGCCGTTCATGGTAATGGTATAAGTGCCTCCGGTGCATGTGAACAACGAGTCGCTTTTCAGCCCTGCAGCATTGTCACCGTTAAGAGTCATGACAATATTGCCGCCATTAAGAATCAACTGGCCGTTTAGCTCGTCTGTCTTGTCGTCGGTTGTGTCGCATTGGATGCCGTCGCCGGCCGTATCCTTGATATTGATGTTGCCGTTGTTCATCTCAAAGTATTGACTGATGTGCATGGCATCGTTTGCTGCTTTTGTGATATTGATGATGCCTCCGAAAGTCTTTTTCAGAATGGTATATTCGTTTGACTTGTAAGCATGCTTGGAGTTGCCGGCAATGTTAAGTGTGCCGTTGCCCCTGAACTCTGCATGCCCCTTGATGCGGAAGCAGGCAGCTTGCGTGCCGCCGGTGCAGTCGGTGAGACTGTTTGTCGTTCCATCGGCAACATATACGTTGATGCGCTTGCCATTGTCGATGTTAATGGCTGCTCCTTTGGAGCTTGTCAGACTTACTCCGTTCAAGTAAATGGAACATTTGTATGTACCTGTTTGGTAGAAAGAGCCGTTCTGACTCGCACCTTTGAGTGCATATTTGATTTCGTTGTCGTTTGTTTGTGACGATGCGATGGACACATGTGCCCCTTCCGTGGTGACGGTAAGATATGGGCTGACTTGTATGGGCACGTAGATTTTGGCCGCATTTCCGGCATATTCAACTATCACACTGTCGGTCGGAACGGTGTTGTTCTTGAATATGATGCTGTCGACGGCTGTCAGGGGGAAAGTGATGCCTTGCACGGTCAGCGTTTCTTTTCCGTATGTCATGTCACCGGCTGTGGGGGCATTGACTACGGTAGCGATGTTGTCTTGATAGATGTACATGCTTTGAGCGGAGAGCGTCAAAGCAGGGATGAAACAACTTATGAAGAATAGAAGCTTTTTCATTTTACGATGAATTTAAGGGATGTTTGTGCTGCTTTTACTACATATATGCCCGGTTGAAGCGTGTTGATGAGGGCTGGTTTGCCGTCAGTCGTTACTTTTGTTGACATAATCATGCGGCCTTTGGTGTCATAGACTTTTGCGATAGTACCGGCCGGAGCATTGATTGTCAGGGTAGAGCCGTCCAGCGAAAAGGCAGCATTGTCATTTCCGATAGACTTGATGCCTGTCTCGGTTGCGCTGAAGAACATCTTTTGTAGTGACGAGATAGGGAATGTTGTTGGCTTTCCGTCTTGCAATGCTGTCAGGATGTCGCCACTGAAAGTCAGCTTTAGGCCTTGAAGAAGCAAGCCTGTTTGGCTTCCGGTTTGGTTCTGCAGTACGAGAAACTTATATGTCTGTGCTGATGCAGACGATACAAGGGCTACTGCCATTAGGGTTGGAAGTACGAACTTTTTCATATTTGTTATTGTTGGTAATTTGAGACTGGAGTAGGCAGTTCGGTCTGCCGTTGATTGTTTGTCAGCCTTTTATTAGGCTTGCAAAGATAGTTATAAATGACGGTTGCGGCTGTCTTTCAAGTCTATCTTTTGTTAACGGATAAAGAAAAAGCAGCAAAACGCTCACGTTTTTGCTGCTTTTTGGAGTGGAAAGGCTATTTCTTCTTTGATTTTTTTGTCGGATCTTTCCAGAAGAGCCCTTTTATCTTGTAGGACACCTGTATGGCGTGAAGGTCTCCTTCGTCATCATCGTCTTGTCCGTCGTTATAGACATATCCGATGGACAGGTGTTGTCCTTTTGTTATTTTCCAGTCGGTACCTATGCTGTAACGATATTTGTCAGAAGAGAAGCCGTTGGAGAGGTTGTTGCTGATTTCCCATGAGACGTAAGGTGTGAGCGGTATGCGTGGAATGTTGTATTCTGCTTGTACCCGTGAACGCAGGTAATGCTTGCTCTTGTGCTCTTTGAGTTCCATTTCACTTTGGGGATAGCCATCACGCAGCAAGTAGCTTTTACCTTCATAGATATAGTCGCTTGTGCCTTCAAAATTGGTTCCTTCGTTAAAGCGGTACTTGTCTTCGCGCAACCAACTGTGATTGTATCCGGTGAGCTGATAGCGTTCGCGTAGGGAGAAGCTAAAGCGTCCAACGTCAACCTTGCCTTTCATCTCGAAGTGAAATCTGTTTTTGACACGCCAGAAAGCATTTTCTATATTGTATCCGCGCCATACGTTGCTGCTGTTGTAGTTGGCTTTCTGTTCGGAAGGGTTGTAGGCATAAATGAAATCATAGCCGATGCCTGTTTCCAGAAACGGACAGATGTCGTAGCTGAGACCCACTCCAAGGTTCCAACGCTCAACGTTGTTCCAATTGTTGTTGGCGCGGAAGCCGAGGCTGACATCTGCACTGAGGCCTGTATAACCTATTTTCTGTGCGATGCTTGCATCCGTCCATAGGCCGAAGTCATCGGCATGTGTGGGGGTGAAGTGGCTTGCTGCAATGATTAAGCCGAGTAGTAAACTTTTCTTATTCATAATTTTTTGGCATTTTGATAACGCTTTCTGCTGTGTTTGAGTCTAATGTTCCTTTGTAGAAAACCTTGATGAGTGCTGCATCGCGCAGGAAATCGATGGAACCTATTTCCACTTTGATGACTTTAAGTCCCAATCGCTTTTCGAGGTCTGCAATCAGTTCTTCGCGTCTTTCGGGTACTATGAGTTTGATGTTGTCGTATTTGACAAACTTGCACGAGACGTGTTTGGCCAGCAGATTGCTTTCACACGCTGCTACTGATATGATGAAGATGAGGTTGGCTACGAGTAGTTCTACCAGGCTCAGCTTGGCTGCCATGCCGTTGACTACTGACAGTGCCACCAGGAAAAACAGATATGTCATTTCGCGGATGGGCACTGATTCTGTGCGGTAGCGTAGGATGCCGAATACGGCAAAGAGACCGAGGGCGGCACCTATCTTCATCTTTGAACCATCCATCAGGTATATCAGCATAAAGATGCTCACGGAGATTAACATGAAGGTGAAATAGTAGTCACGCCGTTGGCTTTTAGGATAGTAGAAGAAGTGTGCGATAATCCATACTACTACCAGGTTGAGCAGGAAGCGGGTAATCATTTCAATCAGTCCGGGGATGTTGATCAGGTCTAATCCCATGAAGGTGGTTGCGCTAAGCAATAACGTTGTTGACAGTCCTAACATTGTATGATGGTATAAATGGTTCTATAATAGTTTTTTTATTTCTGCGTATTTGGGCTTGATAAGGTTGCTCTTCAGGTTGTCATTGGTGAGGAACGACCCGAAGATGTATTTGCTGTAGCCGTGCGGACGTATGCGCAGTTCCGTGAGAATCTCTTTGATGGGTGAGAAAACGAGGCCGTCTCGTTTCAGTTCTATTATGACAAGGTTGCCTGAATCTGCAGTCTTGTGGGTTTCGAAGTTGGTATATTGTATGTCGTAGTCTATGGTGAGTCGTTCTGTTTTCCCTTTGTTGACGAGGGTTATGCGTTTGAAGTAGTTTTGCAGACATGGGTGCAGAGTGTCGATGTGTATGCCTGTTTGTTCGAGCAGGTAGGTGTCACCTCCGCTTTCTATGACTTCTGTCTGTGATTTTACTTCGGTTCTTCTCTTTTTTGTTTTGCCATGGTTGTCCTTGCGCTTTATTTCAAGGTAGGTGAGTCCCTGTGAGTCTTCGTAGGTTCTGACGCGGACTTTCAATCGTGGCTTATGCCCGTTGTGGTGCATTACGTAGAAGTCGTGGTCATCGGTGTCCCAATATGTGGTGCGATAACGTGCGATGCGTTTGCCTTTTATTTCCTGCACGAAGTAGTCATCTCTTGCCAGTTCCAATACTTTCATCAGCCCTTCCTTGTTGGTAAGGAACTTTGTGTCAGTACGGTTCATGAGTTTTATCTTCCCCATTTGTTCCAGTTGGATGGCCGGCATCTGTTGCATTGTCCGGAGCAATATGTCGTCAGTGTTTTCGATGGCTGTAGTGTTTTGTAATGTCCTTGTAATATTCAAAGGCCAAAGTTAATAGAATTTGCTTGCAGATACAAGCTTTTCTCTTGCTTTTTTCGGTGTTTTCGGAAACTTCGGCATTGGTTTTTTGAGTCGGGGATATAAAACAGGTCAGGGCAGCATTGCCGTGCTTGGCGGTGATGCTGCCCTGACCTGATGGCTGTATTGTTTGTTTTTAGGCTTCTGTCTTGAAGGTTACGCGTCTTTCTTTTATACGGGCTTTCTTGCCGGTGAGTGCGCGCAGGTAGTATAGTTTGGCACGACGCACCTTGCCATATTTCTCAATCTTGATGCTGTCGATGCTTGGTGAGTTGATAGGGAAGATACGTTCTACCCCTACTGTGCCTGACATTTTGCGTACGGTGAAGCGTTTCTGGTCTTCGTGGCCGGATATTTTGATGACTACGCCGCGGAATACCTGAATACGTTCCTTGTTGCCTTCAACGATTTTGTAGGCTACGCTGATGGTGTCGCCCGACTTGAATGCGGGATACTCTTTCTTGGTGTTGAATGCTTGTTCAGCTACTTTAATGAAGTCTTCCATTTACTTGTGGAGTTTTGTTATGTTGTCAGTTCCGCGCAACATAACAGGGAACTCTGCATCCTGCCAGCGATTACGCGAAAAGCAGTGCAAAGGAACAACTTTTTTCTGATACTACAAAGCTTTAGGCTTTCTTTAACAGTGAAAGTCCTGTTATTTGTCTTTTATTTCTTCGTAGTCTACATATTCGCCTTCGTCGTCGTGTATGATGCGGTTGTTGTTTTCCTGTTTGGGCTGTTGTGGTTGCCGGTTGTTTTGTGTTTGTCTGCGGTTGTCCGGTGTGCTGTTGAACAGTACGTTATATATGGCCCGTATGCGTTTATACAGGAAGTAGGCGATGAAACCGACGATGATAGCTCCGAATAGACCCATGTGCTATTGATGTTGTTTAATGCTTATGGTGCAAATGGCGTGCCATTCTTGCTGTTTCTTTGTGTGAGAATGGAGAGGATGATATACCATACTATGGTGAGTGCGATTCCGAGGATGTGGAATATGAGTATAAGAGCCAGTGATGTAACGATGAAGAAGTAGCGCAGCGCGTTGTCTTTCAGCCTGAAGTTTTTGAATTTGAGTGCAAACATGGGTATTTCGGCCACCAGCAGTCCGCATGTCACTGCCACGGCTCCTGTGATGATGCCTGCCAGGAGTGGCTGCCGGGTGCTGTAGGTTTGTGTGCATTCTATGGCTATGGCACCCCACAGAAGTGCGTTGGCCGGTGTGGGGAGCCCTATGAATGAGGTGGTCTGACGTGTGTCAAGGTTGAATTTGGCCAGCCGCAATGCAGAGAATGCTGCTATGAGAAATGCCGTATAGGGCAGCAGAGGTATGTCGGGACTGTAGGCCGACAGCAAGGAGAAGACGATGGCCGATGGTGCAACTCCGAATGTTGTGACGTCGGCCAGTGAGTCGAGCTCTTTGCCGATGGGTGATGATACGTGCAGCAGTCGTGCCGAGAAGCCGTCGAAAAAGTCGAATACCGCACCTATTATAATAAAGGCCATGGCCCACTCTGTGTTGCATTCGAATGCGAGTTTTGTGGCTATGATACCTGAGATGAGGTTGCAGCAGGTCAGCGTGTTGGGTATGTTGCGGGCTATGAATGAAGGCATTTATTTGAGTTTTGCTATGACTGTGTTGTTGCCTACTGTGGATTGTCCCATTTTGACGCATATTTCCGTGCCCGGGGGTAAGTATACATCTACGCGTGAGCCGAACTTGATGAAGCCCAGATGTTCGTCGATGTAGCATTCTTCGTTTTCGCGGGCATAGGTGACGATGCGGCGTGCCACTGCTCCTGCTATCTGGCGTACGAGTATATCGCCATGCTCGGGAGTGGCTATGACCACCATGGAGCGTTCGTTTTCCGTGCTGGCTTTGGGCAGGTAGGCTTTGTGATAGTTGCCGTTTTCGTGCTTTACTTTTTTGACGAATCCGTCAACGGGAAACCAGTTGGCATGTACGTTGACGAGTGACATGAAGATGGATATCATCAGTCGTCTGTCGCCGAAGTATTCGTTTTCGTCCACTTCTTCGATGACCACCACTTTGCCGTCGGCCGGAGCTACGACGATGTTTTTTGTGTCTCCTCCGTAGATGCGGATGGGGCAGCGGAAGAAGTTGACCATGATTCCGTAGACTATGAGTGATGCTGCCAGTATGCAGAAGAATGGAATCTTGCTGTCAAACAGGCTGTAGATGGCGGCATTGAGCAACAGGAGTATGACAAATCCGCCTATGAGTGTGCTTGTCCCCTCGTGGTGCAAGCGGATTTTCTTGATTTTTCGTATGTTCTTTATCTTGTTGAGCGGACTCATGAGGGCTTTCTGCCTGTATTTTTGGCAAAGTTAATGTAAACGAAGCGAAATTCAAAGTGAAACGCTTGTTTTTTGTCTTTTTGTGAGTCTATTAGTCTGAAATGTGGTTGTGCGGGGTGTATGACAGGTGATTGTATGCTGTGAATGAAATAAGGGAGCACCGCGGTGCGGCACTCCCTATTGAAAGATTGTTTTGTTGTGCCTTTTTTAGAGTGTCTGCAGCACGTAGCCTCCGCCGGGTGCGAGGTGTATTTTCACCTTGCCGTCGGCCGGAATCACTATGCGTTGGTGCAGGTGGTCTGCGGCTATTTTGGCTGCATTCGGGCCGTCGCTTACCACTTGTGCCGCACGTCCTGCTATCTTGAGCGGGCTCAGGTCGAGTGTCATGTCCATGGCTTTCCAGTTGTTTATTGCCCCAACATACCATTTGGTGCCGCTGCGTCGAGCCACTGCTACGTACTCACCTATCTTTGATTCGAGCGGGATTGTCTCGTCCCATACCACAGGAAATTTGGCTATGAATTCTGTGCACTCGGGGTTTTCTTCGTAGTGGGTGGGTGAGTCGCAAAGCATGTTGAGGGGTGAGAAGAAGATGGCGTATTGTGCCAACTGGCGGGTTCGGGTGCCCTGACTCATGGGTTCTGTGTTTGAAGCGCGGTAGGTTTGCTTTGTGCCGTTAAGCATAGCGCCCTGTGTGTAGTCCATTTGTCCGGCAAACATTCTGGCAAACGGCAGTACGACATCATAGTTTACCTGGTCGTATCTCTCCATGGAGCTCCACTTGTTCTGTTCCAGACCTGCCACTCCTTCGAAGTTGATCACGTTGGGATATGTGCGGTTTAGGCCGGTGGGTTTGTACACACCGTGGAAGTCGATGAGCAGGTTGTACTTGGCTGCTGTGGCGGCTGCGCGGTATACGAAGTCTACGGCCAGCTGGTCGTCGCGGTTGATGAAGTCAACCTTGAAGCCTTTGACTCCCATCTCGGAGTAGTGTTTGCAGACTTTCTCCATATCCTTGTCGAAGGCACAGAAGCCTGCCCACAGGATGATGCCTACGTTTTTTGTCTTGGCGTAGTTGACGATTTCGGGGAGGTCGATTTCTGGTATTATCTGCATGAGGTCGGCTTTGCGGTTGACGGCCCATCCCTCGTCGAGGATGACATATTCTATGCCTTGTTTGGAGGCAAAGTCGATGTAGTATTTGTAGGTTGCGGTGTTGATGCCTGCTTTGAAGGGCACGTTATAGAGTCCCCAGTCATTCCACCAGTCCCAGGCTACCTTACCGGGCTTTATCCAGTGTACATCGCTGACGCGCGAAGGTGAGGCAAGGCGGTATACCATGTCGTTGTTTAGCAGGTCTTTGTCGTTGGCAGACACACTGATGATGCGCCAGGGGAAGGCCTGCGATGCCTTGGCTTTGGCCAGGAAGGTCTCGTGGCTTTCAACGAGATATTCCAGGTTGTTGTGGCCGCCCTGTATAATCTTCTTGGGGTAGGGCACCAATACTCCCTTGAGCTTGCTGCCGCCGTTGTTGAGCAGGTACATGCCGGGATAGTTTTCGAGGTCTGCTTCGGCGATGACTATTTTCACGCCTTTGTCGGCCTCTACTATGATGGGGGTGAAGGCTATTTTCTCAGGGTTTGCCTTCGACAGTTCGGTATGTGTGTAGGTGTTTTCCCCCGAGTTGCGGAACTGTTGCTCTATGGTTCCCGATGCGTTGGCATAGGGGAGGTAGGTTTTCCAGTCTTTGGCAAAGTTGTAGGAGGCTTGCTCGCTCTGCACGATGAAGTCTTTTTTCCTTGCTGCCACAAAGCGATAGGCGATGCCTTCGTCATAGGCACGGAACACGAGGCTGAACTTATCGTTGAGTTGGAATGTCAGGGTATTGTAGTTGTCTTCCACCTGGCTCTTTTTGTAGGCTATGGCTTTGATGAGGCCTTTGTGTGACTGAATTTTGCCTGCTTTCACGCGGGTGCCTATGGTGATGTCTTTGGCATCGTTGATGGTCATGGATATGGGTGACGGGGTGATGAGCTGCTGTCCGTCGTAGCTGACTGCATAGGTGATGCCTTTCGAATCGTCGATGGTGGCCACGAGTTTGCCGTCGGGCGAGGCCAGACGATAGGATTTTGCCATTGCGGGCGAGGCTAATAGGAGGCCTATTGCCATTGCGGGAATGATTTTGTTCATTTGGGTCTTTTTATATATGTATTGATGTTTTCTTGTCGGTTGCCTTGGGGCTGCGACAGGCTTGTGCCTGTTTGTGAGTGGCAAAGATAATGTTTATTTGTCGATTAGCCGCTTTTTTCGAAGGTTTTTTCGCTGTTTTTTGCTGTGTTCTCTTTTATTTCAGGCTGAAGCGGTACAGAAGTCCGTTGCGGGGCTGTCGCGATACGTGCATGGCAACATAGAGCCAGCCGTCTCTGATGTCCAGGCCTTCGGGCTCGTGGTGCAGGTGATTGACGTTAACGGTGGCTACCTTCTTTTTCTTCTTTAAGTCCACTACGTGCAGGTTGCGGTCGTGGGGTGGATAGCCTTCTCCCAGATAGGCATATCTACCGTCTGTCTTGCTGCCCTGATAGATGCCTATGCCGCCGATGGTGAATTGGTCCAGTACGTCGGCTTCGGTCAGGTGCACTTCGCCGCGCATGTCGGAGTCTTTCAGCTTGGGAAGCCTGAATTTCTTGAACAGTTTGTCCTTGCCGCAGGTGCCGTAGGTATAGATATGTTTG
>ERZ808245.747-NODE-747-length-15087-cov-3.217403_pt1 | contig 15087 bp, 13 predicted proteins | sample MGYA00521243_ERZ808245 | MGnify/ENA primary metagenome ERZ808245 (study PRJEB31516, sample SAMN03275576) | gut metagenome | biome: mammalia-associated habitat; material: feces | host: Papio cynocephalus | place: Kenya | collected 2012-07-07 ... | reverse complement strand
GCCGCGCAGGCACCCCGTTTCTGTGCGGACAGAAACGGGGGAAAGAACCGCCGGACACCCTGCAGATCGGGTTTCCGGACCTTCCTAAACTGCCAAAGGGACTTTGTCCCTTTGGAAACCCTATGTGCGTTAGCCGCAGACAAAAAAAGAGCCGTCGGCAAGAACACAATAACACAATTATGTGTTATTGTAAACACTTTTTTGTGTTTTTGGTAATATAAATGTCAAGGGGTGGAATTATGAAGTATAAATATCAAAGAATAAGGGACTTGAGAGAGGACAACGACAAAACTCAGGCGCAAATTGCCGAACTGCTGAATGAACACACCACGCAGTATCAGCGTTGGAAAAGGGGCGAGAGTGAAATACCCGCGCACATAATAAAAGCCCTATGCGTTTATTACAACGTTTCCGCCGATTATATTTTGGAATTGCCCGAGGATATGCCGTTTCCGAAACGCTGAAACGGGCTTTTTTTAGTTCCCTCTGATGAGGGTGCGGGTGTCCGGCGGACACCTCTGCGAAGCAGAAGCACCGACCGAGGCGGCAGCCGAGATGGTGGGTTTGCCGCAGGCAAAGCCGGAGGGAGAGAAAGGCTTTAAACACATAAAAGCTTTGTTTTTTCTCTCCCTCAGTCAGCTGCGCTGACAGCTCCCTCATCAGAGGGAGCCGAAAAGGTGCTGTCATTTACCGTAGGGAGTAACCCTCGTCAGAGGGAGCCAAAGGGGGAAAGAAAAATAAAAAAAGAAAAAAGCCTGTGAATTTCACAGGCTTTTGTGTTGGCATCTACTTATTTTCCCGGGCAGCTTCCCGCCGAGTATCTTCAGCGCAAGCGAGCTTAACTTCCGTGTTCGGTATGGGAACGGGTGGACCCTCGCCGCAATCAACACCAACTTGAATTGTTCTGTCTTTCCGACAGCCTAATTATTATATCACCCCTTAAAGGGTTTGTCAAGCATTTTTTAAAATTTTTTTATTTTTTATTTCGCGCGGTGGGCAAAGATTTTTAAATTTCTTGGTGTTGGGTGTCAAAACGGGTCGCAATTTGTAAAATTATTACAAATCTTATTGTTAATTTTCTCTTAACATTTCGGAGTTTTAACAAAAATGACTTGAAAACAGAATAATTACCTGTTATAATAAAAACGAAAATATAAAGTGCGGCAGTCTTGCCGCCGCAGAGCCGTGCGCCCCGCGGGGGAAACGGCTGTGCTTTTTTAAAAATTAAAGCTCGGAAAGGAACGGCTTATGAAGGAATTTATAAAAAAATTCTCCGCCGGAGAATTAAGGAATGCGTATGATTATTTCGGTTCTTTTCTAAAAGGCGGCAAAACACTGTTCCGCGTTTGGGCGCCCGCCGCCGCCGCGGTTTCGGTTGTGGGCGACTTTAACGGCTGGGACGAAAGCGCCGACCCCATGGCGAAAACCGACGGGGGAATATGGGAAACGGAAATAAAGGGTCTTTCGTGTTTTGATAATTATAAATACGCCGTAACCTCGGCGGACGGAAGTGTTACGCTCAAATCCGACCCGTACGCACGGCATTTTGAAACAGCGCCGGCAAACGCGTCCAAAATTTATTCGTCCGACTATGTGTGGGGCGACGGCGAGTGGCAGGAGCGCAAAAAAAATATTGATATATACAGCTCACCCGTTAATATTTACGAGGTTCACGCGGGCTCTTGGAAGCGGTTCGGCGACGGCAACACCTACGATTACGAAACGCTGGCAAAGGAACTGGCGGCTTACGTAAAAAAAATGAACTACACCCACGTTGAACTTATGCCCATTACGGAGTATCCGTTTGAGGGCTCTTGGGGGTATCAGGTGTCGGGGTATTTTGCGCCCACGTCGCGCTACGGCACGCCCGACGGCTTTAAAAAGTTTGTTGATATAATGCACAAAAACGGCATAGGCGTTATTCTTGACTGGGTGCCGGCGCATTTCCCGCGGGACGGTTTCGGTCTTTACCGTTTTGACGGCACGCCCTGCTATGAATATGCCGACCCTAGAAAGGGCGAGCATAAAGAGTGGGGAACAATGGTGTTTGATTACGGCAAACCGCAGGTTCGCAGTTTCCTCATTTCAAGCGCCGTGTTCTGGTTAAAGGAGTACCATGCGGACGGGCTCAGGGTGGACGCCGTTGCTTCAATGCTGTATCTTGATTACGGCAGACAGGGCGGCGAGTGGGTACCCAACAGCTACGGCGGCAGGGAAAACCTTGAGGCGGTGGAGTTTTTAAAGGACGTTAACCGCGCCGCCTTCGCGCAAGACCCCTCTGTGCTTATGATAGCCGAGGAGTCCACCGCGTGGCCGCTTGTTACAAAACCGCCGCAGGACGGCGGCTTGGGCTTTAACTTTAAGTGGAATATGGGCTGGATGAACGATATGCTGCGTTATATGTCGCTTGACCCGTATTTCAGAAAAGACAATCACGACTGCCTTACCTTTTCGTTTTTCTATGCGTTTTCCGAAAACTTTATTCTCCCCATTTCGCACGATGAGGTGGTGCATGGCAAATGCTCGATGATAGAGAAAATGCCCGGAGAATATGATATGAAGTTTGCCTCGCTCCGCGCGTTTTACGCATATATGACGGCGCATCCGGGCAAAAAACTGCTGTTTATGGGGCAGGAGTTTGCCCAGTTTATCGAGTGGAATTATAAGCAGGGGCTTGACTGGCTGCTGCTTGAATACGAAAAGCACGCAAAAATGCAGTCTTACGTGCGCGAGCTTAATAAATTTTACCTTAAAAACCGTGAGTTTTGGGAAATAGATTATTCGTGGGACGGCTTCGGCTGGATATCCAACGACGACAACACCCAGAGCATTATAGCCTTCAGAAGAATCGACAAAGCCGGGAACGAAATTATTACGGTGTGTAATTTTGTGCCTGTCGCAAGGGAAAACTACCGCATAGGCGTGCCTAAAAAGGGGACGTACAGGCGTGTGTTCTGCTCCGACAGCGAAAAGTTCGGCGGCGGCACTTCCGCGGCGGCTAAAAGCTACAAAAGCGAGCCGATACCCATGCACGGCTTTGAAAATTCGGTTGCGATTGATATTCCCGCAATGTCGGTAAGCTATTTCCGCGTGCCGGGAACAGCGGGCGGAAAAGGGAAAGTAATAAAAAAACAACTTGTACAGTAAATATATAATATAAGCGTTGCGCCCTTATTTAAGGGGTGCGGCGCAAATGTGACAGGAGTGTTATTTTTGAACAGCAAAAAATGCGTCGCCATGCTCCTTGCGGGCGGTCAGGGCAGCAGACTGGGAGTTCTTACAAGCAAAATAGCAAAGCCGGCAGTGCCGTACGGCGGAAAGTACCGCATAATTGATTTTCCGCTTTCCAACTGCTCAAATTCGGGAATAGACACGGTGGGTATTTTAACCCAGTACAAGCCGCTTGAGCTTAACGATTACGTGGGCTCGGGCAAGCCCTGGGACCTTGACCGCACAAACGGCGGCGTGCATATTCTGCCGCCTTACCAGAGCCAGCGGGGCGGCGATTGGTACAAGGGAACGGCAAACGCCATTTACCAGAATATAGCGTTTATTGAAAGGTACGACCCCGAATATGTGCTTATTCTCTCGGGCGACCACATTTACAAAATGGACTATTCCAAAATGCTGGCTCAGCACGCCGAAACAAACGCCGCCTGCACAATAGCGGTGCTTGAGGTGTCCCTTGAAGAGGCTTCGCGTTTCGGAATTATGAACGCCGATGAAAACGGCGTTATCTATGAATTTGAGGAAAAGCCGAAACACCCGAAGAGCAGGCTTGCCTCAATGGGAATTTATGTGTTTACCTGGGAAAAGCTTAAAAAGTATTTAACCGAGGACGAGCAGAACAAGTCGTCCTCCAACGATTTCGGTAAGGACGTTATTCCCGCAATGCTCTCCTCGGGCGAAAAACTCTGTGTTTACAGATTTGCCGATTACTGGAAGGACGTGGGAACGGTCGATTCGCTGTGGGAGGCGAACCTTGACCTTTTAAACCCGAAAATAGACCTTAACCTTGCCGACCAGAACTGGCGTATATACTCCCGTGAAAACGGCAGACCGCCGCAGTACATTTCGGGAACGGCGAGCGTGGAAAACTCGCTTGTGACCGACGGCTGCGAGGTTTCGGGCAAGCTTGATTACTCGGTTTTGTTTGAAAACGTAACGGTTGAAGAGGGCGCCGAGGTTGAATATTCGCTTGTTATGCCGGGAGCGGTTATTAAAAAGGGCGCGAAGGTGCGCTATTCAATAATTGCCGAAAACGCGGTTATAGGCGAAAATGCCGTTATAGGCGAGGACCCCGCGGTTGCCGACGCGGAGAACTGGGGCATTGCGGTTATAGGCGACCGCCTTGCCGTCGGGAAAAACGCAAAGGTAAGTCCCGGTAAAATGGTGACCGAAAACGTAAAGGAGGGCGAAGAGATATGAGAGCTTCTGCGGTAGCGGGCATTGTGTTTGCCAACATCAACGATAATCTTATGCGAAAGCTCACGTCAAAGCGCTCGCTGGCGTCCGTTCCGTTCGGCGCGAGATACCGCGTTATAGACTTTGCGCTTTCAAACCTTGTAAACGCGGGCGTATCGAGCGTGGGTATTATAACAAAGGAAAATTACCGCTCGCTTATGGATCACGTGGGGAGCGGAGTTTATTGGGACCTTGACCGCAAAAACGGCGGACTTTACCTTTTGCCGCCCTACCTTACAAGCGGAATAAAGCGTTATAACGGCACGGTGGACGCGCTGTACGGCGCAATGGATTACATTGAACGCTGCAATGCCGATTATATTGTGCTTTGCAGGGCGGATTCGATTGCCAACATAGATATAGGCGCGGCGGTAAAGGCTCACGCCGATAAAAACGCCGATGTAACGCTGGTGTACCACCGCGGCAAGCCGCCGCTTAACAACACCGAAACCGCCTACCCCGTGTTCGGCAAAAACGGGCGTATAACGGCAATGAATTATGAGGCTCGGGACGGTAAGGAAACCGATTACGGCATCGGCGTTGCGGTCATTTCGCGCGAACTGCTCATTAAAACCGTTACCGACGGCTTTATGGACGGCGCGGTAAGCTTTATGAAGGACATTATTGCCGAGAATACGGGCAAGCTTAAAATTTACGGCTTTGAGCATAAGGAGTATGCCGCCGTGTTTGACGGAATAAACTCTTATTACGACGCCAGTATGGACCTGCTTAAAGGGGACGTGCGCCGTCAGCTTTTCAGTCCCGACAGACCCGTGTTTACCAAAACGCGTGACGATATGCCCACAAGGTACGGCACAAAATCCTCGGTTCAGAACTGCCTTATTGCCGACGGCTGCGTGGTTAACGGCACGGTTAAGAACAGCATTTTGTTCCGCGGGGTCACGGTGGAAAAGGGCGCCGTTGTGGAAAACTGCATTTTAATGCAGGAAACCAAGGTTGGCGAAAACACCGGGCTTTGCAACGTTATTGCCGATAAAAACGCCGTTATAAGCGGCGGAATGGTGCTTAAGGGGGCGCCCGGAAAAAGCTTCTTTATAAAGAAAAATCAGATTGTTTAAGAAAGAGAGAAAAATATGAAAGTATTGTTTGCATCAAGCGAGGCGTACCCGTTTGCCATGTCGGGCGGACTTGCCGACGTTGCCGGCGCTCTTCCCAAGGCGCTGAGAAAAAGGCTTATAGGCTGCCGCATTGTAATGCCGCTTTACAGCTGTATTCCCGACGAACTGCGTGAAAAGATGAATTTTATTTGCAGCATAACCGTGTCGGTTGCGTGGCGGCGCCAGTACTGCGGAATATTTGAAGCGCATATGGACGGCGTTATCTACTATTTTATCGATAATCAGTATTACTTTAAGCGCGACGGTCTTTACGGACATTATGACGACGCCGAGCGCTTTGCGTTTTTCTCCCGCGCGGTGCTTGATATCATACCGCACATAGGCTTTACGCCGGATATTATCCACTGTAACGACTGGCAGACGGCGCTTGTCCCCGTTTACCTTAACTCTTTGTACCGCGGCGACGAAACCTACCGTAACATAAAAACCGTTTTTACAATTCACAACATTCAGTATCAGGGAAAATACGGCAATGAAATTAACGGCGACGTGCTGGGTCTGCCGTATGAAAGCGAAAGCCTTGTTGAGTATGACGGCTGCGTTAACCTGCTTAAAGGGGCGGTGCAGTGCGCCGATAAGGTCACAACCGTTTCGCCCACCTACGCCGGTGAAATTCTCGACCCCTATTATTCTTACGGGCTTGACAGAATTCTAAAGCAGTTCACATACAAGCTTACGGGCATTGTAAACGGTATCGATTACGATGTATACAACCCCGAAACCGATAATTTGATATACAGGAATTACACTGCCGAAACAATTGACAAAAAGGCTTACAACAAAAAAATGCTTCAGCGCGAGATGGGTCTGCCCGAACTTAAGGACGCGCCGCTCATAGGCATTGTCACACGTCTTGTAAAGCACAAGGGGCTCGACCTTGTAAAGTGCGTGTTCGAGGAGCTTTTAAGGGCGGATTTGCAGTTTGTTATTTTGGGCTCGGGCGAATGGGAGTTTGAAACTTTCTTCCACGGCGCGGCGGCGGCGCACCCCGATAAGGTTGCGCTGAAACTCGGCTTTAACCCGCAGCTTGCACACAAAATTTACGCGGGAGCGGATATGTTCTTAATGCCGAGCCAGTCCGAGCCGTGCGGTCTGGCACAGATGGTAGCCCTGCGTTACGGCACCGTACCCATTGTAAGGGAAACCGGCGGACTTAACGACACCGTTTCGGACAGCGGCGACGGCGAGGGCAACGGCTTTACGTTTAAAAACTACAACGCGCACGAAATGGAAAACGCCGTGTGGCGCGCGCTTGCCGGCTATGGGGATAAGAACGGCTGGAATATTCTGCGCCGCAGGGATATGGAGTGCGATAACAGCTGGGGCGTTTCAGCCAACGCGTATATAAGGCTTTACAAGGAAATATTGGCAAAGTAATGCAAAGTTTCACCCTGCACCGCTTCGGCGGTGCGGGGATTAATGCCGAATGGGGAGAAATGTATGTCAGATATTATAAAATCGATAATACTCGGAATTGTGGAGGGCATTACCGAGTGGCTGCCGATAAGCAGCACGGGTCACCTTATCCTTGCGGACGAATTTATAAAGCTTAATATGTCAGACAGCTTTATGGAGATGTTTAACGTTGTAATACAGCTGGGCGCTATCCTTGCGGTCGTGGTGCTGTTTTGGAAAAAGCTTTGGCCGTTCACGGCGGATAAAACAAAGGGATATAACTACATAACAAAAAGCGGCGGAATAATTAAAAAAGACGTAATGGATATGTGGTTCAAGGTAATCGTGGCAATGCTGCCCGCGGCGGTAATCGGTATTCCGTTTGATAATTTCTTTGAAAAGCATTTTCATAATTACATAGTGGTTTCCGCGGCGCTTATTGTTTACGGCGTGCTGTTTATTGTTATAGAGCGCGCGAACAAGAACAAAAGCCCCAAGGTTACAAGCATAACCGATATGTCCTATAAAACCGCCTTCTTAATAGGCTGTTTTCAGGCGCTCTCCCTCATACCCGGCACCTCGCGCAGCGGTTCTACAATACTGGGCGCCATAATAATCGGCGTTTCGCGCGTTACCGCGGCGGAGTTCAGCTTTTTCCTTGCCGTTCCCGTAATGTTCGGGGCAAGCTTTATAAAGCTTTTAAAATTCGGGCTTACGTTTACGGGCGCCGAGCTTGCGGTGCTCATTGTCGGCACGCTCACGTCGTTTTTGGTTTCGGTTGCGGCAATAAAGTTCCTTATAGGCTATGTAAGACGTCACGACTTCTCAGCCTTCGGCTGGTACAGAATAGTGCTCGGCGCGGCGGTTCTGGCTTACTTTTTAATTGCGGGGTGAGGATATGAAACTGCTTATTGCGTCGGACATACACGGCTCGGCTTACTGGTGCTCAAAGCTTACCGAGGCGTTTAAAGCCGAAAAGGCGGACAGGTTGCTTCTGCTCGGCGATATTCTTTATCACGGACCGAGGAACGACCTGCCGCGTGAATACGCGCCGAAAGAGGTTATTTCTCTGCTTAACCCGCTTAAAAACAGAATATTCTGCGTTCGCGGCAACTGCGAGGCGGAGGTTGACCAGATGGTGCTTGACTTCCCCGTTATGGCAAACTATGCCGTGTTCCCCGTGGGAAAGCGGCTTATTTACGCCACGCACGGACATATATATAACGAAGATAATCTCCCGCCGCTGTGCGGCGGGGATATACTGCTTAACGGGCATACCCACATACCGCGGTGTACCGAATACGAAAACTATATTTATATGAACCCCGGCTCGGTTTCAATACCGAAAGAGCAAAGCCCCCACAGCTATATGACGCTGCAAAACGGAACGTTTTTGTGGAAGGATCTGGACGGCGGCAGGATATACAACAAATTTACAATAAAGGACGAATAAAAATGAAAAAGATATTTGCGGAATTTAAGGAATTTATCAACCGCGGCAGCGTGGTCGATATGGCGGTAGGTATTATGATAGGCGCGGCGTTCAAGGCAATTGTGGATTCGCTTGTGAACGATATTATCTCGCCGCTTATAGGATTGGTGGCAAAAAACGATTTCAGCAATCTTTCGATAAATTTTCTCGGCGTTTCGCTTAAATACGGCTCGTTTATAATGGCGGTGCTTAATTTCCTCATAATTGCCGCCGTGCTTTTCTTTATTGTTAAAATGATGAACAGCCTGCACGATATAGGCAAAAAGTTCTCATCCGAAGAGGAAAAACCCGCGGAACCCACGGTTAAGGTATGCCCTTACTGCAAAACCGAAATTGCAATCGACGCCACTCGCTGTCCCCACTGCACCTCTGTGCTTGAAGATAAACCGAATTAAATACGGCTGTTAATTTTTATAAATTGAACGTGATAAAACGGAGCAAACTGTAAATATGAACAAATTTTGAAAAAAAGGTCATATTTTGTTGACTTTGGTTCGGGGTTGTGTTACGATTTAATCGGACAAGATAATATGTTTGCCAATATAGGTTTGGATAAATGGCCCAAATGTTTCTACCGCACGCCGAAGTTTTAAGTTGCGACTATTGGTTACCTGCCCTTAAAATGTTTTGTTTTACAGGGTGCTTTCGTTTTTGGCAAACAGGCTTTTTATATTTAAAAGTCTGTTTTTTGTTTTCTAAAGGAGCTGGTAATTAATGAAAGCCTTAGAGGAAAAAATATTAAAAGAGGGAAAGGTTCTTCCCGGTAATATTCTCAAGGTGGGTTCTTTCTTAAATCACCAAATAGACGTTGACTTTACAATGGAAATGGGCAAGGAAATAGCGCGGCTGTTCGGTGAAGAGGGCGTAAACAAGATATTGACCATTGAAACCTCGGGAATACCCATAGCCGTCGCCGCGGGAGCGGCAATGCACGTGCCGGTGGTATTTGCGAAGAAACACAAATCAAGCAATGTTTCGGGTGAGGTTTTAAGCACGTCGGTTCATTCCTACACGCACAATACCGATTACACGGTTGTGGTTGAAAGCGACTATTTAAGCCCCGACGACAACGTGCTTATTGTGGACGATTTTCTCGCGAACGGCAAGGCTTTAAAGGGTCTTATCGATATAATTTCCAAGGCGGGCGCCTCGGTTGCGGGCGCGTGCTGCGCGATTGAAAAAGGCTTTCAAAAGGGCGGAGATGAACTGAGGGCTGACGGCATACGGGTTGAGTCGCTCGCCGTTATCGACAGTATGGACGACTGTAAGATCACCTTCCGCAAACAGGGATAAACGCGGTTTACCGCTTATCAAATATAATAATTTTTCGGAGGAAGAAAATTATGAAGAAACTCACAGCAGTGCTTATGTGTCTTGCAATGCTCTTTGCATTTGCGGGCTGCGGCAGCAAAAACACCGGCTCGGACGCTAAGGACACCGGCAAGAAACTCAAGGTAGGCTTTATTTACCTGCACGACGAGAACTCTACCTATGACCTTAACTTCATCAACGCGGCAAAGGCTGCCTGCGAAAAGATGGGCGTTGAGTATCTCGAGAAGAAGAACATTCCCGAATCCAACGAGTGCAAGGAAGCCGCTCTTGACTTAGCCGACCGCGGATGCGATATTATATTCGCAGACTCATTCGGTCACGAGCAGTACATTGCGGAGGCTGCGGCAAAGTATCCGAACGTGCAGTTCTGCCACGCAACCGGCACCACCGCTCACACTTCCGACCTTAAGAATCTTCACAATGCATTTGCCTCCATTTATGAGGGCCGTTACCTTGCGGGCGTTGCCGCGGGTATGAAGCTCAACGAAATGATCGAAAGCGGCAAAATAACCGCCGAGCAGGCTAAAATGGGCTATGTAGGCGCGTTCACCTATGCCGAAGTTATTTCGGGCTACACCTCATTCTACCTCGGCGCTAAGTCGGTTTGCCCCAGCGTTACAATGGAAGTTCAGTTCACAGGCAGCTGGTATGACGAAACCGCCGAAAAAGAAGCCGCAACAAAGCTTATAAACAACAAGTGCGTTCTTATAAGCCAGCACGCAGACTCCATGGGCGCTCCCACCGCTTGCGAAACCGCCGGCGTACCCAACGTTTCTTACAACGGAAGCACCTTAAAGGCTTGCCCGAACACATTTATCGTTTCCTCACGTATTAACTGGCAGCCCTATTTTGAGCACATCATTGATTGCGTAAAGAACGGCAAGGAAATTGAAAAAGACTGGTGCGGCGACATCTCGACCGGCTCCGTTGAGCTTACCGATGTTAACGAAAAAGCTGCTGCCAAGGGTACTGCGGACAAGATTGCCGAAGTTAAAAAGGACCTTGAGGACGGCAAAGTTCGCGTGTTTGACGTTAAGAACTTCACCGTAACCATTTCGGACAGCGCTAACAAAAACGCAAAGGTAGACGCTGATAAGCACCTCACAAGCTATATGGCTGACGTTGATACCGACGCTGACTATACAGCCGATACCGAGGTTGTTGAGAACGGCTACTTCCACGAGTCCGAGAAGCGTTCCGCTCCTTACTTCGATGTTCAGATAGACGGCATCACACTTTCAAATACAAAGTTCTGATAAAGTATAACCAAACTTAAGGCGGGGCAGAAAATGTCCCGCTTTAAGTGGTATTAAGGCTTTCCGCTTTACGACAGCGCACGTTTTATTACCCGCGCGCCGTCGCAAGACGGAGAACATAAGGAGGATAAACAATGGCTACAAACGCGGCAATAGAGCTTAAGGGCGTTACAAAGGTTTTCGGAAATATTGTTGCAAATAAGGACGTTGACCTTGAGGTAAGGCGCGGCGAAATACTGTCGATTCTCGGTGAGAACGGCAGCGGCAAGACCACGCTTATGAATATTATTGCGGGAATATATTTCCCCGATCGCGGAAAGATTTACATTAACGGCGAGGAGGCGGTCATTCACTCCCCCAAGGACGCGTTCGGCTACGGAATAGGAATGATACATCAGCACTTTAAGCTGGTGGACGTTTTCACAGCCGCCGAAAACATTGTTTTGGGTCTTAAGGAGGACGAAAGCTATAATCTGCGCCGCTCAGCCGAGAAAATAAAGAAGATAAGCGAGCAGTACGGCTTTGATATAAACCCCGATAAAAAGATATATGAAATGTCGGTTTCCGAAAAACAGACGGTTGAGATTGTAAAGGTGCTCTACCGCGGCGCGGATATTCTTATTCTTGACGAGCCGACTGCGGTGCTTACCCCGCAGGAAACCGAAAAGCTGTTTGACGTTCTCCGCCGTATGAGGGACGACGGCAAGGCGATTATAATTATAACCCACAAGCTGCACGAGGTTATGGAACTCTCCGACCGTGTTTCGGTTCTCCGCAAGGGCGAGTACATAGGCACCGTAAACACCGCCGAAACAACCGAGGCTCAGCTTACGGAAATGATGGTGGGCAAAAAGATTTCGCTTAACATTGAAAGAACCGAGCCGCAAAACTGCGAGGACAGGCTTGTAATAAGCAACGTCAACTGCGTAAACCGCGAGGGCGTAAAGGTGCTTGACAACGTTTCGTTCACGGCACGCTCGGGCGAGATACTGGGCATCGCGGGCATCGCGGGCAGCGGTCAGCGCGAACTGCTTGAGGCAATTGCGGGACTCCAGAAAATAGACACGGGTGAAATAACCTACAATAACCCCAAAACCGGCAAGCGGGATAATTTAAGGGATAAAACGCCGCTTCAGATAAGGGAACTCGGCGTAAGACTCTCCTTTGTGCCGGAGGACAGGCTCGGTATGGGGCTTGTGGGGAATATGGATATAACCGATAATATAATGCTCAGAAGTTACCGCCGCGGCAAATCGGTGTTTGTTGAGCGCAAAGGCCCGCACGACCTTGCCGAGAAGATAATAAAGGAACTTGAGGTGGTAACGCCCGGCGCTTCCACCCCGGTAAGAAAGCTCTCGGGCGGTAACGTGCAAAAGGTGCTTGTGGGACGCGAAATCGCGGCGTCACCGACGGTGCTTATGGCGGCTTACCCCGTAAGAGGACTTGACATCAACTCTTCTTATATGATATACAATCTCCTAAATAGACAAAAGGAGCGCGGCGTTGCGGTAATATTCGTCGGCGAGGACCTTGACGTTCTAACCGAACTTTGCGACCGCATATTGGTAATAGGTTCGGGCAAGGTTGCGGGAATTGTGGACGGAAGAAAAGCGACCAAGGAAAAAATAGGTTATCTTATGACGGCGAAAAACGCCGAAAACACACGGGAGGGCGAGCAGTAATGGCACAGACAGTTAAAACACACCGCGAACCGCTCTTTCACATTGTAAAGCGCTCGGGCGTTTCAAGGTGGGCGGCGTGGCTTATAAGAATTGCGGCAGTTGCGGCGGCGCTTATTGTGTGCGCGCTCGTAACCGTTTTGCTTACCGGCGAAAACCCCATTAAGGTTTACGCCACAATGATAGACGGCGCCATCGGTACAGAGCGCAGGGTGTGGGGTCTGCTCCAAAACCTTGCAATGCTTTTGTGCGTGTCGCTTGCGGTAACGCCCGCGTTTAAAATGAGGTTCTGGAACATCGGCGCCGAGGGTCAGGTGCTTGCGGGCGGAATGGCAACAGCCGCATGTATGATATTGTTCGGCGGCAAAATGTCCCCGTGGCTGCTTTTGCCGGTGGTTATTCTCGCGAGCATTGTCGCGGGTGCGCTGTGGGCGTTCATTCCGGCGTTTTTTAAGGCAAAGTGGAACACAAACGAAACGCTCTTTACCCTTATGATGAACTACATTGCGATTCAGATGGTTTCGTATTTCACGCTTAAGTGGTCCGTGCCTAAGGGCTCGGGACAGATAGGCGTTATAAATCAGGCGACGCGCGCGGGCTGGCTGCCGACTATCGGCGAGTACGATTACCTGCTTAACATTATAATTGTCGCCGTTCTGACCGCCGTGATGTATATATACCTTAAATACAGCAAACAGGGCTACGAAATTTCGGTTGTGGGAGAAAGCGAAAACACCGCGCGCTACATCGGAATAGACGTTAAAAAGGTTATAATCCGCACAATGCTTATTTCGGGCGCTGTCTGCGGTATTGCGGGACTTCTTCTTGTAAGCGGAACGGACCACACAATAACAAGGGACACCGCGGCAGGCCGCGGTTTCACCGCCATATTGGTTTCGTGGCTCGCAAAGTTCAACCCGCTGTTTATGGTGCTCACCTCGTTCCTTATAGTATTCCTTGAAAAGGGCGCTGTGGAAATTTCAACAACCTGCGGTCTTAACGATTCGTTTTCCGAAATAATAACCGGTATTATAATCTTCTTCATAATCGGAAGTGAATTTTTCATTAATTACAGCATAAAATTCCGTGAAAAAAACAAAGGGGGTAACAAATAATGATAGCTTCCTTTATTCATCGCGCGGTAATGCAGGGCATACCGCTTCTGTTCGGCTCAACCGGAGAAATAATAACCGAAAAAAGCGGTAACCTTAACCTGGGTATTCCGGGTATTATGTACGTCGGCGGAATAAGCGGCGTTATCGGCGCGTTTATTTACGAGCAGTCCGTAGAAACGGTCAACCCCGCGCTTGCAATAATAATTCCGCTTTTGTGCAGTATTGCGGGCTCACTGCTTATGGGGCTTATATACGCCTTTTTAACAACAACCCTCCGCGCAAACCAAAACGTAACCGGTCTTGCGCTCACAACCTTCGGCGTGGGCTTCGGAAACTTTTTCGGCGGCTCGCTTATAAAGCTTACCTCAAGCGATATGCCGTCGGTCACCTTAACACAGACCAGCAATTATTTCCGTAAGACTCTTCCTTTTGCGGACAGCCTGGGCGCTGTGGGCAAAATCTTTTTCTCATACAGCTTTTTGGCGTACGCGGCAATAGTAATAGCGCTTTTATCGTCTTATGTTTTAAAACGCACAAAGGTAGGTCTGCACCTGCGCGCCGTGGGCGAAAACCCCGCAACGGCGGACGCGGCGGGAATATCCGTCGGGCGTTACAAATACCTCGCAACCTGCATAGGCAGCGTTATAGCGGGACTCGGCGGTCTTTACTATGTTATGGACTACGCCTGCGGCATCTGGTCTAACGACGCCTTCGGCGACAGGGGCTGGCTTGCGATTGCACTGGTTATATTTGCGGTCTGGAAACCGGATTTAAGCATTTTGGGCTCAATACTTTTCGGCGGACTGTTTATTGTTCATAACTATATACCCAATCTTGCGGTAAGCACACAGGAAATATTCAAAATGCTGCCGTACCTTGTAACAATTGTAGTGCTGGTTATAACAAGTATGCGTAAAAAGCGCGAAAGCCAGCCGCCTGCACATCTGGGACTTTCTTATTTCCGTGAGGACAGATAATGGAAAACATTGTTTTGGCAGAGGACAACAAAACCCTTGAGGCGGAGGCGCGCGCACTGGCGGAACATTCCGAGCGCGACGAGGCAAAATATTCCGAGCTTTACGAGCGTCTGGCGCGCCAGAGCGAAATGACGGACGAAGAGAAAAAGGCGCTGTCGGACGAGGTTGAGGGCGAGGTTCGCGAGCTTGAAAGCACCGCAATGTACCTGCGGCGTGTGCAAAGGCAGTCGCTTGACAG
>ERZ808245.743-NODE-743-length-15107-cov-2.654332_pt1 | contig 15107 bp, 23 predicted proteins | sample MGYA00521243_ERZ808245 | MGnify/ENA primary metagenome ERZ808245 (study PRJEB31516, sample SAMN03275576) | gut metagenome | biome: mammalia-associated habitat; material: feces | host: Papio cynocephalus | place: Kenya | collected 2012-07-07 ... | reverse complement strand
GTTTGTTTTACACCACGCTCATCAGGATTTAAAGTAACACTCTTACCCTAACCGAGCTTCCAACCATAGTCTGAATAACTCTTCGTACCTGCGGTGACCGTGTTAACTACCGCTTGGATCTAACCCCAAGAGCAATCAGAGAACTCCATGGGCTCTGCACTAGGTAGTTCAATCTTAGAAGCAACTGCAAAGCAGTAGATGGTACCATCAACCGCATTAACGCTTAGAGACTCCATATTATCCAAAGAAGCAAAGTTTTCAGGGAACTTAAAGGTATCTGTTCTCCAACCAGGCACTCTGACTATTGTCCATCCACCTTTTAGCCACTTGCTCAAATCTTCACCCTTTAACGGGTCTTCAACTGTGCTCATATTTACATTAGCTCCATATGCTATTGCAGTAGAAGGATTACCAGAAGCATCTTCTTCAGTACCTGTAATAGAGAAGTATGGAGTTGCAGAATTTAGATTTTTAACAGCTGTATCATAATCCTGTTTAAAGAAATAAATGTTATAGTGACGTAGCTTAGGTGTATAAGTTGCAGTTAAAGTGCGGTCTTCAGTTACTTTTAGATAACTACCGTTCCAAGAGCTATAATAATAATTGTACTGAGCATCTGTTGGTTTAGTAGGAGTATCAATTACCACATAATCTAATCCACCAAAATTATTTGGGTCATATGCTGTTCCATCTGCATTATAACCATTAAAGTTGATTGGATTATAGCCATCTTCTCCACCAATAATTTGATAAGAACATAAAGTAGTTCCATCATAATTCTTAAATGTTACGGTATATAGATGACGACCATATAGAATACTAATATTAGGCATATAGCGTTTATAAGCTGCCATCGCCGCATCTTCAATTTGAGCAACATCAATAGTACCAGAAATGTATGGATTAGTGTTACCATTATAAATGATACCAGCTTCATCCAATCCTTTACAGCTTAAAAGTTGGTTAAATACTTCTTCACCATTGCCATCAAGATGCCATTGAATATCAATTAATCTCAAAGTCTAAAGGTTCTTAGCTTGTTTGATAATATTTACCAATAGCTAGTCTGCAGATGGATCACATTCCTCAACTGTAATAGTTGAAAGACTATCATAACCTTGCAAGGTTAATACGCTCAAATGCGATAGATTCTATAATTTAATATTAGTAATTGTTTTAGGCAATTTTAAAATCTCAATATTGCTATTAGCTGCAAGAGTGACAGAAGGAATATTAGTATTCTCTGCATAGAAGTATCTTAATGCAATACAGCTATTTAGTCCAATAGTAGTGTTTAAATAGGTTAAACCAGTTAGAACAATCTTCTTTAATAGATTACTATTAAAGGAAATGTTAGTACCGTTAGCCCAAGCATTATTTTCATAACCTTCAACTTCGCTACCTAATAGAACTTCTTGCAATTTCTTAGCTTGAGAAATATCCAACCAACTTAAATACGCGGGAGCCAGGTCTCCTAAGCTAGTAATCAGAGATGCATTGTAGACATAAGTCTCAACACCGCCAGAACCAGTTGAAGTAAAGTCAGGAGCTTTAACTGTTGTAGGAACTCCTCGCTTAGCTTTTGTTCTAATATAATCACCATTGCCATATTTTACTAAGATATACATATCAGAGTAAGGAGTAATAGTTAAATCTTGGTTAGGTGCAACAACTTTATTTTCAGTAGGCTTAGTGATACGCATCTGAATAGCATCGCCTACTGCGGTTGGACCTTCATACTTAGAACTCATATAGCGGTCTTGATAGAATAAGAACCAGTCACGTTGTAGTTGCTTATTTCCTAGCATCATAGAAATATAAGTTCTATCATTATCATTTAAGTATGGATTGATATATTTCTTAAACATATCTTCAATCCAAATAGCTTCACACCAGTTAGCTTGATAATCAGAGAATTTTTTACTTAAACGAAATGCGTTAAATGCACCTTCATTTTCTTTCTCTTGAACCATTTTCTTGATATCATCAGCAAAGCATTGTTCTAGATTAATCCATAGAACTGAGTCTTCGCCACCATATGCTTCACTACCATCGCGATATTCAATACCATAACTATGGCTTAAACGACCAATGTTATCAATACCGAGAGCAGTATCATTATCGTAGTCATATTTAAAGTGCCAATGTTTACCATCATCAGTTGCCATAAATACGTTTTTAGCACGGTTATCAACCATCAGATGACGTTCAGTAAAGATGTCTAGCCAAATGGCAGAATCTTTGATAAAATAATCTTCAAATTCAGCTTTAAATTTAGCTAATCTATATTCAGCAGTATCTGCGGTGTAGGTTTTTCCATCATAAACAACAGCCTAAGGTAGCGTATTACCTGTAGCCGCCGCAGTATCAGTTGAATTAACCCAAGCTACAACTCTATGCAGATTGTCAATATCAGTTTGAGTATAGCCTTTCTTTGGAAATCTAAATTCAAATCCTTCTTCCCAAGCATCGTTACTAAAATCTGCAGATTTAAAAGAACAAAGGGCAGATTCATTAGTCAGGAACTCAACGCAGCATTGCTCAGGATATTTACTTCTATCTTGACCGAAAACATTATAATTAGTTTTATCATTATTCATGTTTGCTTTTGCATAGAAAGTTAATTCAGGGTTAGGGTCTGCTGTATTTCTATGGAAAATAATGATAGGTTGACCTTCAATGGTGCCACGAATTTTATTGGTAAAACCTTGATTGTGAAGTTCAGTAATTAGCTCATCACGTTGAGTTGTGCGGTCAGCCTTAGGCTCATAGCCTTTTGCCGCAGCCATTTCAAGCAATTCATCAAGCTGAGGATCAGAGATGTAAGGATCATAAATATTATATTCATCTGTCAAAAGAACATTATTTGCCCCTTCAGAAGAAGCAACGTCAACTTTCATACAGAAGTAATCTACACCCAAACTCTTATCAGATATTGCAAAGGTGGCTTCTTTAGCTCCTGTGTCTGCATGATTAAAACCATCAACTTGGAAATCCATATTTAGGTTTAGAGCTGCTCGACCATAACCCGCAGAAGAAGTACCTTGCATACCAATACCAACATTTTTAGAGGTGAAACTCTTTCTGTTGTTATTAGGATCTACATAAGTAACATCGCCACGAACAGGCGGATTGTTTCTATCTTTAATTTTAGAAGTAGGGAAAATAAATGGATACTGACTAGAGTCAGAATTAATAATCATATATTTAGACTGTAATTTATCAAGAACAATGTTATGATAAGCGTCATATATATTATTTCTCTGATAACGAGCAATAATTTCATCAGATGTTGGAGCATCAAGAATAAAATTATTTAAGACTTCATATTGGTCAAGAACTTTATTGTAAGTCTTAATTAAATAAACATCTAAGTCACATTCAGAAGAACCTAGAGTAATACTAACAGGATTAGTCTGAATGAATAAGTCGTCATTCTCATAGATTGCGGCAGAGCAAGGAATACCTTGTAGATACCATAGAATCAAACTCTTTTGAGTTGAAGGATAAACAACTAAATCCATTTCAATATAAGAATCTTCCTTATAAGGAACTTCCATTTCAATATCACGAGAATTAAAGACACCGCGGTTGGCAAATAATCTTAAACCAACATTACTTGATTCATCAAAACAATTAATAATTTCAGTATCATAGTTAATACTATTTCTGCACTTAAAAATCATTTTAATTGCTTTACCACTATTTTTAAAGTCCTATCCAAATAGTTTTAGTGGAATAGTAACTTTATCATTACTTGCCTTAATTCTTAGGACTGTTGCTCCATCTTCATCAGACTACCAGCCACCATTAACCCAGTCAAAGCTAGTTGGGAACTCAGTAGAATAGCCATTAGAAGTCCAAGAATTATAATTAGACTGCGCATTACTTCTACCAACAGCAGAAAAGTTTGCTTCAAGACTATTTGTAATAGGTTTAGCATCAATTTCAAGTGCATTGACCTTCAATTCAATAGTTCTAGATTGAGTACCACATCTAATAATTAAGCGGCGGGCGTAGGTATTAGTAAACTTTAAGGTCCAGTGTTGTAAAGTTCGATCTGGATTAATAGCAATTGAACTAGCTCTTACCCATTCACCTGCACCATCATTAGCGTCAGTATTAAAATACCATTCTTCAAGTGAACACTGTCTATTATTGTTATTATTAGCTGTACTGTAATTTGGATCCCAGATTAAATAAGGGATAGAAACATTATCATATTCAGTAACCTCGGTCTAAGCAAAAGAAGAAGCAATAATAGGAGTTCCATTACCGCGACTAACAAAGATAATTTCATAATATAGTTCATTACTAATTAACTCTGCGCCATTTAAATTTGCGGTGACCCAGACTTTTAAAGGATATGCGCCATGTCCTTTGAAAGGAATATCCTGAGTTGAAATGCCACCAGAAGTAGAACTGATAATATCTTTAGACCAAATGACAGTTTTATTAGTTCCTGCGGAATACAATTCAAAGTGTACTGTCTTTTCAAAGCTACCGCCCGCAGTTACAGTATAGGTGAAAACCGCATTATCATAGTATGCTTGATAGGCGTTAAAAGTAGAAGTCAGTTCTAGAGATACTGTTGTAATAGTCCATCTTAAACTTCTTACATTACCAGCATTATCAGTTAAAATAACCTGAACTGAGTTACTACCACGAATTAGAGAATCAGTAATATCATAAGAATAATAACCTTGAGTTACATTAGTATTCTAATCTACTTTAACTCCATTAACATTGATAACAATAGAACCATTGCCTGTTGATGCTCCATCGTCACTATATACAGAAGACCAGTTAAAACCAATATAAGTTTTTTCTTCACCTTTGTAAATAGTAGTCATGCTTGACGGAATCTCTGGGTCGTAGGTCATTTTGAAAGTAATACCATTACCGCCAGAACCGCCACCTGTACCTTCAATAGTAATAGTACCTAGGGGAACCGCATCACCTTTTTTATACCATGAAAGCTCATGTGTAGTATTATCAAATTCAATATCTAAGTCTTCAAGAGCATTTAGATTTGCTACTGTTTCTTTTAATGCGGCGAGGTCATCGGCGGAAGCATAGTTAGGTAAAATACCATTAACTTCATCCTTAGTATAATAACCAGATAAGTCGGTCGCAATGGATACACCACCAGTAATTCTTTCACCATTGCTTAGTAGATAGAATTTACTATCATCATCAATTTCATAGCCATCTGCTTTCTTTTGGGTGTTCTAATCTAAAGTATCTAGATAATCTAGAATTAGACTCAGCTGAGTTCTAACTGCAGTACCCGCAGATGTATATTTTTCGCCATTAAATTTATCAAATTTTTCATTAGTTAAGCCTTGACGAATATCCTCTAGTTCAGTTTGGCGATTATTACTTGAAAAAGTAGGATATTTAGTTAAAAGATTGTCAACTCTATCATTCAGAGTCTTCATTGAATCTGACAGATTTCCGCCAGTCTCACCGACATATTCTTTGTTTGCTTCTGCTAGTAGGCGCAAGGCTTCTACAATAGATATTTTACTCATATCTGTTTACCATAGACCTCCTATAACATTTGTTTTACTTCAAGGTCATCTACAAAAATTAGCTCAAAACTCGCAGAATCTTTAATTTTTTCCATGTCATCTACATCAGGATTATATAATCCATCGCCAATAGAAAGATTAGTATTGATTGTAGAATTCCACCTATAACATTCTGTATTAGTGGTAGTATCTACATCAATAAAAATTAAAGAAAATTGAATGCGACCAGGAGCAGTAGTAATTGAGCCTTTAATTATCCAAGAAAATTCAACCATATCAGGATTATCTTCCATGACTTGCATATCCTCAATTGGGTAGAATCCATCTACCTTAGCTCCCGCATTATACCATTTTACTAATTTAGATGAACATTTTAAAATATCATATCCATCAATAAATCTAGGGCAATTAAAAGTGATTGCATTAGAGTTATGGTCTGTGCGGATACCTACAACAGAATGAAATCCAGGCTGTAAAGTAAATGTACGAGTTAATGCATCTACAAGGATAGGCGGTTCCTCATCTTGGAGAAAATTAGAAGTATCATTATTTATAATAGTGTCAAGACTTTGAGTAGAAATATCATTGATTAGTGATAAATAATCTGTCATAAAGTCTCTCCTTTTATCTCTTGTTTAATTCTTTCACAATCTTGAAGAATTTGATTACACAACATTGCATATTTCTAACACGCTTTGGTTAGTTGAGTAGAGGTATCTTCAGCAGGATTGTTTACAATATTGCTTGTGTAACCTGATTGTTTAATAAAAACTGTTTCAGCATTTGTAGTAATTAAATCACCACAATAAATACTAACTTCAAAACTAGGACTTTTAATAACTTCTGCAGGAATATAACATTGATTATCTTTAAGACCATCTAATCCTAGTGTCTATTGATAAGTTTTCCCTTTATATGTAAATAAAGCAAAAACTGGATTTACCCATTCAGAAGTTTTAAAATTAAATGTTGCAATAAGATAGTTTTTACTACCTGCAACAAAATAATCATTTGTAGTTTCTTTAGTTAGTTTTTGATGTGAAACATTAAAACGAATTTCCATAATCCTTTTACCTCCTTTATTATTCTATTAAAAATTAAAATATTATTTTTATGATTTCCGCCCAAAAAGAAAAGAGGTTGAGATAAACCCAACCTCTAAAGAATAAATCTTAGACAACCTGCTGATAGCGGTCAGCCATCAGGGTTTCAACACAGAGATCCCAACCAGTCTTTCCAGTCAGAACACTCTTAAAGATAACAGGAGAGAAACCACTCACGAAAGAAACATCAGGACCTGCATCCAGAATGTTCGCATCACCGCGAGCATTAACATTCCAGTAAACCAGCTTAGGCAACCTCTTGCCATAAGCAGCCCACTTCCGACGAATCTGCTCCATCTCAGTAGAAGCAGACTCCTGAGTCCACCGCTTAGAATAATCACTCCAAGAACCAGTACCCTGATCAATCTGCATATCACTAATGACTACGATAGTCTTAGGAATGTCAGACTCCTTAACACCGGGAGTCAGAGCGGTATTCAACAGCAGGTCAAAAACAGCTTCCAGATTGGTGTTATCGCACAGATTAGTACGATAAATGCGGCGGCACTTATCAACAAAATCAATGCCCTCAATCTTAATCAGCTGAGGCTTACTAGCAAAGCTAATGTAATGATTGTGGAAAGGACCTCCGATTCGCTCTGCGCAATACATACCCAGAGAAATTGCCACATTCATAGGTGCGCTAGCTTCACTACCAGTCATAGAACCAGAAGTATCAACAACACACATCATAGAACAATCCTTACCATTCAGGTAGTCAGGCAGATTAGCCCAATACTTATTAATCATTGCACGGTCAACTTCATCCAGAGAGCTGTTGCCCCAGTAATCACAGCCCTTAACCGCCTTAGCTACGACCTCATAAGGATACAGAACAGAAGCATTCACGCTCTTGGTGGTATCCTTAGCAAACTTCTCATACTTCTTTGCGATAATGTCACGACGGGCAAATGCATTCTTATAGATGAAACCCGCACGAGAAGGAATCTTATCAAACTCAATCTCATCCCAACGGTTCTCAGACATCAGACGCTCAACAATATTGATACGACGACGCAGCTCAGACAGAGTCTTACGATACTCCTTATGAGACAGACCCAAATCCTTGCGGATTCGAGCGGCAGCCCACTTAGTCTTTGCAGAAGAAGCATTCTCAGAAGGCATCCACTTACCCAGCAGGGAAGGAGTCTTACACTGAATATCCAGACGCAACTGCTTCTTAATCAAATTCAGAGCACTCTGATAAACAGGAGTATCAATAGTGGAATAAATCAAGTCATCCCAACGTCCATACTCAGAAACGTTATCCAGATTAACCTCTGCACGAGCAGGGTCATTCTGACACAGCCAATTAAAACAAATACGGAAGAACTCACGCTCACCCTGACCACCGCGGCAATCACGCAGATAAAACAAGCACTTCATTGCCAAAGTAGCATCCTCTTCATAGGCGTTCTTAAACAGAAGAATCTTATCTGCAGCACCGCGCTTACGATAAGCGCCACCCAGCGCAAACATATCATAAACTGCGGAATTGGTAGTCTTATGAGCCAATGCGCCATTCTCAGTACGGGTAAAGTTAGAAGCGTTAGACAGAGTATTCATAAAAGTATTCATCATATATCTCCTTTTTTCTCTTAACAAGCGGTTATTATCATAACCTTTTTAATTAGGCGTTTTTATTCTTAACGACGATTGATAACATCATAATCCATTTCAGTATCAAATGGCATCACAATAGAGACATTCTTACCATAATTCTCAGAGCGACTATCATTCTTAGCTGCAGCAACATCATGCTCCAACTCAGCATCAAGCAGCATTGCAGCAAACTCATTTGCGGCAGGATAACAGTGAGCCATTGCGGCAGCCATATCCTTATGATAACTACGAAGCAGCCGCTGACGTGCAACCCGCATACCCTCAGTCAGATTGAACTCATCATCTGCTGCGCAATAAGCAACGCCATGATAAGACTCTTCCATCGCGGGGACACCATGCATAAAAATAACGCCGACTTTATCGCCAAGAGCTCGAATCTTATTCCAAGCATCCGACCGAGTATTCTTCATAACTGCGGTAACAATGCCCTTATAAGGATAGCCATTAAAAATACCAGTACGTTCTGCATCATAGTAATAACCAATCTTAGAACCATTACGGGGTGCAATATAAGTCATAGCCATAATTAAATATTTCTCCTTTTATCTCTTAAAAATTACTGCATCATTTTTGCAATAACAGAATTAATCATCTTACCGTCCGCCTTACCCTTTAGAGCCTTCATAGCAGGCGGAATTACCTCTTTCTTATTCATGGACTTAATATCTGTAAACATTTCAGAAATAAAATTCTGAATTTCATCTTCAGACATCATCTTAGGAAGGAACTGAGAAACAAAAGCAATCTCAGATGTAAGTGCGGTTTTCTCAGCTTCATTGCGCGCATAGCCTAAGGTCTCCCGCAATGCCTTAACTTCTTTTTGGAAAGTTGCGATTACTTTTGCTTCATCACCACCATCTTTAATTACCTTCTTAGCTACTGACAAAAAGTAGCTTGCATGATTTTCAACCTGCTTATCACCGCTCTTTAGAGCTGCAATCCGCATTTCATTTAGAGTATCAATAATCATTTTTCTGTTTTCCTTTCCCTTATTGTATATATATTATAACATTTTTTTAAGAAATAATCAATAAGTAATTTTTAGACATAAAAAAATGAGCAAGAATTTAAATCAATATTAGAAATAAATCCTTGCTCTATTGTTTAAAAGAACAAGATAACCATGAATCCAAAACCAAGCGGATTAATTGCTGTTGTTATCTTTACTATTGGAGCAACAGATGGGAGTCGAACCCACATCATCGACTTGGAAGGACGATGTACTAGCCGTTATACGACTGCTGCATATCTAGCGAATTACGTATCGCTAATGCGGATTGAACTCCGGTAGTCCGCACGAAGATTCATCAGGTAAGAGAACCCGCAACCTTTGATACTCTTTTATCTCTTAATCAAGTATCCTGTTGGTGCTGGAGATAGGATTTGAACCTACGGTCTATGGATTACAAAGCCATTGCATTAGCCAGCTATGCTACTCCAGCATATAAAAACAAGAGACATCAAGTAAAAGCAAACTTGTAATTAATAAATATGGAGCTTTAATTTTGAAATTGCTGTACGTCTCTTTTAATATTTCACTAGGCTTTTATTGATATTGTTTGGACTCGAACCAAAAATCTTAGATTTACATTCTAATGCTATACCCATTTAGCTACAAAGGCGAAGCCGCCTACCTTATTTTGCTGTAAAAGCCTATTATTTAATTTTTAATCTTCAAACAGATAAGAATAAGCATCATAGTCGAAGCCATAATTCTCACAAATTTCTTTTAATTCATCGAGATTATGAATTTCTTTTGCCCAGTACTGAATCCAAGATTCAATAGCATCCATATAAGCATCTTCCAGTTCAGATTCTCGATAATCTTCTGAAAGACCATACTCTTCTGGATTATCCATAATCATTCCTCTGTCAGGAAGACCATGATAGCCTTCATAAGACTGATAATCTTCAATAGCACAATCATATGCGGCTTCGGTTGCTTCTTCCACAGACTCAAATTCTGCGATGTCATAAACACAAGGTTCATTACAAGAACCAGCAAAAAGAGCAAAAATCATATTAAAACCCTTTCTTTTATGCGTGGAGCGGTTACAGAGAATCGAACTCTGATCTAGTGCTTAGAAGGCACTTGCCTTGTCCTTTGGGCTATAACCGCAAACCTTAAACGTGAAAAACGTAAATTGCTTTTTCGCTCAAAGGAGTAACGGTAGTAAATACTTTTACAATTTCACAATCGGAAAAGTAATCATAAGCATCTCTTCGAGCTTCCTCTTTTGATTCTGCAAAAAGAATTACTTTATGAGAAGTAGTATTATATTTATCATTAATACGCGAACGAGTAACAAGAAAAACTTGATAAAACATTATATCTCCTTCAAACAATCATTAATTCGCTTAACATCTACATCAGTTAAGTCATCCTCGGAAAAACGATATGCTCGAAGAATATCTTGTACAATTTCTTCTGCATATTCTTTTGAGTTTTTTCTAAGAGCTTTAATAATCTGATTAGTAATCAAATTACTCTCTTGCATATAAGCTATATTTATCATATAGACTCCTTTTAATAGCGGTAGCACGAAGAATTGAACTCCGGCTACTAGCGTATTAACCACTCTACTATGCTACCACATAAAAACAAGATGAATATTTTATACATATCTTTTTCTTGTAAGAATTATAAATATTATATTGCTGTATTCATCTTTAACTGGTTGAGCCAGCAGGATTCGAACCTACGATGGAGGAGTCAAAGTCCTCAGCCTTACCACTTGGCGATGGCTCAATATATAGGACTATTTGGATTCGAACCAAAAAATACTTGTGTCAGAGACAAGTGCCTTAACCATTTGGCAATAGTCCTTCAAAACAAAGCTAGATTTATTTTTAATCAAGCTATTAAAATATTTTTAATTGCAGTTCTAGCTTTTAGATAATGGTTGGGGATGAGAGACTCGAACTCTCACACCATCCGTCAGAGGGATGGGCTCTGGTGGTTTTAGAGACCACTGCTTTAACCGTTAAGCAAATCCCCATTATCTTTATTTCTCTTAGATTGCTTTGCGTTATATCGCTTAGCCGCCTTGCAATTTGAACATCCATGTTTATTTTTGCAATAACAAAGACAATAATCTTCTAACCAAAAATGGTATGGAATTGAAGGTTTAATTTTACGACGAGGAATCTTTTTACCTTTCATAATTTTATTATACCTTATTTTTTATGAAAAATCAATTTTTCTATTGGCAGGTCTACTCCGAATCGAACAGAGACACGATGTTTTGGAGACATCAGTACTACCATTATACGATAGACCCATAAAATGGGGAACCAACCGAAGCCAATTCCTTGAAAGCATTTCTGCTTTTGTGCACTGGTACTTCTGAAGGGACTTGAACCCTTAGAAAAGTTGAGTTTGAATCAACCGCGTCTGCCAATTCCGCCACAGAAGCATATGGAGGGCAGCCGGGGAGTTGAACCCCGCTCCTTGGATTAACAGTCCATTGCACTACCGATGTGCTAGCCGCCCAAAATGAGGTTTATGTAACCTCAAAATCAAGAACAATATAATTGCGCTGGTAAAAATTCAACTCAATCAGAGTATGAACTACACACCAATGCTTGGTGTTATAATCATCAAGGTAAATAATAGTGATAGTCAAATTAGCAGTAGTCATAAACAAACTCCTTTTTAACTTTTCTATTTGTTTTCCTTTATTACATATATATTATAACATTTTTTTAAGAAATAATCAATAGATATTTTTCTTAACGCCTATAAAAGTAAGGATACCAATACTTTTTAAGAAATTCCTCTTCAGACAGAGCCGCCATTTTTTCATACCATGACCATCCTAAAGTTTTTGCTTTTTCACAGTAGCTAGCATATCTAGCTTTTGCTTCATCAATAGACTCATAAGAGATATAATCAGTAATATCCCAAGAGTCATTAAACTTTTGATAATCATTTTTTGCGCGAGGAGCGGTTTCCTCAGCTTCTATGCTTCTATTAAGCACACGTCTATATCGCCGATTAGCTCGGATTCGCGCTTCTTTATTACTGCCATGCCGCGGATGCTTACAAATAGGATGTTTCTTATAGCTTCTACTCATAGTACCCTCTCCTTTTAGTATGTCCTTTGAGACTTGAACTCAAACTCTATTCCGTATGAAGAAATTGCATTAACCAATTATGCTAAGGACACATATTCAAGGCGAATATATAATCACTAGTCTTTTAATTAAATCATTAATATTAAAAATATCAGTACATTATGTTATATATTTGCTGTATTCGCCTTATTTTCAACAAGACCATTAATATTATTACATCTTCTTAAATCCCAAATTTAATGATTTTTAATAAATAATATTTTGCTGTGATGGTCTTTACTACTGGGGGTGAGTAAGAGAATCGAACTCTTATGAAAGGAACCACAATCCTCCGTTCTACCATTGAACTAACAAACCCATAAGACTAAAACGTCTTGGTAGAATGTGTCAGATTCGAACTGCTCTTCGACATCCCAAATGTCGAGTGCTACCATTACACCACACACTCTAGATGTAAGCCTACTAATTTATATTTATGAGTTGTAATTTTTTTATGACAAATAGGACATAAAATAATTAAATTAGATAAATTATTATTGTTTCGATTTTCATCAATATGATGAACTTCTAATACATCCTCATCTTCATTCCAATTACAAACAGCACATTTATGTTCATAGGCTTCAAATGCTTTCTATCTATAATTATTACCAACATAATTCGGATGGTTTTTGCCAGTTTTAAATAAAGAATTATTTTTTGAAGTTGCACAAGAACGAGAACAATAAACATTGCCTGTTTTTGATTTTGCTAACTAAGATTTAGTTCTCCATACTAACTAACCACAATTAGCACAAGAACAAAGTATGCTTTCTTTATGAGAACGACACTCTTTAGAGCAATAAAAAGAACTATGTTCTTTAACATTCTCATTATATCGTTTTAATTCAACTTCAAATTCTTTACCACATTTTGCACATAAAACTTTTTTCATTGTAGGCATATATTTACCTCCAAATCTAGCATTCTAGCCAACTGAATTACTCCTCGATATCAAGACGTTTATTTTCATTGCTCTACCAACTGAGCTATTCTTCCAATTTGATGGTGGGAGATTTAGGAATTGAACCTAAGACAGATAAATTATTATCATTTGCTGTAAACGTCTTTTTAATTTATTGTATATATTATACAATATATTTTTAAGAAAATCAATTAAGAATTTTCTGTTTCAGGGATATATAGAACTTTAGTAGAAAGGTCAGATAAATCAGATGATAAATCATCAACAGTCTAAGATAAAGCGGCAACCTAATCTTCAGTATCTGTATTAGTAATTGGCATCCATGCGGTTCTTTCTGGATTTAACATATATCTTGTTTTAGACTCGATACAGTAGCAAATAGAACCTGCCGCCGCATCAGAATATTCAGTCAAAATATCTGTTACATCAGCTTTCTTAGAACAAACTAATTCAAGATAATTATAAACATAATTACCATTTTGTCTAAACATTGCAATCACAATAGCATCCTCCTCTTATTATAATCCTATTGTAATTACAAAATTATAATAAGAAAATTAAACTATTAAGACCACTTTTTATCCTTACTTATCCTTAAAAATGGCGCAGCTAGAGGGATTTGAACCCCCGCACCGGTTATCCCGATCTCACAGTTTTCAGGACTGTTCTCTTCAACCAGACTTGAGTACAGCTGCATATTGGAGCGTTCTATTGGAGTTGAACCAATCTATACAGATTTGCAGTCTGCTGTCTAACCGCCTGACTCAAAACGCATGGTGCCGTGTCTCCGAATCGAACGGAGATAGATGGATTTTCAGTCCACTGCATTGACCGACTCTGCCAACACGGCATATAAACAAGAGTCTCTCAATTTATAAGAGAGTAGGAATTTCCCATCTTCATAAGTACAAAATTGATGAAACTTCTTATGAATCCCTCTCACTTTTACTTACATTTGAATTAAATAAAAGATTGCTGTAAAAAGACTCTTTAAATAGTACGCGGAGATAGGGATTCGAACCCTAGGACCCGTAAGGATCGTCTACTTAGTAGGTAGGTGCTTTAAACCACTCAGCCATCTCCGCACAAACAAGAGAGCATTAATCTTTCTTGCAGAATTTAAATGATTCAGTAATTGATTTTAAATTTGCTGTTACTCTCTTTAATTACTTAATAAATTTCTGATTCTCTATTGCGAATTTCTTCACAGATTTCATTATAGCGGTTAATGTATACAGAATACATTGACATATAAGGATTTGTATACTTCATTAAGCGGAAGAACGCATCTCGTTCTGCATACAAGCCATCTAATGAAATCTGAATTACAGGAGTATCGAAATCAACATCGACAAAATTACCTGTACAACCAAGTTCAATCTGCATTGGACTTCTCCATATTTCTAACCTTGCGGGTTAGTTTATTAATAATATTGCGGTTTCCCACAGGGTCACGCGCTTCAAGGATACTGATTCGATTCTTATAATGCTCAATTGACTTCTGCATTGGTATTACTCCTTTTCTTTTTTAGTACTGGTGCCGCCGACGGGAGTTGAACCCGTACTCTGTCTCCAGAAAGGGATTTTAAGTCCCTCGTGCCTGCCAATTTCACCACGGCGGCATAAACCTAAGAAGTGGTGCAGATTACAGGACTCGAACCTGTGACTTTCTGAATGTAAGTCAGATACTCTACCAACTGAGTTAAACCTGCATATTGGTGCAGTAAGAAGGAATCGAACCTTCGACCTCAGTCTTATCAGGACTACGCTCTAACCAACTGAGCTACTACTGCATATGGTGCGGAA
>ERZ808245.740-NODE-740-length-15124-cov-7.299290_pt1 | contig 15124 bp, 19 predicted proteins | sample MGYA00521243_ERZ808245 | MGnify/ENA primary metagenome ERZ808245 (study PRJEB31516, sample SAMN03275576) | gut metagenome | biome: mammalia-associated habitat; material: feces | host: Papio cynocephalus | place: Kenya | collected 2012-07-07 ... | reverse complement strand
GCGGTGTTCTTGCTCACATCGAGCGTGGTCAGTTGGTTGCTATTGCAATCCAGAGAGTCCAGCGCGGTGTTCTTGCTCACATCGAGCGTGGTCAGTTGGTTGCCATAGCAATACAGATAGCCCAGCGCGGTGTTCTTGCTCACATCGAGCGTGGTCAGTTGGTTGCTATTGCAATCCAGAGTGGTCAGCGCGGTGTTCTTGCTCACATCGAGCGTGGTCAGTTGGTTGCCATAGCAATTCAGATAGCCCAGCGCGGTGTTCTTGCTCACATCGATGCCGTCATAAGCCTCGACGTGTAAATCACTCGAAATGTTAATAAAAAGAATAGCACCACACAACGTAACCGTCTGCCCCTCTATGGCTACATACCACCCAACCTCGCCATCGGGGTCTTCCGTCTTATCAGCGTCAGAGAGGGTGACGGTGCGGCGTCTGATAGTGCCATCACCGTCATCCTCTACTATATACAGAGAGTCGAAGCCCTCGGCTACATTGACAAAGACTTTATTTTTTTTTTTCGCACTCATCTTGAGTGTCACAGCCCCGACTTGTACCTGTGTTTTCAGATTGTCGTACGCTGCCTTCGCGCTCTCATACGTGCTACCATCCCCCGTGAGTGCCACCTCTGCATATTGCTCACGGCAAGTGAGGGAAAGCCCCCACATACCACCGTTGGCATTCTCATCACGTGTCAGCGTCGATATATCACCATACAATGGAGACTTCGCACCAACGACCTCAAACGAACCGTCGCCCACGCGGTCTTTCTTCGGCAATACCATAAGATAGCCGAAAGTACTGTTAAAGAAAGGCTCTACCTTATCACGCGACACGTCCGCACCGCGCTCGGGTATCTGGAACGATACCGTCTTCAGAAACTCATTCAAGCCGTTATCCGTATTGCCCGCCGTCGTACTGCCGTTGAACGGAGTGACAAAAGCATTCTCTACAACGTGCACGCCACCCTGTGGGCACGTGATACTCTTTATCTTGCGCGGATTGGCTGCGTCATACGTAATTACCGGATTATATGCATAATCCACGATTATAGCCTCACCGTTATAACCACCCACTATCGGGTTCTCACAATCGAGCGTGATATTTCCGCTCAATATACTACTACATCCTGCCATATCTCTTAATTTTTAATAATTTTTACTCTGTTGGTGTTGCGGGCGTCTCTATATACATCACTTCAGGAACCTCCGCATTGAAACTCGATAGACTTGTCACGTCTGTGTGCTGTTCATTGCCTCCGACAACGATAACGACCTTACTCTCAAAGGGTACAGAGCCATAGACGCCCGAAACGGTAACAATGTACGACCCTGCACGTAATCCGTAGAGGTAGACGAATAACGCAGTGCCATTCCCTGTTGTACCGTAACGGTCACCCTTACTATTTTCCATAGTAGTCAATTCGGCAACCCCCGTAGTATCAGGGTACACACATCTCACTCTCAAGTCCTGCACGTCCGAGAAACTGCAAGCCGTGGCACTCGTAGAGCCGACCACCTGGGAACGCAACGCAAACTTAATACTTGTACCTTTGCTCCCTGCCAAATCGGACACCTGCTTTGCCACAAAATTCGTCTTCATAACTAACCGTAATAAAAATTCGTTTTGAAAAATATGCCGCATATATCCTGCAACGTGGCATTGCAACGCGCATACATAGCCTTATCCTCATCGGAAGTCATTTGCCCTGCCATAAAGTCACGCAACTTTCCCAGCCACATTGCCGCATCCCTGCTATACTGCGCTATCACGTCCCCACTCGTAGGAGTAAGTGCACTTAACGCATTCGGTGTCTTTGCCCCGCTGCGAGTAGCAACCGCCCCGCGCTGCATCAACAGCAACACCGTAAGGGACGCGATAGAGCGATACACTATCTCATCTATTCCTTCCTGCCATTCCGATGTCGCCATCTCGTGCAATATCCCAGTCACTATATCAGGTTTGGGATAGGGCTGTTCGAGGGGGTTACCCATCGGGTAGTACGCTGCTATATATGCGTACACAATTTCACGCTCCGCCCTGTCAATCTCTGACTGCGACACTTGCAGACTGAGACGGTAACCGTGCTCTATGTATTGCTGCGGTGTCATTTTCTCTTTCTTGACTTACGAACGGTTTTGGGAGTAACGGACTGCACCGCTACCCCTCCACCATTCTTACTTCAGTTAGCCTCACGCAATACAGCCGCGGACTGCAAACCGTAAACGACACCGCCCATATACATCTCGTAGAGATAGTACTGCGCATTCTCTTTCCATTCCGGGAACGCCACGTCGTTGGTCTTCTTCACCTTGACACGGTACAGAGACGGTATGAAGATAATACCGTGCAAACCGGTAACGTTGGCAAGATAATCCTTAACGATAATCTTATCCACGCCGATAATAGCAGCCACCTCATCGAGAGACTTCAAGGTCTCAGTTCCGCCCTCACCGTACTTGAACTTGCGCAACTCAATAGCCTGCGCGGTGGTAATTACCAGCACTTTCTTACCCTCCGCGCGAACCTCTGCCGCTGTACGCGCAAAGTCCACAATAGTAGGAGTAGCAGCCACCTCAGGATTAACCACGGTGATACGTGCATTGCTGGTCTTCGTTGCGCCGATAGTCTCGAAGCACGTCACTTTCTTTCCAGCAGCGTTCACCTCATCACCAATCAGCAACGACTTAACGGCTACCGACTTGACGGATTTGCGCAACTCATTGGTGTATGCCGATACATACTCACCCAACTGACCCGCTTCCTCTGCGTCTGCCAAATCCTCGGTAGAGATGCGCTGCATCTTGTACACAGATGCCGCCTTAATCTCAATGCCCTCGGCTGCCAGTTCCTGCAAATCCTTTGTCACGCCCGCATCGCTCGCCTTATTCCATTGCTTAGCAATCTGCGCGGGTTTGGTCTCGTCAATGTCCACATAGTAGAACTTGCCGAACTTCGTCTGTGCCAGCATATCAAACAACTCGTCCGCGTCGTCCTGCTTGAATTGGATAGCATAATCCACTGCCTCCTGGAACGTAATGCCAGATATATCATTCTTAGTCTTGCGTACAGGCACGCCGTGGGCGTTGAGCACGTTGGTAATACGTGCCACTACCTCGTTGCGATTACGGGCGTCGTTGCCGAAGCAGTTCACAATCTCCATAGCCACCTCGGGGGTGATATAGTCCGCTACCGTCTTACGACCAGCCGCGGGCGTTCCCAACTCGCGCATGATAGAGTTGCGCACGCTGACAATCTTGTTAGCCACTTCCTCTTCCTGCGCTGTCAATTTCGCAGACAACTCATCGAACTGCTTGCGCAAGTCCTCAATGTTGTAGTCCTTACTCTCGTCGGCTGCCCATTCGTCCACGATAGCCGCCAACTGCTCCATCACTGCCTTGGTGTCCTCAGATACACCATTCTTCACAGCCATAGCGCGAAATACCGCCGCGCCATTCTTAAATACTTCCTTTCTCATAAGTCTAATATATTAAACAAATTTTCATTTTTGGGTTTATCCTCAACCTTGCGGAAAACAAGGCTATTCTTCACCTCTGCCACCTTCTCGAACCCTATACCGTTAGCGGGGGTAGTCACCAACGACACCGCCAACATCTGGAACTCGCGTATCAGCATATGGCTATACGTTCCGTCCGCGTTATACTTATATTCCCACTCCGTGGCATAACCGAACTTACTGAATCCCTGCAATATCCCCTCGCGTAACATATTCAGTACCATATCATAGTGCACGTAAGTACGTGGTATATATGCCACAAAATAGAACCCTACCGAGTTGCTTTCTGCGTATATCACGCGCCCTGCCAGCCATTCGGGGTTACACTCGCCCGCGTGTTCAATATCAACCGGCATATTCAGACCCTTGCCGACGAAATAGTCGTTGATAAACGTGTCAAACGCGCCACTCTCGTACACCTCGCCATTCTCATTCGGTGCGCCGAACTTCATCTCGTACCCCTTTATCAGCAAACCGTCAAGCGTGGCGGTATCCTCATCGCGCTTGGTTACCGTGGAGGTGGGCACGCCCTGCACCTCTTTCCAATCACCCACCAGCACGCCGTCGCGCACGGTTGGGCACTCGCGCCCCTGTATCTTCAAAAACTCCCTTTCCATTATTCTACTACCCTATAATTCGGGTCATTCTCAATCGTATAATCAACCTGCAACCCCATATCCTCAGCCAATAGCCAGAACGTGCTATTCAACAGCATACGGAAATTACGGTACTTAACCATATCGCCCTCGCGCAACTCGCTACCGTTGGAAAGCGACTTACTGCTATTAGCGTCAATCATTGCCACTTGGTTCGCGGGCACTTTGATACGGTCGGCAATCGCAAGCACCGCAATACGCACCCTGTCCGCCATCTTATTGTCCAACGTTGCAAGGTTCACGGTGTCTATCTTCATAGCATTAGGCAGCACACACACGCCTTTCTGACCTTTCAGATACCCGTACTTACTGCCTATCTCTTCCTCAATAGCGTCCTTATCGCTCTTCAACAGCACCGTTGAGGTGGGTGCACCGCTCACCTGTTGCGGCGACATGAACACCACCGCACCCATACGCTGCGAAATAGTATTCGTTCCGTTCAGCACGTTATCCAGCAATTGAAGATACGGAAACAGCATCTCCTTATCCGACTTACCTGTCAGCATTAGCGTGGCGGACTGCATAACGTAGCAGCGCAAATCCCTGTCCGTTGGTATCACCTGCATATTGCCACTCGGCAACGTATTAGCCACATACTCGCTACTGCGCAAAATACGCAACCCGAACCCCTCCTTGTACGCAACCACGACAAAGCCACGACGATATATCTCGTTCAGTATGTACTTGCCGAAATTGTCAAACAGGCCCTTAAATTCCGCAAACAACGTAACATCACCAGCCTTACGCACCCAATTCACGCCGGCGCACAAGTCTGTCAGTATATCACATATATTCAGAAACACCGTCTCGGAAAATGGCAGCCGCTCCGTTATCTGCAACGGATAGCCGCCACTATACGGCAAGTGGATTACACTGTCGCTCCTGCGAAACACACGCAATATATAATCCTTAATACTCATAAGTCGCGGCAAAGATACGAAAAAAAAATGATATATGCAAATCTTTTACATTAATCTACAATTTCTGTAATACATCAGCGCACTATTCACCGCGTCTATATTGTCATCGTGCTCGCAATTCTTCTCAAACGAATACACCTGTTCGACAAATAGCCTGCACTCTGCCGTGTTGGAAAATACTACCCGTGTCGTCAAATCTTGGTAGTTAGCCGTTATACGGTCGAATTTGTCCCCACGACTAAACCACCCCTGTACGGGTATGCCATTCTTGCGGGCGTCCTCAAAAAACGTAACACCGATTATACCGTTGGTCTCCACCCATATACGCTCCACATTGTACGCGCTGCGCCACCGCTCCATAGTGTCGAAAACATCAGCATTGCTGCCGTTGTTACGGCTCCACACGTCCACCACGTACATATTCCGCCCGTCCGTCCCGACCAACACCATCGCGAAATAGTCGCTGCCCCGCAACGCGGAGGGGTCGGCAAAGATAGTGTAGTGCATTAGCCTGTCGGGCACGTCGCCGAAGTGTATATTGTCGCCCGTGAAGATAGACCCGCCACGCTCTGCGTACTCGCCCAGATAGTACACTCGGTATAGCCACTTATCCAGACTGCTTGCCGTCGGTTTCTCCGCGTTCCGTTTCAACTCATAAAACCACTCCTTCTGCGCGTCTGTCAGAAACGGATTGTCCTGCCAAAAGCAGTTGCATATATCATCATCGGCAAAGTATTCCTTATCCCAAAACGCACTGTCGGGGTTATAGTCTATTATCCACCCCTTGCGGACGTTGGCACGGAGGTTCGCAACTTGCAATTTGTCGAAAGCGTTTGCCTCATTCACAAACAGCCAGTCACACGCTATACCCTTTGCCGTTATCCCCCTTTGATATGAGTTGAATATAACCTTACCCTCATTGAACCTGTTGCGTATCTCCAACGGACTTTGCAGGCACTCAAACACCGCCTTTAACGTCTTATCCCCCTGTATGATATTAACGAAGTCCGAGTATGCACCCAACCGCCCCTGCGACTGCGTCATACTCGCCACATTAACCACCTCGCCACTATATGCCCGCGTAACAAGGAACTGCGAAATGAAATATGTCTTTCCGCTGCGGCGGCTGCCCCGAAAGGCAAAAGCCGTCTTGCCAGCCTTGCGACGCGCGGCAAGGTATGCTGCGTATTTGCCGTTAATCTTCACCCGCGGACACCTCTACATGCACATCGCCGAATACCGTACAATCAATCGGCGGCAGGTTCTGCACGTCAATAGTCTGCTTCGGCAGTCCGTATATCTGGTTGGTTATATCCAGATAGTCCCCTACCTTTTGGCTCGCCTTTACCGCCATTATGAACTTCTTACGGAAAAACGGCGTTTTCGGGTCGTTCAGAAAAGCCTGCAACTCTCCCTCCGTGGCTATCTGTAACGCCCACTTGTAGAACTCACGCTGCGCCACTGCCACATTCTGCGGGCATATAGGATTACCATTCGGCTGCCCGAACTGTCTTTCCTTTGGTGGCAATTTACGACCTGTTCCCATTATACTAACTAATTAACAATAAAACCAATACATCGCCCCACTACCAAGGCTATAATTCCCGCAAAGGTACTACTTTTTTCTAACATATGCAACTTTCTAACAAAAAATAACATTCGGGCTTTTCCTCGCATACGCGCGTATGTGCACGCACCCTTACGCGCGTACCCTCGCGCGCCCCTGTGTCAATTGCGCGTCATGACGCGCGGGCGTGAGTCGGCGTTTTTTTGCGCATTTTTTACCTATTAGTATGAAAATCAAGAACTTAACCGTCCCCTCGCGTACGCGCGCGCCCCTGTGTCAATTGCGCGTCATAGCGCGTGCGCGCGAGAAAAAAATAAAAGAAAAACACGGTTTTCGGGGTAAAATCGTCAAAAAATGCCGTTTCGGCGGTATCGGGAGTAACATTCCACGATTTTTTTTTTTTTTTTTTTTTTTTGAGGAAAAAAAACTTTTCTATATATACAACCATCTTCACTATATGCAATACTATATATATATAATATATAAAAATAAAAAATAAAAAAATAAATGCTCCCAACTTGATGAAACGGCATTTTTTGTTCCATTTTTAACCAGATTTGCAATTGATATTTATTTTTCCCTATTTTTTTAGGTAAAAATAAGGGTTTTCCTTTGGTATGGGCAAAAAAAAGAGCGGTTACCCATGAAGTAGCCGCTGAAAAGCAGGAAAGTCGGATATGATATGCACTATATCAGGGAACCGCCTTTGCCATTCTGTCTGTTCGGGTCTTATCCTTGACGTGGGGGACGCCTTGAACTCGACCAACAGAAAGCGCGTGCCGTCCCTTGACAGAAAACTATCGTCGGGAATACCCTTGTTGCCGTTGTTTTCGTTTTTCCAGCACGCCCACCCCTGCGCGCGTGCGTATGCGCGGCACTGCCGCTCTAAATTCAGTTCTATTTTTTGCATAGACGTGGCTTTTGTTCGATTGTAGCCACTTTCTTTGCTGTTTGGTACAATTTATCACCCGCGCAAAGAAAGTGGCTCAAATCAAAGATTTTTGTATTGTTTGTAAAAATTTCGGTGTAGCCGTTCCGATTTGGCGTTGCTTTTCCACTTCATAGCCTTGGTGGAGAGGTGGTAGCAGTGGCAGAAAGGGCACTCATAGACGTATTGGCGCACGGAGCGTCCCCTGTAATGGTAGCGCGTGGAGTATCTGTATGCTTCGGCACGCGTCTTATACGCCGTTTTGCCCTCGCATTTCATAGCGCAAAAAGTTTACCGTTGTGTAATAGATGTAACTGGTCGCGACGGACAAACAGTTGCTCGGTATTTGTTCCTATATTCTTCATTCCTCCTTGTAATTTGGATTTGTGCGTAAATTTTGCAACTTGTACAAAATCATCGGGGGCGTTGTATTCCGAAACGACCACCAACTCGCGTTGCTGTCTGCACCACGCCCAAAAATTGGCGTGGTCGAAACTGCCCGTGATGTATTGCGCCGTGTCTTGGTATGGCGGGTCGCAATATATAACACTGTTCGGCTGTATCTCCACTTGGTCGTAAGATTTTTGCAGGCGTTGCAGGCGTTGCAGGCTTTGCAGGCGTTGCAGGCGTTGCAGGCTTTGCAGGCTTTGCAGGCTTTGCAGGCTTTGCAGGCTTTGCAGGCTTTGCAGGCTTTGCAGGCGTTGCGTTAAATATACATATTCATAACTGCTGGCACTCGGTAGTGTTGGTATAATCTCGCACAATTTGGCGTACATATCAGGCGTTGGGAATTGCCACTGACACGGTGTGAACCAATGTCCGAACATCTGCGTTCCTGTGTATTCGTTTATATCTTTCGGACGCAATCCGCTGACACGGAACGCACGTTGTAAAAACTCCAACGCTTGCGCCTTGGTGGCGTTGAGTAACTGCTCTGTCTTCTGTCTATCCTCATCTGTCGGGACTGGCATTGACTCACTCTCAAAGTACCACTGTATATATTTATCCTTACACTCATTTTCGTGCGTTTTCAGCCACTTTCTCGTGTCTCCTGTTGGATTTATACCCATAGCCCATAATAGTTGCATATCGCCGAAAAAATAAGTGTTATGGAGCGCGTGTTTCCACTCTTCTACCACCACGCTGTACATATAATCCCGCATATTATTCCCAAATGACCAACAGAGAGCCACATAAGGGTCTGTGCTTTTCAGCCTGAAAAAGTCTTCACGGCTTATCCATCTGTTTTCGTTGGCATATCTGCCCTCTATGCTGTTTATAAACAGTTGCACGCCCATTCCTTGCAAATCGTTACATATAAAATTACGGAACTTGCCGCTCACCATTGCAGCGTGTGTAACAGCGCAACCGCCGGCGAATAGGTCGTAAAAATTGCGTGCCTGTGGCAAGTGCTCTATGATTTGCACTGCTATATCATTTTTGCTGCCCATATAAGGCACACCGTATCTTGTACTCATTGTTTCGTTTGATTTAGAAATTGCTTTTGCTCTTTGTCTTTCTTTTGCAGGGCCGTCCACACGCGCGGCTCGCACGTGTCGCACGTGAGGAAATAGTGCACTTGTACGTTCCGTGTCTGTCCCTGCCGTGCCAGCCGTGCATTAGCCTGTGCGTAGTACTCGTAGTTGTAAGTTAGCGACGACCACACTATCACGCGCCCGCCGTGTTGCAAATTCAGTCCGTGTCCTGCGCTCGCGGGGTGCGCAAACAGGCACTCTGTCTGTCCTGCGTTCCACCGTTCCATGAACCCCGCGCGTTGCACACTCTCACAACGCACCCCGCGCGCTGTCAGTAGTTCGTGCAACCACACAGCCTCCTCGCGGAAAGCATAGAAAAGCAGTACCGGCTCGCCCGCCTCCTTGCAATCCGCCACGAAGTCCGCCACGGCTTCCAGTTTCGCGCTATACGTGGAGCGTACCGAACTGCCGTCCTCTGTGTAGATAAAGCCATTGCAGAGTGTTTGCAGTTTTGCGAATTTCGCCCCCTCTTCAACGGTGAGGGTGTCGCCCGCCATATCGAAACCGAGAAAGGCGTCGAGGTCTCTGTATGCCCTCATCGTGTCCGCGTCAAGTGCTATATCGTGGCGGACGTGCGACACCGGCGGGATATGAAGGTAATCCTCTGCCGTGAGCGTGAATACCCTATCGGCTATCGGCTGCAATATCTTTTCCAGCGGCACGGCGAGTTGCCACTTACTGAACGCCAGCCCGCTGCCACGTAGGGCGTCGCGGAAATATGTTGCACGCCACGCCCAGAAATTGGCACCGAGACCAATCCCGACCGCGGCACACTGCCCGAAAATATCAATAGCACCGTTGGCAAGAAATGTGCCTGTCAGTCCAACCTTGCGCGCTGCGTGTATCCGGCACACCGCCTTGGTGCGTGCCGCTTCCACATTCTTAAACGACGTGAGTTCGTCAATGATTAGGAGGTCAAAGGCAAGCCCTGCAACCTCTTTCACGCACTCGCGGCTGACAATCTTGTACGGTCTTTCCGTGTCTGCGAGTGCCGCTTTCCGTCTCTTCGGCGTTCCGCTGACTATCGCCATACGTTCCGCCACGTACGACCAGCCCCATTTGTCCGCCTCCTGCCGCCACGTGTTCTCTGCCACTCTCTTAGGTGCTACTATACAGACGGACGCGGGGCGCGTGTCGTTGATAAACGATAGCACCGCCGCCGTCTTCCCAAGCCCCATATCCACGGACAATATGCAATTCCTGTGGCTCTCAATGAATTGCACTGCCCTCTTCTGGTATTCGTGTAGTTGCATTATATCCAGTTCTCAAATAATTTGTTAAACTCATCCACCTTGCGTTGTGTCTCTGCCTGCAACTGCTGCGCCTGCTGTACAAGGCGTTCCGCTTTGTTTTTTGCCCTCTTGTTTGCCGCATACATTCGCTGCTTCTCTTTATACTCCTCAGGGTGCTCCCTGCGCCACTGCCGTCGCTTTTCCGCTATTGTCTCACGGTTGCGCAACCTGTACTGCCGTTGCCACTCCAACCGCTGCGCGTGATGCCTGTTGTATGATTTCCTGTTTATCTCCAATATATGTTCATGTTTCTCTTTCCGTCTCTTTGCCGCCACCCTGCGCCGTTGCTCTCTTCTCCTTTCCAACCATTCGGGGTTCTGTTTCTTTTTCTCGTACAACTTACGGAGGTACTCTTTCCTGCGCAATTTTCTCTCTTCGTCGGTAAAAATTCTTGGTCTGCCTGTTTTTTTAATGTTGTCGTTTGCATAGTCCGTCAAAAATTAAAATGGTAATTTTTCCGTGTTTTCTACCCTTTCCGTCTCGGGTGTATTGTAAATCATTTCGTGGACTTTGGTTTGCAGGTCGGGGAGTAGCCAGTAATTACTTGTGCTGTATCGCTCGCCAAAGACCCGCACAACGGCTTTCTCAATCTCTCCCCTACGTTTCTGCGCTTCCGCTGCGCCTATGGTCTGGGCGAAGTAGTCGACAAAGAATTTGAGTGTAATCTTGTTGCGGGCGGCAAAGCGCGACACCGCCGCGGTCATCTTCATGACGGTATCGGTAAACACCGGCTGTTGCAACTCAATGGCAAACTCCTCTGACCGCTCCATGCGCTCGCCTGTCTCCTCTGACATTCCCTCAATCTCTGCCGCTGCCTCGCGCCAGTCGCACACCTCGGGCACGTTGCGGCAAAAAGAGAGCCACAAATCATACACCTCATCAAGCGACATCTGTTGGGGTTGGTGGTCGAAATGTACGGACAAATAGCGGCGGTCGTCCCAGTCTTTGATAAATGTTTTCAGCGGGTCATTCGACGTTGCTACGTAATTCGGGCAGCCTTTCCATTCAAACTCCTGCCCATACGGTAGGCGGGCGCGTCCGTTCGTGGAGGTGATAAAACGCTTGAAGTCGCTATACGTCTTGCCCATATCCGCGTAAAAGCACTCGTCCATCAGTGCCACGTTGCACGTGGCAATCAGTGGAACGGCGAAAGCGCGTATCTGCATCTCATTAGTGAGGGTAGTGGAGTACTGCGCTATATTGCTGAGGGTGTCGCCGTTGAGTATGGTCACCAAACAACTCGCCGTCGTAGTCTTGCCTGTCTTCTTGCGCTCGCCCCACAGATACAGCATACGACGGAGGGACGGGGGGAACGCTTCGCCCGCTCGAACCTGTTGCACGAAGTATGTCAATTTTCGTATATCGGCAAAGGAAATGCCATATATATCCATTATCTTGCCGCACATCATAGAGTATTCCATTCCGTTGGGCTTGTAGTCCTGCAACAGACGTATAACGCGCTTGTTAAGTCGTTTCCGTCCGTACTCACCGTGCCACAACTCGGACGCGCGTAAGTAGGGGAATTTGTCGCATTGCCCCGAACTGCGCAATATGTCCACAAACCGCTGGTGCACTATCTTGTATTGCGGACACGCCTGTTGAGTCTGTTTGTTTGTAAGATACTTATCATTCACTATTGCCATACATAGCACCTTGATACTGCGCTCTATATCCTCACGGCTCTCATACTCGAACTTCATAAGGAAGTCCGTGAGCGTCTTGCAGTCGTTTTCATTGTCCAAGAATTTACCCACGAGGTCGCTCGGCATATTAGGCGTGGAGTTGGTCGATTTAATAGACGTTAGTTTCATGTTTCTTCCTATTTGCATAATCGTAATAGTCAAGAATATCGCACCCATCAAATATAGGGTGTGTCTCTATGTAGTCGAAAATCGTGTATCCGTGGGCTTGCGCTGTGCGTTGCCAATTGAAGAATTGCCCGTGGTCTGGAAAGAGCGTAACCTTATAGCCTTGGAGCACCTTGTGGCGTTCCTCATTTTTCAGTAATTGCGAACCGCCGCACGCCAGCCATATATATTGCGGTGCAATCCTGCTCATACATAGTGCCGTCTTCTCGCTCTCCACTATCGCTACATTCTTGCCTCTCTCCGTGAGTAGGTGCTGCCCGAAAAAACATTGCTGTAATTCGTCGCCGGTGTGTAGTCTGTCAAAGGCTGCCATCTTGTGACACCATTGTACCGGCGGCACGGCACTCCTATCCCTGTGTCCGTCCGCCTTGTATCGTATCGCCTTGCCCGCGCGTATCTCATTGCGTTCGTCTATCTGCCAGAATATAGTACGGTTTCCCACCGCTCCCACTCGGTACATAGTCCACGCCAGTAGCGCGTCAATCTCTGTCAGTAGGTTTTTGGCATAGGTATATAGCGCGGACGGCTGCACATCAATAGCAGCGGGCGCGAACCGCAAGGGCTGCAACACCTGCCGCGGCATTGGCTGTATGTTTTCGGGCGCGTCTGTGTCTGGGTATCGTATATAGCCGCAATTCTGTTCGCGGTCGCAACGCCCGTACTCTGCACCTGCGAGCGTCTTGCCGTCCAGCGCGGACACGTACGGAACAAAGCGACGCCTGCCACATTGCGGGCATATCTCTTTCCGTGACCCCTTACGGAGTTCCCACCTGTACGACGTCATAGCACTACAATCTGCACGCCATTCTCGTACCAGCGTCCCTGTCGCATACACACGTCATGCCCTAACTTGCGGGCTATCTTACATACAGCCGCAATATCCTGCGCGTCCGTTATCTTACGCGCACGGAGGTACCCCTCCACGGGTCTGTTAGGGCGCACATCGGCGACATAACGGACAAAATCAGCGGTCAAGTCTACTACCTGCTTATATCCTGTAAACTGCTTATCTCTCATTGTTTTTTTTGTTTAATCCCCCACGGCAAACACCGTGGGGGCTGTTAGTTAAAATGCAAGTGGCACCTCCTCTGTCTCGGTTTCCGTTGCCGCCTCGGACACCTCTGCTGTCTCTTCGTTGAGGTCGGCAAACATATTGCTCTCGGCTTCAGTTATCAGTATGCCATTTGCCCAATATCCGCACGCTTCCTGCTTTGCGGGGTCGCCGTTAAGTTCGCGGAAGTCGATACAAGCGTCATATCGTTTGCCCTCCAAATCCGCGTGCTGTGGTCTCTCAATGGCTACTACTCTGCCATTCTTCTTTTCGAAGAATTTGCAGCCCTTGGAGACCTTAAAGGTTACAAACATACGGTCTTCACCGTTTTTGTCCTTGTACGCGTGTGCGTACTTACTCACCTGTTGCGGCAAGTCGTTAGGGTTAAACACAACACCAAACGTAATCGTCTGGTCTTGCCCTGCCACGTCTCTCTGTTCACGCGTTTTTTTTGCGCTGTACACACGAACATCAAAGTATCCGCTCACATTGTCTAATCTCATTGCTAATTTTTAATAATATGGTTAATAAAATCACGAATTACTGCCCAAACGGCGAAACTCATAGCGGTAAACATCACCACCCCCGCTATCAGGCTGTAGATCCCACATTCGGGAATTGATACCCATTCTGAGATAACGGCGGCATCCACCGCCAATGCTATGCACCACCACAATATGGCGTGTGCCGCTCTTACTTTCTGTTTCTTTGTCATATCTCTGTTGCTTTTTGTTTGACGTTGCAAAGGTACTGCTTTTTTTCTGACATACCAAAATTTTGGTGCATTTTTTGCATTTTCTTTGTAAGTAGCAGTAAATCAAGCAGTTACAAAAGCACAAAAAAACGCGCGGGGCGCGCTGTCACAGCGAACCCCCACGCTACAAATACTATATATGAAAAACCATCGATTTACACTTTTGGTTCAAATTGCATAATATAGTCCTGAGTAAAGTGGTTGGCGGTGGACTTGAGGGATAGGTTCTCGAGTACGCGGAACGCCTGTTCTATATCCTCACGGGCGGATTTGTTTTCGACGGCAAAAACATTATAGTACATCATTGCCATCTGTGCCAGCCGTCGCGAGTTGTACAGCATGTTATCAAAAATTTCTGCGCTCTCACTATCGTTGCCGACTATCACCTCGTTCAGTCTGTCGTACCAGAATTGCACCTTGCGGGTGCTGTCTACGAGTTGGGTCATGGCGCGTCGCGCTTCGCCCTTGAATTGCAGCCCTGCGCTCTCCATTGCCAGTACGGAGGTCCGTATTAGTAATTCACTTGACGCTGCCAGTACAAGCCCGACGCTGAGGGTGTGTTTGATTTGTTCAATATTTGTTTGCATTTTGTTTGTTATTAATTGTTTTCAAAAAAAACAGGCGGAACGGACAAACCGCCTACTATAAATCAACTATATGGCACCGCTTCCGTTTTTGTCCCCTGCGGTGTGGGGTTATATCATACTCAATGCTACGAGGATTGCAGCGTTCAGGGCTTCCTCACGGGTGGGGTATAGTTCTGTCGTTAAGTCGTCAGTATCGCTATCAATAGAGCAATACCATTTACCACGCGCTTTCCCTGTTCCAATCACTATCCCTTTCCCCTCCAGCCAGTCCACTACCTCGTGGTAGGTGGGGGCGGCATAAAAATGTCCGAGCATCTTATCAATGTTTCCAATGTTAGACCAATCGCATAGGCGTCCAAATTCATTATAGAACATATCGCGATACTGCGAAAGCCCTTTTTCTTTGAGTTGTTTTGCCGTCTCAAACGGCACGAAATACTTGCTGTTCATTG
>ERZ808245.739-NODE-739-length-15127-cov-6.494825_pt1 | contig 15127 bp, 12 predicted proteins | sample MGYA00521243_ERZ808245 | MGnify/ENA primary metagenome ERZ808245 (study PRJEB31516, sample SAMN03275576) | gut metagenome | biome: mammalia-associated habitat; material: feces | host: Papio cynocephalus | place: Kenya | collected 2012-07-07 ... | reverse complement strand
TCCGTGCCGGTGATGACATCAAAACCGTGCAGAGCAATCTCGGTCATGCGACTGCCGCCTTTACTCTTGACGTCTACGGCCATTTCACAGACGATATGCGCTCGGTCAGCGCGCAGCGTATGGAAGGTTTCATTACAAATGTTCTCAATTTATAAAGGGTACGATAAAGGGTAAAAGGCGTTTCATGGCAACAAAAAAGCCTTGAAACCACTGAGTTTCAAGGCTTTTTTCGTGGTGCGCGGTACAGGACTCGAACCTGTGACCCCATGCACGTCAAGCATGTGCTCTACCAGCTGAGCTAACCGCGCGAACCGAACGTGACTATATTACCGCACCGCTCTTCATTTGTCAACACTTTTTTCGCGGAGCTGACAATTTTTTATCTTCGGCGCTGCTCCCTCTTCCGCAGAGGAGACTATTCATAGCATACGACGGCAAAGGCAAATTGTAAAGATGGGAAAATAGCAGAAATTTGCGCCGCATTTTCTGCTATTTTTCTTTTTGCGCATTCCTTGTCAAGCCGTGCGGGCTCGGGTATAATAAATTGAATTTTGTATAAAGAGGTATACTTTCGATGGGGAAGCTCGGTTTTGACAACGACAAATATCTATCCATGCAGTCCGAACACATCCGCGAGCGCATCTCGCTCTTTGGCGGCAAGCTGTATCTGGAGTTCGGCGGCAAGCTCTTCGATGACTACCATGCCTCGCGCGTACTGCCCGGCTTTCAGCCCGACAGCAAGATCCGTATGCTCCAGCAGCTGCGCGACGATGTGGAGATCGTGATCGCGGTCTGCGCAAACGACATTGAAAAGAACAAGCTTCGCGGCGACCTCGGCATCAGCTACGACGACGACTGCCTGCGCCTAATGGACGCCTTCCGCGCGCTCGGGCTGTACGTCGGCAGCATCGTGGTGACGCAGTACGCCGGTCAGAGCGCCGCGGACGCCTTCCTGAAGCGGCTCGACGTGCTGGGCGTGAAGCACTACTGCCACTACCCCATCGCCGGCTATCCCTCCGATGTGGCGCATATCGTCAGCGACGAGGGCTTCGGCAAAAACGACTACATCGAGACCACCCACTCCCTTGTCGTCGTGACCGCGCCCGGTCCGGGCAGCGGCAAAATGGCGACCTGTCTGAGCCAGCTCTATCACGAGCACAAGCGCGGCGTCGCTGCGGGCTACGCCAAGTTTGAGACCTTCCCCATCTGGAACCTGCCACTCAAGCACCCCGTCAACCTCGCCTACGAGGCGGCGACCGCCGACCTCAACGATGTGAACATGATCGACCCGTTCCACCTCGAGGCCTACGGCAAAACGACCGTCAACTACAACCGCGACGTGGAGATCTTCCCTGTGCTGCGCGCGATGTTTGAGAAGATCCAAGGCAAGTGCCCCTATCAGTCTCCCACCGACATGGGCGTGAACATGGCGGGCAACTGTATCATCGACGACGAGGTCTGCCGCGAGGCGTCGCGTCTGGAGATCCTGCGCCGCTACTACACCGCGCAGGTCTCCTTCGTGCGCGGCGAGGCCGACGAATGTCAGTTGCGCAAGCTGGAGCTTGTGATGCAGCAGGCCGGCGTCACGCCGGATATCTGCCCCGCCGTCGCCGCCTCGCTGCAGAAGGCTGAGGAGACCGGCAAGCCCGCCGGCGCGATGGTCCTACCCGACGGCCGCGTGGTCACCGGCAAGACGAGCTCGCTGCTGGGAGCCTCCGCCTCTCTGCTGCTCAACGCGCTCAAGGCGCAGGGCGGCGTGAGCGACAAGCTCGACCTCATTTCCGCGCAGGTCATCGAACCGATCTCGAAGCTCAAGATCGAAAGCCTCGGGCACCACAATCCGCGCCTACACTCGGACGAGGTGCTTATCGCGCTGTGCATCTCGGCGCTGACGAATCCCATCGCCCAGCTCGCGCAGGAGCAGCTTGGCAGCCTGCGCGGCTGCGACGCGCACTTCTCCGTCATCATCTCGGAGGAGGACATCAAGCTCTACAAGCGGCTCGGCATCCATGTGACCTGCGAGCCGAGGTACGAGGTCAAAAAGCTCTACCACAAATAAGGCGATAAAAAGGGGGCTCATCCCCCTTTTTATGTCCTTGAAACCAAATCGACAAGGAGTCCTTCCCTATGACCATCATTGAACAGCTCGCGCGCGAGCTGAACCGCCCCGTTGAACACATTGAAAACGTCGTCAGACTGCTCGACGAGGGCAACACCATTCCGTTCATCGCCCGCTACCGCAAGGAGCTCCACGGCTCGATGGACGACACCGCCCTGCGCACGCTCGAGGAGCGTCTTGCCTATCTGCGCAATCTCACCGAACGCAAGGAGAGCGTCAAAGCGAGCATTGCCGAGCAGGAGAAGCTGACCGACGAGCTTGCCGCCGCAATCGACGCAGCGCAGACGCTCGCCGAGGTCGAAGACCTTTACCGCCCCTACAAACCCAAGCGCCGCACACGCGCGACCGTCGCCAAGGAAAAGGGGCTGGAGCCGCTTGCGGCGCTGCTCTTCGCGCAGGAGCGCGACTGCCCCAAGCCCGAGGACGCCGCCGCGGACTATCTCAGCGCCGAAAAGAGCGTGGAGACCGTTGCAGATGCCCTACAGGGCGCGAACGACATTGTCGCCGAGTGGATATCCGACGATGCCGCCATCCGCCGGTCGCTGCGCGAGCTGCTGGAAAAGCGCGGCACGCTCCGCTCCCTCGCCGCGACGGAGGAGGACAGCGTTTACCGCCTGTACTATGATTTCGAGCAGCCGCTCAGCCGCCTGCAGGGGCACCAGATCCTCGCCATCAACCGCGGCGAGAAGGAAAAAATGCTCAGCGCAGCCGTCCTGCTCGACCGCGAGCTGGCGCTGCCGCTGCTGCGCCGCGCGGTCGTGAAGCCCGGCTCCGCCGCGATGGAGTTCGTCAAGGCCGCCGCCGAGGACGCTTACGACCGTCTGATCTACCCCTCGCTCGAACGCGAGATGCGCGCGGCGCTGACGGACAAGGCCAGCGAGGGCGCGATCAAAATGTTTGCCCTCAACCTCAAGCCGCTTTTGATGCAGCCGCCGGTCAAGGGCCATGTGACGATGGGTCTCGACCCCGGCTACGCCCACGGCTGTAAGGTCGCGGTCATTGACGCGACCGGCAAGGTGCTCGACACCACGGTGGTCTACCCCACCTATGGCGAGCGTCAGAAGAACGAGGCTATCGCGAAGCTCGCGCAGCTCGTCAAAAAGCACGGCGTGGAGCACATCGCCATCGGCAACGGCACGGCGAGCCGCGAGACCGAGCAGATGACCGTCGAGCTCATTCACAAGGTCGGCGGAGGTCTCAGCTACATGATCGTGAGCGAGGCGGGCGCGTCGGTCTACTCCGCAAGCAAGCTCGCCGCGGAGGAATTTCCACAGTTCGACGTCAACCTTCGCTCCGCTGTGTCCATCGCGCGTAGATTGCAGGACCCGCTGGCGGAGCTGGTAAAGATCGACCCCAAGGCCATCGGCGTGGGACAGTATCAGCATGATATGCCGCAAAAGGAGCTGGACGCGAGCCTAAACGCCGTGGTCGAGGACTGCGTCAACGCCGTCGGCGTGGACCTCAACACCGCCTCCCCCTCGCTGCTCACGCGCGTGGCAGGGCTCAACGGGACCATCGCCAAGAACATCGTCGCCTTCCGTGAGGAGAACGGCGTGTTTACCACGCGCCGCCAGCTTCTGAAGGTCGCCAAGCTCGGCCCCAAGGCCTTTGAGCAGTGCGCGGGCTTCCTGCGCGTGCCGGAGAGCAAAAACGTGCTTGACAACACCGGCGTACACCCTGAAAGCTACGACGCCGCCAAGGGGCTGCTCGAGCTGCTGGGCGCGACGCCGAAGGACGCGCGCGACCTGCCCGCAAGGCTCAACGCCTACGGTGCGGAAAAGGCCGCCGAGACGCTCGGCGTCGGCGTGCCGACGCTGCGCGACATCGCAAAAGAGCTTTCAAAGCCTGGACGCGACCCGCGCGATGAGCTGCCCGCGCCCATCCTGCGCACGGACGTGCTGGATATCAAGGATCTAAAGCCCGGTATGGTTCTCACCGGCACGGTGCGCAACGTCATCGACTTCGGCGTGTTCGTGGATATCGGCGTGCATCAGGACGGTCTGGTCCACATCTCGCAGGTGTGCAATAAGTTCATCAAGCATCCGAGCGAGGCCGTCGCCGTCGGCGACGTGGTGAAGGTCGTCGTGCTCGACGTGGACGAAAAGAAGCACCGTATTTCCCTTTCTATGAAGCAGGTCCCTAAAGAATAAAGGAAGCGCGTGGCCAAGCCGCGCGCTTCCTCTATTCCCGCTCCGGCTCGTCCTTTCCGATCGCCATGTCCTTCCACTGCTCGGGCAGGGCGTGGGAGATAAGCGGAAAGACGTTCTCCGTGTCCACCGTCGGCTGGATGTTGTAGGTGCCATACTTGTTCACCAGGTCGGCGCAGCTTTCCGGCTGACCAAACACCGGGTCGGCAAACGGCGCATCGGGAAAGGGATAGTGCCTGCGTTCCTTCTTTTCCTTGCTCATAAAAAGATCACCTCCGGGCTATCTTGCCCGCAGGTAATTCCTTTTATGCTTTATCCGTGCAGCGTCGGCGGGTACACGCCCGCATCGTGCAGCGCCCTAAGCGCCGCGGCGACCGTGTCCTTATCCTCGTGATAGGTCATGCCGAACCATTTCGCGTCGGAGTGCAGCACGCTGACGCGCAGCTCGCCTTTTTCGATCAACTCGCCGACCATGCTCGGCAGCAGGCATTCCTTCTTGAGTTCGCCCGCAGGAAGCGCATGGAGAAAGGCGTTGAAATATTCCTCCAGCTTTGTGAAGATCCACGGCGTGAAGCCCCAGAAATTCATAGACACCGGCGTATTGGGCGCGTAAACATCGCCCTCCGGGTTTTTGTCCACGTCGCGGATGGTGCCGTCGGGAAAAACCGTGAGCTTGAAGGTCTCCACAACGCGGTCGAGCCTTCCGTCCGTCACATGGCACACGCCGCGCGTCACGCTGCCGTGTTCGCTGACGGTCTTATCCAGACGGTAGCCGACCATCGTGGCCTCGCCCTCGGCCTTGAGCCTTCCAAGCTCCTCGTAGATCACGCGGAAGGCGTCCACACCGTAGTAGTCATCGGCGTTGATGACGATAAACGGCTCGCTGACGCAGCTCCGCGCGCAGAGCACGGCATGCCCCGTGCCGAAGGGCTTGGTGCGCTCCACCGGAATGGAATAGAACGTCGGCACGCTGGAAAAGTCCTGATAGGCATAGCAGACCTCGACCGGAGAGCCGTCCGCCGCCATCATGCCGGCGACGCGTCTGCCGCAGAGCGTCTCCACCAGCTCGCGCATCTCGGGCTTGATGATGAACACCACCTTGGTAAAGCCCGCGCGGATCGCGTCGTAGATGGAATATTCCATCAAAATTTCACCGTCGGGACCGATGCCGTCTACCTGCTTGCTGCCGCCGTAGCGTGAGCCCATGCCCGCCGCCATAATGACCAATGCCGCCTTCATCGCCGTTCCTCCTCATGCGCTGCAATTTTCTTTATCATAACCCATTTGCCCTCGGTTTTCAACTTCTTTTCCGTCGAAGTCTTGTTTTTTGGCGGCAAACTGCTATACTGTTTTCGTGAATGATTTTTTTTGAGGTACAGAGTCATGGAAACCTTTCTTCACGCCGTTGCGTCCGTCACCATTATCCTGCTGCTGACGGCGACCGGCTACTTCTGCGCGGTCAAGGGCTGGATGACCGCGCAGGTCAAGACCTTCATCAGCCGCTATCTGATGACCGTCGGTATCCCCGTCATGCTGGTTTACGGGATGCAGAACAACCTCACGCGCGCGGACGTGCTCGCCGCGCCGCGTCTGCTGCTCATCCCGCTGCTCGTCATCCCGAGCTGCGTTGTGCTGAGCCTGCTGACGGGCCGCCTTATGAAGCTGCCGCACCGTCAGCTCGGCGTTTTTGTGATGATGTCTGCCATGGGCAACACCATCTTTATCGGCCTTGCCATGTGCCTGGAGCTGTTCGGCGACATTTCAACGCCGTATGTCATGCTCTTCTATCTCGTCAGCAGCTGCTTTACGCAGCTCATCGGCATCCCGCTGGTGCGCTGGTCGGGCGAGGCGGGCGGATTCTCCATGCAGATGGTGTGGAAATTCCTGCGCGCGCCAACGGTCATTTCCGTCTTTCTCAGTCTCCTGCTGGTCGGACTGGACATTCATCTCCCGAGCCTTGTGATGAGCTACGCAAGATACATCAACAACACCGTCACACCGCTGGCGCTGCTGCTGACGGGCTGCATCATCCACGAGATCGGGCTGCGCAGCCTGCGCCTGACGCCAACGCTCGGTGTGATGATGGTCTTCCGCTTTGTCATCTCCCCGGCGCTGGGCGCGGCCCTCTGCGCGCTGCTCGGCATCGGCGGGCTGGTGCGCAGCGTGTACGTCGTGGAACTGGCCATGCCGGTCGTGACACAGACGGTCGTCGCCGCGGCGGAATACGGCGCGGACGAGCAGCTGGCCGCGCAGGGCGCGGCGATCTCCACCCTCGCCTGCTTCGTGGTGACGCCGGTGCTGATGCTGCTGCTTTGAGCCCTGCACATAGCGAGAAAACGAGAGCCGAAAACCGGAATGTCCGGTTTTCGGCTCTCTCTTTTTTCAATCCTCCGTCTTCTCCGGCACCTTCGCCGGCGCGCGCTCGGGCAGCGCGATGAGCACCGCCATCACCAGAATGGCAGAAAAGCCGAGAAGGTCCTGCCACGCGAAGCTCGTGTGCAGCCAGAGCGCTGCGCACAGCGCCGCACTGACCGGCTCGGTGCAGGCGAGCAGGCTTGCGCGCACGCCGCCGACGTCGCTCACGCCCTGCAAATAGAGTGTAAATGCCAGCGCCGTGCCGACAACGGAGATCTCCAGCGTGCCGAGCGCCACCGCAGCGTTGAGCGTGACCGGAGTCCGCCACGCCTGCGTGAGCACGAGCAGCACCACGCCGCCGATGAACATCCCGCAGCCCGTGCAGACGCTCACGGGATAGCGCCGAAGCAGATCGCCCGGCAGGAGCGTATAGAGCATCAGCGATATCGCCGCGCACAGGCCCCAGAAGAGCGCCTGCGGCGAGAGCGCGAGCGCGGTCAAGCTGCCGTGGGTCGCGAGCAAAAAAGCGCCGAGGAGCGCGAGCACGAGCGCAGCGCCCTCGCGCCGCGTCGGCAGGCGGCGCGCACGCAGGCATACCCAGAGCAAAATGAGCGCCTGTCCCATATACTGCAGCACCGTGGCGGTCGCGCTGTTGGAGTAGCAGATGGCGGCGAGGTAGGTATATTGGCAGGTCATCAGTCCGCCGACGGAGAAGATCACGAGCCGCAGCGCGTCGCGCCGGTTCGACCAGATAGCCCGAAGCTGCGGGCGGTGCCTTACGAGCGCGCCGCCGAGCAGCACCACGCCGGCCAGAAACATCCGCACCACGGTCAGCCAGCCGCTGTCCACACCCTGACGGGTGAAGAGATACTGTCCCACCGTGCCGGACGCACCCCAGCACACGCCGCCGAGCGCCGCGCACAAAAAGCCGCGCAGCGTCCTCTTTTTTTCGTCCATACACGCCCTCCCGCGATCATTTTTGCCCATTGTAGCAGACCGCGCGCCGCTTTTCAAGCGCCGTGCGCGTCTTTGCACATATTCGCTCCCCGTGGTGCATAGATTGAAGCAACTCGAATAGGGAGTGTTTCATTCATGAAGGGTAATATTGAAGAGCGGGCCTGCGATCTGGCAGTTTACATCATAGAAAACCGCACCACGGTGCGCGCCGCAGCCAAGAGGTTCGGTGTCAGTAAATCGACCGTCCACAAGGACATTCAGGACCGGCTTCCGCAGATCAACCACAGTCTCTACCTTCAGGTCAAGGAGATCCTTGAGATCAACAAAGCCCAGCGGCACATTCGCGGCGGCATCGCCACGAGAAAAAAATATAAGGGAGCTTGAAACTTTTTCCTCTGAATTTCGTCAAATAAAAGCAGAAACCGATCAAACACCGCACGGCCGGCAGGCCTTTTTCTTCCACCGGCCGCGCAAGCTCTTTTTCCCTCTTGTAGTTTGTTGACATAATGTGTATAATGACAGTATTCTCCTGTTTTCGACAATAACGGAAAGGACCGTATCCCGCCATGCAGAAAAAGAATCCCGCGAAGCGCCGCCCCGAGCGCCTTGCGGTCACACTGTTGTCCCTGCTCTTTTTATCGACCGCCGTGTTTGCGACGGTCAAATATGTCTTTCGTGCGCCCGAACTTGACACGGACAAGCCCGTCGTAACACCGGACGGCACGGCAAGCACGGACGCCGACCAAACCGGCACGGACGAGCCGGACGCTCCGAGCCGCACGCGCCGCGAATACTGCTACAACATTCTCGTCTCCGGGCTTGACGACGACAACGGCGGCAGCGACACGAACATCCTCGTCCGCTTCGATGTGCCGAACAAGCGCATCGACCTTGTGAGTCTTCCGCGCGACACGCTGCTGCACAACGAATACCGCAACAACAAGCTCAACTACGCCTATGCCAAGGGCGGCACGGAGCTGCTGATGAGCCAGATCGAAAATCTGCTCGGCGTGCCGGTGGATTTCTATGTCACGGTCAACCTCAAGGGCTTCATCGCGCTGGTCGATCAGATCGACGGCGTGGACTTTGATATTCCCATCAACATGGATTATGACGACCCTTATCAGGACCTGCACATTCACTTCACCAAGGGCCCGCGCCACCTCAACGGGCAGGAGGCAATGGAGGTCGTCCGCTTCCGCCACAACAACGACGGCACCGGCTACGGCACGGAGGACATCGGCCGCATCGGTACCCAGCAGGCCTTCCTCAAGGCGGTCGCCAAGCAGCTTCTGCAGGTCGGCAACGTCAAGAATATCCCCGCTCTGGTGGATATCTTCTACACCTACGTCAAGACCGACCTCACGACCGGCAACCTTGTCTGGCTCGGCAATGAGGCGCTGAACATCGGCACCGAAAACATCCACTTTGCCACCCTCCCCGGCGACGGCTCCGGTTATTACAACAAGCAGTCGGTCTATGTGCTCGACGCGCAGGCCACCTGTGACCTGGTCAACGAGGCCCTCAATCCCTACAATGAGACGCTCACGCTGGAGGATATGGATATCCTCGTCCCCTAATGAGATAAGGAGCAAGCACCATGAAAAAACGGCTTTTGCTTTTCCTCTGCATCTTTACGTTGCTGCTCTCCACCGCCGTGCGGGCGGAGGATGTGACGGCGGCGGACGCCCCCGCGCCCGCTCCTTCGGCGGAGGAGGCGGACACGCTCTCCCCCTTTGCGCGCACACGGAGCTATGACGGGCGCTTCACGGACGTGGACACCTCGGCGTGGTATCACGACGCCGTCGCCGCGCTGTACGAATACGGTCTGACAGAGGGCGTGAGCGGCAGCGCCTACGCGCCGGAGAGGAGCGTCACCATTGCGGAGCTTGTGACCTTTGCCGCGCGGCTGCACGCGCTTGAGCACGGCGGGACGATCCCTGCGGCGGCAGCCGGCGAGGCATGGTATCAGTCCTATGTGCGCTATCTCAAGGCCGAGAAATGCCTCGGCGACGAGCTTGACGGCCACTATCCGGAGGCCGCGACGCGCGCGCAGATGGCAGGCGTGCTGTCCAAGGCTCTGCCTTCCGAGCACTATGACGAGCGCAACGCCGAGGCCGTGACCGTTGGCTATGCCTCGCACCGCCGCATCACCGACGTGGACGATTACACGCCCTATCAGAGCGATATTCTCTGGCTCTACAAATGGGGCATCGTGGGCGGCGTGGATGAGGACGGCTCCTTCCATCCGAATGATACGCTCAAGCGCAGCGAGCTCGCGGCACTGGTCGTGCGCATGGTCGAGCCGTCCGCGCGCCTGACGCTCTCGTGGCACAGTCTTTCCTATCGCTCCGCCGCAGGCACGGCTTGGGGCGACTTGATCGCGGCGCCCGCCGAGGTCTCCGCCGCGCCGGCAGCCGACAACGCCGATGCCATCGACGCGCTGATCCGAAAGATGCTCCACGACGATGCCTGCACCGTCACCCTGCAATATGACAGCGCTCTGACCAACGAGGAGGTCACAAAGCTGACCCGCGCCTTTACGGTCGGCGTCAAGCGCCATTGCGAGCAGATGTACAACTCCACCTCCTGCCGCAGCTATTCCTCCGGCAAGGTGCTGCTGACCTTCTCCTCCACGGCCTGCGACAGCGCGCAGCTCAAAAAATACCGTGAGGAGACGCTCGCCCGCGCGATCCTCGTCCACGACGCGCTGTGGGAGAGCGGCTATCTGACGGGCGACATGACGCAGTATGAGCTGGCGCGGGCCTACTACGTCTGGCTGTGCAACAACTGTGTCTACGATGAGGGGACCGTCTCCAGCAGTTCTCTGAGCCATCTGGCATACAGCGCGCTGGTGGACGGCGTGGCCGTCTGCGACGGCTACACGGGAGCATACGACCTTCTGCTGCGGCTCGAGGGCATCGAGTGCACCGCGCTTATGAACGCCGACCACATCTGGACCGTCGCGGAGCTTGACGGCAAGACCTACCACATCGACACGACCTGGGGCGATCAAGGCACGCGCGTGGACATGAGCTTCTTCGGCATGACCGAGGCGCAGTCCCGCGCCAAGCACGCATGGTAAACGGAAACGACGGATAAAAAAGCAGCGGCTGCGATGCAGCCGCTGCTTTTTGCCGTGTTGATATGTTTTCAGCGCTGGCCCTTGTCGTAGGGGATGCCCTCCGCCTTGGGGGCACGGGAGCGCTTGGAGGTGAACGCCAGCACGATGAGGGAGATGATGTAGGGCATCATGTTGTACACCGGACTGGGAATGTTCATCGCCGTAAGGAAGCCGAAGCCCATGTAGACATTCGAGAGCGCACGGAACAGGCCGAAGAGGAGCGCCGCAAGCGCGATGCGCTGGGGCTTCCACTGACCGAAGATCATAACCGCGAGGGACAGGAAGCCGAAGCCTGCCACGCCGTACTCAAAGCGCCACTCGGAAACGCCGGCGGTGATGAACACGATGCCGCCGATGCCGCCGAGGAAGCCGGAGATCAGCACGCCCGCCCAGCGCATCCTGTAGACGTTGATGCCCACGCTGTCCGCCGCCTGCGGATGCTCGCCGCACGCCATCAGGCGCAGACCGAAGCGGGTCTTATAGAGCAGGACGTAGGACGCGGCGAGCAGCAGCGCGGTCACGAGCATGAACCAGCTGAACTCGAACGAGCCGAGGTTGACGGTGAACGCCTTCTTCGCACCGGCATACTGCACGATGGAGGAAACGTCGTCGGGATTCGCCGCGGTGTTGATGGCCTTGACGATGACCGTCGCGCCTGCGGTGCCGAGCAGATTCAGCGCGGTGCCGACAAGCGTCTGGTCCGCCTTGAAGTTGATGCAGGCCACGGCCAGCAGGCAGGAGTAGATCATGCCGACCAGCGCCGAAATGGCCAGAACGCCGAGGATCATCACGATGGCGGGCACGTTGGGCGAAATATAGCGCATTGCCAGCGCGCCGCCGAGGGCGCCCATGATCATGATGCCCTCAAGGCCGAGGTTGATGACGCCGGAGTGCTCCGCGAAGCAGCCGCCGAGGGCGACCAGGATCAGCACGGAAGCGAAGATCAGGGTGTATTGCAACAGCAGTACCATTACTGATCGCCTCCTTTCCCGGCTTCGGCCCGGGCCTGCGTTTCGGCTGCCTTGGCCTTCAATGCCGCCTTCTCCTCACGCCTGGCCGCGTAGGAATTCATCGCGTGCTTCATGAACAGCACGAAGCCGCAGAGATAGATGATGAGCGCCGAGATCAGATCGGAGATCTGCGCGCAGTACATAGACTTATCCACATACGCGCCGCCCGCCGTGATGTGCTGGATGAAGAACGAGGCGAGCACGGTGCCAAGGGGGTTCAAGCCGCCGAGGAAGGCCGCGGCGATGCCGTTGAAGCCCATCGCGGGGACGGAGGAGGTGGAGCACTGCCACTGCTCATAGCCGGTGAGGTAGAGCATCGCCGCACCCATGCCGGCGAGCGCGCCGGAGATCATGAGGCTGAGGATGACGTTGCGCTTCTCCGCCATGCCGCAGTATTTGGCGGCGTTTTTGTTGTAGCCGGTGGCCTTGAGCTCGTAGCCGAACTTCGTCTTTTCCAGCACGACCCACACGAGAATGGCCATCAGCACGGACAGCGGGATCGCAAGACCGACGTACTGGTTGTTGTTGAACAGTGCGCCGAGCCCCAGCGAGGGCAGCACGGCGGATTCGTTGATGTGCGCGAGCACCTTGGTGTAGGGGCTGGCGTCCTCCTTCACCGCGGTGAGGAGCATATTGGTCAGATACAGCACGATCCAGTTGAGCATGATGCCGGAAATGACCTCATTGACGTTGCAGTAGGACTTGAGCAGGCCGGAAATGCCGCCAAGGATCGCGCCGCCGCAAATGGCGAGCAGCATACACGGAAGCCAGCTCCAGCCGAGGCCGAGCGCCGCGTACAGGCTCAGCGCCACGCCGGCACAGTACTGTCCGGCCGCGCCGATGTTAAAGAGGCCCACCTTGTAGGCGAACAGGATTGCCAGCGCGCACATCAGCAGCGGCGCGGTCTTGACGAGCGTGTTGCCGAAATATTTCAGCTGCGAGGCGGGGCGGTTGTAGGTCATAAAGTTCTTGATGACCGTGAGAATGGCCTCGCCCGCACCCGCGGGATTGATGAGCAGCAGCACGAGGTAGCCGAGGAACAGTCCCAGCACGATGCACAGGAGGGAGGCCAGCAGCGACTGGAAGCCGTCGCTTTTGAAAATGTTCTTTTTCATGCCTTCACCTCGTCTCTCTTTGCGCCCGCCATGTAGAGGCCCAGCTCTTCCTGCGTGGTCTTTTTCGGGTCGAGCTCGCCGACGATCTCGCCCTCATACATCACGAGGATGCGGTCGGGCACGTCCATGACCTCGTCCAGCTCCAGACTCACGAGCAGGACCGCCTTGCCCTCGTCGCGCTGCGCGACGAGCTGACGGTGGATGTATTCGATGGCACCGACGTCCAGACCGCGGGTCGGCTGCACGGCGACGAGCAGCTCGGGATCCTTGTCGATCTCGCGGGCAACGATGGCCTTCTGCTGGTTGCCGCCGGACATGCTGCGGGCAATGGTGACCGGGCCCTGACCGGAACGGACATCGTACTGGTCGATGAGCTTTTCGGCGTAGGTACGGATGTTCCTGCGGCGCAGGAAGCCCGCCTTGTCGGTAAACTCCGGCTCAAAGTAGCGCTGGAGCACCATGTTGTCCTCGAGCGAATAGTCGAGCACAAGGCCGTGCTTGTGACGGTCCTCGGGGATGTGGCTCATGCCCATCACGCTGCGCTGGCGGATGGACGCATGGGTGATGTCCTTACCGCAGAGCTTGACGGAGCCGGAAACGAGCGGCTCCAGACCGGTTAGGCCGTAGACGAACTCCGTCTGGCCGTTACCGTCGATGCCGGCAAGGCAGACGATCTCGCCGCGGCGGACCTTGAGCGAAACGTTCTTGACGGCATTGTTCTTGTGAAGCTTGGAGGCCATGGTCATGCCCTCCACCTCGAGCACGACCTCGCCGGGTTCGGACGGCTTCTTGTCCACATGGAAGCTGACACTGCGGCCGACCATCATGGCGGACAGCTCCTCCGCCGTGGTGTTGGCGGTCTCGACCGTACCGATGTACTTGCCCTTGCGCAGCACCGAGCAGCGGTCTGCGACCGCCATGATCTCGGCGAGCTTGTGGGAGATGAAGAGGATGCTCTTGCCCTCGGCGGCGAGGTTGCGCATGATCTGCATCAGCTCGTCGATCTCCTGCGGGGTGAGGACGGCGGTCGGCTCGTCGAAGATCAGGATCTCGTTTTCGCGGTAGAGCATCTTGAGGATCTCAGTGCGCTGCTGCATACCGACGGTGATATCCTCAATGAGCGCGTCGGGGTCGACGTGCAGACCGTACTTCTCACTTAGGGCGAGGACCTTTTCGCGGGCCTCGGCCTTTTGCAGGAAGCCGTGCTTCGTGGGCTCCACGCCCATGATGATGTTGTCAAGTACGGTGAAGCATTCCACCAGCTTGAAGTGCTGGTGGACCATGCCGATGCCGAGCGCGTTGGCATCGTTCGGGTCCTTGATGGACACGACCTGCCCATCCTTTTTGATGACGCCCTCCTCGGGCTGGTACAGACCGAAGAGCACGCTCATGAGCGTGGACTTGCCTGCGCCGTTTTCGCCCAGCAGGGCATGGATCTCGCCCTTTTTGAGCTGAAGTGTAATGTTGTCGTTGGCGATAATACCGGGGAATCGTTTGGTGATGTTGAGCATCTCAATGGCATACGGTGATCCCAAGATGTTTCGCCCTCCTTCCGTTTTGATGGCCCGCCGCGTTGGGGATGTGCGGGGACGGAAACCATGAATATCTTACAGTATACTATACCTGTGCCGATAAAGCAAAGTCAATTTGGCAAATTCGCATAATTTTTTTGTTTTTCGGCAAAAAAGAGAGACGGGCAGCCGCCCGTCTCTCCGTATGTACTTGCGGAAAAGCGCTTAGCCCTTGATCTGGCCCTGATCGTTGACCGTGATCACGGTGGCGAAGCTGGCAGCCTTAACGTCGCTGCTGGTATTGTTGCTGACGGTGATCTTGCCGTCGAACATATCCTTCACCATGGCCTTATAGTCATCCTGCGTGAAGCTGTCGGACCACTGGGTGCCGTCGCCCATGGGGATCTGAACGTAGTTCGCCTCGGGATCGGTGCCGGAGACAAGGCCCAACGTCTCGATCTTGCCGACGTACTTCTCCCAGTTGCCGTTATTGATAACGTCGGTCAGGGTATCATAGGTGGCGGGATAGAGGCCCTTCATGGCGGAGGTGACCGTCAGGTCGAGGTACTGCGCGATCGTAGCCTCGTCCGCGCCGTCGCCGGCAGCGTACTTGGCGATCACGCCGGCCTGATCGACGTCAACGCCGATGACCTTGCCGTCGGCCTTCTTGGCGGCGTCGACCGCGGAGGTGTAGATGCCGCCGCCGCAGGCGAAGACGACCTCAGTGCCGCCGGCATACCAGGTATCCATCACAGCGGTGATGTCGGCATCGCCGAAGAACTGACCGCC
>ERZ808245.737-NODE-737-length-15165-cov-10.714229_pt1 | contig 15165 bp, 19 predicted proteins | sample MGYA00521243_ERZ808245 | MGnify/ENA primary metagenome ERZ808245 (study PRJEB31516, sample SAMN03275576) | gut metagenome | biome: mammalia-associated habitat; material: feces | host: Papio cynocephalus | place: Kenya | collected 2012-07-07 ... | reverse complement strand
TGTGGTTTCTTACAATTATTGTAGGGTAAGTTTTTTTATCTTGTCAAAGGATGGTGTGGGGAAATAAAAAATGGAGGCTTTAAAACCTCCATCTTTAGTTTTGGACAAATCAGAAATCGAAGTCCACGTCTTCTGTTGAACCTGATGATGCAAAATCTTCTGCTGAAGCAATTTCGCTATTCTCATCTTCATTTGCGATGAAGTCGATATGTTCATCAAGACCTTCAAGAGACTGACTAATAGAAGATGCAAGAGCGGCAGAGCTTTCTCCAATTCTGTCGATAAGATCTTGTAATTCCTTATTATGGATTTCGACTAATGACAGTCTTTGTTTTAGCTCTTCGATTTCCTCAGTAAGTGTCTTAAGCGCACCTGCTGCTTTCTTTAATCTTAAAGCTACGAGTTCACTTCTGCTAATACGCTCCATTTTTCCTCCTTAGGCGAGAGCCTTCTTTACTTGACCAACAAGAGCTGAGAATGCAGCCTTGTCTTCAATAGCCATGTTAGAAAGTGCCTTTCTGTTAAGCTCGATATTAGCAAGCTTTAAGCCATGCATGAACTGAGAGTAGTTAAGACCCTCAGCCTGAACTGCAGCACTAATTCTGCTAATCCAAAGCTTTCTGAAGTCACGCTTCTTTTCTTTTCTGCCACGATATGCATACTGGCCAGCCTTAGCGACTGCGTCCTTAGCAATTCTGTGGTTGGTGCTTCTGCGACCATAGTAGCCTTTAGCCTGGTCGAGAATTTTCTTTCTTCTGTCCTTTCTCTTGGTTCCGTCAACTGCTCTTGGCATAATCTCTCCTCCTTAATTAAGCGTAAGGGAGCATTTCTTTTGCTCTCTTTGCTTCAACATCGGCAAGAACTCCGAGATGACGAAGATTCATCTTTCTCTTTGAGCTCTTCTTTGTGAGAATATGGCGAGATCCCTGCTTTTTGATCATGACCTTACCAGTTCCGGTGACCTTGTAGCGCTTTGCTGCGCTCTTTCTTGTTTTCATCTTAGGCATATTGCCCTCCTCTAGCACCGCCAGGAACAAGAACCCTGGAAGCTACTTTTATTTCAATCCCATACGGGAGTGAATTACTCTTTATCTTTTTCTTCTACCACGGTCTGCTTGCTCTTCTGTTTTGAGCTCTTTGATGGTGATAGCATTATACTCATCATTTTACCTTCCATGAAGGCTGTCTTGTCAAGGTTAAAAGGGCATTCCATCTCTGTTAACTTAACAAGAATTGTGTCTAAGACATCTTTACCAAGTTCTGGATGAGTCATGGTTCTACCTTTGAATCTGATAGATACCTTAACTTTGTTTCCTTCGCTCAAGAATTCTGCTATTGCTTTACTCTTTGTATTGATGTCATTATCTGCAATCTTTGATTGCATTCTAACTTCTTTGAGTTTAGTTACAACCTGATTCTTTTTCGCTTCCTTCTGCTTCTTCTCGAGTTCGTATCTATACTTTCCAAAATCAAGTACCTTACATACTGGAGGGTTAGCCATTGGAGAAACTTCAACTAAATCTAGTCCTGCTTCTTCAGCAATCCTTAAAGCATCGAAAGTGTTCATTACTCCTCTCTGATTACCACTTTCATCAATCAGAAAGACTTCTCTCGCCCTAATCTGGCGATTGATCCTTAAATCTTTTGTAGCCATTACTCTCCTTTGTAGGCAAAATGCAAAATATAATTAAAGATTTGTCTAATTAGACTTAGAAAAGATTAGCACTAAGAAAACCACACTGTCAAATGAGGATATTATTATATAAGAGATTATTTTATAAAATTTTTCATCTTGTTTATATTTTTTGTGAGTTATAGACTTTTAGGGGAGTTTATTATGGAAAAATGGCTATTTGATTTTGATGATTTTATGGGGAAGAGTGTGTTAGTTTCGTCTTTCTCTGGAGATGCTTTAAATGGAGTATTTTCGGACTACACAGACGAGTGGATAGAGCTTTGTGTTGATAATGAATACATTCAAATACCTATTGAGCCGATAAGAACAATAAAAATTTTAGAATAACTTTTTATTTATCCAAAAAGATGTGCTAGCTAATTAATAAGGGGTAGAAAATGAAGAAAACTTTTTTATTAATTCTAGCTGTTTTTTTGGTTATGTTGGTTGCTTGTAATGCTTCGACCAATATTGTCGACAAAGCTCCTGTGAAAATGAGGGGTAAGGTTTGGAGTGGTACTGCTTCTATTCTTTTAAACGGTATAACCATTTCAGGAGATGAACCTATTACCATCGCAATTCCTGAAAGTGGAGAACTTGATAGAGAGAATCTTCCAATAGCTACTAAATATAGTGCTACAGCAACTTCTAATACTTATACTCTGCAAGTAGAATATAGCACTTCAACAAATGGAATTGTCTATAATGTTTCTGGAACAGCTGTTTTTCGTCTCGTTAATAGTTCAACTTTATCTTTAAGTGCAAAAATGAACATGAGTGATGGAAAAGAAACATACATCATTTCTCTTTCTGGGATTCTCTACGAAAAATAGAATAATTACTTACAAACAAAAACCTCTACCTTTTCGCAGTAGAGGTTATGTTCTATATGTTAGACAATCAGTCCAAAGCATGTCCTGCAGAACCAAGAACTTCGATATTCTTATGGATATACATCTTCTTGAGTTCATCTCTAGCTGGTCCAAGGTACTTTCTTGGGTCAAATTCAGCTGGCTTTTCATCGAAGATTCTTCTAATTGTTGCTGTCATAGCAAGTCTGCCATCAGAGTCGATGTTAATCTTACATACAGCACTTTTAGCTGCCTTTCTGAGCTGCTCTTCAGGAATACCTACGCTGTCCTTAAGCTTTCCACCATGCTCGTTAATCATCTTAACATATTCCTGTGGAACACTTGATGAGCCATGAAGAACGATTGGGAAGCCAGGAAGTCTCTTTTCAATTTCTTTAAGGATGTCGAAACGTAACTCTGGTGGAACTAGAACACCATCAGCATTTCTCGTGCACTGTTCTGGAGTAAACTTATAAGCACCATGAGATGTACCAACACTAATAGCAAGTGAGTCAACGCCTGTTTTTGAAACGAAATCTTCAACTTCTTCTGGGCGTGTATAGTGAGACTGAGCTGCACTTACTTCATCTTCAATACCTGCAAGAACACCAAGTTCTCCTTCTACTGTTACATCAAACTGATGAGCATACTCTACAACCTGTCTTGTGAGCTTAACGTTTTCATCATAAGGAAGGGAAGATCCATCAATCATGACAGAAGAGAAACCATTGTCGATACAATCCTTACATGTCTGGAAAGAATCACCATGGTCAAGATGTAATGTGATAGGAATATCACAACCAAGCTCGTGAGCATATTCGACAACACCACGTGCCATGTTTCTCAATAGATTAATATTTGCGTAATCTCTAGCGCCTCTAGAAACCTGCATAATAACAGGGCTCTTTGTTTCAACGCATGCCTGGACTATAGCCTGCATCTGTTCCATATTGTTGAAGTTGTAAGCAGGAATAGCATAGCCACCCTTAATAGCTTTAGCAAACATGTCTCTTGTATTAACAAGACCCAATTCTTTATAACTTGTCATTTTTTGCCTCCTATACGAAAGTCGCTATTAATTTAGCGATTATTTCTTCTATAGTCAACTTTTCGACATTCTTTTTTAGCCTAAACCTTTTATAAATGCAAAATAATTTGTTTTAACAAATAGAAAAAATATCTATAAAACATTGGTATCAAAAGTATTGACTATTTTAGAAATTGGATTATTTTCAGAGTAGATGGAAAAGTTAATTTCCGGGTTAAATTATGAAAGAAACAATGAAAGATGTCGATAAGGCTCTTAAAGAAGAAGAAAAGAGAGAGGAGAGACTTGCTAGAGAAATCTCCCATACTCTTAAGTCAAGAGATCACAATGAAGTAGCTGATGAAGTTGATGAAGATATCATGGCTAGCGAGCTTATTGCAGATGGTGAAGGATTAAAGGATGCAATGAAGGTAAGTCATGAGTCTGAACTTATGGCAGATGAAAAGGACGAAGAAAACGCTGTCAAAAAAATTATTGAGGAAGAAGATAGGGCAATAAATAGTTCCGAAGGAAGGTAGTGTTCCTTCTCTTTGGAAAAAATATAAATTTTGATTTTGGAGGAAAATGTGATGAAAAGCACAATGAAAGATGTCGATAAGGCTCTTAAAGAAGAAGAAAAGAGAGAAGAAAAACTTGCTAAAGATGTATCAAAGGCTCTAGATGAAAGAGACAGAGAAGAAAAGCGCATGGATGAGTGTAAATGTAGCGATAAAATGCATAAGGAAGAAAAAGTTGAGGAAAAATCTGTAGAAGAAGTTATTTCCGCAGAAGACAAAGCAATGAATGAAGAAGAGCATCATTGCTGTCATAAAAAATAGTTATCGACATTAAATTAATTAATTGCATCTATCACTATTTTATTAGTGGTGGGTGCTTTTTTTGTTTATTTTATATCTAGCCAAATGGACATTAAATGTTGAGTATGAGTTTTTTTTGATTTATCATTGATTTATGAAAAAAAGAAAGTTTTTTCTTGTACTATTAATTTCAGTTCTACTTGTAGCTTTAGTGGCTATCTTTTTTTCATTTCGTTTAGTTGTTTTTGTCTATCCAACTTCCCTTGATGAGTATTATTCGCGTTTTTATCATCCACCACTGTTAAATAACGGCTATTTTTGCATTGAAAGAAAAGGTGAGGAGAAATCATTATTAGAGAAAATAAAAAGCGTAGACTTATATATCTATGCTCCTCTTTCTGTACTTGATGATGGAGAAGTTGCCCCATATTTTTTAATTAAAGACAAAGAGGGAAGGGTTATAGGGGCAGAAAAAGAAGGCCCTAATATGTGGAAAACCATTTTAGCGTCTTTCCCAGATAGAACATTTGTTGCGCTATATGAAGAGGATGATGAAGAGGTATTTGCTACTCTTTCCTCTCTTATTTCTGAGTATCAAAATTTAGATAAACTAACATATTCAAATAGAGTATCTGTTGTAAATAAAGACGAAATAGTTAATAGCCTAGACAAATATTACGGTGTCCTAGCACTTACTCCAGAAAGTTCTAGAGAAGCGCTACGAAGTACTAAATCAAAGATTGTTCTTAACGAAATTTATGGTGCTAGTTTTGTTTCGCTAGATAGCCTTATTTCTCTCCACTATGATTGGAAAAAGATAATTAGTGAGTATTTAAAGGGAGGTAGTATCTCTTTTTACTATACTTTTTCTGTTCTTCATTAAAGTTAGAAAGTTTTTGATAGCATTTTCTTTTATAATCTCTCTGTCTATCTTTTTCTCATTTGCTATGAAAGACAGAGTGTACTCTGTATTCTCCATTTTATTGAGTTCGCCTCTCTTAGGTACTGGAGTAAGGTATGGAGAATCTGTTTCATAAAGAATGCGAGAGAGTGGACATTCCTTTGCTGCCTCTTTGATCATATAGTTTTGCTTGTATGTCACATTTCCTGCAAATGATATATAAGCACCACGATCTAAGAGTTTATACATTATTTCTTTGGAAGAAGAGAAGCAATGCATTATTGTTCTCTCGTCGATGTATTTAATATTTTCTATCAATACATCATCAGCTTCTCGTGAATGTATTATTAGAGGAACATTGAGAGAATCAGAAAGCTCCTTTTGACGAATAAATAGCTCAAGTTGCTCATTCATTTTTCCATAATCTTTCCAATGATTATCGAACCCACATTCGCCGATTGCATCTGCGCCATACTTCAAAATATCTTGAGAAAGAGAAGAAATAATAGATTCCACTTTCTTGCCTTTACCTGTGCACCAGGGGCCTGCTCCAATTGAAAGATAAATATCGCTATTATTTCCAACAAGTTTTATTCGCTCTTCTGCGTCATGTGGAACTGTTCCACACTCAAGTCCTATAAAATGCTCAGGAAGTGTCAAATCCATCTTTTTTTCATACATTGTGAGTAAATGAAAATGAGAATCGAAAATCATAGTTGAATCTTAGACAATTAATAAAACTATGTCAGTAGAAGAAAACTATTTCTTATTAGATAATAATCCTATGAAAAGGATAGGGCTGTTCTTATTATTTTTAGCATGCTTCTCTAGTGCATTGTTTTCAAAGTCTAAGTATTCTTTTGAGACTGAGCATTTTTCATTTATTTTCTCTGAAAATACAGAGGAGAGTGCAAAAGAAGTTATAGAAAAAGCAGAGAGTTATTACTCTCTTCTTGTTAAGCTATTTTCCATTGATCCAAATGTAAAGATTCCTGTCTATTTAACAGATGAATATAAAAGCTACAACGCATATTCTTCTCTCTATCCATCAAATCATATTGTCTTATTTGTGACAGCAACGCCATCATACTTTTTATCTAATAGCGCTTCTCCACTAGAACTAACATTCTTCCATGAACTGACTCATTCCTTTACTCAGAGCATTAAGAGCGAAGGCGTAAACATCCTCACTAAAGTTTTTGGTGACTCCTTTGTTCCTGGTAACTTATATATGAACAAGTCTTTTGTTGAGGGCATAGCTGTTTTAATGGAGAGCTCAAATGGAGAAGGACGCTTAAATGATCCATATTCCCTAGCTCTTCTTAATAGCGTTGCCTTAGAAAATATAGATCTTTCATATAAAGATATTGCTGGCTCAAGAAACACTACGCCAAATGGTAATCTTTCATATATTCTTGGTGCTTCTTTTCTCTCTTATTTAAAAGATAGATTTGGCTTAGATTATGTCACTAGCTTTGTAAAAAAGTGCTATCTTTTCCCTCTAGGAACAGTAGAGTCGGTTTTTTCTTCTGTTTTTGGTTCCTCTCTCTCCTCTTTATGGAGCGATTTTATTGCATCCCTATACACAGATAAAAGCGTAATAGTTCCAAGAATAATATCTGAATATGGAAGCTTTAAAGAGCTTACAATATATGAAGGCGAATTGTATTTAAAAGACACATCTTCTTCCTGTTTGTACAGACTTAGAGATGGAGAATCTCTTGAAAAAATAGATATTTCTTCATCTTCTGATGATGCTTTATCTTTCTCTCAAAGCTATTATCTTTCGCCATATGTAGGAGAGAAAGAGAGGAGAGTTGAGATAAGAGAACTCAGCGGAAAAAGTAAAATTGTTTTTAATTCTTATTACTCAGGCCTTCTTCTTTCAGATGAAGAAGTTTTGCTTTTAAATGAGAAAGATAGGGCCTTCTACCTTTCTTTATATTCACTTCCCCAAAAGGAAGAGCTAGGGTATATAGAGCTTGGAAGAAATATTAGTGCTGATGATTTTGTAGCGCTACCAAATAATAGAGTTGCATTCCTTTTAGGAGAAGATGGAAAGGTCTCTATTGTTATTCTCAACCTCGACTCTTTCACGCTTGAAAAACTCATTCTCCCATCTAATATAGGTCTATTTTCTCTTTCTCTTAATAGTGACTCATCTCTCTCTTTTTCTTTTGTCGATAAAAGAGATATTAGAAGCTTTGTAAAATATGGCGAGATAAGAGAAGAAGAAGGCGAGTGGCTATACAAACTAAGTGATGAAAACTATGTTGGTGGAGTAAATAGTCCAGTAAAGCTTAAAGATAAGGTCTATTTTGTTTCGTCATTTTTTAGTGGCAGTACACTTAGCGTTTTAGATTACTCCTCTTTAAGTTTTACCCAAGAGGGAAAAGCTGAAAAACGTGAGAGAATAACGGAAAAAGATGAGAAGAAAACAGTTGAAAATAAACGAGATTATTTTCCATTAAAATACATGACAAGAGGAACTCTTTTTCCTTTGGCGTTTAGTGACAATAAGTTTATTAGTCAACCTAGTGGCCTTGGCTTGGCATTTGTTACTGAAGACCCAACAGAGGAACATACAGTTCTTTTATCTTCAGGCTATAGCCTTGAAAGAAAGAATCCTTTTGGCTTTGCATCTTACAGCTATCGTGATATCTTCAAGATTTCTACTTTAGGCGTTTTAAACAATAACAAACTTCTCTATGAAATAGATTTGTCTTTGAAATACAAATATGATCTTCATTCCTATAACCACTATTTTACCCTTTCTGATACTGTTGGCTTAATTGGATATGATAGTACAGTATCTTGGGCAAACTATTTTGCATTTTATTATCAAAATGCATATAAAGGCGGAATTGGTCGCTATGATTATTTTGGCTATTGGTCAAAGATTGAACTATATAACTTAACACCTACATTCTCTGTAGGCCTAATTCTTCCACGCTTGCTTCCACTTTATTCAGAGCCTAATTATTCTGTCTCTTGGCCACTGAGTTTACGCTTTAGCTTAATTGGAATAGATAAGCCAATAATCGAAATGGGAGGCAATGTTACATTCTTAACGTATGAGATACAGAAAGCTATAGTTCCTCTTTCTATATATTTGCGTAATTTAGATTTTTCAGGAGATCTTAACTTTAACTTTAATACAAATACACAGGCTTGGAGCGAAGAATATAAGCTTTCGCTTTCGCTTGCTTTATCGCCTGTAATTGGTTATTTTTCTACTATTGGTGGAAAGGCAAGCGTAACTCTTAAATACGTGAGAGAGAGTGGTCTATTCCTTTCATTTGCCCTTTCTCTAGAGGAATAACCATGGTATTCTTGATTGTTTTAGCTGTTTTTGCTTTTCTTTTTTTGCTTTCGACTCTCATTATTTACTTTTTTGTTTTTTATACTCCCGTAAAGAACCAAAATGATGTAATGCGACCAATGAGCGGACCTAATTATGCTAAGTACAGCAAAGAGACAAATGATTTAATAAAAGAGTTATTAGCAAAAAAGTGTGAGATGGTCTATATAAAAAGTCGAGATGGCCTGAAGTTAGAGGCTCGATACTACGAAAGCGAAAATAAAGACACCCCAATTGCAATATGTGCTCATGGCTATAGAGGTACGAGCATCCGTGATTTTTGTGGAGGCTCAAAGCTTCTTTCGTCCTTAGATATGTCATTGCTTCTTATCTCAGAACGAGGTTGTATGGGAAGTGAAGGCCACACTGTAACATTTGGCGTAAAAGAGAAGAATGACATATTAGATTGGGTTGAATATGTAAAAAAGAGAAAAGGGGAGAATGCTAGCATCTACCTTATGGGTGTATCTATGGGAGCTCATACAGTTTTGACTGTGGCATCGTCTCTCTCAGGAAATAATGTTCGTGGCATTATTGCTGATTGCCCATATACATCTTCTCTCTCGATTATCGAAAGCGTTATGGCTAAAAAGCATTTTCCTCATTGGCTTTTTTACTCTCTTGTAAAAGCCTCTAGCTCCATTTGGGGAGCATTCCATCTTACAAGAGAAGGTGCTGTGGAGAGTGTAAGGAACACTAGTATTCCTATTTTAATAATACATGGAACAAAGGATAACCTTGTTCCATATACGATGAGTGAAGAGATTTATAATGCAAATAAAGATATAGTAAAGCTTGTTGAAGTAGAAGGTGCAGACCATGTTCTGAGTTACATGGTCGACAATAAGCTTTATATTGAAAGCGTAAAAGAATTTGTCTCTTCTACAAGATGAAGCTGTCGCCATCGTTAGGAACGTGAACTTCTCCTGTGTAGAACCTCTTTGCTTCCTCTTCATACCTTTTTTGTCTTGTTGAGATATCTGTTCTATCTTCTGTATGATATAAGAAAAGCTTTTTTACTCCTTCTTCCTGTGCAAGCATTGCATTGTCTTTGACAGTACTATGGTTTTTCTCATATGGGTGAAAGATATCTCTATCTTCATATAGACAGAATGCTTCAAGTGTTAATGCATCTGCGTCTTTTGCAAGGCTCACACATTCGGTCGAAAGTGGTTCGTCTCCTGCGTCGACAAATCTTTTCCCGTCCCAATCAAAAACAAAGCCGAATTGTTTAAGCTTAGTTGAGTGAATATCGAAGGGTGTAATAGTTCCACCAAGGGCTTCAAAGCTTTCTCTATCCCTATTTTCTTCCAAAATTATTCTATTTTGATAAAGAGAGGTAATCTTTTTTGCTAAGGTCTCTTTGGTAAAATAGACAACTAGATCTAAGAGTTCCTTATGAGCATGAACAACTAGATTAGTTTTGTAATTTCCTTTATTAATCTCTTCACCAATACGTCTTATTATCCAAATAGCACCAAGTAGGTGGTCTATATGAGCATGGGTTAAAAAGAGATGGTTAATATTGTTTAAAGGAATATTGTTTTTCTCTAATAATGAGAGGATAGTATTTCCACCTCCACCATCAACGAGCATTCCTTCTCCGTTATTCTCTAAAAAAAGGCAAGTGTTATAGAGCTTTGTTGCTTGCGCATTTCCGTTGCCAATAAATGTAACTTTCATTTCTTCATTATGTCGAATTAGAAAAGAAAAAACCACATAAACAAAAAAAGTTTGCTATGATAGAAGCCTCAAAGGAGCTTATTTTGACTTACATTAGAATTACAGAAGAAAATGTCGACAGCGAGCATATTTGCTGTGCTATGTCAGGAAAGCAAAGCATTACGAAAAAAGAGTGGCTTAAGAAACGTTTTTCCGAAGGGCTTGTATTTTATCGAAGCACTGAGCGGGGCAAGTGCTTTATTGAATATATTCCTGCAGAAAATGCTTGGGCTACAATAAACGCTGATGGTTATATTTATATAAACTGTCTTTGGGTTTCTGGTTCATTTAAAGGTCATGGATACTCTAATGATCTTCTTTCAGAATGCATTAGAGATGCAAAAGCGCAGGGCAAGAAAGGACTTTGCATTCTTTCCTCTGTTGGAAGGAAAAAAGAGTTTTTAGCAGACCCAAAGTATTTATCATACAAAGGCTTCAAAGTAGCTGACACCTCAGATTGTGGTATTTCTCTTATGTACTTTCCTTTCAAAGAGGGCGAAGTTATCCCTTCTTTTAAAGAAAGAGCAAAAAACCCAAAGGTAGAAGAAGATGGTTTTGTTCTTTGCTATACAGACCAATGTCCATTCACATACTATTGGGTTCCAAGAGTACAAGAGGTAGCCAAAGAGCATAATATACCTTTGAAGGTAATTCATGTTACAACGCAAAAAGAAGCGCAAAATCTACCATCTCCTGTTACAACTTATGCTCTCTTTAAAGATGGAAAATTTGTGACAAACTCAATTCAGTCTGATAAGAAATTTTTGGCGCTTTCAAATACAACGCTTTAGGTCCTTTTCAGAGAATTAAATGGTATATTTTATTTCGATAAAAAAATAATAAATTTTATACTTCTATTCTTATTTTATGGTATTCTTACACCATCTAAGGAGGTCTTATGGGACTAATTAAAGCATTTTTAGGTGCAGCAGGCGGAACACTTGCTGATCAATGGAAAGAGTATTTTTATTGTGATTCTTTAGATTCTAATACCCTTGCAGTAAAGGGACAAAAACATAGTAGTAGCCGTTCGTCGAACAAAAAAGGAAGTGACAACGTAATTTCAAATGGATCAGGAATCGTTGTTGCCGATGGCCAGTGCATGATGATTGTTGATAATGGAAAGATTGTTGAGTTCTGCGCTGAACCTGGAAGATTTACATTCGATTCATCATCTGAACCAAGTATTTTTACAGGTTCTCTTGGCTCAGGACTGGTAAATGTTTTCAAAACAATGGGTAAGAGGTTTACCTATGGCGGTGACGAAGCTACAGACCAAAGAGTTTACTACTTTAACACTAAAGAGATAATCGATAACAAATTTGGGACTGCTAATCCTGTTCCTTTTAGAGTTGTTGATTCAAAGCTTAATTTAGACTTGGATGCTTCTGTTCGTTGTTCTGGTGTCTATTCATATAAAATGACAGACCCAATGACTTTCTACAAAAACATTTGTGGAAATATGACAGAGCGCTATACTCGCGATAATCTCGATAGCCAACTTAAAAGTGAATTCATTTCTGCATTACAGCCAGCTTTTGGTGCTTTAAGCGCTATGGAGCTTAGACCATACCAAATTGTAAATCATACAAAAGATTTAGAGGATGCGCTCAATAGAGCATTAAGTGAGAAGTGGGGAAAGGATAGAGGCTTAACAGTTGCTTCTGTCGCTATTAGTTCTCTAACTGTTCCTCCAGAAATATCTGATATGATAGCTTCTGCTCAGAGAGCATATATGATGAGTAATCCATCTATTGCTGCTGGCACTATGGTTGGTGCTCAAGCAGATGCTTTAAAAGCTGCTGCTAGCAATGCAAACGGTGCTTTTAATGGTTTTGTTGGCATGCAAATGGCACAAAATATGGGTGGAGTCAATGTAAACTCTCTTTTCGATAAGGCTCAAGCTCAGCAGAAAGAAGAGAAGAAGAATACATGGACTTGTTCTTGTGGAACTGTAAATGAAGGAACCTTCTGCACAGAATGTGGTAAAAAACGACCACAAGAGACTTCTTCAAGTTGGATTTGCTCATGTGGAACAGAAAACTATGGAAAGTTCTGTACAGAGTGTGGCAAGAAGAAGCCTGAAAAGGTAAAGTATCGCTGTTCTAACTGTGGTTATGTGCCAACAGATCCTACAGCTCCTCCACGTTTCTGCCCTCAGTGTGGCGATAAGTTCGGAGACGAAGATAAGGTATAAGATGGTCCAAGAATATAAATGTCCTTGTTGTGGAGGAACTGTTACCTTTGACTCTGAAACACAGAACATGAAGTGTCCATATTGCGACAGTGAATTCAGTGTTGAAAGCTTAAAAGAGTATGACAAGGTTTTAAGCGAAGAGAAATCACAACAAGATAAAGAAAACTTTGCTTCTACATCAGAGGAGTGGACAGAGGATGGTTTAAACCATTATGTTTGCTCCTCATGTGGAGGGGAGATTATAACAAGTGAAACGCTTGCTTCAACAGTTTGTCCATATTGCTCTAACAATGTTATCTTGATGGATAAGTTTACTGGCATGCTTAAGCCAGATTTAGTTATTCCATTTAAGAATGATAAAAAGAGCGCTATAGAGAGCTTTAAAAAGCATTTGAAGAATAAGAAACTTCTTCCGTCATTATTCCAAGATGATAATCATATAGAGGAAGTTAAGGGTGTGTATGTTCCTGTATGGCTCTTTTCATCTGATGCTAATTGTCGCCTTACTTATAGAGCTACAAGGACGACAGTATGGTCAGATCCTCGCTTTACATATACGAGAACTAGCTACTATCTATTAAAGCGTTCTGGAGATGTTAAGTTCCAGAAAATTCCTGTAGATGGTAGTGAGAAGCTTGATGATGACATTATGGAATCTTTAGCACCATTCGATTATTCAGCTCTAATTCCATTCCAGACTGCTTATTTGTCAGGCTTTTTAGCTGACAGATACGACGTAGATAGTTCAACTTGCAAGAAAAGAGCAATAGAGAAGGCAAAGAGTACTGTCGAAAAATATTTCAGAAAAACTGTTAATGATTTTTTAAATCTTAAGGTTGAAACTGAAAATGTTAACATGACAGATGGAGATGTAAAGTATGCTCTTCTTCCTGTTTGGCTTTTAAATACAAAATGGAATGGACAGGATTACCATTTTGCCATGAATGGTCAAACTGGAAAGTTTGTCGGAAATCTTCCAATAGATAAGGGCAAAGAGTTAAAACTCATTGGCTTATTTGGTGGTTGTAGTGCACTCTTTACATTTCTTCTTTGCTTGTTGTTCTATTTTATTTAGGGGGTAAGAATGAAGAAAATTTTAATTACACTAGTGTTTTTACTAGTTTCTGTTTTACTTTTCTCTTCTCCGCTCTTGATAGATAATGCAAATCTTCTTTCCGAAAATGAAAAGGCAGAACTTACAAAGAAACTCGAAGAAGTAAAGGAAAAGACAACACTAACAGTTGTTATTGTGACAGATACTTCATCCTATGGTAAGGGTGACATGGAGGCTGCAGACTATATTTTTGAAAATGGAGATTATGGAGACGATGGAGTAGTCTTCTTCTTAAATATGGGAGATAGAAGCTATTACATCTCAACCTCTGGCTATGCAATGTATGCTCTAGATGATTATGCTCTCTCTGACGATAAAATCTATTCTCCTGTTATTTCTTATCTATCAAAAGGTGAATACTACACAGCATTTACCAACTTTGCCTCCTACGTTGAGATAGCTACTCTAGATTCTACAAGAGAAAGCTACGAAAATCATACTCTTAACTCTAATGGTGATTGGGTAGAAGTAGGGGTAAAAGTAAAAAGATTTGATTGGGCTATGGCTCTTCTTTTTTCTTTGATTGTTGGTGTAACCGTCTCTATTATTGTTGTGTCAAAAGAAAGAAGAAAGATGAAGAATGTAGCCCTTGTTAATAATGCAGATGACTATGTTGTTCCAAATTCTTTTAACTTAGACGAAAACGAGAATATTCTTCTTTATTCTCATGTTTCTAGAGTTATGAAGGCTCCACCTAGAGATAATAATATGGGTGGAAATAGACCTCATCATACTACGACTCACATCTCCTCAGGTGGTGGAACCCATGGTGGAAGAGGTGGAAAATTCTGAGATATATGTAATCTCTCTTGTAATTTAAAACTACAAGGGAGATTTGTTTTATACTCCATTTTAGTCCCTATTTGATTTCAAATAATCAGACAATGTATTTCTGTGTACTTTGAGTTTTCTACTAATCGATGCTTTTGACATTCCCATACTTAAGTATTTATTTATTAGTTCTCGTTTTCCAGAAAGTTTTACTTTTGATGATTTTCTTCCTTTAGGCCTTCCTAAAACGATACCCTCATCCCTTTTTCGTTTAAGAGCCTCTTTTGTTCGTTGACTAATTAAATTACGTTCAATTTCTGCACTTAATCCAAAGGCAAAAGCTAATACTTTTGATTGTATGTCATCACCAAGTCGATAGTTATCTTTTATGCTAATAACCATTATTCCATTTTTCATACAATGATTAAGAATATCCATTATCATGAATAGACTACGACCTAGACGTGATAACTCAGAACAAATAAGGATGTCTCCTTTATTCATTTTCTTAATTGCTTTCCCTAGTTGTCTTTTTTCATACTCTTTTGTGCCAGAGATGGTTTCTTCAATCCATTTTCCTATTATCATATTTTCTCTCTGGCATAGATTACTAATTTCAAAACGTTGATTTTCGATTGTTTGTTTGTCTGTGCTTACACGAATGTATCCGTATATCATTTTATTTCTCCTATTATTGCTAATGGTGAATTAAAATGAGCGATTATATT
>ERZ808245.732-NODE-732-length-15249-cov-4.652165_pt1 | contig 15249 bp, 15 predicted proteins | sample MGYA00521243_ERZ808245 | MGnify/ENA primary metagenome ERZ808245 (study PRJEB31516, sample SAMN03275576) | gut metagenome | biome: mammalia-associated habitat; material: feces | host: Papio cynocephalus | place: Kenya | collected 2012-07-07 ... | reverse complement strand
GCTTTGCAGAGTGTATATGCGCAGACATATCCCTATTGGAGAGTGGCGATTTGCGATGATGGTTCAATAGACGATTCGGAAAAGGTATATAAAGAATACGCATCAGATAGCCGTATTAGTGTAATGCACAACAGTCATAATATGGGAGTTGCATTTACACGAAAACGCTTGATAGAAGAAACAGATGGCGAGTTAATGTGTTTCTTGGATCCTGACGATGAGTTGACTCCAAATGCTCTTGAAGACCATGTTCGTGTTCACATGGAACATTCGGATGTAAGCATCGTTTTCTCAAGAAGGTATCTCTGTGATAATGCTCTTAACATTCAAGCGGAAAGTCGTGTTTTAGTGATTCCTGAAGGGAAATCGTATTTTACGCTAAAGGACTTTCGGGAGGAACATCTGGTCTCTTTCAAGAAATCATATTATAACAAGACGGCAGGTATGAACCCATTGTACCGCTTAGCCGAAGATACGTATATGAATGTGATGATGGAGGAGGTCGGCGAGGTTTATTGCTTGGACAAAATTTGCTATAAATACAGACGCAATGGCAATAGTTTGACACGAGATTATGGACGGCATATGTTTTGGAACATGTTAGTGCAGTATGATACCTGCAAGCGGCGTGGTATTGATGTGGAAGAGCAGGTGTATAGTTGGTTTGAAGATACTCTGCGATTTGCAGAGAAAGAAGAAATCTACAAAGCAGAATGTCGGGTTCGTCAGTCGGCTGCGTATCGCTTTGGGGCGGCATTGTTGAAACCAATCAAGTTTATTCAAAATTTAGTTACAAAGAGATGAAAACAATATCTGTAATTCTTCTTCAAGAAGAGCGCGGCAATACTAGTAATGCACAACACTCTATTCAGCAAAATGGTTGTAATAGTATTGTTGAAATAAAGTCAAATGATTTTCAAGCCATAGAAACTGCTTTGCATGAGCAAGTGGCTGACTACGTGTTACTGTTGACAGATTTATTTGCTCTGTCGTATGATGATGCGCTGCACGATGCTCTGTCTGTAACAGATGGTGCTAAATTAGTATGCTTTGGTACTGTCTATGAAGCAGATAACCGCAATAAATTTGAATCCGATTGGTATAACCCGTTATTATCCCCATCCATATCCACGATTATTAGTCATCCTGGTGCTTTTGTGGCTTGCTTATGGAGTAGAGATTTATATAAGGATTTACATCTGCATGGGCAAAATATCTATGAGGCACTGATAGGTGCATTATTGGACTCTGCCGAGCAATGCCGGTTTGTACCGCTTAATATCCTGACTACATCCCTGCATTCTGCGGATATTAATAGGGCAGTACAGGCTGAAAAATTACGTACACATTTTGTCGCTACTCATCCTATCCTATCCGGCGATTATCAATTTTTATTTCAAAAGCAAGATTTGACAACAGACGAGGAATCTGTTGTTCTGGAGAAATTTTCTCGTACGCGATTATTTCGTATGATGATGTCTGCGCGGAAGTTGCTCAAAAAAATGGGATATTATAAGGTAAAGGCTGATTATAAACGCAAAAAGTACATCAAGCAAGTCCGCAGAGAAGACGCTATACGTATTGCGGATATTGCAAAGAAAATAGAAGCGTTGCCATTCAATATGCTTCATGCAAAGGGAGACGATACGGATATCATAGTGTCATTAACCACGCATGGTAAACGCCTGTCTGAATCCGCCCCCTATGGCATATACTCACTTTTTACACAAACAGTACTTCCCAATCGCATAGTATTAAGTATCAGCCAAGATGATTGGAATGATGATAACTTGCCACCTTTGATAAAGCGGCTACAGCAATCGGGCTTGGAAGTGTTATACTGCCGTGATGTGCGTTCACACACCAAGTTATTACCCGCTTTGGCAAAGTATCCGGATAATCCTATTATTACTGTTGATGATGATATGATTTATGAGCCGCACATGATAGAGGAATTGGTAACTGCTTATAATCATAGCGATAGAAAGACGGTACTTTGCCGCCAAGGTTGTTTTCCTAAAAAGCAGAATGGAAAGTATATTTCTTATATGCAGTGGGATGACTCCGGTTGTTTCATGACGATTAATCCTAATGTCTTTGTGAAATGCATTTCTCCTGCGGGCGTTTCTGGTGTATTGTATCCTCCACGAATATTTGACAAAGAGATATTTAATGATGATGTTTTTCTTAAAATAGCCCCTCATACAGATGATATATGGTTTTGGTTGATGGAAGTGCGTAGTGGTATAAAGGCGGAATTGGTGTTGCATACGCAAAGACAGCAGGATATAAGTGTTAGTATGATAGAGTACTTGCAAGAAAACGAATCAACGGCATTATATTTTGAAAACTGTTTTAATGGAAGGAACGATAAAGAGATGTATGCACTTTTAGAGTATTATGGTATGTAAAGATTGCAAATAGTACTATGAGGGGCTGTATCTTTGTTGGAGAAGAATTAATATGTAAGTCTTTTGATTAATATAGAGATTTATTGTAGTAATTCGTTTACAAGATAGGAATCTAATAATATACTCCTCTCTACTTCCTGCTAACAACAATAGGCTATTGATAGGTGATTAATAGGTGATTGATAGGTGATTCACGGTAGCATACTGTATTTCCCTTGTTCTTTTTGTCTCAATATGCCCCGAATATCGCCCAATATCTTGCAAAACTTTATCCGCACTTGCACAATCCAAATCTTTTCTATACCTTTGTAGTCGTAACAACCAAGAGAAGCAACTAACTATCAATAGCCGATATACCGGCGAAAGGATAATGGACGACAAAGGGCAAATACTGCTTTACCGGACTGCCAATGGCACAAGTCGGATAGAGGTGCGTATGCAAAATGAGACCGTTTGGCTCACACTCGACCAAATGGCGGAACTCTTTCAGCGCAACAAATCCACTATCTCACGCCATATCAAAAACATATTAGAGACAGCAGAATTGCAGGCTGATTCAACTGTTGCATTTTTTGCAACGGTTCAAGCAGAAGGGAATAGACGGGTGGAACGCACAACGGCTTTCTACAACCTGGATATGATAATCTCTGTGGGATACCGGGTTAATTCGCTTTGTGGGGTGCAATTTTGCCAATGGGCTACATCTGTTTTGCGCGAGTACCTTATAAAAGGTTTTGCACTCAATGACGACTTGCTCAAGAACGCTGGCAATGGCAACTATTTTGATGAACTATTGTCGCGCATACGTGACATACGTTCTTCGGAAAAGGTTTTCTACCGTAAGATATTGGAGATATATGCCCTCAGTATAGACTATGACCCTCGTTCCGAGACCACACAACGTTTCTTCCAAACGGTGCAAAACAAAATGCACTTTTCTGCTCACGGGCATACCGCTGCCGAGTTGATATATGCACGTACTGATGCGAACAAGGATTTTATGGGACTTACTTCTTGGATAGGAGCAATGCCCAAACGGCACGATGCCGAGGTTGCTAAGAATTATCTGACTATGGACGAGTTGGATACGCTCAATCGTATAGTGAGCCTCTATCTGGACTTTGCCGAATATGATAAATTCCATACCCGCATACAGCAGCAACTCTCACCCGTGGAACTCCATTTCTTGGATTCTCTCGAAGCCGAGCAAAAACAACTGCAACAACATAGACAATATAAGAAACCAACCGAGTAACCAACGCAAAGCCACCAACGTGCGCGCAGCGAACCATTAACACGTAGTCATTCACATTCGCGCAAGCGAATCATCAACGCGGCCCTGCCGCCAAGAATATGAGCAAAGTCATTTTAACCGACCCCGTAGAAAGTCTCAAAGGCAAAATCTCCAAGAAAGGGGAGACTGTTTTCCGTTGTAAGCAATATCGTGATGAGCAGGGGCATATTGTGAGTCAGGGACCTCAAGAGGCATATATCATCACCAATCCACGCAATCGTAAGAAGAACCCGCCCTCGGGCGCAGAGAAACAGCATCTCGAACTCTTTGGTGAGGCAAGTCGCCGTGCCAAAGCCGAGTTGGCTATGGACTCTCCGCGTCGTGCCTATTGGTTGCAGCGTTTCCAAGCCCAACTCTCCAAACCCGAGCGCACAGACCCTGCAGATCCGGCTTCCCCGCTGCGTAAAACCTACCAACAACTCCATCCCTTCGTCCGCGCCACTATCTACTACGACTTACGATCCAAACAATAGTATTTTCTGTTGAAACTACATAGAGTTGTATATATTCGCAAAATGTCGTATCTTTGCAGCGTTTTGGAAATAAATCGAGATGACGTACTTGCAGTTTTATAATCAGTGGCATCCGTTTGCGTGTTTCAGTACGCAACAGGTAAAGGCGATATATCCCGCATTTAATCGCAGCAACTATACTATGTGGCTGCGCAAGGGGTATATCATTTCTTTGCGTCAAGGCTGGTATGCTTTTGCGGATTATCTGCAGCAGCCCGATTATGCGCGTTACTTTGCAGGGCAGATTTACGCACCATCCTATATCAGTCTGCACTCTGCATTGTCGTTCTATGGAATCATTCCGGAGCAAGTGGTTGAGATAACCAGTGTAACTACCCAAAAGACATCTCATTTTATAAATGATTGTGCCACATATAGTTACCAAACCATTCGCCCGAATCTGTTTTGGGGATATTCGATGATGAATATGCAAGATGGTAAGGTGTATCCTATGGCAACTCCCGAAAAAGCCATATTGGATTTGTTATATTTATATCCTCAATATCAGACGGAATCCCAGATGTTAGACCTTCGGCTTGACGAGGACTGGTTGGATAATGAGTTAAATCACAACCGTTTGCAGGAATATGTGGCACGTATCAACAGCCCTGCACTGACCAAACGACTTGATTTACTGAAAAAAGCATACAAAATATGATAGACTTGACATACATTCGGGGCTTTTACCCTCCGGCAATTGCCAATAATGCCGTCTTTCAAAAGCATATACTCAAAGAATATGTTGAGTTGTTGGCTTTGGAGTGGCTGTCGCGTTCTGCTTATGCCGACAAACTTACTTTTATCGGGGGAACGAATTTGCGTCTGGTACAAGGTATAGACCGCTTTTCTGAAGACTTGGATTTCGATTGCAAGCAGTTGAGTGAAAGCGATTTCGTGGCTATGACAGACGGGGTAATCCGGCATCTCCAATTGCAAGGCTTGCAGGCTGTTGCTAAGGACAAAGACGGAGGTGCTTTGAAAGCATATCGGAGAAATGTGTATTTCCCGGAATTGCTGTTCTCTTTACAATTAACAGGGCATCGTGAGGAGCGGTTTTTGATGAAGATTGAGGCACAGGATCAAGGGATACAATACGAGCGGGAGATGGCTACTATTCAGCGATTAGGTTTCTTCTACCCCGTAGCAGTACCCTCATTATCCGTATTGTTATCCATGAAATTGTCCGCTTTGCTTTCACGCCAAAAGGGTAGGGACTTTTATGATACCTTGTTTCTCTGGCAACGGGCGAAACCGGATTTCCGTTTCTTGGAACAGCGTTGTGGTATTGGGGATATGTCAGCATTGATGGCGGCATTGCAAGAAATGGTGGCTCACACCAATCTAACGATGAAACAACGTGACTTTGAACATTTGCTGTTTGAACCGAGAAAGAGCGAGCAGATTCTGCATTTTATGGAGATAATATCATATAGTCAGTCCTATCAGTAATTTTGCAGTCGAATGTGTATGATAGACAAGATAACAAACATAAAAGTGTCCATTATAGTTCCAATTTGGAATGCTGGTGAACGTATTAGACGTTGTTTAGATACGTTGCTTAATCAGTCACTTAAAGAGATAGAGGTAGTCTGTGTGTTAGATTGTCCGACGGATGGTTGTGATTTGATTGTTGAGGAATATGCTAAAAAAGATAATCGTGTTGTGGTCTTAAGAAATGAGGAGAATTTGCACGTTTCAGAAAGTAGAAATAGAGGTTTGGCAATTGCTCGTGGGGAGTATATCGGCTTCTCTGATCACGATGATTACAGGGAGAATATGCAGATGTATGAGTTGTTGTATTGGCAAGCAATAAAGGATGATGCTGATGTTGTGGTTAGTGATGCAGTTATTCGATATCATAACCCAATGGGAGAGGCTAAAGATGAGTACTGGTGCTTTAGTGATTTAAGATTGCATGAACTTATTACTGCCAATATCCTTCCTTTGTTGAAATGTGTGAACCGGCAAATGATTTCACACTGTGTGTGGTCTTCTATTTATCGTAGAGAATTCATTATATCTCATTCCATAAAGTTTAGAGATCGTAGTGTGTTTCTTGATGAAGATAGGTTGTTTAATTTTGAGGCTTACTTAAATGCTAATCACATATCACAGGTGTCACAGGCGTTTTATGTCTGGGAACAATTCGCTGATAGTGTTTCTAATACTCAGTGGTCAAGATTGGCGGAACGGCAAATAAATCGAACCTCTTTTTATGTGGATTATCTGAAGAATGTGGGGTTGTATAAAGAATACAAGATGGTACTATGGCGGTTGTTGGCTTTAGAAATGAAAGTGTATGTTGATTACTATAAACAGTTGGGTTGTGAAAGTAAAAAAAAGTTGGGACTTCTGATGCAGAGTATGGATTATCCAATATATGGTGGGGGGTATGGGTTGAAATTTATCAGCAAAAAAAGACTGATGCTAATTGGGTTAAATGTTGAAGCGAGATTATTATGTTTGAGAAGATGATATCTGTCATCATTCCTACATATAATGGGGGAGAGTTGTTGAGAAAATCTCTTTTGACATGGTCGCAACAGACCATGTCCGATAGTGACTTTGAAGTTATTGTAGTGGATAATAACTCTCAGGAAGACATCCGCTCTATTGTGAACGATGTTTGTGCAGAAGTTCATCGGGCTACATGGAATGTTCGCTATATTTTTGAACCTAAGGCGGGGGCTACTAATGCTCGTCATGCAGGGGCTCGTGCATCGAAGGGAGAGATTCTTGTATTTGCAGACAATGACGGACTATATGGCGGTGGAAACTTGATTTCTATTCGAGAGGCTTTCAAACAGATGCCGGAAGTGGGTGCAGTTGCTTGCAAGATAGATTTGTCGTGGGATACAACTCCTCCTAAATGGATAGAACAATATGCATATATGTTGGGGCAGTTGGACTATGGAAATGAGATAAGACGTGGAAAGTTGTATTTCAATAGTGGTTTATTTGCAATCAAACGTAGTGTATTTGAACAAGTACATGGCTTTAACCCTGACTTGATAGGAGGAAAAATGATAGGAGATGGAGATACCGGATTAGTGATGAAGTTGTGGAATGCCGGCATTCCCATTGGTTGGACTCCATTTGCAACAATGCAGCACATGCAACAGGTGGCAAAACATGGCAGTGTAGATGGAGTTGCTTTGCATTTCTATAACGTGGGCGTTGCAAATTCGTATGCATTGTTTCGCAAAAACGATTTCTTCTATACGAAATCCGTGCGTAAACATCGCATGATTTCATGGTTGTTATCAGTAAAATACTGGTTTCTTTATAATATTCTCAGACACCGCAACAGAACTACTTATTTTAGTATGCGGCAACATCAAGGAGAACGTGATTTCTATAGAAATCTACGCAATCCTGATGTTCGACAAGAAGTAATGAAAAAGGATTTGTATTAAGATGATTGGTTTGAAACTGAGATTCATAAGAGAATATAATAGGACATATACCTGTTTGTTGAACATGTTTTGGCACATTCAAGGAATGGATGCTGCACGTGTGTATATGTTCCATAGTATATTGGATAGGCAGGAACAGGTGTATTCAAAGTTTGCAATAACAAAGGCTTCGTTCCAACAATTTCTGCAATCAGAATTATTACGTGGACAGAAACCGATGACCGCTGAAGACCTGATGTGTGCTATAGAGCAGCCCGATAAGTATGCCAATCGTTTTATGGTTTCTTTTGATGATATTTATGACTCTGTATTTGTGAATGCATATCCCATATTGAAAGAATTTGCAATCCCGTTTATAGTGTTCGTTACACCATCATTGATTGGCACGATAGATAAGGATATTCGTTCCAATCAACCCTTTGTTACTTTAGAACATTTGAGGTCTTTGGCTGATGATCCACTATGTATCATAGGTGCGCATGGATTACAGCACATACCTTTTAGAAACTATACTAATGGTGAGGACAAACAATCTGTAATGGCATCTAAATTGTGGCTGGAGAAACAATTTGGCAGAAAAGTAAATTTCTTTGCTTTCCCTTATGGACGTCGTGTTGAAGTTGCAAATCGCAATATACAAAATGCGCAGAAAGCAGATTTAGCATATGCCTTCTCTGCCTTGAATGGTTCTCTGAAACAGAGATGGTTATCTGGTAAGTATTTTTTGCCTCGTATATTGGTGGATGAAGATTATGTAGCAAAACAATACATGCAATGAATGAACAACCTACGATATCGGTAGCAATTCTGACCTACAAGCAAGAAAAGACTATTAGGCAGACTCTGAATAGTGTGATATGCCAAAAAGGAGACTTTTCTTTGGAAGTGATAATAGGAGATGACCATAGTCCTGATGGTAATCGTGCAATATGCGAAGAGTTTGCCGCTAATTATCCGTTTGGTGGGAGAGTTTATGTAAAATTGCTGCCTGACGAACCTAATAAAGGTATTATGGGCAATTTCGCCCGGATTATGAAACATTGCACAGGAGATTATGTCGCCATCTGTGCTGGTGATGATTATTGGTGCGATGAATACAAGTTGCAAAAGCAATTGAATTATTTCTCTATCTACCCCGATGTGGGAGTTGTATCTACATCTGGTTATAAACTATTGGTGCGGAGCAACAAACTGATACCTAATGCGATTGCTCCATATCAACCGTTCCTTGATGGTGATGTCCGCAAGTTCTATTTTTCACCCGATTACAAAGGAGGTGTATATGCAATGCCTCTTACTTTGTTGATTAAGCGGAAGATTCTAAATTATGTTGATTTTGATGAATATGTAAGGCGGAAGTTTCCTGTAGAGGACTTTCCCATGCAAGCCGTAATGTCACAACATTGCAAGTGGGGGCATATTCCTGATTTGACCGTGGTGTATCGTGTGTATAAAGGTTCTGCGACTTTTATATCGTATGATGACCCCAACTATATGAATTATTTCAAGGGATTGGCTGATATACGACGCTACCTCAATGAATTATTTCCTCTGGATGCGTGTATTACAGAGGATATGCTGCAAGAGGATTTATTCTATAAGGAGTTTCTTCTGCTATTGCATCAGTGGCGTTATCAAGATGCCAAAGCTTTGGCACAACAATGTGCTTTGCATACTCCAAAAGTGCAATTGACACGTGAAATGACTAAAAACCCATTACTTTTTGTACTATTTAGGGCGTATAAAGAATTTTATAAACATAAAGAGTTAATGAAACGAATATGAGTAGAGATGCAAAATATACTACGGTAAATGATTGTGTTGTAGTAGATATCCGTAAGTATTCAGACAATCGAGGGTATCTTTCTGTTATAGAAGGAGAGACAGACATTCCATTTGATATCAAACGTGTTTATTATCTGTATTTGGTTCCAGAGGCTGCGCGTGGTGCACATGCTCACAAGACATTACAGCAGTTTATGGTCGCTACCAGTGGTTCTGTACATGTGACCATGGACGATGGCGTAAACAGGAAAACGTTTGTATTAGATCGTCCATGGAAAGGTTTATTGGTGGTACCGGGGCTTTGGCGTACATTGGATAATTTTTCAGGAGGAACTGTGTGTATGGTGCTCGCAAGCGAAAAATATCAAGTGGAAGACTATATCCGTGATTATAGTGAATTTTTGAAATATAAGGAGATAAATCAATGATACATCCATTATCAGATTGTCAGGCACAAGTACCGGATAGCACAAATGTATGGCAGTTTTGCGTGATATTGCCAAAGGCGAAAATAGGAGAAAATTGTAATATCTGTGCAAATTGTTTTATAGAAAATCAGGTCGTCATAGGAAATAACGTGACTATCAAATGTGGTGTGCAGGTATGGGATGGAATAACTTTGGAGGATAATGTGTTTGTTGGAGCCAATGTAACTTTTACAAATGACCGTTATCCTCGTAGCCATACTGCATATTGGAAGTTAGAACGAACTGCAATTAGAAAGGGTGCCAGTATAGGTGCTGGTAGTACGCTGTTATGTGGTATTACAATAGGTGAAAATGCTATGATTGGTGCGGGAAGTGTAGTGACTAAAGATGTTCCCGCCGGGGAATTGTGGTATGGTAATCCGGCAAAATTTGTAAGAAAACTATAAAATAAATAAGATATGCAAGTCCCTTTTCTTTCGTTACACGATGTAACGGCTAAGTATAAAGAAGAAATACACGAGGCAGCACTTCGTGTAGTTGATAGTGGCTGGTATCTCCAAGGCAAGGAGAATGAACAGTTCGAGTGCCATTATGCCGACTATATTGGTACTAAATACTGTGTCGGCTGTGCCAATGGCTTGGATGCTCTCATCTGGATATTCCGTGCTTATATCGAACTCGGAGTAATGCAACCGGGTGATGAGGTCATTGTCCCCGCTAACACATTTATCGCTACTATCTTGGCAATTACGGAAAATGGTCTCAAACCGGTATTGATTGAGCCTAACCCTGAAACATTAGAAATTGACGATACGTTGGTAGAACGTGCTATAACTGCCAAGACAAAAGCCATCTGTATTGTTCACCTGTATGGCCGCAATGCCTGTACACAGCATATTCTTGACCTCTGCCATAAATGTAATCTCAAACTCATAGAAGACAATGCACAGGCACATGGCTGTGAGTTCAACGGAAAGAAAACGGGCTCATTGGGCGACGCTGCAGGGCATTCATTTTATCCGGGTAAGAACCTGGGTGCACTCGGTGACGCAGGTGCAGTAACAACCAATGATGAAGATTTGGCAAAGACTATCCGCGCTTTGGCTAACTATGGTTCGCAGCGCAAGTATGTATTCAAGTATGCAGGACGTAATAGTCGCCTTGATGAGATACAAGCAGCCATCCTTGATGTAAAATTGAGACACTTGGATGATGATATAACACTCCGTCAGCAAGTGGCCAAGTATTATTACGAGCATATCAATAATCCGTTGATTACTATGCCTAAATATTTGCCTAATGCAGAGAACGTGTATCACTTGTTCCCTATCTTGGTCGCCAATGGCAAGCGTGATGCACTGCACGATTATTTGGAACAGAACGGAGTAGGTAGCGTTATCCATTATCCAATCCCCCCACACAAACAAGAGTGCTATGTTATAGAACGGTGGAATACTCCACAATTGCCCTTGCCCGTCACGGAACGTTTAGCAAAAGAAGAGTTATCATTACCGATGAGTCCCTGTCTTACAATAGAGCAAACAGACTATGTTGTGGAGGTGGTTAATGCGTTTAATCAATAGATTATGTCTTGGGTATGGGCAATTCCGATTTGTTGGAAGGACTGGAACGGTTGCGAAAAGAGAATGAGCAATTGAAGAACCTTTTGGCGCAATATCATATTTCAATTCCAACTCGTAATATTTCCTGCCCGCATACATCTGTAGTGCAGAATATCACTATAGAATCCAAGGATAAGCAACAACCATTGCTCCCTCTCACTCCCGAAGAAAAGATTGCCATTTATCAAAACCTTTTCCGTGGGCGTGATGATGTTTTTGCTCGCCGTTGGTACAGCACAACTACTCAAAAAAGCGGCTATCAACCGGTTTGCCTACATGAGTGGAAACCACAGTTCTGTGACAAGAAGAAATACAAATGTGCAAACTGCCCAAATCAACAATTAGCACCGCTTACTTATCAGGATATATATCGCCATCTGCAGGGAAAGGACGAATACGGACGTGACGTGGTAGGGCTCTATCCCATTTGTAAAGATAATACCTGCTATTTCCTGTGTGCCGATTTTGATGATAAAAGTTGCGAACACGGCTATCAAAACGATGTATCGGCATACATTTCTGTTTGCCGTGATGGGGGTATTCCTTATTCGGTAGAGCGGTCGCGTTCGGGCAAAGGTGCTCATATATGGATATTTTTCGAATCACAAACACCTGCTGTGAAAGCGCGAAAATTAGGCAATGCTATCTTATCTGAAGCAATGAATAGAAATGGTAAACTGTCATTTCGTTTTTACGACAGGTTATTTCCTAATCAAGATTATATCTCGGATGGTGGTTTTGGAAACTTGGTTGCATTGCCGTTGCAAGGAAAAGCACGTAGAGACGGAAATAGTGTCTTTGTGGATGATACATTCATACCCTATTGTGACCAGTGGGCATATCTGCGAGATGTAGCAAAACTCCCTATAGATCAGGAACGTGCCTTATCTGCCCTATCTGCCCACCGAACAGGCGTTTTGTCTGCTGCTACGGCGTTCGGAAAAACCGTTACAACAGCAGCCTTGATTGCGCACAGGCACACCAATACGCTGATATTGGTTCTCTCCAAGGTTCTTTTATCGCAATGGAAAACTACGTTAGAAAAGTTCCTGCAGATAGACTACACTGCAGAAGACACCGCACACAAACGCGGTCGTAAGAAAGTGTTCTCCCCCATTGGTACATTGAGTTCCGACGGAAATAACCTGCACGGTATTATGGATATTGCCGTATCTTGGGTGAAACCCATGAACAAGACCATGTTCTTTTTTTCTGTAATCCGCAATTGGCAGGCGAACTAACCAATGCAATACTTAGATAAAATACCTTTCAATAATCGAATGTAAGTATGAATAAAGTATTTTTTTCTATAATCATCCCCCTGTATAACAAGGCACCGTATGTCCGCAAGGCGTTGGAGAGTGTCTTGGCGCAGACGTATCCGGACTACGAGTGCATTGTTATGGACGATGGGAGTACGGATAATAGCCAGATTATCGTGTTTAATTGGCTCTCTAAGTATCGTACTGACTGCAGTGGGCGTTTTCATCTCCTCTCACAGCCTAATCAGGGTGTGGCGATGGCGCGGAACAATGCGGCGAAAGCAGCAAAGGGGGAGTATCTCTGCTTCTTGGATGCCGATGACTGGTGGGAACCGACGTTCCTGCAAGAAATGGCGCAACTGATACACGATTACCCTGATGCGGGGCTGTACTTCACGAACTATATCTATTACAAACCCGGTAAAACACGCATTGCACTCCATTTGCCTTCCGGCTATATCAATTATCCGCGGGCGTATTATGAATCTAAAATTATGTTAGCCACTTCTTCTTCTTCTTCTATGCTGAAACGTATCTTTGAAGAAATGGGGGGCTTCCCCATCGGAGTCAAACTAGGCGAGGACTTTCTATTGTGGGCTCAAACTGCAATTCATTATCCTGTGGCATATTCAGACAAACCTGTGGCATTTTTCAATAATGATGTTCCTCCATCTATGCGTGCTACACGTCGCATGTATCCTCCACAATGTCATATGTTGTGGCATTTGGACTCTATCAAAACTCCGTTGCGAAATGGGATAAATTCACATAACTCCCAAATTTTTCTGTCAGATTGGGAATGTCTGTTTGATATGTTGCGTGTAAACGGACTGTTGGATTATTGGCTCAGTCCGCAGTACCACGATATGGCGAAGGCAGAACTCAGCAAGGTCGATTGGTCCCGACAGCCGCGTTCTGTGATTCGCACATACCGCACGCCGCTTTGTCTGCTGCGTGCCAAACGAAAGATAATGCAAATGGGCAGTTTCTTCAAGCAGAAACTTGTGAAACTCGCAGAAAAATAGTACTTTTGCAACCAATATCACCAATCATAATAATATGAAATCTAATACCGCAAACAACTATCACTATGTCGCTCCCGCTGAGGCGGTGAAGCATGTGAAATCGGGCGACACGATTGTCGTTCAAGGTTCCACCTCCATCCCTATGGTACTACTGCGCGCACTCACGGAGCGCGCTCCCGAACTGCGTGACGTAAAGGTCATCTCCGGCTTTGGGGTCAGTCCTGAAGACGCACCCTATGCCAAACGTGAATTGATGGACTCCTTCCGCGCACTATGTATCTTCGTCCCGAACAACCTGCGCCGTGCTATGCGCGAGGGGGTAGCGGACACTATCCCTGCTTTCTTGGGGGAGGTTCCGTTCCTTTTCCGTAGCGGGCAAGTGCCTGTAGATGTGACTTTCCTGAATGTAAGTGAGCCCGATGAGAACGGCTACTGCTCCTATGGTATCAGTGCTGACATCGCTTTCTCGGGTGCAGAGTGCTCCAAAACCATCATCGCGCAGGTGAACAAATATATGCCGCGTACGTTTGGGGACCCCGTCATCCACGTAAGCAAACTGACGGCAATGTGCCGCGGCGATGAACCCCTAGTTGAGGTACCGACATCTGTGCCTAATGAGGTGGAGACGCGCATCGGTAACTACATCGCAGAGCAAATCCCCGATGGAGCCACGCTGCAGATTGGGGTAGGAGGTATCCCGAATGCTGTCATCAATGCCCTTCGCGACCACAAGCACCTCGGTCTGCATACCGAAGCCATCACGGATGGCGTCTTACCGCTCATAGAAAAGGGCATCATAGACAACTCTCTCAAGAAGATACTCCCCGGAAAGTCTGTCGGTAGTTTGGTGCTGGGCTCCCGTCATCTCTACGACTACATAGATGGCAACGAGAACTTTATTATCCGTGACGTAGCATGGACCAACGACCCGCAAATCATACGTCAGAACCCACGTGCCATGGCTATCAACTCCGCTATCGAGGTGGACTTGACAGGTCAAATATGTGCCGACTCCATTGGCGACACCATCATCTCCGGCGTAGGTGGGCAGCATGACTTTATGTATGGTGCTGCTCTCTCGGAAGGGGGCAAGTGTTTCATTGCCCTGCCCAGTATGACCAACAAGGGCAAATCGAAGATTGTAGCCCATCTCGCCCCTGGTGCCGGTGTCGTGACTACACGTTTCCAAGCACAGTACATCGCCACCGAGCATGGTATCGTCTATCTGCGCAACAAACCACTGGCGGAACGTGCCAAAGCCCTTATCAGTATCGCCGACCCGTCGCAGCGTGAGGAACTGGAGCGTGCTGCAGTAGAGCGTTTCGGTATCGGATTCCTGCGACTCAAATGAGTGTATATATACAATATACACGCAAAAAGAAAGAGGTTGACCTTTGCATGGGCAACCTCTTTGTGATTATACGTAGTCTCAATCAGGGAACTCCATCAAGTAGGCTTTGATGAAGGCGTCAAGGTCGCCGTCCATGACGGCAT
>ERZ808245.731-NODE-731-length-15265-cov-7.912492_pt1 | contig 15265 bp, 15 predicted proteins | sample MGYA00521243_ERZ808245 | MGnify/ENA primary metagenome ERZ808245 (study PRJEB31516, sample SAMN03275576) | gut metagenome | biome: mammalia-associated habitat; material: feces | host: Papio cynocephalus | place: Kenya | collected 2012-07-07 ... | reverse complement strand
TTGAAAGAGCATATCTATATTGTTTTATGGTTTCTTCTATTCCTAAATAGAGCGCATCGCTTATGAGTGCGTGCCCGATACTCACCTCGTCCGTCCACGGGAACGCCTGCACAAATGCGCGCAGGTTGCGGAGGTTCAGGTCGTGCCCTGCGTTCATGCCCAGCCCCAGTTCGTGCGCCTTCTCGGCAGCCGGACGGTACATCGCTATGGCAGCCACGGGGTCGGTGTCGTACAACTCGGCGTAGGGTCCCGTATAGAGTTCCACGCGGTCGGCACCCGCCTTCTTGGCGTACTCCACCATCTCGGGGTCGGGGTCCACAAAGACAGAGACACGTATGCCCGCAGCCTGCAAGCGGCTGATGAGGGTCGTCAGATGGTCAAGGTGCGTGCGCGTATCCCAACCGTGGTTGCTCGTCAGTTGGTCCACTGCATCAGGTACAAGGGTTGCCTGTGTGGGGCGCACCTCTGTCACGAGGTCCATGAAAGCCGGTTCGGGATTGCCCTCGATATTGAACTCGGTGGTTACCAACTCTTTGAGCGCGTACACGTCGGTTCGGCGTATGTGCCGCTCATCGGGACGCGGGTGCACGGTGATGCCCTGTGCGCCAAACCGCTCACAATCCACGGCGAACTTCTCCACATCGGGCAAGTTGCCCCCGCGTGCGTTGCGCAGCGTCGCCACCTTATTTATGTTTACACTCAGTTTGGTCATTGCCATTTTTGTTTTTTCACCCCCATTAAAAGGCCTGTGTATTAGTTGTTTAAGGTATTATCTCACTATCTTCCCCATTTCACGCCACCCTATAATCGCCACAAAGGTACAACTTTTTTCCCATTTGCACAATACTCGCCTGTTTTTTGACAGAGCAACCGCGCCCAACAATACAACATAACTTTCATACGGACGAGAAGTGCTGCGTAAGCACCCAATATCCAAATAAGATTAACGCCGCAATATCATACTAATCACATACTAACCACATACTAACCACATACTAATCACATACTAATTGTTCATGGTTAATACGAGGGGAATGCGATGGGGAGAAGTGGATAATTTGAAAAATTGTGAATAGAATTCATAAATAGTATTTTGTATTTGACGACGCTGTATTTGACGACGCGGGACGCGTCGTCCCCACACTAAAACAAGAGACTGCCTACACTTGCCAGACAGTCTCGACTATATATTGAAAAATAAGTGTTTTTTCGTAATTTGACTTGTATTATTTTATTTGGCATTTTCGAGCAAGCACTTGCGCATGGGTTTGAGGTACTTCTCAATTTGGCTTTGAGGCACCACCAAGAAATATGAGGCTTTGGCACTATGTGAATAAATAGCCACCCCTTGACGTGAACGCAAGTAACCTCTGATGAGTGCCAACACAAATATGATGGTACACACCCCACCCGCTATTGCCCACGGCGCGGAAAAGCAGTATGCTTCTGCTACCTCCGCATAGCATATTATCTGCAATATAAACATCAGCCCTGCAAGTACAAACCACAGCCAAAACAGCGGGTGGTACACATGTTCCACGCAGGAAATAGAAGACACCGGGAAATACATAGTATTACATTCGCCCAGCATCAGACTATTGGCACCGCGGCAGGTCCAAAGTTTGCTGCCCACTTGGACATAGCCGTCCGAGTAGTACACTTTCTGCGAAACCTCAGAAGTGTCCGTACCATTGTCTGAAGCATATACCTTGGAAGCCCCTATATTTGCCTGCATTACTGCAAGGAAATCACTTTCTGCCATACCTGTTTTTATAAGTTGATATTTATATATACAAAAAAAGCGCAGACCTCGAGTTGCTCATTCACAAGTCGAGGCCTTCGCATTGCCTTATAGAACAAATAAACAACAGGAAACCTACGCCGATATGACTTGCAGACTATCTTGTTGAATCATATACAGATGACAACATCTGCACAGAAAACCACAAAGAGCACAATACAAACCTGTATTGTGCCAAATAGTATGACCACGTCACACCCATAGGCATCTATTGCTCACTTTGCTTTGTTCTATAGTGAAAGTTGCGAAGTTTCGACCCGAAAACGCAAAGCGTCAATAAACGCTATCAATATGTATAAACCCACCCAAAAGAAAGAGACACTTCCCTTTCGGCGCAGATTCACGCCGCAAAGGTACAACAATTTTTGCAACTACACAAACGTTTACAACGAATAAAATAGAAATTATGCGGATATATAAATGAGAGTACTCATCTTTGTTGATGAATTTAAGGATATACAGGGTGCAGGAGAACAGACAAGAAAGGTCAGGCGAGGTCAAGAAGGGAGAGATAGTTCCATTGGGCGAGGTGCATATCCACACAGCCGTTTGGTTTGAAAGGAACGCCCTCGGCCTCAAGGAGAGGACGCTGCTCTTTCCAAACAGTGGCTGTACGGCCTTGCGCATTGACCACGCGGTGGCAGGGCAATCGGGCGGCAGCGGTGGCACCACACAAGAGACGCCCCACCAAACGGGAATGGTTAGGGTAGCCAGCCAGCAATGCCACCTGCCCGTAAGTAAGCACCCTGCCATACGGAACGGCAGCCACAATACTATAGACATCCTGGCGAAATCGGGCAGTATCAATGGGCATGGGGTCGGGCTTAGTGCATAGCGGATTGGGGAGATTCCAATTGGAGCAGGAAACGCTTGGCAGGAAGTCCGCCTGCATAACCCGTGAGGGTGCCGTTGGTGCCGATTATCCTGTGGCAAGGGACGAAGATTGACACGGCATTGGCACCGACAGCATTTGCCACCGCCCGTACCGACTGCGGGCAATGGAGACGCTCTGCCAATTGCAAATAGGTGACGGTCTCACCGTAAGGTATGGTGAGGAGTGAGGACCAGACGGCTTGTTGGAACGCAGTGCCTGCAAAAAGGATAGGGATGGTAAACGTACTGCGCGTGCATTGAAAATACTCGCCTAATTGGCTGATAGCCATATCAATAACGGCACTATTGCCTTCCATAAAGTCCGCATGGAGGTATCGGCGCAAACGGGATAGGACGGCGTTGGCATTGTGGCGGTTGGTCCAATCGCACAGACACAGTCGGTCGCTCAATGAGCCCAGCAACAGGTCTCCACAAGGGGCGTGATAGACTTGTGTATGGATTGTTGTCATCAAGTTGTGTACGATTTTGGAGTAATTTATGGCGGAAAGTAATTTTGTATGCCATACTAAATGTTGGCATAACTCATCCGCAGATGTAAACACCCGAGAAACTCGTCCTGCTCTAACATCTTCTATTGCCAACTCAAGCCCCGTCCTTTTTTTCTTGGAAGAGGAGGGTATTGTTTGACCTTTAGCAGATGACTTTGTTTAACCGTATACTGAGAGTACTGGGGTTTGTGGCACTTTTTTCCACCCCATGCACTTGCTGAGGGCATTCAAAAATTTTACATCTGCTGCCGGTATACGCAGAGTAATGGTTTGCACATTCGTCTTTTCCATACATTTTTCTCCTTTCTCGCTGCAAAGTTACTTATTTTCTGCGAGATATGCAAATATATAATGTTTATTTTGCCAAAATACTACAAACGGGAAATTGCGGCAAAGTTACTTGCTTTTCCGTAACTATTGCTGAAATAACCACTTTACAGCAGGGATAATATGTATTGTCATATCATCTTGTACAATATCCTTCTTCTCGCCCTCCAAGACAATCAGCGTAAGATTGGAGCAATGCAATTGTTTGGCTGCCAGCCATAGCGCAGAGGTTTCTCGATTGTATGTCTTGTCATCCGATAACGCATAGCAGACCTGTATCAGTTCCGTCACGCGGCTGCGCTCGCATACCACAAAGTCCACCTCTTTCTGCGTCTTGGGGTGTTTATAGTAGAAAATGTCTTGGAAATTGGCAGCAGCACGCCGAAGTAATTCTATATACACCACATTTTCCAACCGCCAGCCCAAGTTCTGGGGAGATAGCACACCACTGCGATTGCTCAGCAATGCCACATCTATCACATAGTTTTTCTCTTGTGTAATGCGCTCCTTGGCTTTGAAAGAGTACTTGTGCAGCCCTAACAACAAGTATGCTTGCCGCAGGTAAGCAATATAGTTGTCTATGGTCCGAAGAGAGGTGATGCCGCACGTTGTGGCGATGCTCTTACGCACGACCTCCTGGCAGAAATTATCCATAAGGTAGTTTGCCAAACGCTCCAATGCCGCCACAAGGCGAATATGGTAACGCTCGCGAATATCCTTGTGGATTATCACGTTTACCAGTTGTTGCACATATCCCCGCTTGTCACGCACGTGCAGCAACTCAGGAAAGCCGCCGTCTTGCAAGTAACGCAACAGCCCCTCCTGCCGAAAAGCAAGAGCCTGCGTAGTCAAAGAGGTTGTGTCAATTTTATTCGCATCGCAATACTCTGCAAATGAGAACGGGAAGAGCCGTATCTCGTTGTACCGCCCTGCCAAGTGAGTTGCCAGTTCGGCACTCAAGAGTTTGGCGTTGCTGCCCGTTACCACAACATGTATGCCCTGCCGCAAAAGCCGATTGACAAACAGATGCCAACCGTCCACGTTCTGCACCTCGTCCAAAAACAAGTACTCAAAGTTTCCATACACGCGATACAGGCACATCAAGACCGTGTTGAGGTCATCTATACGGATATTTGCCAAGCGGTCGTCGTCAAAGTTGATAAACGCATAGTTAATTTTTGCTTCACACAATACCTTGTGGCAAAGTACCGACTTGCCGCTCCGGCGCACACCTATCACGATTTGTGCCAACGGACTTTGCAAGTCAAACCACTGCTCCTCCATACGTTTCACCCATGCAGAGGGGCGCATACGCTCTATTTCCTGCTGCTGGTCGGCTACTACTTGCAGTATTATTTGCTCTTCCATGCTATCAAAAAATACAATCCGATGCAAAAGTACTGATTTATTACGAATTACACAAGTCTAATGCACTTATTTCCCTATTTTTTATTATTTTCTAATGCACTTATTTTCCGCTTTATGGGTAAATCTAATGCACTTATTTTTCCTATTCTCTCTATACACTCTTTCTTCAATAGAGTTATTTTACATTTTATGTATTCTCATTGACAGAAAGTGGGTGGGGCGAGTATTGCCAAGATGTTGCCAATGCGCCATAAAAACAACATCGGCCACCCACCACAGGCAGCCGATGTTACCAAACCAATTCGGGATACTTACTCAATACACCCGCGATAGAGTTGCTCGATGGGGAATATCAAGTCCCAGTTCTTGCCCCAGACGATGTTGCCGTCCTCTATCTTGAATTGTCGGAACTTGCGTTCGTCAAGGTACTTATTGTACTGCGGGTGCGGATATTGGCGAATAAAATCTCCGACATTAACCACCTGTGAGGTATTGTCGCTAAACGTCAGCCGCACCGAAAGGTTGCCGACATCTGTTGCATTGGTGATGTATAAACGGTTCATATCAAAGTTTATATCATAGCCGCTTTGGTAGGCAACTTGGAGCCCAACAGATGTATTGAACGACGTTTCTTGCTAGTCGTGGGTACAATCAAGTCATCTTCCAGTGCCACCGCCAGTTTGGCAATCGTCGCCATTGTCATATTGTGTGTGCCGCACAGCCAACGGCTGACCTCTGTCTCCGTCTTGCCAAGGCGATGAGCAAGGTCTTTCTGTGTCATACCTTTCTGCTCCAGTAGGTCATAAATGCGGTTGGCAACCATCACCTGCAAGTCAATCTGCTTGCGTACCTCGGGAGACGTCTGCTCCCGAATAGCATCCATTAACAGGTTCGTTTTCATAGTTCGTTTTGTTTATTCGTTGATAGTAAATGACAACTCTCCCAACAACTTACACCCGCGAATGGTGATAATCTGTTGCCGTTCACGCTGTCGTATTTCAATGTCTATCTTCTGCAAGGTCTCCACACAGCGGCTCAAATGCTCGTCCTCCTGATAGGTGCGGGTTGTCTTCACCCCGCCACTGCCCAATATCAGTACGCGATATTTGATATTCAAACAATACAATCGGAGTGAGGTGGTCTCCAAATGTGACGGCAATGCCATCACATTATCACTACGCTTGCCCTCATAACGGAAATAGCGGTCTTCAATGCCATCCCGTTTAATGATGTCCAAGCGGTAAATCAACTGCTGCAAGTCCGTCGGATAATCTGCCGAATATGCCAAGATAAACTTCTCAAACTCAGTGTATTCCTCACCTTCAAACTTGGGAGAATACAGGCTGACTGTGTCATTATCTTCCAATAACTCAAGCAATAAATTTCGCTCCGTTGTACTAATTCTTATTTCGCCTGCAAAGGTAGTGTTTTATGTCGAAACTGCCAAATAATCTACTGCAAAAATCAACTTTTATGCTTATTTTCATAAAGAATAGATTCGCTTCTCAAAATACAAAGAAACCACCCGATAAAGGGATGGTTTCTTTGAATAATACGTGAGCACTATAGTAGCACACTACTCATTTGTATTAGGGGATGTCTCACAATAGGCATCAGCAATGGCAAGTGCAAATTTTCGCAATTGCTCAACACTTAATTCTATTACTGTGTGCGCATAGCCTTTCTTATCTACATCTTTGATGCGTAAACCTACTATTTGCTTCCTATCATCTATCTGCTGTTCTATATGCCCATGCATAAGCCCATTACGCAAATGATGAAGAACATTTTCAACAGATTTATCACCACGAATCCTAATGATATTGGAATCACATAGCCCGAAGTCGGAGATGTTAGTAAATATCTCATCTGCTCCTTTCCTTGATGAATGACACAGAAATTGGTCAGGTACAGCAATTAACCCGAGACACATATTTATCAAACAGGTAGTTTCATACTTTGGTTTCATTGTTTGCTCTATACATTCCATATTCTCTTTTGTCCTCTTGACAAAATCTTTAGAAAAATCAGAATAATCGTACATAATATTCGTTCGTTAAGATGTTACACATTAGTTATTCAAAATTGTAGCCTACTATTTTAGTGGCATATTCGCTCCATGCTGTTCTATATTTACTAACAGATGCAGAAGGAACATAGATAACATTACATCCGTAGAAGGCATCTGCTCCAGCCGTAGGCGGTTCAAGAGCCTTAATGTACACTTTTGCCGTGCAGTACTTAAAAGCACTTCCACTAATAGAAGTTACTCCACTACCAATAGTAATTGTTTTAAGACCTGTACACCCTTCAAATGCACGTGCACCTATCGTTGTAACGGCATCTGGAATAGTAATTTCTTTGAGTCCTTTCATGTGAAAACACAATCTGTCAGGAATCAGTGTGACTTTTTCTCCTAGAATAAACTTTTTAGTTGTTGTATTGTACTCATCGCCATCAAGGTAAAAAGCGTAACATTCTTTAGGGTAGGCGCATTCCATACGATTGTATCGGACTTAATGTCATGATTATATGCTCTAGAATGTGACCATGAAATAAGGTTTTCCGGAACTACTATTTTTGATAGAAGCATAGATTCACTAACTATGTTATCCCCCATTGTTGTAACTGAATTTGGAATAACTAATTCAGACAATATAGTTCCATAAAAAGCATAGGAACCGATTGTAGTACATGCACTACTTTCTTCAAATGTTACACTTCTTAGATATCTATCGTTTCTAAATGCACCATTCCCAATAGACAAACACGCTTTAGGAATTGTTATAGTAACAATTCCACTAGTCATTCTATTATCTGTACCTCGGGGATTAAAAGCATCTTCTGCAATCTTTAGAATACTTTTTGGCAAACTCACTTCAAATAAGTTTCTGCAACGAGCAAAATTTACACTTGTAACATTTGTGAAGAACTCTAATTCCTTAAAAGAGACAATATCTTCGTTCGCTTGAATTGATAGTTCTCCAGCATAAGCTTTGGCTTCGGCGTAAGAGATTTCGCCATCGTGGTTGGTGTCAATCTCCGGTGTGTGACGGAGTAAGGCAGATTTGACATTCAAGTCCTTGAACTCGATGAAGTCATTGTCTGCATGGGTGCCGCCATTACCACTGCCTTTCTTTGCGATTTTGATGAGAGTGCCATCGGCGAGTGTGAAATAGACATAGTTGTCGTCCTGGGTGACGGATTGGAACATCGTGTCACCGGCATCACCTTTATCGCCCTTTTCTCCCTTGTCACCTTTCTCTCCTTTTGCGCCATCGGAACCGTTTGTGCCATTCGTGCCGTCCTTTCCGTCTTCCCCTGTGGCTTTGCCGAGTTGGGTCCAGTTGGTACCGCCATCGTAAGAGATATACCAATAGCCACCATCTATCTTCAGTTGGGGCGTGTTGCCATTGACGCCATTGGTGCCATCCTGACCGTCTTTGCCGTCTTGACCTTTGTCGCCGGGGTCTCCCTTATCACCTTTGTCTCCTTTCTCGCCCGTGACGGGAATCTTGTTGCCATTGGCATCGGTGAGCCAGTCGCCGTCCACCGTCCAATAGTAGATACCGTCGGTGTCCTGCTTGGCACCCACCGTAGGTTTGTAGCCATCGGTACCGTCATGACCATCCTTGCCGTTGGTACCGTTGTAGATGGTGATGGGCTCATGGTTCTTGAACGTAATCGTATAGCCGACAATGGTGTTGCCATTGCGTATCTCGGTGATATTGGTGATATAATCGCCATTGTTTTGCGCCTTGATGAGTGTTTCGAGGGCGGAGATGTTGGTATTCATCTCTTGGCAAAGAGTCTCTAATGTGACGATGCGGCTATCCATGTCGTCCATTACGTTCCAGATAGAATCTTTGTTGTTGCAACCTGCCAGTACGAAGGCAAGTGCCAACAGAATGTATTGTAACTTTTTCATATTCTGTACATTAATAATTTATTACACAATCATTCTACGTTCATTGGGTTAGAAATTGAGAGCGATACCTGCACCATTGCCCGTGTAGTTCACGCTCATAGTCATCTTGTTGCCCTTGATATAGAGCGGAATACCCACCACGGTAAGCGCACCGCCCATAGGGGTGAGGATATAGCCTGCCACTTCTGCCGCGTGCGTGGAAGCAGTGAAGGCTTCCGCCTTAGTGCGGTACTCGTCTAACGAGATGTACTGCAAGCGGTTGTCGGCATTGGCACGTGTCTGATTAGTGGTGTAGTTTGCCATAGGATTCGGCACAAAGTTGGCATACATCAGGCACGCCATACCTGCCGCCAAGCAGGGCACACCTACTGCAAGAGACGCGGTGCCCGTTGTTTTCATGGCTTCACCCACTACTTGATTGGGATTGGCAGCCCTCTTCGAGCGAGAGGACGAGACTGTTTGTGCATTTATGCTTGCGGCAAGGCTCACAAGCAACAGCGCTGAAAGGAACTTTTTCATTGTGCTTTGTTCATTTCGTGGGCGGCGGCACCTCACCTGCCCGTTAATACAAAAAAGAAGCGTGGTACCTCATTCTCGCTCATTCCTTATATCGAGGTACTAGCAAAACCTTCCCGTAAGAATAAGCAACAACGTCCACGCCGATATGTAAAATAGTCTTACGTTGTGAACGCAAGGTATAATACATACCAATGGACGTTTACTGCATTCTTGCTTTGGACGGGTGAAAATTGCTAGTTTTCGATATACACCAAAACAAGCGCCAATAAACGCCTTTTAATAAAAATATATGTCTTGACTTACATCGGCGTTGGACAGTAACCGGTGCTTCAGCAGGTGTGGCAATCACACCATAATGCCTCTGCACTCCCCGCCCCACAATCCCCAGCGTAAGCCTTGACGGTGCAAAAGTAGGGAATTATTTGCAAATATGCAACAAGGGGAACATTAATTTCCATGAATTAACCACGAATTTATTTACAATTTGCGAATGTACGATGTACGATTTATTGTGCCATTTCGTAATTCAGTCCGAAAGCCCAAGGGGGAATGATGTTGCTTTTTCAGGAAGACATACAGGTATTTTGCACTGAACGAGTGCAATTTTATGCACGGATATGCACTGAGTGAGTGCAAAATGCGTATGTTTATGACAGAATGGCGGTGTGTAATGTCAATTTGGCAGATATTGGTGATGTAAAAGGGGCGAAAAGGGGGCAGAAGGATGTGTGGCACGGAAATTGAAAGATATAGGGCGAATGCGGATTGCAAAGGCGACCTACAGAGAGGCGGCGAGCAAGACGCACTAAACTAAACTATAAAATTTATACGACTATGTTACCTACAGTTAGAAAAAATGACCAAAACTGGTTACCGAGTTTCTTCAATGATTTCTTCAGCGATGAGTGGCCTACAATGCATGGTGCTGCAAGTGCTGCACCCGCCATCAATGTGAAAGAAGACGAAAAGGCTTACCACGTTGAGATAGCCGCACCCGGCATGGCAAAAGAGGACTTCAAAGTACACGTAAACGACCAAGATGAGTTGGTAGTGAGCGTGGAGAAGAAACAAGAAAACAAAGAAGAGGACAAGAAATGCAAGTTCCTTCGTCACGAGTTCAACTACAGCCACTTTGAGCAATCATTGCTCTTGCCCGACAACGTGAACAAGGACGCTATCGCCGCAAAAGTGGAACACGGTGTACTGCATATCGAGTTGCCCAAACTGGACCCTGTAGTACAAAAGCAACCGACAAGGATGATTGAAATCCAATAAGTGCGGAAAGGACATTCAGTAAGTGCTGATGTGCGAGGACGGAGGCGCGCAGTGATAAGGGAATACGCGCAATGCCCGCAAAGAAGACTTATTGAATGGTGCAGAAAAGAAAATTTAAGTGTTAGTTCTGCATAGAGAAGGGAGACTGTCTGACAAGCAATTGTCGGGCAGTCTCTTTTTTTGTTGCCGGCAGAAATGTTAATAAACATATAAGCATCATGTCGATATGGTATATACAAGAGCAGTTCAATCACATACTAATCACATACTAATCACATACTAATAGCATACTAAACCTTCAAGGTTAAGGCGAGAAAGAAAGAATTAAGAATTAGGAATGAAGAGTTAAGAATTGTATGTCGGGATTGGACGAAACAAAGCAGGAATGACATTCAGACAGTGTGGGGCTAGCAGGCAGGCAATGTGGTTTGGGTGAGGGGACGGCATGGGCGGGGGAAAGGTGGTGCATGGTTCAGGGAGGCCGCAAGAACCTGTCGGCAACCAATCCGTTGCTGGCAACTTGGACGGCACCTTCAATATCACCAATCTTATTCACTGACAAGTGCCGAAGAATCCATAAAAAAAGAGACTGCCCACATTGGTCAGGCAGTCTCTTTTCTATTTGGTAACAGTATTTATTCTGCTTTGCCGTCGGAGCCGAGCACATTGATGATTTTGTGCTTGTAGAGTTGCTCCATGAGGTCGCGTGCAGGACCGCAGTACTTGCGGGGGTCGAACTCTGCGGGTTTCTCCCAAAGTACCTTACGGACAGCAGCAGTAAATGCCAGACGGCTGTCAGAGTCAATGTTAATTTTGCAGACAGCACTCTTGGCAGCCTTGCGGAGTTGGTCCTCAGGAATACCCACAGCAGCCTCGAGTTTGCCTCCGTATTTGTTAATCATATCCACATATTCCTGCGGAACGCTGGACGAGCCATGGAGTACAATCGGGAAGCCCGGCAGTTTCTCCATCACAGCATCCAATACATCAAATGCCAATGGAGGAGGAACAAGGCGGCCAGTCTTCGGGTCAACCGTGCATTGTTCGGGTTTGAACTTGTAAGCACCGTGGCTGGTACCGATAGAGATAGCCAATGAGTCGCATCCCGTACGGCTCGAGAAGTCGATAACCTCTTCGGGTTTGGTGTAGTGGCTCTCCTCAGCAGATACCTCGTCCTCAACGCCGGCGAGTACACCGAGTTCTGCCTCTACAGGAACATCATATTGGTGAGCGTAGTCAACCACCTTGCGGGTCAGCGCGATGTTCTCCTCGTAGGGCAGTGCGCTACCGTCAATCATCACGCTCGAGAAGCCGAAGTCCACGCAACTCTTGCAGAGTTCGAAACTGTCTCCGTGGTCAAGGTGAAGCACAATCTGCGGGTGCTCCCAACCGAGTTCTTTGGCGTATTCCACTGCACCCTGTGCCATATAGCGGAGCAGGGTCTCGTTGGCATATTGGCGTGCGCCTTTGGATACCTGGAGGATAACGGGGCTCTTGGTCTCAGCCGAAGCCTTGATGATAGCCTGGAGTTGCTCCATGTTGTTGAAGTTGAAGGCTGGAATAGCATATCCGCCTTTGATTGCCTTGGCGAACATCTCACGGGTGTTCACCAGACCGAGTTCTTTGTAACTTACCATAAAATCAAACTTTAACTTGTTGTTTATTATTTAGTTATTCTTTTGCTTGCCATAATAAAGTATGCTATCAGCAGGAGGTATGCCACGATGCCGACGATGGCGGCACCATTGCTGCCAGCCCATGCGGTGAGGTAGCAGTCGGCTCCGCAGAACTTGATGACAGCACTCACCACGCCCATCAGTGCACCACCTGCAATAAAGCCCGATGCCACGAGGGTGCCTTTCTCGTTGCGCTTCTGTGCCAACTCCTCGGCACGGTCGCCGTCTTTCTCGCGTTTGCGGCTTACCAGCCATGAGATAGCACCACCTACCAACAGCGGAGTATTGAGGTGCAAGGGAATAAACATACCGAGTGCGAAAGGCAGTACAGGTACTCCCAGTTGGTTGAGCAGCAGGGCTAACACTGCCCCTGCGAGGTAGAGCATCCACGGTGCGCCTTGTCCCGACATGAGCGGCTCAATGACTGCTGCCATTGCGTTAGCCTGCGGGGCAACCAAGGCATTGTCACCCGTGAAACCGTAGGTCTTGTTGAGCACAATCATCACACCGCCCACAGTGGCAGCCGACACGAGTGTGCCGAGGAATTTCCATGTCTCCTGTTTGCGGGGCGTGGTGCCAATCCAGTATCCTATCTTGAGGTCGGTGATGAAACCGCCCGCCATCGACAATGCCGTGCAGACCACACCGCCAATAACCATGGCACCCACCATACCGCTGGCACCTTTCATGCCCACCGCCACGAAGATGACAGAGGCAATAATCAGCGTCATGAGCGTCATACCACTCACGGGGTTGCTTCCCACAATGGCAATGGCATTTGCGGCTACCGTGGTGAACAGGAAAGCGATAACCGCTACCACCAGGAAAGCCACTACAGCCTGCCAGAAATTGTGCAGCACACCCACCCAGAAGAACACGAAAGTGATTGCCAAGGCTACGGCAATGGCAAGGACAACGAATTTCATACTCAAGTCCTTCTCTGTGCGGAGTGAGGCTTGCGCTACGGCTTTGCCTTTGCCGCCCAGTTCTTTGCCTGCCAGTCCTACTGCCGACTTGATGACACCCCAACTCTTGACGATACCAATCATACCTGCCATGGCGATGGCACCGATGCCTATGTTACGCCCGTACTGCGTGAACATCAGTTGCGGATCCATACTCTCCATACCCGGCAGCGAACCCATCAGAGGCAGCAGCACCCACCATACGAAGAACGAGCCCGCGCAGATGACAGCCGCATATTTGAGTCCGATGATATAGCCCAGACCCAATACCGCAGCACTCGTATTGATAGAGAATACCAGTTTGAACTTTGCCGCCAAGGCTTCGCCCCAGCCCGTCATGCGTGTGCTGAGGCTCTCGGTCCACAGACCGAAAGTGGAGACTGCGAAGTCGTACAGACCGCCGATGCCTGCCGCCCAGATAAGGGGTTTGGCTTGGCTGCCGCCCTGTTCGCCGGACACAAGGACTTGTGTCGTTGCGGTTGCCTCGGGGAACGGATATTCGCCGTGCTTCTCCTGCACGAAGTATTTGCGGAAAGGTATCAGGAACAGGATACCCAGACAGCCGCCCAACAGCGACGACAGGAAGACCTGCATGAAGTTGACTGTGATGTCCGGATACTTGGCTTGGAGAATATATAGTGCAGGCAGGGTGAAGATAGCCCCTGCCACAATCACGCCACTGGACGCGCCAATGGATTGGATGATAACGTTTTCGCCGAGGGCGTTCTTGCGCCTCAACGCCGACGAGAGACCCACTGCGATAATGGCAATCGGGATAGCGGCCTCGAATACCTGACCGACTTTCAAGCCAAGGTAAGCGGCTGCTGCTGAGAAGATTATCGCCATGACTACACCCATAATGACGCTGTAGGGCGTTACCTCGGGGTAGTTGTTCTGCGGTTTCAAAATAGGTTCGTACTTCTCGCCCGGTTTGAGTGGGCGCGCCGCATTGTCGGGCAGTTGAATCTTCTCTTTCTGTTCCATGATAGGATGTTTGTTGTTAGTTTCAGCCTGCAAAGTTACATATTTTCAGGTATGTATGCAACAATGGCGTTTGTAAAGTTTGATTTTGCAAAGTGCACTTTCAATTTGGGAGTTTTTATATCAACAACTACCAACAAAAACTTACAAACTTACAAAACTTACAAACTTACACGGTGTGTCCTTTTCGACGATTAGAGGCAGATGTGGAGAGATATTGAAATTTTATTATATATAATATATATAATAAACATGTACATCTATGATGAAAACATCCATATCATGTATGTATAGATGTAGAGATGATGTCGGTAAGGTCTCGGTGATGGCAGAAGAATTAAGAATTAAAAATGAAGAATAAAGAATTGCATGTATTGAATGTTATGAAAAAAAGACACCCGTGTAAGTTTGTAAGTTTTGTAAGTTTGTAAGTTTTTGTTAGTTGTGTTGGTGGATGCATGTTTTGTGGAAGTGGTTTGTGTAATCCGTAGAAATTGTGTAATTTTGCGGTCGCTATTATGCGATTGAAGAGCGACGTAAATATCAAGAACCGCCGTGCCACTTTCGACTATGAGATACTGGATCGCTATACAGCGGGTATCCAATTGTTCGGCACGGAAATCAAATCCATCCGCGAGAGCAAAGCCTCGCTGGCGGACACGTATTGCATGTTCGTCGGCAACGAGTTGTGGGTCAAGCAGATGCATATTGCCGAATACCGCTTTGGCAGTTACGCCAACCATGATGCCAAACGCGATCGCAAACTGCTTCTCACCAAGAAGGAACTGCGCAAACTGGAACGTCAGACCAAGGAATCGGGCAAAACCATTATCCCGTTGCGCCTGTATATCAATGAGAAAGGTCTCGCCAAGATGGAGATAGCCCTCTGCCAAGGCAAGCACGAATACGACAAGCGCCAGTCGCTCCGCGAACAGGACGACAAACGCGAGTTGCAACGCGCTATACGAGACAGCAGACGATAAAAAACGGACTAATAGACATTTCTTGTACCTGAAATAGGGGTAGTATGGTAGTAATAGACA